>Ga0307515_10004509_pt1 | contig 28806 bp, 14 predicted proteins | sample 17_EM_MG_FD_194513 | JGI IMG/M metagenome (GOLD analysis project Ga0307515, IMG submission 194513) | Populus trichocarpa ectomycorrhiza microbial communities from riparian zone in the Pacific Northwest, United States - 17_EM | ecosystem: Host-associated > Plants > Roots > Unclassified | place... | reverse complement strand
TCTAGCAATCATGAAGTGAGAAGGATCTTTCATCGATGAAGTTTTATACTGTGGTCTATTCCTATTGCTTATGATTCCTATTTTAAGAAGTCCTTCTAGTTTGTTTATTTTTTAATTTGCTATTACACCGAGTTTTCGAGTTTTCTATAGTTTGTAACTTCGTTATTTTGAAAATTCTTTATATTTTTAATCAATAAAAAATTTCAAATCAAATCAAATAATTAAATTACCCTCGTAACACATGTTGCACACTCTCTTTTCTCTAGTCACAAACAACATTCTCCTTCTCTCTCTTTATCTCTTTCTTGTTTCAATCAAAACCCTAAATAATAACACACGGAAGATTAGAGTCCAGACCATCCATTTTTTTCTCAGTAGATTTTTCTAACAAAGAAATTTCACAAGATCCATGAGAAAATTCAACTACAAAGTTTCAAATTTTCCATATAAAGTAAAACCCATAATTTCACCTATTCACTTCCTCACTTAGTCTCAAAACTTCCACCTGCAAAAATAATTAAAACCCATAATTTGTTACAGAAGCAATAGGAGTAATAACGTGAGCTGGAAGTAAAGAAGTGAAATAACAAAGGAAAGAAGAATGGAGGGAAAAGATGTAATAGTTGACTGGTATAGAAAAAGCATGGGAATAAAAGTAGTTAAAGATTGTAACAGATTCAATTAGTTAGTTGGAGTAGTGGTATAAATAAGACAATGATGTAAAGAAGAGTTTAGTTTTTGAATGATTTTCTAGTCAGCATGTTGCTCGTGATTTCGTCAACAAAAATACAAGAAGCTGACTTCACTTTATGGTGAGAAAACAGAGGGGAGAAAGGTAGAAACTCTAGTTTTGAAACGGTGGATCCTACTTTATACATGAATTGTATTTTGTGGGGGTGTATTCCTCTTGTAGAACTAGTTGAACATGTTTATTTTTTAAATGTTGGAAAGCCTCGAAATAATATCGCTCGTTTCCGGGGGATGTATCTGACAACTAGGAACATGTGCCTTGGTGTATATGCAATTCTCAGGGGGGTGTTCCTGCTTTATTCGTAATCCTCAAACAAATTCCAGGAAGGTTATACAAGGTTACTGATAAAAATGGGGGAAATTTAGTTATTGTGGTGTTCATTCAAGGATCTAAGTTACATGAATTCGCAGTTTGGTTGATTTTGTATTGCAAATGAAGTGTTTGATGAAATAACGCTATGAAATTTTAACTCTTCTCTAATTTTTGGCAAAGCTGTAATATTGATTTAGAAACAAAGTCGTAACTACATGTTTAATGGAAAAGTTGTAATATTAATATTACAATAATTATTTAATCATCAAATAGAATATGATGACAATATTATAAATAATTCTATATTTTTTATTGATTTTTTTTAGCATGTCAGTATGGGGATATAAAATATTATGAAATTATAAACTTTATGATATAAAATATAATTTCCAAAAGAACAAAGGTAATATATATATAAAAAAAAGAACAAACTATATTATAATTAATCTAACCTTTTATCATTATTGTTGGTTGTTTTATTTAAGTTTTTATTCCATTAATAAGTTGTAATTTCCATAATAATCCGATTTTGAAAATAATGATGTATTTTTTTATTGAAAGAAATGATAGTATAAACTATAAAATTGATGTGCAAGCATAAGGGCCTATTTTACCTGTAAAGCTTCATTTTCTGTCCAGTCATGGAAATGCTACTGTCATCTAATTATAGTTCCAGGAGGCAAGGATCCTGCACCAACACATAATTGATGGTAGATTCTTCTGTAATGATAGATAGCGCATGTTTCTGATGTCAGAGCAATTGACCGACACTTCCCTCCTACAAACAAAGATGAAAGCAGCAGGTAACCTCGAGAGTGATAAGTCACCGGAGATTCTGGAACTTGTCCCTCGCTCCGGTTGGCAATAATTACCTTTATTAATTCTGTCTCGTTCAAGGGGCAGAGAAGCATAATCATAGTGAAATGATATCACAATGCACTTGAAACAATGTTGCTCTGTTACCAAAGACGCATCCTCTGTAGTCTGCATTGAAAATCTTAAAATCGAAACCAATAAAAAATAATAATCTTGCAAACATCAATGGTAACTTGACATTTTTTAATTAGATCGAGGTATGCCCACGGGTAACTCCCAGGCTGAATAGCTCCATATGCGCAACATTTGTGTTAAACCACCGTTGCTTTCTTAAGGTGCTCCGCTGAAAGCTCTCTGCCCCAGATTATTTTTCATCACCTGCCAGCGAAAAAGTGACGCATAGAAACTTTTTTGCATTTTATCACTGTAATAAATTAGGTTCTAACAGAGCTGGAGTTACTGATTCTCCCAGCAAGGACCATCTGACCTGTTGATCCTGACACCAAGTCCTCGAGTCAATACCAAGTTTTCTCGATATTAACGATCCTTGGCCCTTTCAAATCTCAGGCTTAAAGAGCTATTCGACTTTTCAGCCTCCAGATGTGGCTAGAAAAGGAATGGAATGTGTTACAGCGGGCAACCGGCCAGCCACGTTCTCTCTCAAGGATCGGCATAGACCATTCCATGTGAGCAAAAATGTGTTTGCCTTTCGATAGAATTGAACTGCTAAACAAAAAGCGACCAGTTTTTGGTTAAATGCTTTAAGAATATGCAAGCACTAAGCTGCCATCTTACAAACAATCAAAAGTATTTACAATTGATGAGCTATAAATTATTTTATAAGAAATACTAGCAGCAAAAATAAATAAATCCAGTGGCTACCTAAACTAGACAAGAAGAGGTACTGTAACAAGCGGACGGTAGAAGCTGCTTTTGCCAGAACGGCACCGTATATCTTTAAACCAAGCTCTGCCCTCATCATCCACCAAAAATTGGAAGGAGGGAGAAAAAGGATAAAATGTGCCAATCTTTCCAGAAGATAACAAAATCCAGGTGCAGCATTATAGATCCAAACAAATAAAACCTTTGATCATTCCTCATTTTCCCAATTTTATGGCTTTTATGAAACATGATTCCCGTTATTGGGTTGCTGAAAGGGTAGACTTCGTGAACCGCGCAGTTTTTCCTTTGACCGTTTATTTAGTATAGATTGAGGCAATCTGGAAAGATTAAGCAACCATATCGGGAAGGCATGCACAATAATTAGATTTCTACAACTAGCAACTCAAGTAGGAAGCAACCAAGCTTCCAAAAAATGACCAACTCACCATCATGTATCTCCAAACTAGACATGCAATAATTCTCCATGACAAGAATGCAAATGCCGAGACCAGATTTCGTCATAAGATACACATCAAGAAAAAAAAGTTCACAACAATACAAATTGCCAGGAATAATTCATGCTCTACAAAGATTTGATAATAGATAATAAAGGAATCACAAACAAAGGTACAGAAATGTCATGACAATGCATCAAATCAATCAGAAAAGAAACACCTCACCCTACAATTTCCTTCCAACTTGCACCCCAGAGAGTAGCATAGATTCATAATTCCAAATGAATCTAATTTCCATGGGGGATGACATTCAAAAAGCACATGCCATACACGAATAGTACAAGACAGCATGCAGAAGTTCCACAATAAGGTATAGAAAAATGAAAGACAGGGCAAAAAGGTTCAGCAAGGAGTATATATGAATGTACAAGTGTGAAAATCCCAGGACAGGACCCCAAAAAAAATCCTTCAGACACGACGTTCAGAAAGGCAATAACATCCATCTGTGAGACACTTAACACAAGCTTCGCAACTCCCAAACCACCTCAATAAGCCAACCCTAGGACTGAATTCACCACTTTAGAGCCCATTGAATTCCATGTGTTCAAATAAATCCGCTTCATGACTCAAAAAAGAAATGAAATCCAATTTACTGAAAACACAGTCAAACTATTGGTTCGAACACAATCACTAGTCACACCAATCCCACTCCTCAAAAACTCGTTGGAAAAAAGTTTCTGCCCTACTCCCTCTATGTCATTATGAGATCAAATTTACAATCGATTCACTATAAAAGGAAGAATTTTTTTTACATTACCTAGGGGAGTTGGCACACTTCTGCTGTTGATTATTTACCATATTGGATGTACTCCCAAGTTCAGCATCAGCAACCTGCAAATCATTTGTCAAGAATATAACAGATGCATATTAGGCATACAGACAATGTAAAGTAATAGAAAGGGATTGCTTATGGCATTCTATTAATCTAAAAAGTGAGAAGGCATTTAACAAACTTAAAATAGTAATTACACGTTTAAAAATATTTAGTCCTTCAAGTTCACAGTCAGTCAAGTGCCAAATCACCCAGAACAAAAACAAAAAATTTTCCAACACATAACAAGACAGAGAGAGGCTTTTGAAACCAACAAAGACTGGTGATACAATGGGCCGCATGAGAAGTCGGAAAAAAACTAAAATAAATAATTGCTGGCTTCAAAATTATGGAAGATAAAGAAGTAAACAGACACTCCCAATGAACATGACAATAAAATGGTAAATCAACTCTAAAGGGATAGCTGATTCAACTACATGGGAGTACTTGGATAATGGGCCTGACCACCAAGTCTTACCTCTTAAACAGGAATAAGTGGAGCTTGGTTAAAGCCACAGTAGCAGACATGAAGCTAGCTCACTCCCCCTTCACTGTTTTAGCTCCCACATCTTGGTGCAATGCAAACTCCAAAAGGGTGTAGTTTCAGTTCAGATAACCACTTCCCCATCTGGAAATTTCTTGCCAGCATACCCTTTATCCAAGCATCGCCTATGTTCTTAAACAAATGAATCAAACCAACTACTGAAAACATCATAAAAAAATCCTCACCTTGGGAGGACATTCTCTAGCTAACCCGTCTTCTTGTACCACGTCACTTCATCCAGGATTTGTAATGTCCCATACAAACCCATTCTCGTATCCAATAGAAAGCTTATCAAAATCTCGATCAAAAGCACCAGGATGGGGTGAAACACATGCTACATATTTTCTGAAAACAATAATATATTCAGTACTTTCTTATAAAACATGTGGGTCAGTATTCAAGGCCACAATCAACTAGGGAATATATGCTGATATAAGAATCATAAGTCTTGCATCTATCTAATTTATGTTAAGCCCGGCTAAAATGTCCATTAGCAACCAATATGCATATGCATAACTATCGCATAACATCAACCCTATGACTATATCAAGAACTTTCTTATTTCATCCTAGATACACCAAATGAAACAAGGAGACACTCCCTAGAGAACCAAGACATAGACAGCAACAAAGAGAAAAATCAATCAATGTCTATGTGCAACCAATCAATGAACAATTCACACTTGACTAACCTAGATCATGCGAATATTTAACTCCACGTTCATTGAGAGAAGAAACAATAGAAAAAGGGTATCACAATTACAAAAAATAAAAAGTTTCAAGCAAGGAGAATTATGATAGAAAAATGAGCTGGAGAATAGATTTACCTGCCAAGCTGCGAAGGGCATTCTCAGCTGCTTGCTGCTGTGCATCCTTCCTTGTTGTACCCATTCCAACACCTATCTTTTCACCAGTGAACAAAACCTAAATCATTTAAGTCAGCAAAATGAGTTTGTTGGTGTCAAAAAGCAGCATGATAATCGCTTAGTCTTTTTACAAATAATCAGACAAAAATATAACAAAAAGGAGATTATTTCATAGCATTGCTCATTCCAAGTTCCAGTAAAATTGAACTTTTGCCACTGATCTGCTAAAATCCACCCAATTTCCATGAAGGTTTTATGCAAGTTTTCTTCCTCATGTATTTTCTATTCGAAGGGGCATTTAAAAAAGAATGGCCATTCAGCAGCTCATGTCAGTCTCAATGGTAGGAAGCTGTTATTGGCTTCAAGAGTAGATAAGGAGTTATCAAAGAGAACACAGAGTCGAAAGAAGAAAGTAAAATGGAATTTTCTCCAACAGCGAGATGATCAAACACAGATATGCTGGTTCGGGAAGCCCCTATCCCATTAAATTTTTGAGCTAAAACAAAGTCCCTCTATACTCTTTTTATTTTCAGTAAAAAATGACTACTGTCTATACTCCAAAAGCTTGAGCACCAAAGTCTAATTATACAAAAGTCTCAAGGGCTCAAAAGTTTACCCAAAATGTAAACTTATAGCTAGCACTGATCATAAGGTAATCCTCCCATGTGTGTAATCATCATTCATGAATCATCCATTACAAGAAACAGGCACGTTGCACAGCAGTATAGCCAGGAATGTTTTTCAATGGGGACACTCAATCACAGAGTACTTCACAGTTGCAACTCACAAAACATGGATAAAAGAACGTCTAGTTTCATGATAATTCCACCAAAGCCCAACTTCATAAGAACCATGCAAAACACTTCTTACTGTAACCTACAACCAACTTTTCTTCAGAACTCAAGGGGAGACCTCACCCCACTAATTGCAACATGGCTACACCCTTACATTTATACCAGCAAAACTAACTGAAATTTCCCCAATGAAAACGAAATTGCAAGAAAAAATTGGATGGGAGAACAGACAATTGGCAAAGAGAACGTAACAATGGATTTCAAGTATTTATTCAACTACAGTTACAGCACCAAAAATTTATGTCCTCGAAGTAAAGCTCTCAGATAATCACAACAATAAAAATTACAAAGCTCATGAATTACACTGAAAATGTTCTCACAGTATCAAGAACCAGAAATACAGTGGGGTAGGCAGAGAACAAATTTTAACTGACCTCAACAGAAAATTGCAAATCTTTACTGGTGCTTACAACAGACTTGAACTCCACCTGCACATCAGGAGATGGTCAATGATCAATAGAAATAAAGAGATAAGGCAACCACGATCAAGCCTGGAACTAATCAGTACCTTGGATCTGCATCCTTGTCCAATTTCTTGCAGCACTCCAATAGACAAGTGGGATGGTAGCAGGTTGAATTTCCCAGCTTCAGCTTGAAACTCTCTGCTACTAGAGGAAACGTGATTCTGAGACACACCAACCTCTGAAAAAAAAATCATATGGATTAGAATGGCCTTCATACCGAGTACAGTAACCAGTGGCTTTGTCATCACTTCTGAATAAGTTCCATATTGATACATCTATAAGTTCGATAAATTGTTCTGTTATGGCATTTTCTTGTCTCTCAAAAGGCTCCCATCTTTTGATGTTTAGATCATTTGATCCTCAATTTTGAAGAAAGAATTGAAAATTGTAACCAATTAAGATCAAAAGATGGATTCCAATACATATCCACACACACTGAGCAGGCCTAATGGATCAATACAAAACAAGCATTGATTACTTGGCACTTCAAACTATTATAGTTCTAAACAATTCACATGCTTGAAGACTGACCTCCAGCAGGAAGATACTGTTTATGCATGTCATTTCCAGCAAGTGCCTGCAAATAAACGAAGATCTTACTCAGTTTCTAATCTCACAACTATCCCTATGCATCGAAAACTGAAAATAGCAAGGACTTCAAAACATAAATTCAAATCAACTTCAGACAACCTCTTCATCCTTCGATTCTGAAGCAGGTGACACAAAACCAGAGGAAGCATAGGCTGATGCGCCATGAGCAAATGGATTCTGTGTTCCTCGCAGCTTATCAGATTTTAAAGAATCCAATTCTTGAGCTATTGCTGAAGGTCGGTAATTTGATTCTGATTTGCCAATATCTTCTTCCACCAACCAGCATCCCTGAAGCTGTAGAGAGGATGATGATATTGCTACAGGTACTCTAGAAAGAAGTGGGGGTTGACCTGAATTTTGATTGCTTAAATCTTGTCTAACAGGAGCGCCAAGTAAACTAGGTTCTGAAATACAGTGGTTTAAATTATGGGAAGTTAAAATGTACTCTGATGCTACATACAAGCACAAAAAAAAATCAAAACCAACTGAGTTCCATACTCTGAGAAGGCAAGAGTCTTGCCGACGAGGTCAGTCCAACAATATTTGGAATTATTGCTACAGGAGGCTGGGGGATTTCAGATCTCACTTCAGCACTGTTTGTTATAGAATGAGTTACTGGGTCCATATCATTCTTGTCATCCTGAAAGGTTTAAGAATTTAAGTACAGGCTGCACAAATTTATCAAGTTTTGTTACTTGTCAAACGATAGAAGAAACAGAAAACCTCTTGCTTGTAAGTGCATATGTTTAATATTGCTTTGCTCTAATTTGTTAGAAGCACATGCAGTATTCAGAATAAACCTCGTATTTCTCAGGTAAAGGCAAGCAAGCTTTTCTCTCAACTAAGTCAGATCAAGTTCATGAGTCTCTTCAACATGATGTTTTGGAACTTACTGATTGGTGCAATCTCCGTTCAGCTTCAATGCCACTCATCCCTTCACTAAAGGGGGCATTGCTATTGCCATTGGGTACAAAACCACTATCCTGTGATTCATGAAAATGACTGTCACAACTTAAGAATACAATTAGAATGGGACTTGAAGAACCTAATATCTCAATACAAATACCTCTGCCATCATGTAGTTGATCACATCAGGAGGAGGAGGTAAGCTTTTCACCTCGTCTTCATAAAAGACTTCAGACATTCTTCGAATTAAGATCTCATCAAATTCTCTATAAACATAACATGTCACAATGCAATCATAAATAATCTCATACACTCACAGCAACATAAAATACTTTTAAGTGTATAAAGTTAGCATCTCTTACTTAAAGAAACAACCTCTGACATTGCATGCAACATTTCTTGCCACACATAAGACTGGAATGGCGTTCGCCGTCTATAGAATAGAGAGAGTGAGTCTAATAAACATTTTTACTTCGAAAGAAACACGAGAAAAAGAAAGAACAGATTTTAACAAATAAGTTCACAAAGATATTTTCTAGTACCTCTGCTTGAGGAGCATAATAAGGAGTAAATGCAGGAACTACATGGACTCGAGGTTGATCCATGTCTTCCCAGACCTTTAACCGATCATCTATTACCATTGCCATCTTTGGATGGCACATGCATCTTGGAAGACATTTAATAAACATTTCCTGGAGCCTGCTACAATAAAAGTATTCTAGTCATTGGTAAAAGCAAGGTGGCTGACATGACAACTCAATAATAATGCATTCCAGGTCGTTTATGTGCTGTACCACTTCTATTTAGCAAACGTTTGTCTACTTTGGCTTTCAACCATCTACCTTCACATTTAAAACTAGTGTAAAAAAACTATATTTCACAACAGATAATCAAATATGTATCAAACTTCCAAGCAAAATTGGAAGTCAATATATTCTAAAATGGTAGCGATCCTTTACTTGCCTGATTTAACACAAACTACGCGGTCTGAGAGTTGCTTTGAAGCTATCAGGTGAGCCTCCGGGTCAAGAAGCCTCCACATTTCTAAGGCACAATCTCTTTCAGCCATCGTACAAACATAAACTTCAAACCGTTTGCGTCCTTTTGCAGTTAAATAACTTCTCAAATCTTCCCATGCAGGCCTTAATCTCACAAGCACACTTGTATCACGAATCTACATAAACAAATTACCAGTAATCACTTGCCTCTCATATCAGAAAACTCAGAATGGCTAACAACAAACCAAGGAGAAGTCACTTTCCTGCTTTATTGCAAGAAAAGTGACAAAAAAATGTCAGCTAAAAAGTAAAATCAAGCCATGCCTTGAGAAGTATGAAACCTTCCAAGCTAAAAACTTTTGGGAAGGCACAGAAGTAAGGTCGAACTGATCTAGAAGAATGGCTGTACAAATTTGGCCAAAATCAAAAGTTATTCTATGAAAATTGAGAACTCTCTAAAAGAAAGTATAATTTTAACAGATGGGTGAAAATATAATAAAAAAATGTAAATACCAAACCAAAATACAGAAATACATCTATTTTTATATAGACACATCACATCAGGTACAAGTTTTATACTGCCTGATGACATCATGACGATGAAAGCAAGTAACATGAAAACAATTACACTTGATTTGATCTTCTCCTAGCTTGAGGAAAAATTTTGATAAGTAATAGTAGGCATGTAAAAGGTTTAATAGTTCCAAATAATGTAATCAAGCTACAAACCTCATCCTCATTTCCACTCAATTAACATCAAATACTCACTATTCGAACACTTTTTTAAAAAATATATCATAAAAATAACAAGTAGACAATTCCACGGAACAAGTGAACAATAGTAAAAAACCTCAATAAACAAATAACATCAAGCAAATTATACCTCTGAATTGATGCGAGTGAGAACAATGTTTTTCTCTGGCAATCTAATCACAGGTCTAACAACTCTCTCGTGGCCATCTGATAATCGCAGAACCTCCTCCAATTGAACCTTATACGTCTTTCCATTATCCATAACAACATCACTCTCTATGTACTGCTTCAAAAGCAACCGATCATCGATATACCTCTTCATCTCTGCATACATTCCCGATACCCTCATCGGATCCATGATTGATTGTGCGATCCAAACCCTAAGAGCCTCAATTCTATCCTCAAACGACTTCATCGTATTCGCAACGATAAGCGTCTCATCAAGATCGAACACAATAGAAAGACAACGCATATTGAGCATCCGTAGACACGAATTGTACAATCCTACAGGTGCCGCAAAGCACCAAAAACACGGAAACTTCTTTTGCTTACTTGGCATTGCCACTAAATGAATCTCCTCGTCTCCAATTAAAACCACAGCAGTCTATAATAACAAAAAAAAAATGTCAAGAACATCGCATTCTCACTTCTTCAATTCTTAAATAGAACTACAAAATTAAGCATGCTTAATTACACAAAACTTTCAACTAATTGAATCAATTAAGCTCTAAATCAGGGGAAAATAAAAAGAAAAAATAATACAGACCTTGACTTCATGGAAGCAAGAGGCATGAAGATTGATCAAATGTGACTGTTCCGTAGGAGAAGACGATTCGAGCTTGCAACGGACGGAAAATGGAGAGATTGTTTGGAGAACTGGAAGAGGAGGACAGCGCTCACTTTGTTGAGAGATGTGGTGGATTCGAATCTCGTTGTTTGGGAACTGGAATTTCTGTTCCGTCGCCGGAAATTACCAGCAGTAATTTCGAATAATTACCAGCAGTAAATGATGATAAAGTGACAGGAACAGCAATGCCTGCGGATTTGCTATGTTTTCTCTCTATGACTCACTTCTGCTGGTCTCTCCTGCCAGGCCTTTAGAGGCGCACAGACCCTCTCTCAACTTGATGCTTCTCTGTCTAAGTGGTTTTAAAAAGAAGGGCAATAGGGCGGGGAGGTGTATTTATAGGAGAATGCGGCAGTTTAATTCATGAGTGTTTTGTCAGAGCTTACGAAAATACTTTTATATATATATATATATATATATATGGATAACTAAAGTGGAGGTCTGAAAGGGATTGGATACGTGGATTGTGATGAGGTGGCGATATAGGAAGGACAGCTTAGGACCGCTTGATCTTTTCAATTTTTAATTCAAAATAATTTATGTTTGCCTCTCCTTAGATTAATGGTGTGTTATAATAATTTCATAATTAATTAAGTATTTTTTTAATTAGATTCGACTAAACTTCAAGAAAAAGTAATTTTTTAATTTCTATATATTAGTTTGACTTCAAATTCAAATTTTGGTGAAATGAATGTAATTAGTAATTTTTCTATGTATAACATATTAAAAATAAATAGATACAAAGTTAAAAATAAATTTGAACATAACTTTATTTTTTATCTTTCAATAATTTTTTTATTTATTTAAAAAAAATAACGTAGTTCAAAAAATATTTTTAAAAACAACATAACTTGACAAATTAAAATTTTATTTGTTAAGAAAAATGCAAACTATACCTACATTGTTCCAGCCACTCGTGTACTAAGATGTGTAACATTGTCCGGAAAAAGTTTTGCAAGCCCAAAACCCCCTATTTTAGGCTGCAAGTTTCCGTCAAGAACTACATTACTGGCCTTAATGCCCCTTTGGACGAGATGTGGTTCAGCTTCCTCATGAAGAAATGGAAGACCTTTTGCTGTATCCAGGCAAATAGCAGGTGGTCACCGTGGTGCTCACTTTCAACCATTTTAATGAGTTTTTTAGACTCATTAAAATGTTTCTTGTTGTTGAAAATTAGATTTTAAAAGCCTATAGAATGTTTGAGTTTTCATGTTCTTGTGTGAAAAAAATGGTTAAAATTTGTTTTTTTAGAATCCTAGATCTTGGACCTTGATTTTTACAAGTCTAGTGAATTAATAAAAAAAACATTACATGCAGATGACACATCATTTATTTTAAAAAAAAAAAATGGCATTGGCTTTAAAGCTCAGGCCAATGTGTTTGGCTCAAGCCTAGGCACTTATTGTGTTGATTCTTTATTCCCTTATTTTTTTTATTTTTTTTTTATTTTATAACAGGAATCTATTTAGATAAATAATTATATTTTAATAATTATTCAATTAGTTTATGTCTTTTAAATATTATTTCAGCCTTTTGTTATAATATTTCATTTTTTATGGTTATATATGAAACTTATAAGCACAAGTTTTATAAAAATTTTGTGTATAAATATTCAATGAAAATATAATATATTTTGCTTATTGTCAATTTTTATAATACTCCCTTTAATTAATTATTTTTTTTCATAGAAACATTATTTATCATTTTTTTTTACTTTATAATTGCTTTATAGATCATGATAAGCACGGTTTTAATTAAATAAAGTGTTCCCTCAAAAATTAAAAAGAACTAAAGGAATAACAAAAATGAAGTTTCGGCAAAAAAAAATATTTTTTTATCTTACTTAATTTAAATCATTTGAGTTTTGATAGGTATTTATTTTAATTCTTTTAAGATTTTTAATTTTTTCAAATAACCATACTATTAATAAAAATAACTTACAAGATAAATAAGAGAAAACAATTAAAATGCAAAGAACCAAAAAGTTAAAATATTTGTATGTACATTTATCTTTTATTTCTTACAAGAAAGATTAGCTTCTCACTTTAATTTTTAATTAATATTAATAATTTTTTTATGATTTATTAGTTCATATATTTTTTAATTTATTTTATTAACCATAGACATTGTCTTTTCATTCCTCAACTAAAAACTTTCATTATATCGAAACACTCATTTATAATATTAGTGTTTTTTTTTTTTTTTAGAAATTAACTTGAAATCTTATCATAATATTGCATGAATTTTTTAAGGTTAGGTGTATGGGCTGGCTTCCAAAGTCTAAAGCGCATGACCTTTTCCCTTTTCTTTTATTTAATTGTTGTATTGTATTTTTCTTTTTAATTAAGATTATTACAATAAAATTTTAAAAAAGTCTAATTATACCTTACTTTTCAACTAAGATTTAAGCTTTTTATGGTAATATTGCCAATAAGTTTATATGTAAATCTAATATGCAAATTTAAAAAAAAAACAAATGCTCATGAATATTCAATGAGAATATTTTTTATTTGTATGTTTATTTTTTATATAATTTTCTCAAATTAATTTTTTTTTTATGTCTCTGGATTAGAGTTATAAGGCATGATTTATTTTCATTGAAATTTTCTTTTTATATGATACTAAGTTTTTATTCAAAAAACGATTCTATTAATTAAAAAAACATGTTATTGCTAGGATTAAAATGAAAAAAGGAGTTTTTTCTAAAGAAATATTGTTTTTTTCCTCATTGATTTAAATCAATTGAATTCGTCCCAATTTTATTTTAATTGTGTTTGGTTTTCATTCAAAAAATTAGTTTACTGACAAAAATATACTTGTTTTATAAAAATAAAATAATACATTGATAAAAGAAAGGAATTATGATTAAAAAAATACTTTTTTTCTGTAATTTAAATCGTTGAAATTCTTAAAAATATTTATTTCGAGCGGACATTCTATTAATTAACCTATATTAAAACATAAATCATTTAACCTATGTAAAAACATAGAAGAACTATTAGGCATACTTTCAAATTTAGGTGAACCAAGTTCCTCTCCATTCTCTCTTTCATGAATCCTCGTTTCATTTCTGCAACAAAAACAAGTTTATGCTCTGCACGTGGTCCTTTTGCTTCCTAGGGCGACCTCCATTTCTGACTTAACTACTTGAATTATATATCTTATCACACATGCATTAACAATATCTAGAAGTAATTGAGGGCATGCAACAAGAATTAATGTGCTTGAATTGTCGAAGGTTATAATTTTTACATGATGACAAGGAAGATATAGGGTGTGTGTGTTTTTTGCGTTTTTTTTTAATTATTTTTTTCTTGTATTTTTATATCATGCTAGTATTCTAATGTAGAAAATAAATTTAAAAATATATATATATATATATATATATTTTAATACTCCATAATGAAACACTACTGTACTAATAAAACCGAGTAGAACATTCCCAGGGCAAATTAAGGCACATTTTTTAAGAGGACAAGTTGTCAATAATGGTTGTGTGGAGAGGATCGCTCAAGTGAGTAGCCCAGTTGTTGAGGGGACCTTTTCCAGTAACCCAAGCTTGAACTGCGAAGCCAAGGAAGGCTACCATGGCAAGGCGAGCGTGCTTGATCTCTGCCAATTGAAGGGTAGCCTTCTTTTCTGGGTCGGAAGCTAGGCCTAGAGGATCAAAGAACTGGCCTCCTGGGTAGAGCCTTTTCTCTGGGTCAAGCTCTGCGTTCCTTTGGAATTCAATGTATCCAATAATGACAGCCTCGATCCAGATCAATGCTGTAATGGAGAATGGTAGTGGCTGACCAAGGTATGATGAGCCTTCAACCAACTCCACCTGAAACAAACACAAAAATCATATATAAGACAACTTTTCATAATCGAATTCCTTAAAAAACATCAAGAAAAATTCCTGACATATATATATATATACCTTTCCAGCATCTTGCCAGGTAACTCCAGTGAGCCACTCAACAGAGAGTGCACCAAGAGTAGCCAACATAGCCCACCTTCCATGAATGAGCTCACACTCCCTGAACCTTTGCAACCCAAAAACCTCACTGTAAGGCTGAAATGGAGTTGACTTCACATCAGCAAACTCAGTACGTGTCCCAATAATATCTCCAGCCAGATTCTTAGCCAAGTTTTGGTCCAAAGAGTCAAGCTCGAACTGCAAGTACTCAGCTGGTTTGCCCAACCCAAATGGGTCAAATCCGTAATCACCAACCAAGCTGCCATCTAGGTACTCAGGTGCCTTGGCTCCTGGATACCAAAGTGGGCGGTCTGGAGTACTAGGCTTTATAGACTTCTTGGGTGCTTTCTTGCCACCAAATCCGAACCTGGCTTGGATCCTACCCGAGTTTGAATAGATATCGGGCAGACGTGTTCCCATGAAGGAAGATGTAGCGGCAGCAGCTGTGGTGGCAGCCATGGCTGGAGTCTAACGTTAACTGCGTATGTTTTTTGGAGAGTTGCGGAATGGGAGTCTAAGTGGTGATTTGGTAGTGCTGTTGTGTTCTACTGGTTTTTAATGAAGGTTTGATGCTTTATCCTTTGTGGTGATTTCGAGGCCGTTGGATCAAGTTGCGTATCCATCTGATGGTTGTGAAAGTAGAGACCTTATCTTGCCTTATCTGAATGTGGGGTCTGGTGACTTGTGCTTTGCTTGTAACATTTTGCGCCATCTTTTTGTGGTTGATGTTGGCAGGAGAAAATCTAGTTGATCATCTTTCAGGATTTCTGTCGGGAACCACTGCACAGACGCCATTTTATAAAAATTAGTTTTTTTATTTTTAATTTGTTTTAATGTAATGATATTAAAAATTATTTTTTAAAAATAATAAAAAATATTATTTTAATATATTTCTTAATAATAAATACATTATAAAACAATCATTATTACATTTCCATTCATCACCTTAAAAAACAAAAAAAATAGCAACTAGTTTTGACAGGGATTTCTTTTTGATACTACATAGTTTTATGTAGCAGCAGTAAGAAATCTCTAAACACAACTTTACTTGTTTCTTTACACTTTCTCCATGATTTTTTCCCGTGTTGATGCTTGATGATAAAAGGATCTAACTACCTCTAAAATTAGCTACTTGCTCGGCGAATGACCTTCTCTTTGGGAGTGAGATTGTAATTTTTATTTAGAAATGAGATTGCGGTTATTTTTTAAAATGTTTTTTATTTAGAAATATATCAAAATAATATATTTTTTATTTTTTTAAAATTATTTTTGAAATCAGCGCATCAAAATTATTTAAAAATATCAAAAAATATTAATTTAAAATAAATAAAAAATTAAAAAAATTAAATTTTTTCAAAAAAAAATTAAAAACACAAAAAAAAACATAGCAGGTTATAAAATAAATCAACAGAATGTTCTTATCACTTGGATTCGCCTTATCATTGTTTGTGCAAGCAAAATCTCCAAATCAATATTTTGCTTTCCCACAAGAAAAATTAATAAGCAAGCGAGCACAAAGAAAAACTCAAATTTATTTAAGGTTTTGGATTTATACTTGAAAATCTCATATTAATTTAAACCTTGAGAGGGTGCAATGAAGTTTAAAGGACTATCTTATTGATTAGCTTAAGGTCCTTCGACCTCCTGTGTAGGAAAATAAAACGAAAAATAATCTTTTATTTATTCATAGCGATTAAAATTTATTGACTAATATTATAGTATATTACCAATAATAATAAGTAAATTCAACCCCATTTTTAATTAAGAAAAAGACCAATATTAATAAAATTCTTTAAATTAAAAGTACTAAATTCTAAAAAAGGCTTTTTTATATAAAATACTTGTTAATTTTTTTCATGTTTTCTATTTATAAATCTAGAAAAACTTTTAAAAAAAAAACTAAAATGGAAGGGAGATTCCGTGTATCCTTACACATATATTACTATTTATCACAATAGTATAATTATCATTTTTCCCTTCCTAAAAAAAAATCATTTGCATTGCTATTGGAGGTAACTTAGTCTTTTTACAAAATTCATTAATTATTATTAAATTAAACAGAGACAAATGTATCTTTCTCATTTTTTAAAAAATAATAGAATAACTAAATTACTTTTAAAACTAAAATTTTCAAAACTTGCATCTATGATCTTTTTCTACTTTCAATTTTAAAGCAAAATAAAATGATTAAATTATTCTTAAATGAAATTTTTCTTTGGCTGTAAAGGATTTTTTTTTGTATTTTCATCATATTATATTTGTTAGAATCAAGTTGGATGAGAGAAATTTGGTATTTTAATAAATATAAAATATTATTAAAAAAAACAGGTTAGCACGTGCAATACATGCTCCAACATATGGAACGTCTCTTTGCTATTCAAGCGGTGCGTGAGGATGCGTTTAACAGTCAAGCAATGACTTTCAGGGCGATGTTCAAACTCTTGATGGACCCTATCCCTGGGCAACACACATGGCATACGTATTTCTGATTTGACTCTAATGATCTTTTCTCTTTTTTTTTTTCTTTTCTCCCTCCTCTTTAATTTATGGACTTAAACCTTTAAAATTTCAAAGCAGTCTTTCAATTTGTTTTCGCTTTAGATTTGATCAATGTTCTTTTGATTACTATTTGTTTTATTTGAAATGATTTATAAAATTGAATTTTTTTTATTTTATCCTTCTTCAATTTTTTAATCTATCATATTTGGTCCCTATTTTTTTTTTATTGTTACTTATTTTGTTTTGAATCATTTTCTTAATTGATTTTTTTTTCAATTTTGATCCTCGACATTTTATTTTATTTTATTTTTGTATTAAATTTGATCTTTATTCTTTTAAATGCTATTTGTTTTACTTTGATAAATTTTTTATATTGAAATATTTTTTCTCAAATTTTATTCTTTAACATTAAGTTGGTTTATAATTAAACTTCTTGGTTGAACTCGAGTCTATGATTTCATAGGTTGTGGATTTGAAAAATTAACACATGTTTAGGAGATTCATTTGAGTTTTTTTTTTTTCTCATATTTTTTTAGTTTTATCCTTTAATATTTATTTATTTTTTAAATCTTATCTCTAATTCTTTTATAACAAAAAAAAGTAGGAAAAAAAAAGACATAAATTATCTAACCAGGTTAACTTTTTATAAACATGCCCGTAATCCAAATCTTGCATGTTAACCTAGATCAATGTCACCATTCTTTCTTTTGACTTATTAAATTTTTTATAATTTTTTTATCTATAATATTTGGCTATTAAAGTAACATGAGCACCGATCCTAGTAGAGACAAGAACGAGAGAGAAATAAAAAGTTGCTTCAATGAACAGTGATACATTTTCAAGGTAATTTTGAAAAGACTAATCTTTGCATGAGCACGGATGATCAAAACTCCGCATCACCCTTCAAGGATGATCGCGCAATGATCAATGGGCAAAGACAGCCCCACGTACCTGTCGTCAGCACGAATTTTCTACACATTTAAATGAATAAATTTGTAAATCATAGCGTGCTAAAAATGAAAAGGTATTTACAGCGTTAAAATGTGCTCCTGGAAGGAGAGAAGCAAGAATCATATACAACCAACCAGAATTTTATACAAACTCCAGACCCTAAAACCGGTAACAGGGCTCGTAAGGAACAAGCACTGGATCAGGAACAATGAGAGGCAACCTGTCAATGTACATGAACAGTCTCTTCAAATTCTGTCTTGTGATTGAAGACAAGTCGATAATCTCATTTCTGCTGGTGTAGATCCAAAGATCACCTGAGTTGACTCTCTTGAGACTGTCTCGGCAGAAAGGACATGATTGAGAGCGAGCACGCCTAAAGCAACCAAAGCAAGAAGAGAGATTTGAAGTCAAACTTGTAATGCGAGCATGGACCAAAAGCACACTACGATTCATTGGTGTTTACATGAACTACCAGAGAATTTAGACATAATAATCTGATCCTGGCCGTATTTGACAAGATGATTTTGGCAGACTAGGACGGCCCCAAAAGAAGATAGCACCAAATAATTTGCCAGGGGACGATCTTTTTTTAGCAATATGATCAAGCTACATGAGTTCTATATGTTGAGAGAAATAATGAAAAACAACCAAGAAAAACAACAACAAAAGAAATTGCTACATTCAATATCGATCCATAAAATGGTGGTTTCTATGGAATAATGAAATGAATCAAGCAGCAACAGAATCGCCAACCTCTTGAACATCAAAGCGATAACTTAGACTACCAAGTATTTATCAATTTTCATTCCCTGTGCAAATAGACTGGATATTGTAAGAGCATCAATAGAAAAGGTACCTAGCTGCATGATTTTAGAAGTTACATTCCCTGATTGAGTCCTCCTATGTGATTATTTGTGTGTCCATGTGCACATGCTTGCTGGTGTGTGGAAGTTAACTTACCAATCCCGATAGCACTTCAAACACATTGCATGATTGCATTTGGGCAATACAACCCTGCTATTAATCTCCATGCAAATGCCACATTCTTCTTCTCTCTCTAAATCAATTTCAGAGATCTTTCCTTTGTCCATTTCATCTTTCTTTTTGTACTTTGCACAGATTTCCTTTTGCTTTCTGTCTTCTACATCAGTGATTCCTCTTTGAAGTTGCAGTAAAGAAGGAAATATCACCCCTGTCAACACAAAAAGAAGAGGTGATGAATGGATTGGACTGCTGGTATCTTTGTTCAAAGAAAATAAATTATAAACCAAATGCAGCATGCTTTATTTTGATTCATACACTTGAAAGTTATTGACTTCTTTAAACCTCACTCACCATAGAACTCTCTTACGCTAGCCTTTCTTTCATGAATAGACATGGTTGTTTTTCCATCCTCATAAGCCTGCGACTCAACATGATAATAATACATCAAGGATAAGGCAGCGTTTGTTTTTTACTATAATAAAATTCGCAAGCAGAAGGGAGTTCAGCAATCATAAATTGACTTTTGGCCACTAAAAACAACTTCACATAAACTAGAAAAGAATATGTAAACCACCTTGTATATAAGAATTCTAAGCAATCCCAAGGCACCAGCTAGGTGAAAACCAGTCCATTGGACAAGAAAAAGAAAAAGGTGAGCGGCAGGGCTGTAGGATAATCTCATTTGAAGGCAGGCACCATCATATTCCCTAGGATAAACAGAAGCTCTGCATCACAAGAAAAACACATAAATAAACCATATTTTTGGGCATCATAATAAAGAGCCCCATAAACACACACACACACACACTCTAACTTCGTTTCTGAGGAACAAATTGTCCAACGCAGAAAATTTCATAACCACAAAGATGTTAATAACCATGTATTGAGCTTATTAAACCTTCTATCTTGGCCAGGGAAAGAACAGGGAGCCAATGAGAAGCCTATCTGAAACAGAAACTGATATGCATACTAAATATGATAACAAATGCAGAGTATAATAAAAATCTGAAACCAGTTTCAAATAAGAAAGCAATTCATCTAGCAGGGCATCATTCGCCCATCTACACCCGCTTCATGTGAAGTCTCACGTGGCTACAAAAACGACAAACGGGCACATTCACCGTCTATTCACTGTCCCAGTAATCTTTAAATTTGCAATTTGCTCTCAATCAACAATGACTATCAAGTGTTCTAATTTCTAAAAAAATCAAATGTAGTCTCCTGGATGGTTCTTCCGTGGATAAGTTACAAAAACACCATGCCAACATAGAGCAAAGAAAATGTCTGTGACACAAAGTAGCATCATTATAGCAAACTTCAAAGAGAGAAATCCCAGAAAAAACAATTTTTTTTTAGTTAATCATTATTTTTTCCAGTTCACAGCTTAATTGACATAAATGCCTGAAACAGGAAGAACTAAATTACCAGAAATACAAAAGGGTCGAAAGTAAAAATACCAACTTCCACAGCTAGTTCTAACCTTTTTTCCTTTACAAACTTTGATTTTCTGAGATGGTGGAAATTTATTTAAACTGGGGTAAAATAAAAAATTATACTTTTCCGCTCAATAAATACCTTATCCACATTGATAAGAATATCAATCCACTTAGCCCACTAAACAAAAAGAAAAGAACCAGACAGACAAACAGACAAGAACAAACATGTCATTAAAAATAAAAAAAATTGAAAAAATTGAAAAAGAAATAAAATTAGAAACCAAAACAATTTTCTCAGAAATCCCAAAATATCTCACCAAATTCAGTTAATACACAGAAAATACAAATAACAAACAAACAAACAAAAACTGGAAAAATACAGAGAAAGGAGAGAAGAGATTACAGAGTGTTGGCAAACTGAATATCAGCTTCAAGCGCTTTAAGAGAATCCTTAAACGATTTCCTCATTTCCCTTTTCATTTCTCTTCCAAAAATCCACCACTCCTTCAAAAACCATCCATTAAAAAATTTTCCTTCCTTCTTTCTTTCACATAAAAACCTTTAAATCATCTCCAAAAGAAAACCCAAAACAATAAAAATAAGAACAATTATGAGACTGAGGCAGGTAGAGAGGGCAAGAGAGAGAGAGAGAATAAAGGAGCAGAAAGAAGAGTGAGGGCTACTGCGTTGGGCTTTTCGCTTGGTGCACACGTAATTGTCACTCTCATCAGTTTAACTCATTAATAACCAAAGAAACTTGAAGGAAGAAGATTGTATTAGCATAATTACGCTATTACCCTTAATTTTGCCTCGAAATTTCTACCTTACCCGCTCCCCGATATTTCTGCTTTCTCACTGGTCAGTCACGTTTGTTACGTCAGGTTAATTGGGTAAAGCTCATTTTAACCCCTTAATAGTATCCTATTAACAGTCGGGTCTCAAGTTTTTTGATTTTATCAAACGTACCCTAACGTAATGCACATTAAAATATGTCACCTCTTAATCCATTCATTTAATGATATGTAAACAATGTTTTCAATTTTCATGCTAAGTGTTTCTAGTTATATATATATATATATAAACCCAACCTATTATAATGAATAGAGTTAGCGCTGAATTATTGTAATTTTTTTTTTATACAAGCTAGTGAAATGGATAAAAGAAATTAATATGATTTGCTACTAAAATAATTTTTTAGGATATATTTTATCTTATTTTTGCGCCATGGATGGAAGTGACATTATCTGATGTCCATTATATTTAGGATAAAATTGATAAGAGCAAGAGTTTTGAGACAACTAAATAATAATAAGATATAAATAAGGGGCTAGATTGAAGTTTCCCTTGTTTGGGTGTGCGTGTGGGTCAAGATCTATGAGGTTATGGGTGGCGGTTTGGATGATGTTTACGGAGTGTTACTTTTGTCGTCATAGACACGAGTACGATGTTCGCGGCATCTGCCGACGCGTGGCAGGCATGCATGCTTGATCTACCTGTTAAACAATGGTCCCGCGTCTCTTATGATTAATTTGCTTAGATCCTTGGAGCGCCACGTTTTCTGATTGGTAAATGAGATGGACCCCACCAAAGACCTAGATTGTTGCCCAGAAGCTCTACAGATCCAAACCATGAAAATCTTGTATTGGATAACAAAAATAATTAACTAAGCTTAAAAGAAAGATAATGTCTGATGAAGACCTTTACTACATTTATGAGGTTGAGAGTTCAGAGCCATATATGTGTTGATTTACTCGTTAAACCTGTAATAATTATATCTATGAAAGATAATAATATAAATTTTATTTTAAAGTTATTGAATTAGTTTTTAAATAATATATTATAGTCTTATTGATGAATAGATCATGAGTTCGAATCTCAATATCTTTGTTTTATTTAATAAAAAATAAATATAAAATAGTGTGAGTCTGTTCAAGTTTTAATTTTAAATGGCTTTCACTTAAGGTGATGTGTTACTAAATAATATAAATTATGTTTTGAGATCTCCTTTAATAGTGTAAAACTATACAAATTTCATGCTCAGAGCTTTTACTTAAAATGATGATATCTCATATTAGTAATATCTTGAAACGGTGTATAACTTGGAATAGTTCTATCAAAATCTTAAATTTTGATTAATAATGCAACATAGTTTTCAAAGATATAATCAACTTATTTATTTCTTAAAACTTAATTAAGAAAACAAAGAACGTACAAGTAATTGGTTTGTGAAGTAGTGTTAACCCATACTAATCATGTTTAGAGCATGACAAGGGGATTCTTATGGATAAGCTTAAGGTCACTTGAAAGATTAAATTACATTATTATTATTATTATTATTATTATTATTTGACTTTGTATTGTTTCCCTCCCCCACTCGTCTAAACCAGTGGATTGTACCATAGTATAAGCCACCAATATCCCACTTATTAACGTCATTACACAAGTGGAAACCAAATTTGACAAGTAATCATCATCCAGCAGCAATTTTAACTCTCAAAAGGGCCCATTAAAGAGAAAAATAATGTAGAATTGATCAAAGGTATAGCAGTGGTCAAATCATACCACCACACATTCAATGAGTAGTCATCCTGTTGAGATCCAAACATATGAAAAAAGACCTGCAATTTCTATAAAAGAAAAGAAAAAAGAAACGTAGATGGACAAATTCAGAGAACGACTCTTTCATGGCATAACAGAACCCTCTAATGCACGGAGAGGGATGTTTTCCATGAGGTCCATCTCAATAAGCTTTCACTAGACGATGCCTTGCTTATCGTCGGCAGGCTTTTGTTGCCTAATTTCACAATCCACAGATTAAATAGTAAAGAGGCTTTTGTTGTCAATATAAAATTTTTTTATTTTAAATTAATATTTTTTATGTTTTTTATTTAAAAATAAAAAAAATATTATTTTAATATATTTTAAAAAATAACAAATATCCACTCACAAATATCGTAGAAGCAAGAACAAACCAAAATAAAATCATTGACAGCAGTTGAAGAGTGAGAAGCAACCATTTTGCTTGCTTGTATCGCCGACATGTCTTCAACAATAGATAAAGAAAGAACGACGAAGTCATTTAAAATGGAGGATTGGAGTCATTGGACATGTTTTGTGAGCTGAGTTCCCAAGCCAGAAGTCCACGACCCTTTTGGTCATTGGTCGACAAATGAGAATAGAATTCCTAGGAAATTAGTGGGACTAATAATGGTTGATTTCACTCTTTTGGACTTGTTAGTTCCCATCTTTTTCTTTTCCTTTCTTTTTTTGTATTTTCAGTTCCTTTCTTGTCTAACGTGGACACGTGGTATCGGAGAGTCAAGAAATCAATTTTAATTGTTTAGTTCAAAGTCACTAAAAAACTAGGGTATATTAATCTTATCAAAGATTTCAAGGGTAAGAAATTAATTATGGCTAGTAAAAGTATTAGCACCCATAACGTACTTTACATGAGATAAGTTGCATTATGTGGTTTGAATGTGATTTAAAGGTTCTGATGTGTTTCTAATCGGTGGTCTATCTAAGGTTTATGATGAGAATTTATTCGTGTGAATAAGTTTGGCATGTCGAATTTATTATGGGCTCGTGTGTCCAAATAAATTCTTATATAAGGGATCCATGTAGGTGCACTGACAGGTTCACCTATCCTGGAAGGTGGAAGGGTTTTCCACAATTCATATGTTGTAGTGAAAAATACTCTCAATTAAAATTGGTGAATATTCAGAATAATTCTAAGAATTTTCTAGTCAATTACTGATATTTAAATATCAGCCTATTTATAAGTCCAACATTTATACCAGAATATTGACCATTAATTCCCATGAATTAAAATTTTATGGGTTATTGAAATACTGATCAAATTCTCATGAATTCAATAAACTGATTATTAAATCTAAAATGCATGCAAATATATATACCTCTCATTTTATAGACTGATTCAGAGCTTCTAGATGAGTTTGTTAGGGTTCTAAAAAACCAAAACTAGGTTGGTTTTACCACAAGATCAATAGTTTTGGATTTAGGTAGTTTTGTAACAAACTTGGAGGTTAAGATGAAATGTTTTTAGCTTTTTGATCTTGAGAGAAAGGTTTTAAACCTTTGATAAGAACCACCTTGGAGTTTTTTAAGTGTGAACACACGAAAGAGTTGAATGATTTTGTGCAAATAGGCGTCTCAGTTAAGGCTGACTAGTTTGGTCATTTTCGTGGCTTCGCCAGAGTAACTTTGACGTCAACGTTGCCTGAATTCACCTTAACTTGGCAGAGGGGGTGCATACCTTTATGTTGGATCTATTTTTTTTCTTAATTTGAAGGTCTAAAGCTCCACATTAGATAAACATGAAATCTGAAAATTTAGTAGTGGCTGATCGTGGACAAGATGTTGAGATCATTAGATAAAATATGATGCAAATGTTTAATTTCATGGAAATGAAGTTACAGAGGGGATGGTTCTCAGTTGAATGGTGGTGATTACAGCCTCATAAGTGGTTAGAAATGTCACATTCATTCGCCTGAAAGTGCCCACTCGATCAGCCAAAATTGCCAAAGAAAAAGATGCACAGTAGCCGAATAACGCGTCGTCTATGCTAAACCGTACAAATTAGGGTTTTTAATTTGGAATTTGGAAAACTTCAATTTAATCCCTATTCTTCCAATTTCCTTTAATTCCACTCGTAATTTCCTCTTGAACTCCTAATTTCATGCAATTTCATTCATTCCAAACTCAATTGCCAGCCTAAATTTGAGTGTTTTTTTTGTAATTTGGTCCTTAGTTTCTGATTTGTTCAATTGGACCCCTAGACGACCATTAAACTTTTAATTTTTTCAATTTGACCCTTAATTTCACCAATTTCAGTCCTTAAAGTCACGTGTTTTTTGTAAATTGATCATTGGACATGAAATTCTTTAATTAGACCCTTAATCAGCCTTCAAACTTTAAATTTCTTTTAATTAATCCCCTGATTGCAACAGTCTGCCTCCTCCAAGCTTTGTTTAAGTTCCTAATCTTTCAATCTTTATGCATTGACCCAAATTAAGCCTCTAAACTTGATTTTTACCAATTGAGTTCTTGGTTGAATCTTTAACACTCATTAAAAGTTTAATTAAGTCTTTGAACTTAATTAATTCTTTCAATTTTGGTCAAATTGATTTTTAAACTCAATTTTGCTCCAATTAATTTCTTAATTAAGTCAATCAAACCCATTAAAAGTTTAATAAAGTCATTAGACTTAACTAATTCTTCTAATTTTGGTCAATTAGCATTTCAAACTTAAATTTTTTCTTTAAATCAAATTTTTTCTCAGCCTATCTTGTCAAAACGTCATAATCTAGCTATTCTTCCAGCTTTTTAATCTTTTGTGGTTTAAGGCTTATTTTTTTTATCCCAAAAATATTTTTTTGGTTTTAAATATCTAATTTTTTTCAACTTTTAAGAAAAAACACAAATAATTTTGGGGTCTAAAAAAAAGGGTTATGACATTTCTCTTCAACTCAGTCCAGTACCACCTCTTGGCCATGGACTTGTCTAAATTAACATGATAGTTTGAGATCTCAGTTCTTCGATGGCCACTATTATATTTAGTTGTTTCTAGTTTATTGTTACGAGTTGGATAAAAAAATTTTAACTTAATAAAAAATGTCTAGTTTATGGAAAATTATTTGGCATTGTTATTAAACATTAATCAATGGATTAATTTTGAAATCTCACTACTTGACTATTTTTCTAGCCTGACTTTAAAATTAAAATGTGTAGAAGTTGAACTAATGTGACCTAGTTAACTTGACTGGTCTAAAAGCAAATCGCTCGATGGTAAAAGAAGTTTAAGGATGAAATTGACAAAAAAAAAACCCATTAACACAGCTCCTCGTCTAGCCCATGTTTAAAATAAAATCATATAGGAGTTTCCCCGACATATCGTTGTTGACTTGGATGATTCAAAGGCAACTCAGCCGGGTAGTAAAGAACATCTGAGGATGAAATTGAGAAAAAATAATGAGATTGATAGGAAAAAAAACTTCTTCACCCAACTCTTTGTCTAGCCAAGGTTTAAAATTAAAATGTATGGGAGTTGTCCTGACATGATCCATCAACTCGATCGGTCTAAAGACAACTCAGACAATTGTTAAAAAAGTATGAATATGAAATTGAAAGGAAAAAAAGGGGAAATAAAAATAAAAAGGTTGAATTGAAAAAAGAAAAAGAAAAATTGGAGCATGCCAGATCTTATAGTATAGATAGGCAATGAATTTTGGGTTAGTAATGTCTTTTCTATTCGTTTTACTTTTTAGTACTCTAACGTTTAATTTGGTACTTTTACTATAATTCCAAACCTAATTTCACCTAATTAAGCTGTAGAAAGATGTAATTGAAATGAAAAAACAGTTAGAAAACTTTTTTTTTAAAAAAAAAAACCTTCATTATTTATATAAACATTGAAGCTCCATGATGTTTGTCACACGTGGCGCGCGTGACGTGGTGAGATGTAGGGATCAAAGAGTCACCACCTAGTTATTTGATTTAGGGTCACTAGGAGACTCGGATATACTAGTATTATATGAAATTCTAGGGTAAGGGATTGATTGTGATTAGAGAAGGTATTAGTACCCTTAATGCACCTTACATGAGGCAAACTACATTGTATGGTCTATATGTGGCTTAAAGGTATTGATGGGTTTCTAAGTGATATTTTGTTTGTGGCTTAGAGCAAAAATTTACGCTTATGAATAAATCTAGCATTTTGAATTTATTATGGGCTCGTAAATCCAAATAAATTCTCATGGAAAAATCTATGTAGATGCCCTGACAATGTTTACCTATCTTGGAAGGCGAAAGAGTTTTCCACAACTTGTATATCATGGTGAAAAATACTCCTAATTAAAATTAATGAATATCTAAAATAATTCTAAAATTTTTCTAGTTAACTCCTAGTATTTAAATATCAGCCTATTTGTAGGTCCAACATTTATATCATAATGTTGACCATTAATTTCATGAATAAATTTTTTTAGGGTTATTAAAATATTGATCAAATCTTTAAGAAAATTTACAAACTTGATGTAAATAAAAAAAAATCAACACAAGTATTTTCTAAAACCATGCTAAACAAACATTTTTCCCTTTTTTTTATAATTAAAATGCAATTTTTGTAAGTATTAAGCTGTATACAACAAACAAAAATCATTTTTTTAATTTTTAAATGAAATTAATTTTTTTAAGTTCATGTTTGGCAATACTAAATTTTCCTTCAAAACATGCCTAAGTGCGTGTTTGCCAAACACGTCTTTAAGCCAAAACTCATTTGACAAAAAACATTGGCAAACTAAGCACGGCCTTACCAATCTGACCTGATTTTGACTCGTCTGGATTGACCTAAAAACACTGGTTCAATCATGAACCGAATCAAAAATTAAAGTTTAACCCAAACCCAAACCAAATAGAAATTTAAACCGAAATAAAATTAAAACAAAAAAAAACATAAAATTTTCTAACAAAAACAGATCAAACACCAAGAAAACAAAAAACACGAAGAACAATGAAAATATCATTCAAACTCAAACCCAATAATATAAATATCAAATCAAACCAGATTTCAAGCAATAAAAAACAAGATTTTTTTCGCAATCAAGCATAGATCAAGAATTAAATATCCATTCACTTCGATTATCACTCTAACATCATGATTTTAATTGTTAGGTTTTAATTGTTTCAATTCAAAACTGAAACCCTAAAATTAAAACTTATAAAAACATGCTATTAATATATGAAATCCTTAGATTATTAATTAATAATAACATGTAAACTTATAAAAACCAAAATCAAATCAAAACAAACAAAACTTATAACTAGCAATAGAGATAATATTCTTCAGATATACAAGAAGTGACCTCAACCAAACTATTGCCGTTCAGAATTTTTTATTTATTTAAGATGGCTCATTTTTTAATGACATGTACTCCAGGGTCATGTCCTCTTCCCTTCACCTCTTTCGCGAATGTCAGTGCCTATTGTTTTGCTCAGTGTTCCAGCGTTCTATTGTCCCTCATAAATGACACGGGAGTGTGTTTGTT
>Ga0307515_10004508_pt1 | contig 28807 bp, 4 predicted proteins | sample 17_EM_MG_FD_194513 | JGI IMG/M metagenome (GOLD analysis project Ga0307515, IMG submission 194513) | Populus trichocarpa ectomycorrhiza microbial communities from riparian zone in the Pacific Northwest, United States - 17_EM | ecosystem: Host-associated > Plants > Roots > Unclassified | place... | reverse complement strand
GTTATTTATTTAGTTTAGGGACCAAACCATCTGGGGGAAAGGAGTACTTTACAGCACTAACCTAACGCATACTGTTTTATACTGTCTTATACTATTTCCTACTGTTAGCTAGCCCACCACTAGCGACTTGGCGGCTGGCCCTACTATTTATATACAATACCCCCTTTCCACCTTCTTCCCCTCTTCATACCATAACGTAGTTATTCAGTCTACTTTATTGCAGCACTGTGACAGTATAACTCTGTCCTTATCCTTATAGACTGTTTTATAAAGCTAGTGCACTACTATCTAGTGCGTAAGATAATTAATACTACGCAACTCGCAGAACTCTTATTTAGAGTCTTTATGTAAATAGGGCCTCTAAATAATATTATCTCTAATAGGGGTAGTGTATTTATAAGCGAGTACTAAAGCACTATATACTACTATCTCCGCGTTTAACGTAAACTTAGCACTATATTCTACTTATAGATAGATAGTTAGACGGAGCGTTAGAACTAGGAGCTTAAGATATACCTACGTATATTTACAAACTAGGAATAGTCTAATTAGGCCTCCCTACTTAAAGAAGTAGCCTTTACCTATAACTCTAAGGTCCATACTATAATAAAGCGTTCCCCTATTAAGCTCGCTTATAGCTAGCTACTAAATATCCTAAATAGAGTCCTAGATAGCGTCTAAGACGCCTAGCAAGGTGGGGAGGGGTCTAAGTTAATAAATGTTAAACTTGTAGAGACGTATCTATAACGCCTGCGCCTTATATATAAGGTAGCGGTAGCGTTAATAATGTATACCTAATAGCTTTAGGCAAAATACTATAATCGTCACTATCTAGCTAAGCATTTCGCCGTTAGTAAATGAGTTCTGCTCTCCTCTAAGAATATCTACACAAAACGTCCTTATAAAAAGCTTAACTACAAGTTTATAGGACCGTTTTAAATCCTAGAGCGCGTAGGGCAGCAAGTATATAAGCTAGAGCTCCTACTTACTATAGTACGGCTCTACCTAGTCTTCTATATCTCCCTATTAGAGCCTTATAGGTCACGCCCTAGGTTTTAACCCTTGGTAGTAAAAGAGCTTAAGGAAGGCAGCTAGGAAGTAGAAGTAATTATCGCCTACTAAGATTGTGCTAGACAACTATAGTACCTTATTAAATAGCTAGGATGGCTAAATAAGTATAATAAATAGAAATATAAGATAGAACTTAAGAATTATTAATAACTGCTAGATAAGTACCGTAAGTGGGACACCCTAGCCTTATAGCCGAAGCGTAGGCGAAAAGTAAGCGCCGCTATTAAAATATAACTTGTATTAAAGCGGAATAGAGAACGTCCTAAGGAATTAAAGAATAAGTAATGATTACTATAACTTATAGGTAAGGCTACGGCGTATACCGGTAATAAAGCTTAATTTAAAAAGCACCCTTCCTAGACCTAGTCCATTACTCTATACTAGCTAAGCAGATTATTTATATATTAGAGAATAGGCCCGTTTATAACTAGGGTTTATTTAACTAGGGTCTACGACCTACTAGTGACCCACTAGTGGTAACCTATATTAATAACTTATATTATTCTATGTATATACTATATAGATAACGCATAAGGTTAAAATATAGGTTAGTAGTGGATTTAATAATAGGTATATAGCCTTGCCGTCCTAAACCTAGCTATATATAAGTAACCTATAACCTACCTACGAAGTATATATAGCGCTACGCCGGTATAGCATAAGGCTAAAGCAGGGTTAGCGGTGGATTTAATAGGTATATAGCTTTACCGTTTATAAATCTAGCTATATACGAATAATTTATAACTAACCCGCGAGGTACTAGCGACCTACCTATATAAGTAAGCTTTTAGAATATTTTTAGTCTACTAAATTTAGGCGATAGTATTAAGCTCCACTAGCTCTACCTATTAAATAGACTAATTAGGATTTTCTATACCGGGCATATAAAATTACTATTAGCTTAGTTAAATGCGGGGGAGTCTTAATAAGGCAAATCTGACTAATTAGATAACTTTAACTGCCGGTTAAAGTTCCTTAATATCTTTATGCCGCGCATATACACTACCTGTTTCTCTATACGCAAAATTAAAATACTCTTTTCCCTTTAAATTTTTTCCTTATTAAGGTTTTTTATAGGGTTTTATTGAGGCTTAAGTATATAAAGGATTGGGGACGACCCTTTTTAAAGGGAGGGGGGGCATTATTAGGTAAAACCTAAGTAAATAGTTATATAGCTGTAAGGTATAGGCGACCCTAGGGCAACCTAGGGGTGACTCGCCTGTAAGGTACGTGCTCTATACATACCTAGGGAAAACCCTTCCTACCTCGCATATAAACTCCTCCTTTTTCCCTTAAGGATTTGTCTCTGTCTATACAATACACCTATTGTTCTATTATTGGACTCCCTATCCACATCCTTACCTTATAAATAAATATTTAGTAAAAGCCATTATAAGTTATCGCATCGTTAGTAAGAAGTCTTAAAGCTATAAATATATATATAATAGAGTCTATATAAAGTCGATTTTTGATATTTTAGTTAGAGCTACTAGTAGAAAAGTAACTAGACTATAGAGGTCCTTAATAAAAGTTCTTATACTTTCCTAATTAGGACGTTTTAGAAATAATATTACTTTTTATTACTTTTTATATTTTTATATATTATCTTACTAAGTATAAATTAAAAATATAATAAGGAATTTTTATTATATATAGTATTAGGCTAGTAAATTAATCTTTAAAGTTTGCGTGCCTTAATATACACTAGGTAGAGAGGTTTAAGTTAATAAATGTCCAACTTATAAAGACGTACTTATAACGCCTATGCCTTATATATAAGGCGGCAGCGGCGTTAATAATATACGCCTAAAAGCTTTAGGTAAAATACTATAATCGTTACTATCTAGCTAAGCATTTTACTATTGGTAAATAAATCCTACTCTCTTTTAAGAATATCTATATAAAACGTCCCTATAAGCAACTTAATAGTAAGTTTATAGGACTATTTTAGATCCTAAAGTGTATAGGGTAGTAAGTATATAAGCTAGAGCTTCTATTTACTATAGCACGGCTTTACCTAGTCTTCTATATCTCCTTACTAAAGCCTTATAGATTACGCCCTAGGTTTTAACCCCTAGTAGTAAAAGAGCTTAAGGAAGGTAGTTAGGAAGTAGAAGTAATTATTGCCTACTAGGATTATACTAGATAACCATAGTACCTTATTAAGTAGCTAGGTTAGCTAAATAAGTATAATAAATAGAAATATAAGATAGAACTTAAAAATTATTAATAACTATTAGATAAGTACGGTAAGCGGAATGCCTTAGCCTTATAGCTAAAGCGTAGGTAAAAAGTAAGCGTTGCTGCTAAGATATAACTTATACTAAAATAGAGTAAAGAATATCCTAAGGGATTAAAGAATAAGCTAACGCTTATAGTAAGAACTGTAGTATATATATAGGGTAAAACCTAATTTATTAATATCCTATATAAGCTGCACTTTAATATAACCTAGCTATACTACTAACTTATAGGCAACTTATAGGCGAGGCTATAGTATACGCTAATAATAAAGCTTAATTTAGAAAGTATCCTTCTTAAATCTAATCTGTTACTCTATACTAGTTTAGTAAATTATTTATATTAAAGAACATACCTATTTATAACCGGGGTCTATTTAACTAGGGTCTATAACCTACTAGTAACCCGCTAGTAATAACCTATACTAATAACTTATATATTATTCTATATATATACTATATAGATAACGCGTAAGGCTAAAGTATAGGTTAGTAGCAGATTTAATAGGTATATAGTTTTATTGTCTATAAATCTAGCTATATATAAGTAACCTATAACCTACCTATAAGGTATTAGCAACCTACTTATATAAATAAGGTTTTGGAATATTTCTAATAGTTTACTAAATTTAGCGACGGCGTTAAGCTCTAAGTATTAAATAGACTAATTAGGATTTTATTTATTTTAGGGATAAAAAATCGCTATTAGCTTAGTTAAATGCGGGGTGTCTTAATAAGGTAGATCTAACTAATTAAATAACTTTAACCGGTAGTTAAAGTTTCTTAATATCTTCGTATACTACCTATCTCTCTATATGCAAAATTAAGACACTCTTTCCCCTTTAATTTTTTTCCTTATTAAGGTTTTTTATAGGGTTTTATTAAGGCTTAAGTATATAAAGGATTAGGGACAATTCTTTTTAAAGGAGGGGGCACTATTAGGTAAAACCTAAGTAAATAGTTATATAGCTGTAAGGTACAAGCGACCTAGGGGCAGCTTAGGGGTAACTCGCCTATAAGGTATGTCCGCTATATATGCCTAGGAAAAACCCTTCCTTACCTTATATATAGAATCCTCCTTTCCCTTAAGAATTTATCTATCTATATAATATACCCTATTATTCTATTAATTGGACTCCCTATTTATATTCTTACTTTATAATAAGCCTTTTACTAGGTCTTATTTACTAAGCTATATTAGGTAATATCTAGGATTTTAACTCTAAGGAGTAATTATACTTTTTTAGTTTATTACTAACTAGGTAGATAAATAATAAGCTTAGTTATTTATAGCTTAGTACTATATTTAATTAAAAGACTAAGACTAAGGCTTAAAACGGGAGGGATTAGAGGTTATTAATACTTAATAGCTATAGCTTTTACGTCAATATAAAGTTCGTTAACTACTACTATACCTATAGAATCCTCTTAGCTATATATTTACCTTATTTAATATATAGATTATAGCCTCTTAATATATCACTCTTTAGTCCTTTAACGATAGCATATAGCTAGGAGTTAAACCAATTTTAGATAGATTATAAGGGCTACTATCAGTTTACTAAAAGAGAGTTCTTCTAGGCGTTTTAGAATTGTTAGATAACGTACTAATTACAATCATTGTCCTGTTTCCTTTAAGGGTATAGATTAGGGGTGTCTTAGCTATTTAACTTAACTATATATATTAAGGCTTAACAGCCTATATTAATTTAATAGAGTTCTCCTTCTTAACTATATTGTTTAACAGTTATAAGCCTAGGCTATTGTTACGGGACACCCCCGTGACACCTTATACACGTCCACCTATTTCCACCGACTTAGCAACTAGAGACTGACCACGAGACGGCAATTTGCGGCAATCTAACGGCAATCTGCTATATTCTGCTATATTCCGCCAAGTTCCACTAAATCCTGCTAAGTTCTGCCAGGACCACCACCTAAATCCTATTCTGCTCTGTATACGTGTTGACTAAGCAACTAAGCTAATGATATATACCCTTTCTTCCCGTTTCCCTGCCTTTTCTCCTTACGTAACGTCTTGATCTTATTATATAGTTTATGTATATAGCTTAATAGTATCTACTTTGCTATATATTATCGCCGCTTGTACTCACTCCGTAATACTATATTGCGTTAACTACCTATACTACCGTTAAAATATAGACCGAACCCGAAGCCCCTATAATAACCGCCGGTATTATATCCGTACTCCGAGAATAGTTAGTAGAAATATAGAAATCTTTTATAGACGCCCTCGTATAGAACTAAGCTACTTTAAATTAATAATAAGCCGAATAAGAAGCATGACACCAATAATTAATTAAGGACCTCTAAGAAGAAGTCCACACCCTTAAGATGCCTACGCTAGGACCTTAAGACTAAACGCTATCTCTGGAAATGAATACGCGGAACGCGAGCCCTAAACCTATAGTAGTTACTTACCCCAAACTAACTACTGCACTATAATAATTTAAATGACTACTAGACCCTCTAATATTCACTAGCAAATAATAAAAACTCTAATTATTTCTAAGCTAGCTTAAAAATAAGCTAACTAGTAATACTAACCGCTACCTAACCAAAGCTAACTAACTCTACTACGCCCTAAGTTAACTAGGAGGAGACATAGCTAACCTTATTAAACCCCTTTAACCAAACTTAGTACTAAGTCTAGTTATACTTCTTAAAGCCACGTATGGTAACCCGAACCGCTAAGCTACTGCTTAAAGAAAGATAAACTATATAACTTAAGGAACGAAAAGCTTTCCAGTATACTTCTTTGAATTCAACTATTATATAAAGGAAATAGGCTAAAACAACTCCGCACTAATTAACAGCCTTATTAAATCCTTAAGCTCTAAACTAAAAACCTCCCTAATAGGCGTAGACCTACTAGGAGCCCTTAATACCTGCGCAAACGTTATTAATAAACGGTATAATGATATACTACGCCTAACACCAAAGCCTGCCCCCTGATATAATACGATAACCCCGCGAACATCCACTAAGTTATTATCTTAGCCTAAGCACCCTAATGCTATGGATATTGACACTAGAATCCTAGATTACGCCCCACTAGGGTCCTCTAAATAAGAACGACGCCTTAAGCTAGGCCTCTGCTTTAAATGCGGAAGGAAGGATTATATCTTAAAATACTGCCTTGTCCCCCTACCTACGCACCGAAATAATTTACGAACGGCTAATACTAATAGCCGTTTACCGCATTAATCTTCTGGTTACCGTCCCCGATCTTTATCTGGTTCCAGCCCTATGTCTAGTAAGTACTATTTATAAGGACGAAGCTCCAACCGACGCTCTATAAGAACCCCGCCCTAATTACCTCTAAAAAGAAGGTCCTAGAGCTAAGTCGCTCTCCGGGACGGCTCTGCCTTAGGATCTTGTTAAACGCATTTAACGTCACGAACTTCGACTCTTAGGACCGTAGCATAACCATTAACTGCCGTCTTTAGTAGAATGGTTAATAGGCTAATACTTAAATCCTAATTAATATAGGAGCTAGCGGCATAGGATTTATTAATAAGATCTTTGCGTAAGATAATAGTTTTACCCTAACCCCCCTTAACTGGCATATTAATATATTTGGATTTAACGGCAAACGCACCGTCTTAGGCTGTATTACCTATATAGCAGCCCTAAGACTCTAATACCTAAACCACGAAGAACTAATTAAGCTTTTTATTACCACCTTAGGTCACCTAGTAATCCTTAGACAACCTTAGATAAAGCTATATAAGGTGACTATTAACTAGAATAACCTTAAGCTTCTATTTACCGCCTCCTATTATAAGTAGAAGTGCCTTATAACTTACTACCCTAACCCCAAACTAAAACCTAGGAAATCTACTAAGATCCACCAGCCTAAGATTTCCACCGATGTCTACCCCGCGCCTAAGGAATTTACCAGATTCTACTAACCTAAGAATTCTACCAAATTCCACTAATATAAGATTTCTACCGATATCCACTAAAGATCTGGAAATCCTACCGAACCCTATAAACTAACCCCGACTACTATACTACCCCGAACTAAGCAGAAGCTTAAGCTTAACATATAGGAGTACTAAAAGAACTAGTACCCTATAATAAAAAGAATACTTAAAGAACCTAAACCTGAATCTAACACTGACTCTATACCTGACACTGAACCTAAACCTAAATAAGAAACTATATAAGAGACTATAGACGATCTAAAAGAGCTTAATACCCTAAATATCCGCATGATTGGAGCTACTCCGCTAGCTCAGCTTACTAAGAAGCCTGAATATACGATTTTTGCTGTCACGATGGCTGATATTAAGAAAGCCTTGGCACTAAAGAAGCATACTGACCCTATTACAAAGGTACCAGCAAAGTACTATTACCGCTTAGACGCATTCTTATGAAAGAAAGCCGATAAGCTACTAGAACACCGACTATACAACCACAAGATTGTACTTAAAGAAGGAAAGTAGCCTAGATTTGGACCCCTATATGGAATGTCCCAAAACGAACTCTAAGTGCTATAAAAGTATCTAGACAAGAACCTAAGTAAAGGATTTATTAGAGTAAGCTCTTTACCTATAGCCGCACTAGTAATCTTTATTAAGAAACCTAGCGGCGGTCTGTGCTTCTACGTAAATTACCGAGCCCTTAACGCTATTACTATTAAGAACCGATATCCGATCCTATTAATATAAGAGACGCTAAACCAACTAAGTAAGGCTTACTACTATACGAAGCTTAATATTATCTCTGCATTTAACCGCCTCCGTATAGCAAAGGGAGATAAATGGCTTACCGCATTTCGTACTCGGTATGGATTATTTAAATACTTAATAACGCCATTCGGCCTCGTAAATGCTCTAAGCTTGTTTTAATATTACGTAAATAATACCCTACGCCCCTACCTAGACATCTTCTATACTGCTTATATTAACGATATCTTGATATACAGTAATAACCTAACCGAATATTGGAAATATGTTAACCTTATCCTATAAGCCCTATACGGAGCTGGTCTATAATTAGATATAGATAAATGCAAGTTTTATAAGACGGAAGTCCTATACCTTAGGCTTCTTATTTCTATAAACGGCATACAAATAGACCTAAAGAAAATTGAAGCAATTATAAACTGGTAAGAACTTAAGAACGTTAAGGATGTAAGAGCCTTTATAGGATTTGCTAATTTCTACTAACGGTTTATTGACAACTTCTTTACCCTAGTTTTACCCCTTATAGCTCTAACCTAAAAGGATAAAGCCTTTATCTTTAATAAGGAATATAAGAAGGCCTTTACTTATCTAAAGGTTATATTTACTACTGCGCCTATGCTCTAATACTTTAACCCGAACCAAATAAGTGTTATAGAAGCTAACTTATCCGACTACGTTACTAGAGGCATCCTGTCTTAATATAATAAAGAGGGAGTATTGCACCCTGTGGTATACTACTTAAAATAACTAAGCCTAGCTGAATATAACTACGAGATCTATAATAAGGAACTGCTAGCTATTATTAGATGCTTTAAGTAATAGCGACCCAAACTAAAAGGCACTAGATTCCTAATTAAGGTCCTTAGCGATTATAAAAACCTATAGTATTTTACAACTATAAAACAGCTAAGCTACCGTTAGGCCCGCTAGTTAGAATACCTGTCTTATTTCCAATTCTTAATTATATACTACCTAGGCGTTTAAGGCCAGAAGCCTAATGCCCTAACCCAACGCTCGCAAGACGCGCTAACACTAAAAGAGGCACGTTCTTACCGAAATTAGACCCTACTTCGCCCCAAACTATTTAACCCTCCTGCTAAAGATCTTATGGTATAAGTCCTTAAAATAACTAATTAATTAATTGAACAGATTATAACTAATAAATACCCAAATAACGAGTTTATCTAAGAGACGCTTAAGCTAATTTAAGATGGCGTTAGACGCTCTAAGAAGATCTCTTTAAGTAAATATAAAGCTTGCGGAAACCGCTTATATTATTAGAACCGTCTAGTTATCCCTAATTATAATAAACTTAAGCTTAAGCTCCTTAAATATATACACAACCTACTAGTAGCTAGCCACCCAGGCTAAGGAAAAACCCTGGAGCTACTCTAATAGAAGTACTATTGGCCGAATATATATAATATGATACAAAGGTACGTCTCTAGCTGTTACGTCTGCCGACGAGCTAAAGCTTTGTATAAGACATATAACGGCCTTTTAAAGCTACTGCCTGTTCCGGACCAAAGATAGAAGGACGTCTTAATTAACTTTGTTGTTGACCTCCCTATAAGTAAGGGCTACATGAATATTATAGTAGTTGTAGACCGACTATCTAAGATAAGACACTTAATCGCCTACCCCGATATATTAACACCTACCGTCGCCTAACTGTTCCTAGACCATATATGGAAACTCCACAGACTCCCTAAAACGATTATCTCCGATAGAGGCAGCTAGTTTATCTCTGTATTTTGGAAAGAACTAACTATCTGACTCCGCATTAAAGCACTATTATCTATGGTATACCACCCGGAAACGGATAGTTAAATGGAATATATAAACGCTATAATGGAACAGTATATTTGGATATACACGTTATACTTATAAGATAACTAAATTAACTGGCTTGCATTCGCCGAGTTTACCGTAAATAATTTCGTTTTGGAAACTATAAAGGTCTCCCCGTTCCTGGCTAACTATGGCTAGTATCTATAAATGGGTTTCGAAGCCTTTAGTAATATTCCTCGCCCTGCTTATTACGCCTTATAAGTTGCGGAAGTAAATGAATTTATAAAGAAGATAGAGAAACTATAACAGTTCCTTACTAACGAAATAATATAGGCTTAATCTGTCTATAAAGCCGCAGCGAATAAGAAACGAACCCTAGTACTAGCCTATTAAATTGGTAACTTTGTCTGGCTAGATATAAGAAATCTAAACACAAAACGACCTACTAAGAAGCTTGATTGGAAGAACGCTGGCCCTTATAAGGTTAAGAAGGTTATCTCCTTCTACGCCTACTAACTAAAGCTCCCTAATACGGTTAAAATCCACCCTATATTCCACACGTTAGTCCTCTACCTTACTGCTCCCGTATTAGACGCCCTGCCCAGATAGATATAAGACCCTCCCCTACTAGTTAAAGTAGATAGTAAGAACGAGTACTTTATTAAAAGAATTAACGACATTAAGTATAATAAACGGAAACGTTAATATATATATCTCACGAAATGGAGAGGCTTTACTAAGCCCTTATAGGAACCTATTAACTCTATAGGACTTATATAAGCTGCAGAAGACTTTTACAAACTCTATCTAGAACTACTATAGCCCCATCTCGTAGAAGCTCAAGTTTAAAGGGGGGGTACTGTTATGGGATACCCCCGTGATACCTTATACACGTCCACCTATTTCTACTAACTTAGCAACTAGAGACTAACCACGAGACGGCAATTTGCGGCAATCTGACAGTAATCTGCCATATTCTGCCATATTCTGCTAAGTTCCACTAAATCCTACTAAGTTCTGCTAGGACCACCACCTAAATCCTATTTTGCTCCGTGTACGTGTTAACTAAGCAACTAAGCTAATAATATATACCCTTTCTTCCCGTTTCCCTGCCTTCTCTCCTTACGCAACGTCTTAACCTTATTACATAGTTCATGTATATAGCTTAATAGTATCTACTTTGCTATATATTATCGCCGCTTATACTCACTCCGTGACAGCTATCTACTATATTATCTTTAATTTAAAGCCTTAATTACCTTATTATTAACTATATAGTAGAAGCCTTAAATATATCCTCTTAATAACCTAAAACGCTTATTACTACCTATACTATAATTCTTACAGGCCCGAACAATTAGGACTAATAGATTGGAGTTATTAAGTATAGAGCTGACGGGAAGAATATATATGAATATATTAATCTAAGCGTTAGGAGATAGAATCTAATTAGATATAGAGCCCCGTTAGAGCTATTACTATTAATTATTAACCCTTAAAAGACCATATTCTTAACTCTTAATAATAATAAAAAGAAAGAGCTTTAAGCTCTAAGGAAATACTATAACTATATCTATAAGCAGTATAAGAAAGAGGAAGCCGCCCTTAGATCTCTACGTACCTATATTATTAGCACAATCTCTTATAACTATATTAACTACACCTTTAAAGGCAATACCGTCTATAATGTCCTTGTATCGCTTAAGTAGGCTACATTAGGATTTTTTTTGGGCGCGTTGTTGCAGCCGAAAATTAGGGTCTGCTTAACTCGCTTAAGTCGCAATTTTAGCAATTTGCGGCGATTTGCAGCGATTTGCAGGCTACTTTATATAAATTGCTAAAATTGCGACTTAAGCGACTTAAGCAGACCCTAATTTTTAGCTGCAACAAAAATGCAATAAAAATGTAATAAAAATACTATAAAACTGTATAAAGCGCTGCACGAAGCTCTATACAAAGCTCTATACGAAGCTTTGCATAAGGTTCTATATAAGGCTCTATATAAAGCTCTATACGAAGCTCTACACGAAGCTTTGCATAAGGCTTTACGCGAGGCTCTATACGAAGCTCTATATAAAGCTTTACACAAATCTCTATACAAAGCTTTACACGAGGCTCTACGCAAGGCTCTATATAAAGCTCTGCGTATAGAGGCTCTATATAAGGCTCTGCACGAAGCTTTACACGAAGCTCTATGTATAGAGGCTCTAGATAAGGCTTTACGCGAAGCTTTGCGCATAAAGGCTCTATATAAAGCTCTATATCGGGTCCCCGCTTATCTTAGTTAACTCATTTACTTCGCCAAGGAATTTGAGGAGGCGGCCACCCCTCTACTCCCGCCCCACTCTAGTGCTATAGGCCCTCTTATGTAAACTTATAAGCCAATTAGACAGTCGTTCCAACTTATAGGTACTTATTAGCTAATAGAACGCCGCGCTATACCCTACCACCCCTACTACCCCTAAAATTCCTCTACGAAGCGTCTAAGAGATTATAGGCGCGTATTTAGTGTAAACTTTATCTTTTCTAAACGCGTGTTAATTTTAAATAACTTTAGCGGCGTAAATATACTAGCTATGGTCTTAGTACGCAATGTATTTAAATTATAATATCTTCTTTTATTTAATTACAATAATTATAATTAGCTAACCACCATATTAGGGGGTAAGATACAGCCTTAAAGTTTAAAGATATATTTTTAAAACTTTTTCCTCTTTGCCGGCTGCATTAAAACAGCGGCCGTATTCTACTACTATTATTCTATTTCCTTCCAAATTTATAAAGGCGCCTCTTCTATTCTATTATAACTAGCTTACCCAGTTAAACTATACCTATACTACTATTATGTTATATTTTAGCAGGCGACGCAGTTATAGTAACGCCTTTAGGGCGCTTGGCCTACGTTAGAGCACTTTAGCAGTGCCCTATAATATTTTAATAACTTATATAAACTTATACAAACTTATACAAACTTATTAGCTAATTAGAGGGTAGGAAATAGCGAGGTACGGGTTAAAATTAAAGAAAAAGTTAAAGAAGTTGGATACTTAGAGTTGCTAGTATAAAGCTTATATCGCGCCACTACCTCTATTACCTCCACTAGCTATATATACGTTAGCTAACCATAGTTCTATCCCAGAGATACTTTGGTCTATTAAGAGACTACACGTAAAGGAGTTACTATTAGTTATATAGTAGGCAGCGTGGTTAAAGAATATAGTATTTTAATATAGAGTTGTGGACCTTTATCTTCGGCAAATTATTCTCTAAACTAATCCGTTAGTTAAGGATTTTAAGCCGCGCTATAAGCAAGTGCGTACCTTATGTTAATTAATATTTAGGAAAGAAGACACCCTTCTAATTACTTATACGGGCTTTAGTAAAAGCCTAATCTTTTATATATATACGGTTTTAACGGGTAAGATTACTATTTAAATTATTCCGGTTAATAAGCTAGGTAATAAGCAATTAGATAATATTAGGAAGATAAAAGGATATAACTTAGTTCTTATTAATACCAAAACCTAGAGTTAAGAGAAGGGACTAATTGCTTAAATTTGGGAGGGAGTATATACTTATATTCTGCTTGGTCCTAAATAGGCATTAACTAAGGCTTTTTAGGATGCTCTAAAAGAACTAGAGTTATAGTTACGAATTAGGCTAGTTATAATTAATAAATGCCATCTTATTAAGGACTGGGAGAGCTTTTAACCGGCTTATATAATGTTAGGTAAATTATAAATAATCCTCCGCCTAGATATAGTCTGGTTTACCTACTCTATAACTCTTAATAAGAAGATAGAGAGGCTAGTTCTATTAGAGGCTAGATTCCAAATAATTGGCCGTTATTCTTACCAGACTAAGATTATTAGGACTTTAATTAATTATCTAAATGTATTAATATCTGTCTATCCGCTGCTTAGGAAAAAGGTTAATTTATAGAAGCACCTATATTTCTTATTAGATGATTGCGTTAATAATAATAGGAAGCCTACTCCGGAGAGGATACTAAAGACAATAGTTTTTATTAATGGGCGATTGTCTATCTAGGCTATAGCTGTATACCTTTAGACTGTATTGTTATAGAAGGGGTATTTAATAGATATAGTGGACGGGGCTATTTATATTAGTACCGTAGTCTAGGAGTTTACTACTACCGTATAGGAGTATAACCGCACTTAGCGGTATACTAAGTTTAAAACTGCTACGTCTAGTATTAGAATTATAATAGCTATAACCTCGCTTAGTATAGGTGTAAACGTCCTAGATATTGGGTGTGTAATTATTTAGAAGATTTCTATTACTAAAAGCCTAGCTAATATATAGCAGCGAATCGGTTAAGGCGGACGATAAAAGGATTGCACTAGTATAGGATATATTTTCCTACTATACTAGGTCTTTAACACAAAGGGGGGAGATATACTAGGGAGGAAACTACTACTACCTAAGGTAAAGGCACCTACTTAGGCGCCTTAGAGGGATTATAATAGCTTACCGGCTAAGTATACCCGTAGTTAACTTGTATAGGGCTTTACGCCTAGTAATATTAGCGATACTAAGAGCGTCGCCAAGAGTGTTACTAAGAGTGTTACCTCTAAGAAATTAACCGCAAGCTATAATTCTGCAGTTGCAGCTACTAAAGAGAATAGCCGTCCATTTTGGATAAGGGCTAAAATGGCAAGTTATAAGAAGTTGCTAGTTAAGTAGAAAGAGATGGTAAACGGAGTATATTATTAGAAGGCCTTTCTTTTCTTCTTAGGAGAGGATAGGTTGCCACTAGCTATGCTATAGCGTGTTATTTATGCCCTAGTAGATTAATGCTGTAATTATTGCAACCCTTTACTCGTGCCTAAGCTTACATTGCCCCCTATAGCTCTGGTGCCGCTTTATTAACTATAGGCTAGTACGCAGTCTGCTATTATATTAGAGCTTTTTAATATATAGGCGGCTAAGTAGGCTAAATTAATGTACGCTAACCTATACCGACAATTCTCTATACCGTTAGCGGCATTTCTAAGTAAGGAGTGCCGCTAGCAGCTTTTACACTTATTTTATAGGGGTATAACTAACGCCTTTTAGAATAAACTTATAGCTAAATCTCTGGAAAGTATAGCGCCCTTACTTATCTTATAGTAGTATCGCGAGGCCTACGGCAGTTAATTAGTCAAGTAGCTAAAGGGTATAGTTAAGCTAGTTAGATTAACCAATAAAGAGGCTCTGGCAAAGAAGTAATAGGTAAAGGCTGCTTAGCGGACTAGGGATTTTAAGGGCGAGGTTTTATTAGCACGCTAATTATTGGGATTATCTACACTAGAGGAGTATATAACACACATCCGGAGGCGGGATAATAGCCTTACTATATAAGTTGCTAGATAAGAGGTTGTATAGGGTATAATAGAATAAAGCGTAGCAGATAGGCCGTCTTTACCGCTTAGGACCTAGGTTACTAGTAGAATTAACAGGTTTAGCCTATTATCTGCGTTACTAGGTGTCCTATATAGTGTTAAGCGCGCGGCTTAGGTACTTAAAGAGGTCCAGAGGCTAATTTTAAGGCTAATAATGCTAATAATGCCGTATATTACGTCCGTAAAGGGGAGCTATAATATTAATACGCCCGGCTTTTAGGATCCTATAATGCTAGACTCCTAAAAGGCCACCGCTTTTAATTTATAAGATACCGCAATTCCCAACTCTAAAGGTACGGTTGTTCTTAATTTATAGCTAGCTATTATCCTAGATTTATAGGTAGATACTATTTTTAATTCCTAACCTGTAGATATAGCTGCTACTAGGCTATACACAGCCTTAGTATTAGGGGCTGTCTCCACACTATCTTAGAAGAGATAAGGTAATACCTAAAGGGATTTACCTGCTAAACGTTAGATAGCCTTATAGGAACAAAATAGAAATATAGATATAGTACCGCGGGAGAGAGATATAACTATAGATATAGCGCTTATATTTACCCTAAGAATAAGGGCCGGGCGTATTAGGAAGGCGACGCTAAAGGGATAAAAAAAACTTCTTAAATAGAGCCGTAAATAAGTGGGCTACTTAATACAACCTAATTAGCTAATAAGTTTATATAAGTTGGTATAGGGATCCCTGGGTATAGTTAAGGCGTAGTAGATATAGAAAGTAGGGAGTAAGCGGTTATATCCTAAGTTAGCCGCTCTAATTAGCTAATAAGTTCGTATAAGTTAGCGTAGGGATTATATATTATAGATAGGAAATATAGATAAGCTATTAGTTCCCGCTATAGTATACTAATTAACCTATAGGGCGTCCTAATTAGCTAATAAGTTTATATAAGTTGCTAGAGGGGGTGCTAGGAATGTCGTAAGGCCTATATAAGGAGGTAAATGTCTATTCTAGCGTAATGTGATTAGCCTATAAGATTGTATATATTAGGTTAGGTCTAGTACCTTAGCTTATTAATAGTAAAGTAAGTTTTATAATAAACCTTTACTTCTCTTTTTCTTCCTCTTTAAATATTTATAATACCATAATTTTTTTAAAAGCCTTTAATGTCTTCTCTTGCTACCTAGGTGCTTACGTACCTACTAAACTTCCTACTTTAGGAGGAGCAAATCCTCCTCGCTGCTACCCTTTTACGCGGCTAACTAAGGTTAGGGATTATCCGGCGTCCTCGCCCACGCGCCCTCCCTCCTCCTCCTCCTCCTCTATCTCTCCTACTTCCCGCCCCCCTCCTTACGCCTATTGCCCCCCTCACGCCCACTAGCCCCATTACGCCCGCCTTCTCCCTTAGCGGTAATAATAATAACGGTAATAACAATAACAATAACCGCCTACTAGATTTTGGTGGCGATAATAATAATAATAACTGCCTACTAGATTTTGGCGGCGACGATAACAATAATAATGGTATAGTTGGCCTTGCTAGGTATATATATTATAATGCCTATTATATTAATTATTAGCTTATATATACGTAGACCTACGACTTAGCCGCCTGCCCCCGCCGCTAGCGCCGCTCTAGGTCCTTCCCTTTCTCTTACTTAGGCAGGCTTCTATACTACCTAACTTACTAATTAGCCGCGTCTGCTTTGGAATTAGTAACTCTAGAGCAAGACTATAGATAGCTATACTGCCGTTTGCTAGGGTAAGTAGTAGTTATCTCTCTAGACGGCTAACGGTAAGAGGAACCTCTTCTATATTAGGAGGATTATAGAAACGGAGCTAGGTGAGTAGCTTTATAGTAAAGATTAATACCTAGCTTACTAGGAGGGTAGTTAAAAGTGCTGGGTCTACTCTAGGGTAGGCGCCTAGCAGGTATATAAGCCTAGGGACGCTTATACCCGCTATTATATAAGGGCCCACCCTAGTAAATGCTTTATCTTAAGGCGGGCTAAGCCTAAGCCCTAGTGGGTATTACCAGCTCCGCCTTTACGGCCCCTATTACTAAAGGGACTACAATTACCTTTACCTAGAGCTAGGGGTATAGGGTTAATAGTATAAGGGATAAGGGGGTGGGACTAGTATAGTATAGCGTGTCTTTAAACTCCTTTTGTAGGGAAGGCTTTAACCTTATTCCGGTAAAAGCTAGTATCTTAAAAGGGTCTAACTATAAGGCTTCTTATAGGTAAGCTTTAACCTTACCTAGTTAGTTTAGATCCTATATAGGTAAAGAAGCTAGTGTTTTAGATGGGCCTAACTATAGGCGTTATAAGCCCTATAGGTTAGGATATGCAGACTTGGCCTCTATCCCTAAAGAGAGAGCGGGCTTAGCGGGCCTTTACTCTAGCGAAGTAAGAGGAGGATAATAAGTATAGTAGGCCTCTGTTTGGTAAAGGATTGGGTAAGTAAGTATAGCGGGCCTCTACTCTAGATAAATGGCGGATAGGTAAGTAAGTATAGTAGGCCTCTGCTCTAGATAGATAGCGGATAGGTAAGTAAGCATAGTAGGCCTCTGCTCTAGATAAATGGTGGATAAGTAAGTAAGTATAGTAGGCCTTTACTTATAGTAAAAGTAGAGTAAGCATGGCGGGCCTCTGCTCTAGGTAAAACAAATTCACTTTCTTATTCTGCCGTTAACCTACTACTCTAATAATATAATGTAATTACGTCTATTGCTAACACATAAAATTATAGATAGAGGCTAGTTGTAACGGCGCTATCGCACGTTACCTGCCAAATTCTGCCATATTCTGCCGACCTGCGATTGGCCCGCCTAAAGCTAGCGCCTTGGCGGCTTACCCTATATATTTGTTTACATCGGTCCTAGCGACCCCTTTTCCTTCTCTTTAGCTTAGTATCTTTGTAATACAGCATTCTACAAGCTTTGGTTTAGAGGCATTTGTATAAGCCGTAACATTATACTAAGCTCTCCCTACCTTGCCTAGGAAGGCCTTAATAATATCCTACCCCAAAGAAACTTCGTCTACAACGACACATTAACGCGCTATACTTAGACACTAAAACAACTCTACATTGCCTGGGAAGGCCTAGATAATATCCCACCTTATAAGTTAGACAGGACTGGACCTATACCCCCAGAATTGAAACTAAAGCGTATAATACTAACGAACCTTGGGAAGCTAACGATGGCACCTAAAGCAAGCTTATTTAAGAGAGCTGCGTCTACCTAAGAGGAACCTGAGATCCAATTAGGATCAGAAATTGAAGATAATGATAATATTGTAGACATACGCGAGTAGATTCGCGCCCTCGCAGCTAGCCAGGAAGCCAATTGTCTTAAAGCAAGAAATATATAAGAGACCCTACAAGAGATCCTAGAAAGCCTTACGGCCCTATAAAATAGCCTAGCTTCCCCTTCTTAAAGCCCTAGCCGACCTATTTACTCTACTAAATGTGATATACTAGGGAGTATGGATATAATAATAAAGTAATTAAAGTCCGTTAAGCTCCCTAACCCCCTACTACTGTCTAATAGGATAGACCCTACCTTTAAGAATTAGAGGATTTAAGTATAAGGAAAGCTCCGTGTTAACTATAACTATTTCCTTTCTAAAGAAGCCAAAATACTCTACCTCTTTAGTCGAACTACTAGGGACGCCTAACGGCACCTTTAAGCCAAGTTTAAAGACAACTCCCCTATCTAATTTATATCTATTAATAAGATAATATAGCACCTAGCGGTTATCTATATTAACCCAAACAAAGTACGGGATACCTATTATAACTATAATTACCTAATAATAAAACCGAACTAACCCTTTGCCGAATTCTAAACTTAATTCCTACACCTTATAGGAGAAGGCTAGGTTCCCCTTAAGAACTACTAATTAGACCTGTACAATAAGCTAATAATCTAGCTACAAGAAAAGATCGCTATAACCTTAAATAACCTACTAACCCACAAAAGACTCGCAGCTTATTACCTATTATTAGACTTAGAACTAAAGCAGATTAACGCCTACCCTAATTAGCAGAAGCGACTCTATAACGATTAAAACTCGCTAGCTATACCTATAGGAGCTAGAGCAGGAAGATAAGTTACAACTACTCTTATACTAAAGGCGGTTATAACTACGCACTAACAAGCCTTGCCCAACCAGCTATGTACCACGCTATTAACTAGTATTTACCATAATACTCTAATTAACCCTGCCTTAACTATGTGCTTTAACTGTAATAAGTAAGGTTACTTTACCTTATCCTGCCCGGAGCTAAAGGATATAGGTAATATTAAGGAGATAAAGGAAGGAAAAACGTCCAATAAGTTAGGAAAAGAAGAACCCTAGGGAAAGACTCCCCCCTAGGGTACCCTATTAATCTTAAAGAGATTAATCTTAGTTAGTTAATAGGTGGAAAGTATTTTACGGTTTTATATATAGTATCTTAAAATGGATATAGAGTTAATATAACCGCCCTTATTAACACTAGAGTAAATAGCTTCGCCTTTATAAATACTGCCTGTGTAAATAATGTTGCCAAGTTTCTAAATGCAGAAGCCATCTAACTAGAGAAGCCTATTTAGGTAAAGGGCTATAATAGCTAAGCCAGTTAGCCTATTACCCACATCTTAAAGTTATATATTGCTCTTAACAGACGACGCTAATATAGTATCCCCTTTTACATCCTAGACCTAGGGTCCTATGATATAATCCTTAAACGAAAATAGATATCCTATTTTAATATTTGGTTAAACGTATAAAAAAGACGGTTTATTTAGCCGGAGGATAGACTAAGGTTACCCTCCTTTGTTAGGGAGATCTAAACTAACTATAAGACACTAGCCGTAAGGGCTAACCCTACCTACTAGTAGAATATCTGGGCCTGTGACCTAGCCTTTACCTAAAAGGACGCCCGCTGTAAAGCTGGAAAGAACTCTATACTAACAAAGATACTTTCCTAAAGCGCTATATTTAAAGAGGACTCTATATATAGAAGCGGGACAGATAATAATATAGATAACGTCTAAATTGTATAGATCTAACCGTTATGGAAAAGAACGTATTAATAGGATATAAGGGATAACCTCTAAAAGATATAATAGAAGCTAAAAGGAGTAATAATAACGCTAGTACCCTAGAAGTCCCTAAAGTTACATACGCCCCTATTATTAGTTAATCCCCCTACCATAGACATCGCCGCAATTAGCGCTGTAGCGTTTCACTTTAATATATACTAGAAGGATAATAAGGTCTTTACAACAAGCCTATATAAGATTAACTAAATTATTAATAATAGAGAGGAAAGGCTAGATAAGGAAACTAATAAGGAATTAGTTAAACGCCTCTTTTCTACCATTTATACAGGCTACAAGGATGCATTCTTAAAGGCGGCCTTAGATAAGTTACCCCCCTACTAGACGTATAATTACAAGATTTAATTAGAGGCCAATAACTCGCTAGGCTATAGCCCCCTCTACTATTAATTAATGGATAAGCTAAAAGTAATAAAGCAGTATTTAATTAATAACCTGGATAAAGGGTTTATCAAGCTAAGTTAAGCCCCTTTTACTTCCCCTATCCTATTCATAAAAAAGCCTAATAAAGGCCTTCGTTTTTATATTAACTATTAAAAGCTAAACGCTATTACTTAAAAGGACCGGTATCCTATTCCTTTAATTAATAAGACCCTTATATATCTAAGCTAGGTAAAGATCTTTACTAAACTTAATATCCGCTAAGCTTTCCACCAAATTAGGATAAACCCTATATCTAAAGATTTAACAACGTTCCGTACCTGCTATGGTTCCTATAAATATAAAGTTCTTCCTTTTAGACTAACAAACGGACCGGCTATATACTAAAGGTATATAAATAACGTTCTTTTTAATTACCTCGACGAATTCTACACGGCATACCTAGACAACATTCTTATATACTCAGATAATAAACTTAAGCATTAAGTTTATATTAAGAAGGTCCTAGAGAGACTACGGAACGCGGGCTTATAAGTTAATATTAAGAAATACAAGTTTGGGGTAAAACGTATAAAATACCTTAGGTTTATCGTAACTATAGAAGGAATTAAGGTCGACCCTAAGAAGGTAGAGGCAATCCGTAACTAGAAGCCCCCTTATATAGTAAAAGGAATCCAGTCCTTCTTTAGTTTTTATAATTTCTACCGCTAGTTTATCCGTAACTACAGAATTATAGCAAAACCTCTTATATAATTAACTAGGAAGGATACGCCTTTTATCTTTAATAATAGCTATATAGAGGCCTTTAAAGAGGTAAAGGATTGGCTTATCTCTTCCCTAATCCTTTATTACTATAACCTAGACCTTAAATTAATGCTAGAAATAGACGCCTCTAATAGGGTTATAGCGGGAATCCTATTACAGTTATATCTAGACGGCGAATAGTACCTTATAGCTTTCTTCTTAAAGATAATAGACCTAGCTAAGTATAACTACAAAGTATATAATAAAGAAATGCTAGCTATTATTTAATTACTCTCCTAATGGCGTGCAGAGCTCAAAGGTATAAACTCCTAGATTAAAATATATATAGATTACAAAGCCCTAGAGTACTTTATAACTATAAAGCAGCTTATAGGGTAATAAGCCTAATAGGCCAAAATACTCTCCCAATTCTTCTTTACGATTATATATCATTTTAGCAAGTAAAACTCTAAGGCTAATACCCTAACCCAAAGAGAATAAGATGTAGGACCTTAGGATAAGCTAAAGACCTAATATTAAACGCGCGCCCTCCTCTATCCAGAATAGCTTAACCCACAGATCCTTAAGGAGCTAGACTTCTAGTAAAATAAGCTAGCACTAATAGAGGAGTCCTTAGATAAGCTAATAGGGCTAATTAACCGCCTCCTAACTATAAACCGCACGGCTAACGCCCTAAGGGCCCTCCGCGAATAAGCCGTAAAAGGAGACCCCAATTTTAAGACGGAGGAAGGATTGCTCCTATACTAGGAGCGGCTTATAATCCCTAACGTTAATAATCTATGGACTAAACTAATCCGCGAAGCTTATTACTAAGTTTTTACGGCATACCCTGGCAAGAATAAGACCCATAAAATTATTAACTGCCGCTACTACTGGCTAAGAATAGTTGCGGATATTAATTAATATATACGGAACTGCGAAGACTACTAGAGAGCTATAATCCCACAGGATAAGACCCTAGGACTACTTAAGCCACTCCTAATACTAGAGCGCCCTTAGTAGTATATCTTTATAGACTTCTATAAACTACCTAAGGACTATAACAGATACGATATGGTTATAGTTATAGTTAACCGCTTTAGTAAACGCCCGTTCTTAATTCTATATTATAAGAACATTAATGCCAAAAAGGCAGCCTAGCTATATATCTATTACGTCTACCAAATCTACGGACTACTAGATACTATTATATCCAATTATAGGCTATAGTTTATATTAGCCTTCTAGAATAAGTTTACCCAGATCCTAGGCATTAAGCTAAAGCTTTCTACAGCTTATTACCCCCAGACAGACGGTTAGACAGAGATCGTAAATTAGTACCTAGACTAGAGGCTTAGGCCCTTTATTAACTATTTCTAGAATAACTAGTCTAAACTACTACCCTTAATAGACTACGCGCAAGTAACCCTACCCTATAACTCTATAGGGTTTGCCCCGATTTAGCTAGAAATAAAATACTTACCCCATATAAGCTTTAACTAAAAAAGGCTAGAAGAACCCCAGACTGTATAAGAGAAGCTATCCTATACTAAGGCCTAATAGTACGCCAAACAATTAAAGGAGGCTTAGATGGTAGCCTATAAGAACCTAGAAAAAGCTTAGAGGTTAATAGAATAGCAGGCAAACAAACACCGTTAAGAGCCCGATTTTGCCCCTAATAATATAGTCTAGGTTATAATAAGGAATTAGAGGACCGAATGACCTAGCCGTAAGCTAGACTACTAGATAGCAGGACCGTATAAGGTTCTTAAGAAGATAGGCAACTTATATAAGATAAAGCTCCCAGACTTAATTAGGGTTTACCCTATTTCTTGCTAGATAAGTTACGGAAAGCTGTAAACGACCTATTGCCTAGATAAAAGAACGAGCCTCCCCTACCAGTTTAAGTAAACGGTAACAATAAATAGGAGGTTAATAAAATACTGGCCTATAAGATAGTATGGGGAGCGCTAAAATACTATATCTAATAGAAGGGTTACGATTCTAACCTAACCTGGTACCCTATATAGAACTTTATAAGCTACCCCTAGAAGCTTAAAGAATTCTATAACTAATACCCTAATACGCCTGGACCCCTAAAGTACCTAGACGAATGGATAGAATGCTAGCATAATAAAGATAATAAGTTACCGGAAGAATATAGGGACAAAAACGCCCTAAAGCCCTAATATAGCTGTCTGCCAAATTCTGCTATATTCTGCCGTTTTCTGCTAATACCGTAAAAAAATTTCAGATGTCTAGAAACTTTAACCGCCGGTCGAAGTTATCTAATTGGTTAGATCCGTGCTAAGACTTTTAGCGGCTACTCTTTCTGGCCTAGTGCTTCCACTTAGCCCACAATCGCCCTTTATACTTAGTTAGGACGGACTTGTGTCCCCTTTATCTCCTTATCTTATATTTTTATAATCCTACGTTTATAAGCCTAGTGCTACCCTATTTCTAACTAAGCCTAAGGGTAGGCTTTCTTTTAAAGAGGGGGGTGATGTAACGGCGCTATCGCACGTTACCTGCCAAATTCTGCCATATTCTGCTAACCTACGATTGGCCCGCCTAAAGCTAGCGCCTTGGCGGCTCACCCTATATATTTGTTTACATCGGTCCTAGCGACCCCTTTTCCTTCTCTTTAGCTTAGTATCTTTGTGATACAGCATTCTACAAGCTTCGGTTCAGAGGCATTTGTACAAGCCGTAACACTAGTATATAGTCGCCGCACGTAGGTAATAGCCTCTACTCTTAGCGGGGGTCTGTTAATATAAGCTGCTGCTACTCCGGATATCTCCCGAACTTATATAAACTTATATAAACTTATTAGCTAATTAGGGCGAGGCGGGGGTTTTTAAGTTAAGGTATATTGTCTAGCTAATAGCTTTTACTAGCCCTTATTAGGGCTCGTTAATATAGGCTCTAGCCCCTAATCTAAAGATCTCCCGAACTTATACCAACTTATATAAACTTATTAGCCAATTAGAACAAGGCTAGGGCCCTTAGTTAAGACGTTTTATACTTCTCCTCTTTATAGTATTTCCTAGATATCCTCCTCTTAAGTTATTATCGTCTTAAAGTCTAGGGCCTATAATAGGGTCGGTAACCTAGGGGGTTTAGCCTTGTTTTAATTAGCTAATAAGTTTATATAAGTTTGGGAGATATCCAGACTAAATCTATTAGCCTAGCCTATACTTTAAATTATCTACTCTTAGGTTTAAATCCTAAAGCTAAATCTACACCTTCTAAGCTCTAAGAAGCGGTAATACTTTTATTATTAATTTAAAGTGCTATAGAACGACGTAGCTTATCTAGTATAGACTAGTATAGGGCGATTATCTAATATAATCGAGGCTATATATAGGGCTAAGGTGGAAAGGCCTTATAGGGTGGAGGAGAGGGAGACTTATAGGGCAAACTAGAGAGGAAAGCCGCGCTTTAATTAGCCGATAAGTTTATATAAGTATACCTAAGTTTATAGGCTACTTAGAGCCTCCTAGCCAGTAGGAGGTATATTAGAAGTAAGATCTAGTTCCTTTATATTATTTAGCCTATTTCTAATAGTATTGGTAAAGTTTTATATATCTGCAAAGCTAGCTAGGTCCTCTATATCTAAAGGAGGATAAAAGGTAGTAACTAAACGCGGACCCCAAATATAGACCTAGTTAAACTCGTTAACCTTCCTTACTAAAACTTCTATTCTAGTGCTGAAAATGTTATAAGAATTAAATAGGCGTAACCCTACCAGCTATGCTAGTTGCTATAGTATAGCTAGGTTGCTAGAATAGAGATTCTAAGTAAGTATAAATATATTAAGGTCCGCCTTCGCCCGCATATAGGCACCTAACATCTCCTCACTAAATGTATTTTCTATCTTACTACGCAACATTTTAACTGTCGTATTTAATAAGCATACTTAATTAAATATAATATCTGTGTCGTAAGTAGAGTTCTTATAGCACTTTATCTCGATCTTATAGCTTTTATTTAAGTGCTCTAGCCCAAGATTAATAGCCTTATACTTATTAGGAGCTCTAAGCCAGTTTACTAACCTAGAGGATAGGATTATATATTAAAGTTTAGGCGAATTAACTAATATAAGATTCCACTAATAGAATAGCATCTCTTAACCGTAATTGTGTTATAACGCGCTAAAGAAAAACATAATAAGGGGGTTAATAAGCCGCTGTAGTATACTTATATTAGTATGCTTAACAGTATACTAAATAGTAAGTAGAAGCTTAACCTCCTAAAGCATATAACACATTATCCGAAACTTAATATTATTATACTTTACGCCCGTCCACGCGTCCTAAGAAAAGGCGTTACGCTAAATCTTATTAATAATATCTAAGAACTGCTTAGGCGTAAGGTAGCTAATAACCCGGGTAGTGTCTTTAATGCACTTAGGGGAAGATGGGTTAGATAGGGTGTCTGGATCTAATAGCTTAGATAAATTAGGCATACTAATTCTAAAGCCTTAACGCTGCATAGCAGTATAGAAGAGGGCGGTTATGCGCGCTATAAAACCCCGTTTAATAATAGGTACTAACTTATAGTATTTAGCATTCTCTTATATAATTATAGAGCGATTCTATAGCGTTATATCGGACTATAGACAGTAATAAGCCTCCTCTTACTTATCCTTAGGCGCAAAGTGTGTATATATAAGAGTATTATATAGATTTATCTTAATATGGAACCATGTAGGTATACTAAGCAGCCAGTCCCGACGGTTAAAAGGGCGGCTAGCATAAATCTGCTTCTATTTTACTAACCTAATATAATACGCAGTAAGCTGGTCACTATGGGTAAGCTAGAGCCGCTTAGTAAAATTATTAGAAGTAGTGCTGTTATAAGGGTTATTTGGAGCCTAGAGACCAAGCTAATTAAAAAAGATACTTTTATAGACGCTATAAGTACCTTAGATAGTACCCTCATCCTCTATAATAGCACTAAACTGCTAGAATCTAGTCTTCCTATTACTAATATATTGTATACTTAGCATCTAAGGGAAAAGATTACTATCTTTAAAGATACGCTCTATACTAGCAAGGTAAATCCCCTTTATTGCGTTAGTAATAAGGTAACGGCTAATCTATAATAATAACTCGTCGCTAAAGCTAGGAGATTAGTAGATGTCCTTAATATTTAGTAGGATAGTTGGATTATATATTAACTAACGCAGCCCTAATAAAAACAGTTTAGGACAATAGATAATAGCAGCAGTTATTAAGGAGCGTATAATAGATGTATAACCAAGCAGCTTATCGCGCTTTATATCTTTAAAGTTTATATTATCGTATATAACGACCATCTAGGGGTTATACGCCAGCGTCGCAAGATACCTCTATAGATGTTAGCCCCTAGCCAGCTAGTAATCTATAGAGGCTATGCTAATTAGCTTATAAGTTTATAAGAGTTTATATAAGTTTAGCTAAGAGGCCAGTACTAATAGATATACAGTGCTAATATAAAAACTAATATACCTTTACCTCTTCAGTAATACTACCTATAGTACAATTCGCAGAATAATAACTATGGCATAATCTAAAGCCAGCTAACGTTTTAAACACCCTTCTTTTTATACTAGAGCCTATAAGATATATATTTACTACTAAAGAAAAGAAATTAGACCGCTTCTTAGCCTAAGAGAAATAAATTATACTGGTAATAGTATATGCCCGCCTTACTAGCGCATCCTAGCTATCTACCTTCTGGCCCTCCACTTTCTAATTACTATAGCTAGCCCTATACGCCCGCTAATTGCTAAGTAGTTATATTAAAGTTGTATACTATCCTAAGGCAGTATCCTATATAGAGCGGAAGGCGACGTCAAAGTCTAAGTCCTTAAGTTTTAACGTTCTGTTAAACGTGGCAAAATATAGTTCCTAAATAAGGCGATCTAGCTCTGCTATATATAACTCTGTTTGCGTATATAGGATATTACTTAGCTGCGGGTTTCTTATAACTATATCTAATAGAGCTTAACCCCGCTATCTAACGCAACTGTACTAACGGTGCTTAATTATAATTCCCTCCTCTTTTATATTATTTACCCTAACCTAAGTAGACAAAAACTAAGCAAAGCTCCAACCTTCTTCTTTTAATGTATTAACTACGGCTTATAATATTCGCGCGCGGTTCCCCTACCTCTTACGACGCCTTAATAAAGGCTTAGGTACTTTATTCTTATTACTACCTATCTAGTTACTGCCTAAATTATTATTACTATTGTTAGAGGAGGGCTTAGATAGTTTAATAATGTTTTTTAACTAGCTAAAGAGGCTATAAATGGAGGGGGGACGGCTAGGGGTGTCTTAGTCGCCTTAACGCCCACTTAGGGCACGGCTGGGCTCTATTGTAGATGGATTCTATAGAGTAAGAGGAGGGCTTTTAAATGGAGGTATTGGCAAGTTAAGTAGTGGTATATTAGGGGGCGATATACTACGTTAAAGGCGATATAATTGTCGTTTACTAGGTAGCTGGCCTGCCTTTATAAATCGTGCCTATAATCCCTTAGACCCTTAGAGAGGAATCCGGCTTAGGGCTCTATAATTAGCTATAACAGCTAGCGCAAGCCTGCGGCGTACTACCTGCTACTAATTGGCCTATAAGTACCTATAAGTTGCAAGGGTGCTAAATATAGGCCTAAGGGAGGCGGTGGTAGCCGCTAATTGGCTTATAAGTACATATAAGTTTATAGGTAGAGGCCTAGGCCAAATTCTTCTCTAAGGGTCTAAGTTAACTAAAATAAGTCCCCGCTATATTCCCGATAGCCTCTATATATACCTCTGCCAAGTATACCCCCTATATACACCTAGGTAGCCACCTTATTTTTTACCCTTTCTTCCTTATATCCTCCCTACCTAAGGAGACACCAGAACAACAGCCAGCAGACAACCGTCGCCATTGCTAGACGACTATTGTTAGAGCTAGACGACTGGAGCTAGAGCTAGACGACCGTCGTTAGAGCTAGACGACCGTCGTTAGAGCTAGACGACCGTCGCCAGAGCTAGACGGCTAGAGCCAGAGCTAGATGACCATCGCCAGAGCTAGATAACCGTCGTCAGAGCTAAACGACCGTCGTTATCGCCAGACGACCGTCGCTAGAGCTAGACGACCGTCGCCAAAGCTACACGACCGCTGCTAGAGCTATACGATAACTGTCAGATAATCTGTATTCTCGGTGGCGTAGGACGTGCACTGGTCACGTGCACTGGTCACGTGCATTGTAAATATCTTCGTCTCAGCCCAGGGGCCCTAGGTCAAGCAACCATGAAGACACGATCAAGATCATCAATCAATCAACCCATTTCATCAATGAATAGCTCTATATGAGTTATCTGACAGTTATGAGCCCGGTCCGCCGACACAAGAAGCTATTCAGC
>Ga0307515_10004507_pt1 | contig 28808 bp, 28 predicted proteins | sample 17_EM_MG_FD_194513 | JGI IMG/M metagenome (GOLD analysis project Ga0307515, IMG submission 194513) | Populus trichocarpa ectomycorrhiza microbial communities from riparian zone in the Pacific Northwest, United States - 17_EM | ecosystem: Host-associated > Plants > Roots > Unclassified | place... | reverse complement strand
CTCTGGAATACGGTACTGCGTTCGGAGGGTCGAAAGGTATGTGTAAAGGGTGGGGATCTGGGCCTAAACTGACGGCTGATTAGGTTAGGTCGAAGACATGTCCGGTATCCTCATCTCCAAAGGGTTCAGCTCTTCTGGAAGGTATATGCTGGCTAGCGGGGTCACTGGCGAGCCTTTGGAGGTATACGTTTATTTTGGGCCAATCCACTATCAGGTATGTACTGCGGGTTCAGTGTGGCGATAAGCAGTACCGCTCACGATTTCAACAGAAATTCAGTAGGTCAACAACTTCTTGTATGGTTGCCTGGCTCACTCATGCATAGAACACATTGTGATGGACAGAATGCACGTTCGAGCACGGTACGTATTGCTGAATATAGCAGCTGATTTATTGATGCTCTGCCCTAGTGGTCCTTGGGCAACCAAACTTATCAGCCGACTGAGGCCCAATCAAGAAACGGTGGTCTACGATTAGGAGAGCTGGAGCGAGACTGCCTTATTCGATACAGAGCCACACAACTTCTGCTCGAACGGTTCTCAAGTACACGCTTGTCGAGCGTGTGGACGAATTGGATATAATGGATGGTGCGCATACTGCAAGAGCTCCAAGAAGATGGCCCGGTTTATGGTGCCAAGTTGCTCTTCCAGGAGGTGCGTATTCGGTTCTGGAACCGAAATGATTCCTGCCCTCTGAGCAAGCTTTTTTGAAGTTGGGCCCCATGAATGTAATACCACGGCTGATCATGGACGACGCAATTCGTCATCGAGGAGAAAAACACGTCGACGTACTCGGTCGCACCGGTCGTCGCGGTGAGGTGGGAGGGCTTCTTCAGCGGACCCTCGACCCTGCTTTTCACTGCGCCCCCGATCCCCTTCCCATCAATCACCGCGCGCTCGCCGTTCTTCGATCTCCCCCGCGGATGACACCAGAACATCTCTAACCCACGCGCCCTTGTTGGCTCGTCCGTCGCCATCGCGTTCTCCATCGGCATCTTCAACTTCTTCGCCGGCGCGTCTCCGCCACTGCGCGGAGTATCACTGACACATTCATGCGTGTGGATTGGCATATCTCCAGAGGCAAAACCGTCACCACAAGGAATATACACCAATAAATCGCAATGCTGACGGCTGAAAATGTACCCCACTTTCCTCTCCCCTGTCTGCCACCATATCTTTCCTCCAAACCCAACCCAATCACTACGTTGCTGCCTCGACGTCGAACTTGTTTGATAAGCCCCATGACGAGGCATAATATCACCTTCGTTCCGATTATTGATTTTGTACCGCTATACGATACGACGAGTACAATCGTGTTTGTTGAAGCCAGCTACGAACAGATAAGGATACAAATAACCGCATAAAGTATTCGATCGTGGATATGAAATAGTGACGACTTCTCGGCTATGATCCGTCCACAGCGGTGTTCAGCCGCAAATTCTATTGAACCCACGGTATTATTCTACCTGTGCAAAAAATACTACAGGTACGTTGCAATGAGTTAAAAACAAATGGAGGTATCTAATTGGGATTCGATCGGGTACGGGGAGGGTGATCCACCGACCTCAAGACCTAAGGGCCATTGCCAATGTAAGCCAATACCCAATGAGGCCGTGACTGCACTGCTGGCAGATCCCGACAGCCTCATTGTCTCTTTATACAGACGCTGCACCCGCACAAAACTCTTGCTGCACACTCGATGACGATCCAAAACTGCCCAGTCGAAGTCCTCGACAATATATTCGACCACACGGCATATTTAGATCCAGTGAATGCGCAAGCGGTCCTCTGCTCGCTCATGCTCACTTGCCCGCACTTCCGTGTGATCGCCAAACGCCACTTCATTCGCATAGTGTGTCTACCAGACGCAAAAAAAGTCAACGCATTTACCGGCTACCTCATGCGGGTCGTCGAAAGTGGTGATTATGGTAATCGTGTGCTCCCCATCCAGCATTTGGCGGTAGCGGGCGAGTTCCGTATCCCTCGAGGACGATTCAGTCAATCACGCACTGCTGAGGAGGTCGAAGCAGAGAGTAATCTCCCTTCGATCGTCACGATCGCCTCGCCCTCGCTTCTTACCCTAACAATCATCGGCGTAGACGGCTGCACGGAAGTAGAAGGTGTGAGAAAAGTCAGACACGTCTACAAGAGGGGGATCTCCGACGTGGTTCAATTTCCGCAGCTCCGTGAACTGGTTGCTCTTGACCAGCGGCTTATCCCCCTCGACCTCGACAAAAGTGGAGATAATACGCCCGATATTTCCAAGTACCCAAACCTACACAAGCTTTATATACTCAGCGATCATTCACTGGAAAGACTTCCCTCACCGTTACCCAACCTCCGCCACCTCCGCTTGGAAATGTTGGATAGGATGGAGAGCGCCCATGCGCGCCTTCCCTCCCTCGATAAAACCCTCCGTCTCCATTCTCTCATCATCGATTCCCCACCATATCACGAAGAGATTATCAACGGCTGTTTCATGTATAATCAACCCAAAGCCGACTACGATCGTAAAATTGACAAATATCGAACATTCATAAAGGTGGTGTGCGATTCTGGTGACAGTGGGGTAGTTATCCCCGCAGTAGGAAACACCGGTTCCTCGAGTTGTACGCAGATTCTGGCCGCCTGGGCAAACGCGGTCGCTGGGGGTGTTGGATGCTGGACTACAACGTGGGCACCAACGGTTTTGGACACGGAATGTCTTGAAGACGATTGATCCTCGCTTCCGTATATCGGCCAGCGGAATCTACAACCTTTATCACTCATTCTCAGTAAGAGCGAGGCATAGTGGGGCTACAATATCAACTATTTCGGATGTCACCTTTTCATGATTGAATTATATACACACGCTCCTGGTGCCTAGATGCAACAAAATAACGCTGGATTTGTGAGCTCATATTGCAAATGATCATTAAGGATTCCGTCTCTAGATCAACCAAGGTCCAAGTGTTCTCTCACCAAGACCGAATAGAGTGATCTCTTATGCCATCCGGATGGTTACACTGTGAGGTCCAGTTTACTGCCTATAACAATATGAGAAATGTTACGGATTACCGTATAACGGCCTATGGTCATTATACTTCAGATATGAGAGGAATGAGATATTTGTCTCCAACCGATATCGGGAGTTTTCCGTCCGTCCTGCCATGCTCACGCGTACGAAAATGGTCATGTTACGCCGAATAGGCTATGATTGCTATGTCTGATTTGCTATGACCGGTTGGAGGTGAAGTGGCGCAACCTCCGCGTACTATACGCACTGCCATGCGACGGACAATAGTTATTCCGTTATCACATGCTGATATATAGACAAAGCCCCAGGACATGTTGCCTTTGTAGCCACCACTCGATCCATAAGGTCGACCCCTGGATATGAATACAAGTGGATTTGCAGGTGATTATCCCTTTAGTCAGGCGCAATAAGGAGTCCCAGTTTTGGGCACCAGAAGTCGCCAGTCGGGCCCATCGCAGACCCCAAGATCGCAATTAAGAAGTCCCGATTCGGGCTCAAAAGTCCCAGTCCGGATACAAAAATCTAGCCAAGGCACGTATCGGCTAGTCAGCACTTCGAGGAGTGGTCCAGGCAGCACATAAAGCCGCCCAGACGAAGAACGTAACCGTTGATAAGCCGTCGCATCTACCATGAGGGACACAATCCGTCTACACTTACAACCGCGTATCGAGGAACTAAGCGGTTCGGAAGGTTTGTCAGGTCCTTCACTTTGTGAGAATGTATTCAATGTCCCTTATGCGGCGGCTGTCTGTGGTGGCTGCTGATGGACCCTAACACACCGACGCGACAGGATATGAAGAATGACGTCGCACCGTGATCGACACTTTCGCGAGTGGTGCCCTGGGGATGACTGGTACGATTTGGTCCACTTGTTGTTTTGATTCGTGGTAAATTGCACGGCTATTTGTCGTCAAAGTACATCTGATAGCAGCGCCAGGCGGGACATTCGCGTGACGCCCTACCGACAGCTGCTGCATGATCCGCCACCATGTCAACATTTTTTTCTCTCGTGTACGATCTAGGCTTTTTCCAATGTGTGCCCGTCAGCGTGTCCGCGCGGCTGCTTTGTTCCCACTTGAACTCCACCCCATCATTCTCCCCGCCCCCAGCCTAGGTGTACAATTACTCCACTATGACCACCGCGTATAATATCACGCCCCTGGCACCTGCTGAAATTGATCAGCAAATCCCTCTTGCTTCACAAGTCGGCGGCCATCCTGGAGTCACGTCGTCAGCCGACGGCTCTACGATTGTCAAGCCCTGTCTACCCGCAGAGAAGGCGTTTTACGAAGCGATGCAAGATGCACCAGAAGGCAGTGCCCTGGCCAGGTTACGGGCACTCTGCCCGGAGTTTAGAGGGGTGACAGCAGATGGAAATGTAAGTGGGCCATTACCGATTTGCCTGCAAAATGCTCCAAGTGGTAGCGCGCAAAAGCCAAGTCAACATGGCCTAATCTCGCCTTACAGTCCATCAAGCTACAGAACCTCTCCAACGACTTCACTAAGCCTAATATCTTGGATATCAAGTTGGGGACACAGCTATACGATGAGGATGCGACACCGGAGAAGAAGGAACGAATGATTCGGGCCGCAATGCAGACTACGAGTTTGGAAACTGGTGTGAGAATGACTGGGTTCCAGGTGTGTCTCCGTAACAATACAATCTCCGCTCGCCTATCGGGTCTGATTGCTTCACCCGTCCTGATATGCAGGTATCCGATGTGGGAACACGCGAGTATATTACCACACCAAAGTCCTACGGAAAATCAATCACTTCTTCCCAGCTACCGGAGGCCTTTGCCAAGTTCCTACCAGTATTGGTGCCCACTCACCGATGACAGCTGACGTCTGTGATGCCCTCCTTCTCACAGCCAGAATTCCTACACCACAGTGGCTCAAGTAGAAAGCAACGCACGAGAACCTGATCACTCGAATTGCGGTGAAGGAAGCCAAGCGGAATGTTGGAATCCGTCTTGCCTCCCTTCAGTTTCGCATCTACGCCTTCACTGGGGACATGAGAAGGTACCACTGTTCCGATTCTTTGACGTTTCATGATTTAGCAGCAGGGCTATACGGGCGACTCATATTTCTTGACGAGTGGGCCCCCTTCCCTAAGAAAGAGAAGCCTGGTGAGTGGTAGGCCGTGTACTACCCTTCTTGGTTGGTATAGGAACCAATGGGACACACTTCTCGGCGTCCTTGGGGTCAAAGCCAACTGCAAGCTCTTCGACGACATGGGTTTCGGGTCGTGCCAGAGTTGTCTACCACGACTATGGCCTCTACCGCCACTACATTACCTCTCTCTCTGCCATCTATTTGTTGTGTCCATCTCCCCGTCTTTCCATTCTTTATTGCGGGATTTGTGTTAGTCCAGTGGAGGAGCTACAGCTAGAACTGCCTCGTTGTTTCTTTTATTCTATCATGTATCTGCGAAGGGATCTAGGGAGACTCTTGGAGACTAAGGACTTATACTTGCGTATCAGTTACGTCTCTCGACATCTGGTCGACATCTTGAACCTGTCCCATTCAGAGGCGTTCTGATCAGCCTTCACGGACGGATCATTTCTGCCAGGCCTGCACAAATCGGCTCTGAATAGCGTGCAATATTCAGCCTGACCAAGCGCAACCCACCTAGGCCTCGCCCCAAACCAGTATATGAATAGGGCAGTTTGAACGTGTGAGACGTCTATTCCAATACTGAAAGCAATTGAAAAAACCTACGGCCGTATTCTGGCCGTATCGCAGGGCCTTTAGGCCTTTTAGAAAAAAAATAGTGGTACGATGCAGCCGCATACCACCCGTCACCATGCCACCCGTCGCGCACCACCCCGTCGGCGTCGTACCACGCGCCCCCGTCGTGTCACCCAATGCCGCTGCCGCTGCCGCCCCCGGCCATCTGTCCGTCTTCGCCGTCACCTGTCAACCGGCCACCCACACCGGTCACCGCCCTCTCCTCAACACAACACGTTTTTTGGACCACACCACCACCGTCGCCATTACCGTTGCTGCCTGCCCTGCTGCCCCCACTTTCCATGGGCGCATTCTCAACATTTCAGCATCCCTAAAAGTGAGTACGACAGTGTTGTTCAGCTTACCACTCAAAAACGTCGCAAACAGTGCAATGACCCCAGGAGCGACTCAGTCTCATGTGCGTGCATTCTAAAATATCGCATATATTTGCTGATGCTCGTAGCCCAACCCACAATCTACGCGCAGTGTTTAAGGGCGCTGTAGGTCCTTCCCTCCTTCCTCGCCACCTTTCTCGCCGCCTTTCTCGCCACCCCTACACATCAATGGGCGCATTATCAGGGTCCCCTATATACACATAGGTGAGTACAATATGCTTCAAGGTGTTGCTGAGTAGCTAATCGCTTACATCCTGAAAACCTAGGCCGCACTGTGTAATGACCCTGGGAGCGAGTCCTCCATGTACGTACGTATTCACACATATCGCATGTACCTCACTGACGCTTGTGATCCGACCCACAACCCACCCGCGACGGCTATCGGCCCCGCAAGACCTCGGACTTCCCCACCCCCTCGCTGCCTTCCTCGCTGCCCCCACACACCCAACTGCACATCACCAGAGTCCCCTGTATACCCACAGATGAGTACAGTACCCCCCAATGCGCCACTCAGCTTACAACCCAACGATCTTGCCCAGGCACTCGTGGACCCCATAAGAACCCCAGGAGCGACCCCTCCGTGTACGTTCGTATGCATATATATCGCATATACTTTGTTGACACTTGTAACCTAACCCACAGCCCATGCGCGCCGGCTATCGGCTTCACAGGACCTCCGACCTCCCCTTCATCCTCGCCACCTTCTTCGCAGCCCCCACGCGTCCAAGCACATTCCCAAGATCCCCTGCGTACCCAGAGGTAAGTACAATATCATTCAACATGTTGTTCAGCGTCTAATAGCTTACAATTTGGTGTCCTTACCCAGGCTTTGCCAGACTGCGTAACGACCCCAACGGGCACTCCTCCATGTACGTACAGCTAGTATAATAGTATGATAGTTTAGTCATGTATTTAATTTGAATTTATTGGATTTATTGGATTTATTTACATGCGTGCGATGAGGTGTGCCGGGTGGCCCCGACGATCAGGTACCACAAAACCACCTCCGAAAGACAAAGCAATTGCGAAAAAAATGCGTTCTAGCAGCAGTAATATGAACGCTAGAAGGTTCAGGTGCATCGGCTTAGAGTACTTTGATAATATAGACTTGAAATTTCACATAAAGCGTACAACTGGTATGATGCAACTTTGGGGGCATTGCGAATGTCAATTCCAGTTCTGCGGCTCAGTACAATCGCTCTTCAAATAGGGTAGGCATTATTAGGTTACCTGCTGCATCTAATAATGCCTTCCCTGTTTGAAGAGCGATTGTACTGAGCCGCAGAACTGGAATTGACATTCGCAATGCCCCCAAAGTTGCATCATACCAGTTGTACGCTTTATGTGAAATTTCAAGTCTATATTATCAAAGTACTCTAAGCCGATGCACCTGAACCTTCTAGCGTTCATATTACTGCTGCTAGAACGCATTTTTTTCGCAATTGCTTTGTCTTTCGGAGGTGGTTTTGTGGTACCTGATCGTCGGGGCCACCCGGCACACCTCATCGCACGCATGTAAATAAATCCAATAAATCCAATAAATTCAAATTAAATACATGACTAAACTATCATACTATTATACTAGCTGTACGTACATGGAGGAGTGCCCGTTGGGGTCGTTACGCGGTCTGGCAAAGCCTGGGTAAGGACACCAAATTGTAAGCTATTAGACGCTGAACAACATGTTGAATGATATTGTACTTACCTCTGGGTACGCAGGGGATCTTGGGAATGTGCTTGGACGCATGGGGGCTGCGAAGAAGGCGGCGAGGATGAAGGGGAGGTCGGAGGTCCTGTGAAGCCGATAGCCGGCGCGCATGGGCTGTGGGTTAGGTTACAAGTGTCAACGAAGTATATGCGATATATATGCATACGAACGTACACGGAGGGGTCGCTCCTGGGGTTCTTATGGGGTCCGCGAGTGCCTGGGCAAGATCGTTGGGTTGTAAGCTGAATGGCGCATTGGGGGGTATTGCACTCACCTGTGGGTATGTAGGGGGCTTTAGGAATGTGTAGCTAGGTGTGTGGGGGAAGCGAGGAAGGCAGCGAGGGGGTGGGGAAGTCCGAGGTCTTGCGGGGCCGATAGCCGTCGTGGGTAGGCTGTGGGTCAAGCTACAAGCGTCAGTGAAGTACATGCAATATGTATGAATACGTACGTACACGGGGGAATCGCTCCCAGGGTCGTTACGTGGTCCGGCCTAGGTTTTCGAGATGTAAGCGATTAGCTACTCAGCAACGCCTTGAAGCATATTGTACTCACCTATGTGTATATAGGGGACCTTGATAATGCGCCCATTGATGTGTAGGGACGGCGAGAAAGGCGGCAAGGAGGGGGGAAGGACCTACAGCGCCCTTGAACACTGCGCGTAGATTGTGGGTTGGGCTACGAGCATCAGCAAAGCGTATGTGATATTGTAGAATGCACGTACGTGGGACCTAATTGCTCCTGGGGTTGTTGCACTGTTCGCAAAATTTTTGAGTGGTCAGCTGAATGACGCTTCTAGAGTTATTGTACTCACCTCTTGGTTTGTTGAGAATGCGCCCATGGGATGTGGGGGGAGCGGGGCAAGCAGCGAGGGCAATGGCGACGGTGACGGTGTGGTCCAAAAAACGTGTTGAGTTGAGGAGAGGGCGGCTGGGCAGGTGGCCGGTTGACAGGTGACGACGAAAACGGACAGATGGCCGGGCGCGGCAGCGGCAGCGGCATTGGGTGACACGACGGGGGCGCGTGGTACGACGCCGACGGGGTGGTGCGCGACGGGTGGCGTGGTGACGGGTGGTATGCGGCTGCATCGTACCACTATTTTTTTTCTAAAAGGCCTAAAGGCCCTGCGATACGGCCAGAATACGGCCGTAGGTTTTTTCAATTGCTTTCAGTATTGGAATAGACGTCCCACACGTTCAAACTGCCCTATTCATATACTGGTTTGGGGCGAGGCCTAGGTGGCGCAACCTTTGAAATTAGCTGGCAAAAAATTGAACACTTCCCAGTATTCTAATGCTCCCGATTACTCGTATTTACCAGACACAAGGTACAGCAATATTACATAGAGGAAGTATCACTGCCTCAATTGACTCTTCTTCCTAAGTGATACTTCGCGTGCAGTGACTGCAACAGAAGAAAACGAAGACTGGACGAATCCGCAAAAGATCTACAGAGGACTCGGACTTTCGGATCCAGTCAAGACAGCGGAAGACAAATGGCTCCTTCCCGCGTGCCTCAAAGTCCAAGGACTCATCAAACAGCACATCGACTCGTTTAATCATTTTGTCGAGCATGGTCTCAATAACATCCTCAACGCGAACAACCGTGCTACCTCAGACCTCGATCCAAAGTTTTCCTCGTCTACTCCCAATATCTATGCCGGTATGCAGGAGCAAGACGACCATGGAGGTGGTGGTGGCACCGGTGGCGCTGGGGACCGCTCCGTCATACCGCAGAATGCAGGCTGAGGTAAACGACGTAATCTGCACCGGTGGTCGTCGGTATCGACTATCCGCGGGGAAGCAGGCGCATCAAACGGCTGCGAGTTATGCTGGCCCGCCTACCGACCATGCTCGGGAGCAACAAGTGCATGCTCAGTAGTAATTCTGAGATGCAACCTGCTACCATTTCCGAGTGGCCACTCGATCCAGGGGGTTATTTCGTCGTCAAAGGCACGGAGAAGGTCATTTTGGTTCAGGAGCAGCTGAGCAAGAGTCGAATCTTGGTCGAGACGGATAGTTCGAAGAGTATTGCGTCCGTCTCGGTGACCTCGTGAGTCTGTCCGCTCCCCCACGAACCAGTCTGAATATAAATTTTATATCCAGGTCAACCCACTCCGGTTTCAAATCGCAGACGCACGTAGTCAGGACTTATTTCCCTCAAGCTAACTCTTTCACAAACGACGTTCCTATCACCGTTGCACTGAAGACACTAAGCGTCCAGTCTGACAAGGAAATCTCCTTCTCTGGGCTCGAAATACCGAGTCATACAAGCAGCATTCTCTCCCAACCTCGAGGAAGCGGCCAAGCTCGGTATCTTTTACAACTCAGCAAGCAAGAGAATCGAATCGAACGAGTGTTATTCGGAAGGTGGCTGGTCCGCGCAGACCAGCTTGGGAGGAGAGTATGCAGTCATTGCTCATGATTTTCTCGACGCACGCACCGGTCGTCAATCTCGATTTGACTGCCAAGGCTGTTGGGCTAGACACCAGTGAGAAGGGGGAAGAACCGTAAGATATATAGAGGTACCTAGACACCAGTGAGAAGGGGGAAGAACCGTGAGGAACTTCCGCACTTCTCACTGAGTGTCTTATATACAGGATGAGGTACCCCTATCTACGTCATCGACAAATAGGAGAAATAGACAAAGGAAGAAATAGGAGAACTGTAGCGCCAACACAACCCCCTCGACCCAAAAAGGGACGACAACCAAAGGCGCGAATACAAACACAAACAACAGACAGGGACAACCCCCCAAAGGTACGAATAATAAGCCAGAAACACGATGTAGGGACAACCCCCCAAAAGAGTAAATTAATAAGTGAGAGATGGAACCACAGCCGAAAGCAGGGACAACCCCCCATAAGAGTGAATGAGAAACGAAACGAGACCATGACACGAATCCAGAAACGAAACGAGAAATGAAACGAAACAGAACCTAAACCCGCAAACCCAGCATCTCCCGGAATTTTGAGAACTTCACTCTTCCCAGTGGTTTCGTGAATATGTCCGCTGGGTTTTCAACGCCTGGAACGTGGTTGATCCTGAGGGCTCCCTGCTCAACGTGATCACGTCTCCAATGATATGCGCGGTGCACATGTTTCATGGTCGACTGGTGCTCTGGGTGTTTTGCAACCTGGATGGCTGAAGCATTGTCGACCATGATAGGTGAAGGGCAGGACATGTCATATCCAAACTCTCCAAGGAGGTATCTCATCCACATAACCTCGCAACCCACTTTCGAAAGTGTGGTGTATTCCGATTCGGTGCTCGACAGGGATACGTGTGGCTGGAGGCGGCTTCCCCACTGGACAGCACCCCCACCAATACACACGGCGAAGCCACCAGTAGATCGGCCATTGTCCGGGTTGCCAGTCAAGTCGGCATCGGAATAAGTCGTGAATAGATCCGGCAAGGAAGTGCGTGAGTAAACCAAAGACATGTCGATGGTCCCCTTGAGGTATCAGAGCACCCGTTTAGCCGCGTCCCAGTGGTCTTGACCGGGATTCTCCACGAATCGGCAGAGCACACCGACAGTGTAAGCGATGTTGGGCCGTGTTGTGATAGCAAGGTACAAGAGTTTACTGACCAGTTCTCGATAAGGTACCGCCCTCATGCCGAGCTTCTCCTCGGGCGTTCTAGGCGACATCGAAACCAAGAGTTTGAGGTGTTCGTCCATGGGCATGAGAGTAGGATTACAGTCCGCCATGTGAAAATCCTCTAGGATAGATCTGATGTATCCTGGCTGTGATAGACAAATCGTGCGAGCGGCACGATCGCGAGAGATCTTCATCCCCAATATCGAGGTCGCGGGGCCCTGATCATGGAGCTTGAAATGAGAACCCAACTCCGTCTTGACCGACTGTAGGGCGTCCCGTGAGTTTGAGGCAATTAGGAGATCATCAACATGAATTGGCATGAGGATGCGGACATCGCCACAATGGTAGACATATACGGAGTGGTCACAATCTGTGCGCTCAAAGCTGATGTTCACCAACACAGAGTGAAGCTTGAGAGCCCATATCCGAGGACCTTGTTTAATGCCGTATAGACCCTTCAGTAGATGGACGACCCAATGCTTCGGGTCCTCTCCTGGGGCAGGCTCACCATCAACACCCAAACCCTCCAGTATCTTCATATATATCTCAGCATCTATCTCCCCATTTAAGAACGCCATCGACACGTCCACGGAATCCAACTCCAGATCCTCCGTCACAGCCAAAGCGATCACTGCGCGCATTGCGGCCATATGGGCCGTGGATGCAAAGACCTCGTTATAATGTATACCACGCACCTGAGAAAATCCCTGGGCGACAATCCGTCCCTTAAACTTGTCAATTGACCCGTCCGGTTTCCACTTGACTTTGAACACCCAGTGAGAGCCGATCGCCCTCTTACCAGGCGGTAGTTGAGCCAGCTCCCATGTCCCATTTGCTACGTGTGCCTCGATCTCAGCTAGCGCGGCCGAAATCCACAAAGAGGCGTCGGGGCGTGTAAGGGCTTCCGCTAGGGTCCTCGGCTCCATCGACTGACTGGCAATGAACGCGCATTCCATGGCATCCAATATGGGGATAGCAACATCATCGGCGGTCAGCGAAAGGTGAGCCTCAGCCAGGGCACCGGGTTGCCTCGCCTGAGATGGGCGCTTTGCAGGCAGCGGGGCCTTGTTGAGAGGGTGGTGTTCGAAATAGTCAGTGAGACTCCTGACAGTGGGCGGAGTACAAGGACGATCGACGACATCAAGCAACTCGGGCGGTGGAGGGACTGGGGCGGGGGGATCGAGGCGGAGACCCAGGCGAGCGGGCTCAGGGCCAGGCGCAGGTGGTGCAGCAGGTGCGAGAGGTGCAGCAGGTGCGAGAGGTGCAGCAGGTGCAGCAGGTGCAGCAGGTGCGAGGGGCGGAAGGGGAGCAGCAGGCGCGAGGATCGCAGCGGGCGCAGGATTAGCAGGTGGGAGAGCATCGAAGGGGATAGTGGTAGGCCTGGGAGGCGTAGGGTCTGGTAATAACGGAGCTAGTGCATCAATCGAAGAATCGACACCAGACAGACCCGGTTTCCGAAAAGGAAAGACGGACTCACGGAATACAGCGCTGTCCGATATGATCTCCTTTCAAGCGTCAGGACACCAAAACCTCCAGCCCTTATAGTCCGACAGGTAGCCCACCAATATGCATTGTGCCGCATGAGGAGCGAGAGCGGGGTGCTGGTCCTTTTGCAGATGGATGTAGGCGAGGCAGCCGAAAGGTCGTAAGGCAGAAGCATTGGGCTTGCGGCCGTAGAACAGTTCGAAAGGCGTTAGGGGAGCGGTCGCCGACGACGGAATGCGGATCTTCGTATACAGCCAATGAGTAGCGGCGTCTTCCCACCAGCTGTGCCCTAGTCCGGACTGTGATAAAGATGTCGTTATCCCCTCGGCGATAGAACAATTCATTCGCTCCACAACACCATTTTGCTGAGGCGTATCCCGAATGGAGTGCTCCCTCTGGATCCCAGCCCCAACCAAAAAATCGTCAAAATCCTTCCCAATGTACTCTCCTCCCTTATCATCACGCAGTGTGCCGATTCGATAGCCGGTGACATTTTCCGACCACGCTTTGTATTTCCGGAACGCATCGAAGACGTCCGATTTCTTCGCAACGAAGTATACGGCAGGGAAACGGGAGTGGTCATCGATGAAGGTGACCCAATATATGTGTCCACGCCGGCTGCGCACGGGCAGAGGGCCATGAACATCAGAGAATACACGGGCGAGCGGGCGCTCCGCGCGGGCTGCTAGGCGAGTATGCAGCGCTCTCGTCAGCTTACCATTCACACAATCCTCACAGAATTCATCACTAGATTCGTTCACAACGCGATCCGGTAACCCAGCGAGGGCCTTTGAATGGATCAGGCGTTTGATTGCCGAGCACGGCAGGTGATTCAGTCGAGTATGGAGTTCGGCTAATGAGACGTTCGCCGATTCAATTGAGTGGACCGGCTTCCAATCCAGGTACGCCAGGTCGTTTGAATTCATAGTAGCCGTGAATTCAGTGGCGCCGGACTGATGGTTAATCCATTGGTGGAGTGGGTACTCCATAGACTCGGTGTACGCATGTCGGTGTTCTCGTGCGAATCTGTTTGAAGCGAAAAGGGAGGCCGCGAGAGAGGGTACGAATAGAACATTTTCTATTAGGATGTGATATCCACAACTGGATAAGAAACGAATGGGGCCAATGCCCTCAGAATATATCATCCTTCCATCCGCCAATCGGATCGCTCGACGATCCGGCCTCAGGCTGGTGAAGGCGTTTCGGTTGCTGGTCATAGTGCAGGTGGCCCCTGAGTCAACCAACCAGCCGTCAGCAGAGAGAGATTGTGAGGAATGGAATGAAGTAGCTACCCCGGCGGACTCGTGAGGAAGAGTAGGCGCGGAGTTGCTGCTGTTGTTGTAATGAATGTTGGTGTTGGCGGAGGGAGAGGCCATCGCGGCCGTGTTGGTGGTCGTAGCGTTGCTAGACGAAGGGGTGCCGCTAGACGAAGGGGTGCCGCTAGACGAAGGGGTGCCACCCCCTTGTTGAGAACGGCCCTTCGACCACTTTGCTTTGCGGTTACTGTAGTTAGTGTTCCGCTGCGAGACGAGTTTGTCCAGGGCCTCTGCGTGGGGGCAGTCCTTTGCCACATGCCCAGGCTGGACACAGCAGAAGCATTTGACCGTGAAGGCCGTGTTGACTGATTCGACCTGGGCCTGGGTCTTCTTGTCGGTTGACAAATGGAGGAAGGAATCGTAAACTTCATCAATTGAGGGGAGTGCCTGTGAGACGTAGTGGTGACGAAGGGGATCCTCCGTGCGGAGGCTGTACACTTGCGCGAACAAGTAAATCTCATTGATTACCTGTCTGCCAGTGAGGTTCGCTGGCATAATTCGATCGAGGTTGGCCTTAATATCCGCTCCCCTCCTCCAGTAGTCAATATAATCATTGTTGGGGCCCTGACGATGTGCGAAGAGCAAGGTCCATGCCTGGTGGCGTAGGCTGATGTCCTTGTTCAGGTGCTGCGACTCAATCGCTTTCCAGAGAGCGAGGGGGGTTCCTCCCTCGTGTTCCGCGACGAGGTCACCATGCAGCTTGTACGTGGTACTCGCGATCACGCCCATCGCGATCCCCTCTGAGGTTTCCCAGGCCTCCAACTCGGTCGCGTCCGTCGGACGAACAGGGTCAACAAGTGCACCGGTCGTAGCGTCACGCGTGCGAGTGATGACACGTACGTGCCTGTATCCGGTCAGGTATGCCTTGACGGCAGCCTGCCAGTCCTGGTAATTTTCCTTCGCGAGCATCGGCAGATGAGCGAAACTGCCAAGTGTGCGGGAGTCGGAGGACATGGGTGTAATGCGTGCAGGAACGGCAGCGACGGCAGGAGGAGCGGCGGTGACGGGAGCGACAGGGGGAGTAGTGGCGGCGGGAACGACAGGGGCAACGACGGCGACGGGAACGACAGGGGCAACGACGGCGACGGGAGCGATAGGATTGACGGTTGGCTCAGAGGTGTTAGAAGCAGTGGTGCTCATAACCTGTTGGGCTAGACACCAGTGAGAAGGGGGAAGAACCGTAAGATATATAGAGGTACCTAGACACCAGTGAGAAGGGGGAAGAACCGTGAGGAACTTCCGCACTTCTCACTGAGTGTCTTATATACAGGATGAGGTACCCCTATCTACGTCATCGACAAATAGGAGAAATAGACAAAGGAAGAAATAGGAGAACTGTAGCGCCAACAAAGGCACTATGTTGTAAGCATGACTCGGCGATCCCGTATGGCCAATCAAGGCTCATGATTAGTGGATGACGGAGACAACGTAGGCAACAAGGGACTAGAGCTGTAAACTGGCTCCCTCTCATTTAACAATGGCGTTGTAACAGCTTTCCATCTCAGTGCTGGTCAACCCCTTCTCACTGCTTTTCGAAGATCTCTTCAAGAAATGGAACGCGAACTTGAAACTGGCGATCGATAAAGTCCTACAGAAACCATCTCGAACGACCGAATTCGATGCGAACAAGACAATTCTTGCAATTGGCCAACCAACCTCTCCCGTCTTCATCTGTGCCATCTCTACCGGCAACTGGTATCTCAAGCCATTCAAGATGGAGCGTGCCGGGGTCACGCACGTCCTCAGCGCCTGTCCTTTATATCAGCACTAGGGATGGTGACCCGAATTTCGTCCCAATTTGCGAAGAAGAGAAAAGTGAACGGTCCAAGAACGCTTCAACCAAGTCAATGGTGTATGTCATGCCCCAGCGATACACCCGAAGGGGAAGCGTGCAGGCTGGTCAAGGACCTTGCGGTGATGACCCATATTACGATGGATATCGAGGAGGAACCAATATTGGGGATTGCTACTCTACTAGGTGTTGAAGGTGGGAACGGTGTTCTATTATCCAGCTCGATGACTCACTGCTCTGCCAGCCATTGTATGCCCACAAGCACGGAAATCTACGGACCGACCTTCGTAGTTCACATCAACAGTCTCATTGTTGGTATTACTCGGTTCCCTGCCAGGTTTGCTGCTCAGTTCCACAAGTTGAGGCGTGCCGGCAAGATCAACGACAAAATAGTAAACATTGCAAGTGACGGTGGACGAATCTACCGGCCACTGATCATCGTGGAGCACATGCGACCGAAGGTGACCAGTGAGCATATCCAGGTTCATTCGTTCCTCCTTATAGTCCAGGGCAGGAAGGCGCTCACGTACTTGAAGCAAATGACCCAATGTGAAACGGGTTGGGGATTGACGGATCAATAGGTCCGGTTGACAGATCTGGTTACCAAGCAATCAAGGTGTGTGACGGCGTGATGGGATTGAGGCTTGGGGTGTTGAAATAGCGAGTCGCGAACTTTAGTCATCTAATTAGGTTTATAAGTGATAATAAGTGATAATAATTTTTAATGATAATAAAAAATAGTTTATGATGTATAAAAATATAGGAAATGGCCAATGGTTTGAGGTTACTGAGGCTATGTTTAGGGGTGCAGCCAGCCGTTGAAAGCGCGTGTTGGCGAACGTAGTGAATATAATAATGTATATATTTTATAATTATAAATAAAATTATTATGTATAAAATGGCGTTGGCAACAATGAGAGCTGCTAGGGCTGTCGAGGCTGCTCGCGAGGTGACCAGCTGGTGCTTTGCAGGCGAGTCTTCGCGCGTCATATACTTGGATTAGACACATAAGTGTCCTACGTCCTGCATATCATTGCGGTTAGCGCCAGATTTTTTCTAGAATAATTCAGGGCAGCAAAACGCGCAATCAGCGACTCACCCGCATTTCCAACTCCTTGGTATCAAGTCACCGCAGTACTTACAGAATCCTATCACAGTATAGTCGTTGACGCGTCTTGCCTTTCGTGTCTGCTGGTCATATGGTTGAGGCAAGCTCCAAGACTGGACAGAGTTTGAATGTCACGTTTATGCTTGAATCCCGTCACACCTCGAACGGTTGGCAACCGGATCTGTCAACCGGATCTGTCAATCTGCCAATCCCCAACCGTTTCACACTGGGTCACTAACCTGAGGTGCTCACGTCTGTCTTAGTTCCTGAAAGCCGGCAATATAAGCTTTGAAAACTTTCTCCATCGTGGGCTAGTTGGATACGTGGACGCCAAAGAAGTGAACGACTCACACATCGCACTCTACGAGGACCAAATTGAGTCTTCGACGACTCATTTAGAAATCGAGCCGTTCACAACCCTGGGTGCCTTCGCTGGACTTATTCCCTACCAGTCACCTCATCATGCCTACCAATGTGCCATGGGCAAGCAGGCCATTTGGGGCGATTGCATTCAACTAGCTCAACTACATCGATGGATTGTTGTATCTGTTGGTGTACCCACAACAGCCCATGTTCAGGCCAAGGACTATCGACCTTGTTGGATACGACGATCTTCCAGCAGGGCGGAACGCGACTGGCGATTATGAGTTCCTTGGAAGGAGACATTAAAGACGCACTTATCCTGAACAGGGTAAGAGTGCTACGGTGTCCCTTTCCATGTACCTATAATCTGATCACATACTAGGGGAGCCTGGGTTGACGCTATGGACGATGTCAAGTATTCAGAAAGAACACAACGCTCATCCGAAAATACCCCAGCGGAACGTACGACGACACTTTCACGACCGAAACATGTTACTCACCGTTACCTACCAGGTTTGACCGTCTTGCATACGCGCCCATGGAGGAACCGACGAAGAAAACGGTTCAAAAATACGACATCGTCGATGGAGATGGTTTGGCAGGAGAACGTGTGGATCCCGGAGACGTCTACTTCAACAAACAGACACCGACGAATCACAATGACAGTACCACAGTGTCAGCGGTAGCGGCAGGATTTAAGAATACTCCACTGACCTACAAAGCGCCAGTGTCAGGGTATATCGACATGGTTGAACACCCATTGTATTTTGAGGACGTTTGCTCACAGTATTAGGTTATGCTCACCTACGCCGAAAATCAAATCCTCATCAACGTCGGAAAGACGTTACTGGTTTGATCGTGAAACAAGAAGGTATGCAATTCAATGATCAAGGCATCTGTCCAGGTTAGTCCCCCTCTCATTAGTCCCCTTCTCATCCCTTCTCCAGATTCTATCATGAATCCACATGGTTTCCCTTTTCGAATGACGGGTGCTAAGATGATCAAGCTACTCGCTGGGAAGGTATGTAGCCCGGTACGTTCGCGTATCTCTCTCTTAACCGAGTGTGCAGGCGGGTGTGTTCCGTGGTACATTGGAACACGGCACTGCGTTCGGAGGGCCGAAAGTACGTGGAAATGGTGGGGATCTGGGCCTAACCTGACAGCTGATTAGGTTAGGTTGAGGGCATGTCCCGTATCCTCATCTCCAAAGGGTTCAGCTATTCTGGGAAGGATATGCTGACTAGCGGGATCACTGGCGAACCTTTAGAGGGATACGTTTGTCTTGGGCCAATCCACTATCATGTAGGTACTGTATCCCCAGTGTGGCGATAAGCAGTGCCACTCACGATTCCAACAGGAATTGAGTACGTCAACTTCTTCTTGTATGGTTGCCTTAGCTCACTCATACCTAGAATGCATAGTAAAGGACAAAATCCACGCTCGCGCACGATACGCGGTGCTGAATCTATCCGCTGATTTATTGACGTTGTGACCTAGTGATCCTCGGGCAATCCTACTCGTCCGCCGACTGAGGGTCGATCAAGAGGCGGTGGTCTACGATTAGGAGAGATGGACCGAGAGGCTACGGAGCCACACAACTTCTGCTCGAACGGCTGATGATTTCATCGGACCAGTTTCAAGTGCACGCTCGTTGAGTGTGTGGGCTGATGGGATATAATGGATGGTACCCATACTGCAAGACCTCAAAGAGGATGGCCAAGTTTATGCTGCCGATTTGCTCTTCCAGGTGGGTATTTGGTTCTGGAGCCGGAATGATTCCCGCCCTCTGAGCAAGCTTTCTTCCATGAATGTAATGCCACGGTTGGTCATAGACGACGCAATTCGTCATCGAGGAGAAATCTTGTCAATGTGCTCGGTCGCACCGCTCGTCGCGGTGGGGTGGGGCGGGCTTCTTCGGCGGTTCTCAATCCTGCTTCTCACTGCGCACCCGTTCCTCTTCCCATCCATCGCCGCGCTCTCGCCGTTCTTCGATCTCCCCCGCGGATGACACCAGACCATCTCTAACCTACGCGTCCTTGGCTCGTCCGTCGCCGTCTCGTTCTCCATCGGCTTCTTCAACTTCTTCGGTCTCAGCGTCACCAGGCACATATCCGCCACTACGCGGAGTATCACGGATACATGCAGGACTATGATGATCTGGATTATCAGCCTTGGACTCGGCTGGGAGGTCCTCGACTGGTCGTATTCCATGTTGCAGGTCGCTAGTTTCGGGCTGTTGATGTACATCCTCCTTTCCATTCCACTTCCATGCTGACGGGTTCATACGCGCTGTAGATACGACACCTTCCTCTTCAACACCTCGTCACGCTCCTCGTTGTATCCGCCCGCCGGTCACCCTCGGGGTGGAGTAAGCGGGCGAAAGGACCGTAAGGATCTTTCGCCCTTCGCTCGTTGCGCTAACGAACAATACACTGGCGAAGACAATAGGGACAGCCAAAACAGTCATACGCACAATAGTCGGGAAGGAGTGTCCACAAGGATGTGGCTATGGCGAGATAAGACTACGCCTAATCCGGAAGTGGGGCCGGACAGATCTGAGGCTGGATAGACATGTGGCTAGACCGAAACAACATAGCAATCTAAGAGTAACCGCTATTACTTGTGTGCTCTGCATTACAACCCCGCGAAGCCTAATCCATACAGCAAGAGCGGACCAACTAATAGCGAGACTTTACTTGTTCCCGCCGCACCCTCAAGATCAAGGCCAAAGGAGCTGCACGACATTTGCGCGTCACGTTTGTCAGTGTGGACACTATGATCTGCCACTGGCTTTTGTAGGTTTCCGCGAGGCAGCCAACCTGGGCCGGTAGACACGAGAAAAGTGACTCAGGAAGATGCAATGTATGCGGTATGACTTCTCGCTTGGGACTTGCAGAGATTGTATAACGGCGAAGGGCAAAAGATTGATGGAAAGTTGACGGGCTCATGCTCAACCGCTAGCTGCTGTTGCGGGGAAGCGGCGGTTTGCTTGTTCCGATGTTTGGCTATCACAATGGGGGGCTGAAGGCTTGAGGTTTCATTTCCGTCTTACCCTTACAGACGACGACGGCTTTCTCTCCACTCGTTTAATCGGCCTCTGCTCTCGACAACCCATTGTATTTTCTTTTCTCTTCCCGGCTGCTCTGGTTTCTACACACTAGCAAAGAGGATATTGATCATGTTTCCCCAAACCCCCAACCCCAGATCCCCAAATGCATCTTGGCTAATTCAACCAGGCGTGTCACCTTCCAACGAAATACCGGCAAACAAAGGATGATCTCCGGAAGGTGCAATAATGTCTCATTACATAAGTTGATTGCCGAGCGCTTAGCCTGTGCAATATTAATGTCAATGTCAATGTCAAACCTTAGCTAGACTGACTCGAACTCTACTTGACCACTCTCCCTCAGACCAATCACACCTCGCCTGCCCATAGAGACGACTATCTCGAACCACCTATACAGGCTTACTGTTACGTTGTAAGTTTGCTTTGCTAGTATGGATATAGACCCTCGTGAGGGGATCTGAACGGTTGCCGCTCGTCGTGCTGTAGGTCATGGTGAATCGACAGATAATTTGAAACTTACATGGGCCGGTGAGATAACTCTAGTACTCTACTAGTAGCATAGAATAAGTCCACCGCTCTTTTTCGTTGTAGGGTGAACCGACGCTCCACTTTCAAATCATGGCGTCTAGCTTAAAAGCACCCAACAAATACCAAAAATGTAACCAATCGTTTACGCGTCTCGCCTCCGATCTCGTTCACTTGCACACGGTCGCGTGGCTGCCTCCTGTTACGGGGGCGGGCAAGGATGGGATGAACCAAGCTCGTGTGCTGGGAGAATGGCGATGCTCCGTCTTACGCACGCCCATACACAATATCCACGCGTCAGACCTTAAACGCGCCCACAGCACCGCCGTCCAACTCGTCGCGCCGCGCACTTCGCTCCCAGGCTCAGACAAGCACCCGCTCTCCTTCCCACCGATACACACTACGCCCATGATCCGTGAGCAGCATTTTGGTATTGCCAAGGGCAAGCTCTGGTTTGCTAGGCCGGTATCGAAAAAAAAAGCTGCAGCAGCAACGTCAGCGTGCATCGGCGCACGACGACGACGAGAAGCTACTGCATCGCGAGGACGAGGTGTACGAGACGATACATAATTAGCATGATAGGTTCATCGATGGCGAGTCGCTTGACGATCTCACGCGTCGGGCAGAGGATATGGTAGAGAGGCTTGTGTGGCCGTATCTGGACGACGAGATCGCGACTGCACACCACCACTCAGATACTGGTGCCAGTGCCGGTACGAATACGAATGGGGTCGATGGGGTCGAGGTAGAGGTCGATGGTCGATGGTCGATGGTCGACCACGGGAAAATAGAGAGGTCGACGTTGAAGTCGGAGGCGGACTCGGGTACCATGTCGTTATCGTCAGCCATGGGCTATGCATCTCCGAGATGGTCGCTGCCATGCTCAGGCGGAGTGCGAATGCCGGAGCAGCCACCGGAGTCCGATTCCAAAGGCTTGTCAATACTGGCTGGACGCGAGTACTCATTCGTCCCCTGGTGAGTGACCATTGGTCATTCCTCATGCATTGCGACGAGTTCATCTAAAGGGGGGTTTCTCTACAGGAAAATAGTACATTGGATATTTCTGTAGTGGCGGGCAATCAGGCTTCCCACCTTGTTGAAGTCGTGAGTGCTCGCGAAAGACTTGGTCTCTATATATATATGCTGTGTGACCCGGTGATTAACGTTTATCTGTCACAGAAACGTCAAAGTGGGGGAATCGGCAGCGGTCCTAGTGACGACAAGTAACGAAGCATTAGAGAGCTTTTTGGAGGAGCCTCCACTACGTCTGTTCCACGACTGGTTGATACGTCTCCTTAGACCTATGTTCTAATCTTCGGGATCTTAGGATACAATGGGTATAATCATATCTACATGGAGCCGAGAATGGAATGCACAGTGGTGAATGGAAGGACCTCTCGCCAATGTCATGGTCATCATATATTGCTGAAGATATTTTGTCCAAATCTACTTAGAATGATCATGAGCCCATGCACAATTCACCTCTGGCGACAGCATCCACCCACACACAATACATTCCCATGAAATCGACTACACCCATTGGCAGAGATAACAAACTTGTTAGGTCCTGAATTCCCTACCTCCTCAAATAGAGTTCGAGATAAACCGTTACAGTACTTCCAAGGAAATGTTCTTCGAGGCTTGATGGACCCTGGTTTGATCACACATCCAATCTGACTAGCGCGCACAGGAGCGGACACCCCTGCAAAGACGATCAAAGTTGCCGAGCAGGATTCGCTCAATCTGTATTTTGGGAAGAACACGGCCATGTGGAGTAGCTTGGATTAGTTCCGGTCCGTCCTTCCTTCCCAATGATATATTTATGGCTGCGTGGTACAGGACATCCTCAACAATTAAATGTACTGAAATAGTTCTTTCCATGTACCGTTCTATCTGTAGTCTCATTGACACATGTATATAATTTACAAATATTTCTTGTAAATTGTGCATGGCCGTAAACGATTGGAAATCCAGTTCGCCGGCTTAGACTTCAACCATTGTGGCAGAATGCAACGCCTGCGAAAGGCATCGCCGCTAGACAAATAGACTGCACTTGCACTACCTGTAAAGCCCGCAAGGCGTGTGAAAAACGGATTCGGCAGTACAGTCCACAACGAGAGCAACCGGATCAGGACTGCTGAGCTCACATTTTGATATTAATTAAAGATAGTTCTACCGTTCTAGCTATTGGATAGGCGGAACAGTTACATATGTCAGTTGAGCCAGGCTACTAGCGGAGTGGGATAATCTAGAGGTGTGCATCGATCGATCGAAGCACAACAGCTCAGAGGCAGCACATATGTTCAATATCGGGTACCACAAGCATTCATTTGATGGTCCACATGGCATTTTTCGGGGCATTCAATACCCGCGTATAACCCAACCAACTGCAACTTGGTCTGGCACCGAGGTGGCTTGGGTCACCACCAAAGGCTTGAGACAATCTTCCAAGAGATAATTTTGTGGACCGAGAAATATTGTAAAACCGTCACCTCCAATATATTGGGAAGTTAGTCCTGATCATGAACCCTCATACAACATGCAAGAGCCAGGTTTGCTCAATCTTCAACTATATTTCACCTCTGCATAGGGGGATAGCCTATCTGTGACACTAGGGAAGGTGAAACTACAAGCGGAATTTCCAAAGAGACACCAACAAACTGAAATACAAGCACGGAGGTTGAGGAGAAACCCCAGGGTTATGTACTGTTGAAAACCTGGGTCCAAGAGGTCCCAAACACAAACTCATCAAAATCAAGAGTAACTGATCGAGTGTGAGATGTTGGTGGGATTGTCAGGACAGCGGGTGAATGCAGGCCTGTACAACAATCTGCAGGTACCCAATATAGTAAACCATTCTTTGAATCCCTGACCCAGCCATTCACATCTGGTTGTGCGCAAAAATCGGCATGGGCCTGGTCGCAAGAGAAGGATGGTTGGATAGCAGGATGTGGGAACAGGTCCCATACATGGATTGTGGTGTCCCCAGATCCGGATACAATGTGCCTCCCTTCAGGAGAGCAAGCGATGGACATAACATCGTCGGCATGCGCCATTAAAGGCTTTCCAATTACAGCACCGGTCTTGGCATCCCAGACTCGAATGGTTCTGTCATGAGATCCAGATATAATGTACTGCCCACTGGCAGAGTAAACAACAGAGCGGACCCAATCAGTGTGCCCCTCCAGTGGCTCGCCAACTCCGGCACCGGTATCAGCATCCCAAATCCGGATGGTCCTGTCATCAGATCCAGAGACGATGTACTCCCCATCAGGAGAATAAGCAACAGAATTCACGTCGCCAGTGTGCCCCTTTAGAGGATAGCCAATGGCCGCACCATTCTCAGCGTCCCAGATCCGAATGGTCTTATCACAGGATCCAGAGATGATGCGTCGCCCATTAGGAGAGTATGCAATGGACAGTACAGAGGACGTATGGCCCTTTAGAGGCTCGCCAATCGCAGTACCGGTCTCAGCATCCCATATTCGAATGGTTCTGTCTACAGATCCAGAGATGATACGCTGCCCATTGGGAGAGTAAGCAACGGATGATATTCCCTCGGTATGCCCCTCTAGAGGACTCAATACTGCAGCACCAATCTCAGCGTCCCAGATTTGAATGGTCTCACCATCAGATCCAGAGACGATGCGTTGTCCATTGGGAGAGCAAGCAATGGACCACACGCGGTCAGTGTGCCCCTGTAGAGGCTTGCCAACTATAGCACCAGTCTCGGCATCCCATATCCGAATAGTCATGTCAAAGGATCCAGAGATGATGTACCGTCCATCGGGAGAGTAAACCACAGAGGTCACCGCATCAGTGTGCCCCGCCACAGGGTTACCCAATGCAGCACCAGTCTTGGCATCCCAGGTTCGAATGGTGAAGTCACTGGATACCGAGATGATGTGCTCCCCATTGGTAGAATAGGCAACAGAGTTCACATGCCAGGTATGTCCCTGTAGAGGTGTGCCAATTGCTGTGCCAGTTTCGGCATCCCAGATCCTAATGGTCTTGTCATTAGATCCGGAGATGATGTGCTGCCCATTTGGAGAGTAAGCAACGGTTCGCACCAGATCTTCGTGCCCCTCCAGAGGCCTGCCGATTGCAGCACCAGTCTTGGCGTCCCATAGTCGAAGGGTTCTATCAGCGGATCCGGAGACAATATTTTGTCCATCGGGAGAGTATGCAACGGAGTACACAGCGTCAGTGTGCCCCTCTAGAGGGTGGCAAACTGCACCACCAGTGTTGGCATCCCAGATTCGAATGGTCCCGTCACCGGATCCCGATATGATATATTGCCCATTGGGAGAGTAAGCAATAGACGCCACAGGTGCAGTGTGCCCCTCCAGAGGTGTGCCAATTGCTGTGCCAGTTTCGGCATCCCAGATTCGAATGGTCTTGTCATCAGATCCGGAGATGATGTGCTGCCCATTAGGAGAGTAAGCAACACTCCACAAACAACCAGTGTGACCTTCTAGAGGCCTGCCAACTGGGGCACCTGTCTCGGCATCCCAGATCCGAATTGTCATATCATTGGATCCAGAGATGATGTGCCGCCCATCGGGAGAGTAAGCAACGGATTGCACATGGTCAGTTTGACCAATCAGTGGATTGCCGACTGTAGCACCAGTCTCGGCATCCCAGATGCGCATCGTCTTGTCATTGGATCCGGTGACAATGTGGTACCCGTTTGGGGAACAGCTGATGGAAGTGATGGCTTGGGTGTGTCCAATCCATTGCAATGGTGGCGCTGGCCATGTCAACAATTTCCCTCTTTGCATCTTGATGGTTTTGGTAAACCATTTGTTGAATATGCTCGATAAAGGGGACTGTGAAGGTAGGAAGGGTCCCGCTGAAATATAGATGTGCGGAGTGCTGATAGAGATGGGGTGGTGGAAGGTGATGATAAAACGGCAGACATCCTGCATTCTTTGAACGACATCTGAACCGACATCCTACTTCTAGTTGGAATCATTTTCGCAGGTGACAACTCGGAGCTGAACTCACCTTGGCCCAAGAGATCACTCGTCGCAGGCTTGGAGCGCCAATCGGGACCATTCCCACAATACTCAATACTTCAACCCAAAATAGCGCATACAACCCTTCGAAGAATTCCTTCAACTTCCCCCACACGCAAGGATCTCCATTGTCGGGAGTAAAGCAAACATGATTTGACCAATAGAGAGAGCTATATTGCAAAGCGTCGGAAACATGCTCTTTGATTCGGGATGGGAGATCTTTGATATCTGTATTAGCAAGTCGGGAATCGTCGAGATTGCAGATATTGAAACGGAGCTGTTTCACCATCGTCTTGAGGCAAGCACTTCCCAGCCGCGTGTTCGCGTCTTCAATATTCACTTTATAAGCGCAGTGATCGCTCACAAAGAACTCCGAAATTGACAAATGCCGGACACGAATTCCTCCATTGGCCACCTCGTCTCGATATAGCAAGGAGCTGAGATCATTCACCCACTTTTCAACAAGATTGGGCATCACTCCTGCCAGCTCAGCAATCGAATCTTCACTCAGTGTGCGATACGGAGTCGCTGTAAGAAGCACTCCAATCACCTGCCGGAACTCGGCATTGTTTGGCACCCGTCGTGTTTTCAAGATACTGGAGTAAAGGTTGTATAGAGGCTTCAGGCCTGAGTCTTGCAAGGCCGCCTTTAGTGTCTCTTCGAGGTTTTCACATTGCTCAAGGGCAAGAACAAGAGTCTTGATGAAGATGAAAAGGCCGTTCGCCCGAGAGATAACTCGATCAAAGAGCAGTTGTCCTGGCCAAGGGGTGCGCAGACACCACACTTTGGCCACTGAGTCGAACTGGCTTCGGGCGAAGGTTCGCAAATCTGCTCCGGCTTCCTGATCCATAGACAAATCATAAGGTGAATATGACGATTGGGGGAGCCGATGAAAGAAATGCTGGATTTCGTCTTCAGGTCGACTGGTGACAATGATTTTAAGCCACGGGGCATGTCCGACCGCATCTTTTAGAACCTTCAAGAGGATTGGACGATTTTTGTAGTCACCACATTCGTCGAGTGCGTCAATGACAAAGACGAGAACGTGTTTCGGGTGACGAGGGAGGTTGCAGATGAAGTCAAGGAAGAGAGAGTCCTTCATCGACTTTGATGTCAGATCTGGGTCGCTACGAAGACGGTCTGCGACGATCCTTCGAAAGGGGGGAAATTTTTCGGCGAGTTTGGAGATGAGAGTAGGAAGGATATTCCTGAGATCGCTCATATTCGCGTCATCCCTCTGGCAGAAAAATGCTCCAGCGAGGCGCTGTTTATTGTGAAGCCTTTCACAAATTGAATGAGCTAACGATGTTTTGCCAATTCCAGGTAAACCGTGGATCCAGTATAGATTGCCCGTTTCTGATCCATTGAACGCCCAGGTCATGATTTGATTCAAGAGACCTTCGCGGGTGCCTGCCATACAGCAGAGTTCCAAGTCATAACCGGTCTCGACGCGTTTGAGCCGTGTAAGCAAAAATTCCTGCTCTGCACAAGCCATTGAGAACGGGTGATCACCACGTAGGGACAATACGTGCTTACCATTCTTTTTGGCGAGGCGGAGCGTCTCAACATCCACTGCGTGGTTGAAGTCTTCAATGACCTTAGTCAATTCTTTGTCCATTTCTTCGATCTTCTCTGGGTTGGCCGGCGTTCTCGCTGTGATCATCAGTACTCGCCAAATCCAGGACATGTCCACCTACTACCTTTTACATAATTGCATGAGAATTCTGCGACCATTCGCATCACTTCGAACATTCGCTGGATCACCTTCTCCAAGATTTCTGTCTCTTCGCAGACAACATCGTCTGCGACCTTCTCCCCCAATGGCAAAATCCGCTGCAACCGACCCAACAGGGCCAACGGCATCTGGTCATATTTGTTTTGCTCCTTCAAGAGCTACGTCGTCATGCATTAGGTCTGTTCCTTGATACGCAGGTAGCGGGTACGAACCTCAAACGTGACTCTAGCAAGACCAAAGACAGCCTTTGAGACAGGGTTTAACTAGAAAGTGTCAGTGTCTCACTGGTTTCCATTTGGGGGAACTGACCTCTGCAAAGACAGCCCCGTACTTGATAACCTTGTCCACAATCCCCTCTGTTGATGCAGTCATCATTGGGGAGTGTTCCTTTAGCAATTCCTTGAGTTTCTTGAGCAAGCCGTGGAGAATTTCTGCCTGTGCGGACGTCAATAGCTGGATGCAATGGGCAGTTGCAAAGAGACGAACTGTAGGGCCCGCAGAGAAGTGTAATTCAAACGAGCAATGATATTTTCCAACGACAACGACCTCTGCGCTTCTGTATTAGGTATGAAGAGACTGGTTGGGGAGTATGACCGACCCGGTACCATAATCTCGTGCTTTCCGGAGGCCCAGTACTCATCAAATAGCTTGTGGAGGCCAATCTCCTTGAAATTCCGGTCCTTCTTCGCAAACGGCAGATGACTACTCTTCATTTGAATCTCTACGCGCACTTGGGATCTCGGAGAAATATCTCTATATACGCACATGCTTCGGTGAGTGTACGTTGAAAAGAGACCGAGGACATACGGGCGCTGGACTGGAGCCCACGTCTGGTTGTCTTTCCTCTCTAATTCTATCGTGTCGCCTCCTACAATCAACACCAGCTTATACTTCAGATCTGGAACATCTTGCACAATGATTTCTTTTTGGTACCCGAGATGAGCGATATGGACCTAAA
>Ga0307515_10004506_pt1 | contig 28809 bp, 23 predicted proteins | sample 17_EM_MG_FD_194513 | JGI IMG/M metagenome (GOLD analysis project Ga0307515, IMG submission 194513) | Populus trichocarpa ectomycorrhiza microbial communities from riparian zone in the Pacific Northwest, United States - 17_EM | ecosystem: Host-associated > Plants > Roots > Unclassified | place... | reverse complement strand
TTTTGGAAGAGATCATAACCTCGAGCAATGAGGTGTTCAAAGATTGTGTATCCGACATGGTGGTAGAAATTGGAAAGCTAGGTATTTCGACTTGAGAAACTGCCAAAAATAACGATACAGTAACGCAGAATGCGGATTCTTAAATATTGACTCCATTGCTACAAGTAAAATAATCAGATCATTAAGACATTGCATGCATATTTGTGAAGTTGAATACAAGGCCTGATTGCAACGACTGACCACATTTCTCTCCATTAAGGAACAGCATAATGCAGTTTATTGCTTTGCAGCATTCGGAGCCTTGACGCACCGTGGGCGCTGAATTGTAGAAGGCGGACGAGATATCGTTTGGAACATTTTTGCCCACAAAGACTGCCGATAGGTACATTGTGGTATATCTCCGCTCCATTACGGTTGTATTATCCAAGATTCCAGCACACTAATCGTAGACGCTCCGTTGACACTCATTTTGGGACATGGTTACGATCTTGTCATTAGCATATTCGCTTAGAAAGGCGGCCAATAGTACAATTGTAGATGATTGTGGTTGCATGGCAGATTGATTTTCCACGATAGAAGGCATCAAATCGTTGATGGTCCATGGACGCCCATTTTCAGCGGATAGTAACGATGTCTTACAAAGCATTTTTGCCTAGAAAGACAGCCGATAGTACGATCATGGGTAAATGTCGCCGCGCTGCCACCGGATTTTCCAAGATGCATAGGGAAAGGTCGTCGAAACTCCGTTGATGCTCATTGTTAGAACATAGTAGCGATCTCGTTGCACCCGTTTTTGCCTAGAAAGGCAGCCGATAATCTGATCATGACTCAATGTCGCTACACAGCCCTACGTCTTTCCGTGATACAAGGCCCAAAGTGGTTGACGCTCGGTTGACGCACATTATTAGGACATAGTAGCGATATCCTCGCAACCGTTGTTGCCTAGAAAGGCGGCTGATAATCTGATTATAGCTTAATGTCGCCGCACAGCCCTAGGATTTTCGAAGATACAAGGCCCAAAGTTGTTGACGCTCCGTGGACGCTCATTTTTAGGACATAGTAGCGTTGTCATCGCTACTGTTTTGGCCTAGAAAGGCAGCCGATAATCTGATTATGGCCTATTGTCACCGCACAACACTAGGAGTTTCCGTGATACTGTGCCCAGAGTTGTTGACGATCCATTGACGCTCATTTTTAGGACATAGTAGCGATGTTGTTGCAAGAGGTTTTGACAAGAAAGGCGACCGATAGCACGAATATGGCATAACGTCGCTGCACAGCACATGCAATGTCCAAGATGCAAGGCCAAAAATCGTTCACGCTCTGTCGACGCTCATTTTTAGGACATAGTAGAAATGTTGCTACCACCAGTGTTCAATAGAAAAGTGGCCGATAGTCTGATTATGACATACTGTAACCGCACAGCCTAATGGATATTTCATGATGCAATGCCAAAACTCATTCACGCTCCATTGACGCTCATTTTTAGGATGTGCCAACCATGGAGTTATTTGCTCCTTTCTCAGTAACGCCGACCTATACATTGACTTTGGAAGGATGGGATAATGCAGCCCATCGATAGCTGAATGTGGAAGATTTAAAATTGCTGACACTCTGTTGACGCACACATTAATCACATCGAAACGGCCTTTGTACACACAATCATTGTATGCAACGAATAATATATCCATTTTTGACATCCAGCATAGCGTTTGTATGTATTATCGTTTGCATACAGGAGTTCTATTACCTCTCACTTTCTGATCAACTCCTGTTTATGCTATCTGAGTGTGAAATGACGTTCCCCTATCACATTCCCATGCTTTTGGACTGCAATTGACGGTATGGAGATCATTTCACTAGTATTTAGTAAATATACCTCTACTTCCTCACCAGTCCTTATCCAGCTCCTTCTCCTTGATTTCCATGACGTACCACAAGCAATTTCAAATATCTCAATCATGTGCACCAGGGCTGTGCGGAGAGTTATGCAGTTGGATACATGGATGAATGCAGCATGACGGTTATCATTCGGATCGATTTCTCAGGCGCACTGACTGCTCTTTCCATGACTCGTATGACATCAGTCACCTAAATTTTGTTAGCTCATTTCGTCAGTAATATTGCTTTTACTTTGTCACTTAACAGTCACTTGCAGAACGAAGCTGAACATTCTGGCCCTCTCACAGCGCGATTCGGATTCCAGAACGTTCATATAGTGCATTTGACCCTTGCACATACACACACGAATTATCCAGTCTCACAATTTGGTCACTGAAATCAAGAAAAAGCTGACACGTAGCAAAATTGGTAAACAACATGCTGTTCCCCACGATCAGACATCAAGAATTACATTTCCTCTATCTTATCTTCCGCAGACGCAGGAGCCGTCACCATCTCTTCGTCGGAATCCGATATCTGTATAGTAATTTGCTGGAGGCCATAAGCAGGGTTAAACGCTTACTGGTTCAACTGGCTTCGCTTCCAGCAACGGTGACGAATAGGACATCGCAGTTTGCTCACCACTAGGTATGCTCGATTTTGACTGCGGCTTCACCGAACGTAGCCTGATATGACTACTTCCTGGTGGAGAAGTCCCTTCCGATATTCCGGGGACAATGGCACCACTCTCCAAAGGCTCTTCAAATGTTGTTGGTGGATGCGGTGGGGCGTCGTCATTCGTTCGCTGCTGAACAACTGCCGGAACCCTCAATTCGGATGTGCCGTACTTCTTATCTCATTGACGGAAGTAGTCGGCTGCATCCTCCCATCCCGGGTGAGTCGATTCGATGAACTTCATCTGCTTCTGCCGAAACCTCTCCACGCGCTGCTGTACCGTTTTAGTGATTGTGCCCATCACCCAGCCTGGTTCGTCATCTTTGCTCAGCTTAGCCTTCTCAGTCTCTTCATCATCCTCATCTTCCCCATCTTCCCCATGGTCGGAACTTGCAAGATCAGTGAGACAATATCCGATAGCAACCAGCATCTCCTCAAACGTTGTTTCGGGCTTTCTGGAGGTCAATCCCGTGAGTTCTGCGTGCGTCATATCCTGCTGCTCTTGTTGAACCGCTGCCTCTGCGTCTTCAACTCGCTTTCTTGCCCCAGCGGTCTCTCTGTCAAAAAAATCCTCAATCCAGTTCCCTTTCTGTTCATTGCTTAAGAGGTGCATATCTCGTCCTTTCTCCACCGCAAGCCTTGTTTTGGATATCAAGCTGTGCAATTCCGTAAGGGCTCGGACTCTCTCTGCCTCGAAGTTGCTCTTGCCTTCATTCGCTTGATGACGTCATTGGGTTGAGCGCTCTGTCGATATCCCGTTTCTGCCAGCCGGAAGTGGCGAAAAGTGCTTTTTCGGACCATCGACCATTGTAGTTTGCGTGGACTGTGTTGTTAGGCGAGATGTTGAATGTTGCAAGTTATGGACAATATGGAGGCAAGCTGCGACTTTTACGTCAAAGTTGGTATGTTTACTCATCTTGAACAAAGCAAAATGTTCCTCCTGACTGTCCAGAAATCAGGAATGGTGATGCTAACCGTACAACATGACCTTATTTTCATTGTCATTTCAATGTAATATCCCGGGGATTGTTTGAGACAAACATCAGCAGACGTTCTTTCCCTCGAACTACATTCTATTTACTCCACGCAATCACGCGATTCCGGCAGTCATACACTGCAATGTATCCTTGTTACCAAACAAACAACATCAGACCGACCTATTGCTAATTGCGGGGCGGTGGGAAACCCTAGCAAGTTGCAGCCATACTCAGCAGGATTCATCGTGAGCATAACAGTCATGTTAGCTGCTACTTATTCCATTCTGACATGACGCTAACTATATAGTCCTCAGGGCTTCCCACTTCCTCTCGTTATCATCTTCCTCTCTTATTCCACACCAGCACATCATGGATGCACAACCACCCCCACCAGTTGAGAGCGGATTAAATACCGGCCGATTGGCAGGCACTACATCAAATACGGAAATTCTCGGCACACACCAAGAGCGCAGACACAAGTTAGTACACCGCGACACTGCCGATGCAGCCACCAAACATATGACCGAGGATGCACATTTAAATATAGTCCGCAAGACTGGCAGCAGGAGAAATCAGATGCAGCATGCAGTGGGATATGAATATATCCATATCGATGCAATCGGTGGTCAAGTAACCATAGAACGTACAGCGGGTGTCTGCAAAAAGCTACCTAACGAATTCATCGCTGCCCATAACTGGAATCCTCCATGGTCGCCAAAGGCAATTGTCCCCACAGTCGGCGAAATCCAACATCATGATGTAGTGAGCTCCGGGATTTTCGCAGATGGATCTCCTGATAAGCGTCCCCGTGAGTGGACGAAACAGGCTTTAATCACCTTGGAGGATGCTACAGAAGCGTATATGGTAGAGGTAAGAGCCGAATTTCATTGTTAAAAGCATCAACTAAGGTCTTGTAGCTTTTCAACATGTCTGCAACTATGGCAAGGCAAGGAGGTCGGGTACAGCTTGAAAAGTCCGACACGCGCCTGGCGTTGAATATGGCCAAAATGGCCAAAGATGGCTTTTCGCGCGCCGCAATTGAGGAAACGAAATATCTCACAAAGAAACCACGCGCCAAGGTCTGAGAAGAAAGGATGCGGGGTGTTGAGTTTCCAGGGGAGAAAAAGGTGAAGGCTGCAATACAAAGACACCCGGCAATGCTTCGTTGACACTGAACGTCCAGCTGCCTTCCTTGCCTAAATGGCACTGCAACGAATCCGCAGACACGCTGGACAGGCTAAGGAACAGGAGCACCTCCACCCGCCGGACGCAGAGAGCGGATTCCAGAGCCGACTCCAACTCCGCCAGGCACGCCACCCGCCCCAACCGGTAACACTTCCGGAGCTCAACCTGCTGAAATCAGCAATTTGCCTGCCGGATATACATATTCGCATACAGCTCTTCCCTGGGCGGAATATTTAGATGATGATGAGGATACCAAGCGCGATACCGATTCTGATCCAGATATGCTGACTGATGAAGGTTCGTACACTCTCTGTGGTGTGGTAATGCAGCTAACATTCATGTTGAAGGCAAGGGCATTGGATTGAGCGATCCTGCAATTGATGGCGAGCATTGACCGAAAGATGGGATTTTGGAGATTATCATGATTAATATCTATGTATTATTAAGGAACAACTTAGTTATCAAGAAGAATGTAAATGAAAACGCGAGAAAGACAGCCAACACAACGCGAATGATAAACTGTTCCAAATTCAATGATTGCTTATTGTGGATACAGCCATGGCAAAATGAGGGTCAAAGGAGCGTTAACAATTTTTGGTCATGCGTCCTGGGAAATCACACCTCAGATAAGTTGTCGTTACTCATAATGGTATTTTTGGCTGCCTTTATAGGCAAAACAGATTGCAATACCCTCCCTGCCCCAGGATGAAAATGAGCGTCAACGGAGCGTCAACGATTTTTGGTCATGAGTCCTGGGAAATCACACCTCCGATAGGTTGTAGTCAGTCATAAAGGTATTTTTGGCGGCCTTTATTGGCGAAACAGATTGCAATATCCTCCCTGCCCCATCATGAAAATGAGCGTCAACGGAGTGTCAACAATTTTTGGTCATGAGTCCTGGGAAATCACACCTCCGATAGGCTGCAGTCAGTCACAAAGGAATTTTTGGCTGCCTTTATAACGAAAACAGATTGCAATACCCTCCCTGCCCCATCATGAAAATGAGCGTCAACGGAGTGTCAACAATTTTTGGTCATGAGTCCTGGGAAATCACACCTCCGATATGCTGCAGTCAGTCACAAAGGAATCTTTGGCTGCCTTTATAAGCAAAACAGATTGCAATACCCTCCCTGCCCCATCATGAAAATGAGGGTCAACGGAGCGTCCACAATTTTTGGCCATGAGTCCTGGGAAATCACACCCCCGATAGGCCGCACTCAGTCATCAAGGTATTTTTGGTGGCCTTTATAGGCAAAATACATTGCTATACCATCCCTGCCCCATCATGAAAATGAGCATCAACGGAGCATCAACAATTTTTGGTCATGAGTTCTGGGAAATCACACCTCTGATAGGCTGCAGTCAGTCATAAAGGAATCTTTGGCTGCCTTTATAGGCAAAACGGATTGCAATACCCTCCATGCCCCTTCATGAAAATGAGTGTCAACGGTGCGTCAACGATTGTTGGTCATGTATCATGGGTAATCTTGGGGGCGACAGGTTGCACATTGCCACAAACTGATGATTGGCTGCATTTACAGGCAAAAGTCAAAGTGAAACGCTTCCTGCCCCATCTTCAAAATGAGCGTCAACAGAGTGTCAACAATTGTTGGCCTTCCATCATGGTTAATCACAGCACGATTTGGCGGTTATTGTCTATATACATAGTTTTGACTGTCATCATATGCTAAAAGGATCAAGAATACTTAGTGGTAGCTCTGTAAGTGAACTTAGTTGTTACTGTCCCGGAGGATGTGGCTAGAATATCCCGTACATATCTTCCTATAAAGGCTGCCATATCCTTCTATATGGATGCTATTGATCAAGCACCAATCATATTACCGAAGATGCAAGACCAAATATCGTTCACGCTCTGTTGACGCTCTGTTGAAGCTCTGTTGACGCTCTGTTCACACTCTGTTGACGCTCATTTTCGGGATGTGGTTGGGTGTGTGAGTATCTGTGTTTTGTACATTAAGGCGGCAAATACGCCGAAAATGAACCGTGACATATCAATGTCAATACTTTACTATTAGCAGGAGCATATCTGAATGCGACCGTAAATGTGAAACCCGGAATGCAGAACCGGAGATTCGACCCGACATGTCTAGCCAATCCGGGCGAAACCCGCGGGTTGACGGTTACGGGTACGGGTTTGGGCCGCCAGGAGTCAGCGGGTCGGGTTTTTGGTCCGGTTTGGATCCGAACCGACCTGTTTTTGCGGTCCAAACCTGGACCGCTGGCGGGTAACCCGGACCCGTTGCGAACACTAATCAGTTGTGATACACTGCGTTACGCCAGTCGGACTTCGCAAGATTCAGTGACTGCAAGAACTCCAGCATCAACACAATGTATTTTAGTCACTGGGAGCCTCCTGGAGTGTCTGAGAGGATGTGCAGTGTAAACTTAGATGCGTCAATATCAGGAGAGTATCAGACCCTGGGAGGGCAGTCCGGCTGCCCTTCAGAGTAACTGGGAACTCTGATGACGAGTACAGGAGTACCAGAGGAGTGATTGTGATAAGTTTGCGAACACCCCGGAGGGCCGGAGAGAACATTGGGCGCACCTGGGAGCGCCGGCAACGATCCTGGGAACAACGATGACAAGTCTGGGACCGCTGATGACAAGCCTGGGAGCGCTGACTAGAAGCCTGAAAGTACTGACTACAAGCCTGGGAGCGCCGACGACAAGCCTGGGAGCCCCGGCAACAAGTCTGTGAGCCCCGGCAACATGCCTGGGAGCCCCGCCAACAAGTTTGGGAGCACCTCAAATCACAGTAGAGCAGTCTGGGAAACACAACATCTTCTTTGGGAACGCTGCTGGCGCGCCTGGAAATCATAGCTATTACATATCGTGCAGGGAGTTTTAAAACTCATATATTCAGTTTGCATTCTCATCTATGTATCTATATCACTACCCATCAACACACAGTATATCCGGGCTATCTGCAGGCGGTGCTTGTGTACAATTCGAGGTGCGCCTGAAAATAATAATCAAGTGAACTCAGAGAATCAGTCCGGGGCGGTGATTGAGCGTGTTTGGAATAGTGCACCGCGAGGATGTAATCAAACGAGTTTGGAGATGAACTTGGAGGCTGTGATCGAGTGAGACGGGACATACAGTCTGAGGCCATGATCAAGTGATCATGGAGGCCGTGATTGTATGAGTGTGGTGATGCACTTGGAGGCCATTATCGTGCGAGGTTGGAGATACACTTGGACTCTATGATTGATCGGGTTTGGTGATGCACTTGGAGGCCATGATGGAGCTAGTGCGGAGAGACACTCGGAGGCCGTGATTGAGCGAACTTGGAGGCCGTAATACTGCGAGTTTGGAGATATAATTGAAGCCTTTGCCCGAGCTTGTTTGGAGATGTGCTTGCCTGCCGTGATGGAGCGAGTTTGGAGAATCACTCGGAGGCTGTGGTCGAGCGAGATTGGGCGAGTACTTTGGGTCGATCGATAGACAGCGCACCCGGTGCTGAAACTCTCTTTATTACTTTGTGTACTCGTAACTGTGGGAGTGGGACAAGGTCACTCGACCTTTGAGCTCCCATGGAGAGCTGTTTGATGGCTGTCGATCGTGTAGGGAGGCAAGCCGGATGCTGAATCTACATCCAGAGGTCAACTACTGATCATCAGAATGAAGGGCACACAAACAATCTTCGGTGGATGCTGTACTCGGTGTATGCTGGACTCGGTGTATGCTGTACTCGGTGTATGCTGTACTCGGTGTCAACTCATGATCATCGCATAGAGTGACAGAGAAGGACGACGTGACTTTCTGTTCTGTGATGATGGTTGAGTCGTCTACGTCAACAATAGAGATGGTGGATGAAACTGGGAACGATGTAGAGGATAGGAGCGGATATGAGAAATCAGGGGTATTTCTTGCCTGATTGGGTTGGGAAGACATTGTATCAGTGTTATTACACTCCGGATCGGGACTCCTCCTTGCCACATCAGGGATGGTGGATTCACTCGCAGACGTAATTCTCTTAAGTCCCAGTTTCTCATGATGATTTGTCCCATCTCCATTCATCTCTCTTGTTCTCTTCATCAACTCTACCATCACCTCAGAACACGAAGTTAAGTCATCCCTCTCAATCTCTCGATGCTATGATCAAGAGTTCACAGCAAGGAGAGCGTACATAGGGTACAGCATCCACCGAGTACTGCATACAACGTGTACTGCAGCATCCCAACATCGACTGTCTCCCGCTCCGTGGCAGTCTCTCATCTCTTGGCAGACCTTGTTCGTACTGAATTCTCTACATTCCAACAAATACGAGTTAACCAACGAATAGAGTCTCAGCTCCAGGTGCGCCTTCCTCCCGAATATCCATGTCCAAGTACTCCACCAATCACGCTCGATCATGGCCTCCAAGCGCATCTCCAAACTTGCTCGATCACTGCCTCCAAGTGCATCTCCAGACTCGCTCGCTCACAGCTCCCAAGTATATCATCATAGTCGCACGAGCGAGGTCTTGGAGTGCATCTCCAAACTCGCTTGTTTGCAGCCTCCAATTGTATATGCAAACTCGCTCAATTATGGCCAGCAAGTGCATCTACAAACTCACTCGACCATGGCCTTGGAGAGCATCTCAAATTTCACTTGATCACGATGTGGTTAAACGGTGGAGCTAGAAGGCAGATATCCCATCCTCAACATTCCAGCACACCTCACATGGCAACTGAAGGGAATTCTTGAGAAAGAGCGATTCTTGCTCGCGCAGGGTAGGAACAGGGTGACAGGTTATGAAGGCATACCCGGCCAATCTGAACCACGCAAAATGCCTGAATCTATGAACGCTGGGCAAGAGTGCGTGAGAAACCACACGAATTGCATCGATCTACGAAAGCTCGGCATGGGTGCGTGAGACTGAGAGCTTGGAGAGATAGCGTGTGTATTTCATACAATGCGATGATGTCTATCTACCTCGGAGTTTCCAAAATATATAGTCCCGGTTGCTGAATCCATCTCCGTTATCCCTGTATCTCTATGGTATATATATAGAGGGAGTTAGACAATACATGCCATATTATGATGGAGCGAACCTTGTGACTGTAACAAAGACGAATATGATAACGAAATGCATTGTGGTTGTGAAACATTAAGAACCAATGCTCTCACAATACGTCAGCAAGTCTCCCTCAAAGCTTGCGCAGATGTCTCGAAGTCTCATGCAGACCTGCGCTGAGATCTCAGCTGCTCTCGAAGTCTCCTGCAGACCTGCGCAGAGGTCTCAGGAGCCCCAAAATTGGACTATCTTAATAGTCAATCCCGTAGCATCCTGAACTCACCTCCATAAATGCAGGTGCTCTCATGAGCACTTGCAAATGCTCTTGCAGAGTCTGAGAGCACATTACAAAGTTCCAGGGGAGCCTGGAAGCATCTGGAAGTACTTGGAAGCACTGGTGAGGGCTACCGGAGTATCTGGGAGATTTCCGTGTGGCTTGTGGACCAATATACATTTTCCTGAAGAATATTTAGTCTTGCATCTTTTGTAATCTGAATGATGATTGCTTGCAGATATTCATGAATGAAGTATTGGCTGCCTTTAAGGCATAAAGAGAATGAGACATGCTCCCTGCCTCATCTTGCAAATGAGTTTCAATGGAGCATAAAGGATGTTAGTTCTTGCATCATTGGTAATTTGAGTGGTGCTTGATCACGAGCATCCCCAAACATTGAGTTAGCATTCTTTTTGGGCAGATAAGCAAGGGATAATCCCACGACAGCCTCCTGGACGGTAACAATTCCTTTTTTTTACAAAGGTTCAAATAAGTGTTCATCAGACAATTGGCCTACAACAACAGTTAAAACTTTGAACATAGACAATAACGACCCCATCACACTGTGATTAACTGCTAGGCAAGGCTAAAAATCATTGACTCTCCATTGATGCTCTGTTGACACTCATTATTACGATGGGGCAGGTGGTTCCTAGCTCTCTTTTTTTCCAGGAATTGCGGCCAATACTTCAGTTATTACCGTCTGCAACCTTTTGCCACTCAGATTACACTGGATGCATGACCAAACTTTGTTAACAGTACGTTGACGCTCATTTCCCAGATGTCGTAGGGAGCATGTCTTGGGTTTTGTCTACTATGAAGGCGGCCAATGCAGCGAACAAAGCTAATGATGTACCACGGTCAATGCTTCGCGATGAACAGTATGATATCTGAATGCATCCTTAAATTGAACAACCCAACAAGCGGAACTGAAAATTTGAACAGACAGGTCTAGTCAACCCTGGGAAAACCCGCAGGTGAATGGATGCAAGTCCATGTTTGGCTTGCCATAAAGCAACAGGTACATTGTTGCACGGGTCTTGAACCGAATGGAACAGCTTTTGCAGTATGAACCCCGACCGCTGGTGGGTTACCTGGACCCATCCCCAACACCAGTCATTGGTGTGATGTTAAGATGGAGGTGAATAGTATATCACAATTGTTCAGGATATTGTGGAGGGTATGTAGTGGGGTGAATAAACCTCACTTCAACAGGCAGAGAGCAATGCAATTCAAAAGCAAATCAGGAGTAGTGGCTCAACAATGGCAATGCAATGCCAGTAGGTTCACATACAACCAGACAGCAAACACTTTCCACCAATCAGAATCAAATACACTACACATCATATACTTATCTACATAAAAGTATACAGTTGTTTTGCACTTTGGCAGATATGGATTGCCACTATGCACATTTGATCTATTCAAATCAAGTCACCATTTAACGTAGCATGATAATTGTTTAGATTTATATGTACATCAGCAAAATGTATTTTCGTCACTGGAAGACTCCAGGAGTGTCTGAGAGGATGTGGAGTGTAAACTTAGATGTGTCAATTTGACGAGAGTATCAGACAGTGGAAGAGCATTCCGGCCGGCCTTCAGAGTCACTGGGATCTCTGATGACTGCTACAGGAATACCATGGGAGTGAGTGTGATAGGTTTCGGAACACCTCGGCGTGCCAGAGAGAACTTTGGGTGCACCTGGGAGCACCAGGGAGCACCTGGGAGCGCCGGTGACAAGCCTTGGAGCACCTACAACACGCCTGGGAGCACCTGGGAGCGCCTGCGACAAACCTGGGACCGCCGGCGACAAGTCTGGGAGTACCTCAAATTACAGTAGAACAGTCTGGAAAAGACAACATCTTCGTTGGGAACTCTGCATGTGCGGCAAGAAATCATAGCAACTACAGATCGTTGAACAATTATTAAACTTGTGTATTCAGTTTGTATTCTCATCTATGAATCCATGTATCTATATAGCTACCCATCTACACATGGTATATCTCGATTGGCTGCAGGCAGTGCTTGGGAGCAATTCGACGTGCGTCTGACAATGACGATCGAGTGAACTCAGAGATACACTCTGAGGCCGTGATCGAGCATCTTTCATGATACACTTGGAGGCCATGAATGGGTGAACTTCGAGATGCGGTCCGAGATCATGATCAAGCGAGTTTGTAGATACATATGGAGGCCTCGATCGGGCGAACTTGGAGGCGGAAATTCGGCCTGGGTGGATATACAGTTGGAGGCCATGATCCAGCGAGTTTGGAGATGCACTAAGGGGCCGTGATTGAGCAAGTTTGGATATATGGACTTGGAGGCCGGGATCAAGCAAGTTCAGAGATACACTTGGACGCTGTGATCGAGCGTGTTCAGAGGCCGTAATTGTGCGAATTTGGAGATGCACTTGGAGGACATGATCGTGCGAACTTGGAAGCCGTAATTGTGCCAGTCTGGATGAGTACTTGGAGGCAGTCGATGGACGGCGCGCCAGGTGCTGAGACTCTATTGATCAGTTAGTTAACTCACCACTGTGGGAATATGACAAGGTGCTTTACCTCTGAGCTCTCATGGGGAGCTGGCTGATGGCGGACAATCGTATAGGGAGGCAGGCCGCAAGATGAAGCTACATTTCGGGGTCGATTCGTAATCATGAGAATGGAGGGAAGACACACAATCTTGCCTGGATGCTGTACACAGTGTCTGCTGTACTCGGTATATGCTCTACTTGGTGTCAACTCGGGATCATGACAGGGAGAGACTGGGTGGGATGACATCACTGTGTGTTCTGCGACGATGATGGAGTTGTGTACGAGGAAGAGAGAGATGGGGGATGATGATGAGAACACTGTGGAGGATACGAGTAGTATTAGCAACAGTTTGGGACCATCACTTCAGGTCCGGGTCCGGATCACAACTGATCCGCTGCGAACTTGGCGGTCCTGGTTGGCATTACACCCAAACCGTCAATTCGGGTCCGGGTCGATGGGAATCTGCCAACCTGTCTGAATTGGGCGGGTTGTCAGCAGGTCACCTAGCGGGAACGACTGTAGATTTCAATAATGGTCTTGTTTTTGCGGTTGGATTAGTGTCCATTATCAACATTACGTATTCGACAGCCAATAATCTCTTTTTGTATGGTTTGCAATCTGTGACATTCATTATTTTGGAATACTTGTGTTTCCTTTTATAAATTGCATTTTGGGCTATAGAGGCAGTCAATAGTTCAGTTGTGAGCTCCGTTATCTGCACAAAGCCTTGATTACACAATATGCAACACCAGATATTGATGACGCTCCATTGACGCTCAGTTGCATGATGAGGTAATGTATGGGTATTGCACTGGTTCAAACTAAAAGACTGCCATGACATCGTCTATGAATTAATAACACATTGCGACACTTAGATTACCCAAGATCCAACACCAAAAATATTTGACATTCCAGTGACGCTCATTTTCAGGTTGAGACAGGAAGTGTGTCGGTATCATTTTTCACTTGAAAGGCAGCCAATAACTCGTTCATGAATGACTGCAACTAATCGCCGCATAGGTTTCACAGGTTGCACTTCCAATCATCGTTGATGCTCCGTTGATACTCATTGTCAGAATGGGACAGTGACCGTGTCCTATACTGTTTTGCGAAGGAAGGCTGCCATCAAGTTGGTTATGGATACCAGCGACCAAGTCACCTTTCAATCACCGTACTTACAAGACTAAAAATTGTTGATGCTCCGTTGACGCTGATTTTCAGGATAGGGCAGGGAGCCTGATAGTATAATTTTTAACTTGGAAGGCAGCCAATACCTCGTTTTTGAATGGCTGCAACCAATCACCATATAGGTTACCCATGATGCAAAGCCGAAAATCAATGACACTCCATTGACGCTCATTTTCAGAATGGGGCAGTGATCCTGTCATTTTCTCTGTTGCCAAGAAAGGCTGCCAGTATGATGGTTATGGATAGGACCGACCACGTCACCATCCAATTACCGTACTTAGAAGTCTAAATATTGTTGATCCTCCATTGATGATCATTTCAATGTACCTTGTAGTCAAGATCTGCTGCCGATAATAATTGCAATCATAGATACTTGAACTTCGTGGATGCATTTCAGCGTGATCAGGACATGGCTGTATGGCATAGCTGAGCCAAGTAATATTCCAGCACTAGTCGCTCCCATCCTGTTAAAATTTATATATCTTGCCATATGATCCATTGTGCCTGCTATAGTATTGTTTATTAACCAATATTCTCACGCGACTGGTCAATATTCATCCAAAGTATATCTCTAAAGAAATTCCTCAGTCAAATTACATAATGAACTTGGTGAGAATACATTGATGCATGCTGTCCTACTTTTTCTTGATCCCCTTATTCATCCGCGTTTCTATTATATTGACTGTCTTCAATGCCTTTTCAACCTTCTTCTTTGATCGTCATACAGGCCCAAACAATCCAGGAACATTCGGTGCGGCACTCACATTCCACTACACAGGGGTTTCTGAATCCTCACTGCCATTGTCCAGTTCCATATCAGATTCATAGTCTGCCTCCTAGTCGTCTCCGCTATCGTTTGGATTATCCAAGTCCCCATTCCAGTGAAGCCAATTTTCTGTGTCTGGAATGCTTTCAGGTGAGCTATCCTCATCAGGTGCGACATGATGGCATTCATTTCATTTGATCCGGCGGACATTGCATACTTCTGTCCTTCCTCCAGGGATGTCCTTTACAGACAAAGATGGTGGAACAGGTGATTTTTGCGACAATTCAAATGCAGCCGCACCATCATGCTGAAGGTTTGACCAGGATGCTTTGATGATCTTCTAAGTTGCTGAGATGTATCCTACGGCTGTCATTTGTTCATTTTGAGCGCAAGATTCCTTCCGTGTAGCTCATAGGTTTTGGCTACCCTGCCACATGTCCAAAAGTCATGGACATTGGCCATTCGATGCAACTTCTTTTCCTCCGCCTCTCTCTTCATCCCCATGTCGCTATCAGTGCTGCTTCAATCCAGTACGGGGTCATCGTCAGCCAGTTATCAGTTATTGGGTCAACCAAACTGCCATACTACTACATATTAGCGGAGATTCTCACCTGTGGTTTTCGACTGCCTCCACCCGATCAGATAACGCCCCAGGGAAGAACTGGCCTCCACTCCGACACCGTGAGGTACGATAGGGATTATGTCGCGAGCCACATTGTAGTGATCGGCGTACTTTGAGTGCTTGTCTTCTTGCTGCCGCCACCAGTCAGTGATATCTGGTAACGAAAATGTTCTACTAATCACCATTGGGTCGGCGTGGTTATCATTAAGATTCAGATTAATTTGCCCTCAGTTCTGTGGTAATTCAGGAGGTGAATTCAAATGGAGCCTTTCGGCTCTCGATAAGGGTGCTGCACAATGACTTCATCCGGGTCTCGTTTCGGCCACATTGTTCGGCATTACGTATTCTTCATCATTGCTGGACACATCATCTGGATCATAAGAAGATTGACCAGATCTAGAAGCCGTTGCGGAGAAGCTGGGATTGTTGTTAAGTATGTTTTCGGAATTAGTGACCAGCAAACGTCTGTGTTTAGCGCAGTATTCATTCTCCACACACTTGAGAAAGGCCTCCTGGTATTGGGTAGTATAAGATGTCTCGTCTTCAGAAGTGATGTCCATTCCCATGTTCCACTACCTCAATGATCGCAGCTTCCGGAATGGATCAAGTATGTGAGCCGAAATTAGGTCCATACCAGTGGTTGGAGTCACTTCAGTATAATATTTGGACAGCTTTTGGCGCACAAACTTTATAGCAAATAATACGTCTTACTTCCAAGGTGTCTTCTTCTTGCCCAAAGATCGCATCATGACATCCATTTGATCGATCACATCATTGTAGACAGTCATGACGTGATGCAGAGTAACGATATGCCGTTTCAACATCGATAGCGTCTACTACCGGAATGGACGTAAAACCTCCTTGACATACTTGACAATAGTCCACTCATCCTGTGCTGTGAAGAGTGGCCGGTAATCGCAGTATGTTGGGTTTTTAAGCTACTAATGTGTGAATTGACGTGATAGGAAGGTGAGCTGAAGCAAGTGCAGTGTCGAGTTTGAATGTGTCTTCACATGTATAATGGGCAGTACTGCGATCCGGACTTGCGCTGTTTGACAATCATTGAATTTGTTTCGACGACTAGGTGTCAGCGTGATTAATACAGGAAGCATTTTCTGCTATGTGAAGGTCAGTTTCAGCACTTTGAAAATATGTTGAAATATGTACTTTCTCAATTATCTTGGCTAAACGTGGTCTCATGGCCGACACCTTGTAGATTCTAGCATTGCCCTCTTTTCGAAGTTTTTGACACTTCCCAATGTCTGTGCTTTCATTGTCTCCAAATTGCTGATCGCGCTCATGGGCTTCCCCACGCTTGGTGCGGCCTTTTACACCAACAGTGCTCATGAAAGCACCCAAAGCAAGCTGAATGACGTTCGCCATACATGGTATGTGGTTTCTCAATGCGGGCCGCTCGATTAAGGAGGCCTCAAGGGTAGTTTGTAGTTCGGGAGTAATCGAGTAATTTAAGGAAGTGTTAACGGTTGTAATTCCAAGTAAACAGCCATCCGTCAGCTCAAAATGGTGAAGGACTTCCTTTAAATGTCCAGCTAGCCGTGCTTCCGTATCCTCACACTTGACCTGTAATCCTCCATGACCTTTCAAAGTAGGAAAGGAATGGGCTGTCAACCTCATCGAACACCTGATGTACTTCTCGCACAGCCCAATTTCTATCAATAAAATAGTCAAAGGCCTAAGTTATTGCTGATTCATTTGTCGATGTCCATCCGTCTAAAGCTAAACTGACATTGTCTGTTCACGGCGGTTGGTTGTCATTGTCGTCAACTGTCAGGGTATAATCCCTCCGGCAAATTGTACTCAGGGTGCTGGCTGACAAGTAACCCCAATATGGTTCTTAGTGCATTGTATGACCGTCGAAGCTCAAGGTTAGATATCGTGTTCCATGGAATATGAGGAGCAACAATAACTAACATGAGGTAGGGATTCCAGGTGTCTTGGTGAAATTCAGCAGTTTGAAAGTCCATTTCTGCCAGTTTAGAGCGTTGTGTCTGTCAATGCAGCGAGTATACTACACACCTGAATGGTAAATTTGAATATCCATTCCGAACTTAGAATCGGGATACTTCGACTTCCATGCCCCTTGAGTATGGCCAAAGCTGTTTCATGTACCGATGAACTATTCAATTTGATTACTTCTGAGACTATCAATTTTTTAACTTTGCGATATGCGCTTTGCCAGCCAGTGTTGGCCCATTGGACCGGTCCCAAGTTCGGATGGATTTCGAAGAACTTAATGACAAACAATACCCATGATGCCGGGGGTTGCAAGTCTCATCAATTCCGCAGTGTGAATAGAATCTCCACCAAGGCGCATGGCTTGAGTTAATCCAAGCAATTGATTGCTTCGAGCCTACATTAGGGTTAGCAACGGGTCCGGGTAACCCGCGAGCGGTCCGGGTTTGGACGGCAAAACCGGGTAGGTTCGGTTCCAAACCCGTCCAAACGCCCCACCCGCTGACTCATGGCGGGCCAAACCCGGACCCGTACCAATCAACCCGTGGGTTTCGCCGGGTTTAGCTAGACCCGTCGGGTCCAATCTCCGGTTCTGAGTTTCGGGTTTCACATTTATGGTCACATTCAGATATGCTAATGCTATAAGTCAAGTATTGACATTATCATGTCACGGTTGATTTTCGGTGTATTAGCCGCCTTGATGTGCAAAACACAGATACTCACGCGCCCACCTCATCCTGAAAATCAGCGTCAACAGAGGGTCAACAGAGCGTCAACAGAGCGTCAACTATATTTGGTCTTGCATCTTCGGTAATATGAGTGGTGCTTGATCAAAAGCATCCATATAGTAGAAGGATATGGCGGCCTGTGTTGGCAGATATGTACGGGATATTCTAGCCACATCCTCTGGGACAGTAACAACATATTTCATTTACAGAGCTAACACTAAGTATTCTTGAGCGTCTTAGCATATGATGACAGGCAAAACGATGTATATAGAGAATAACCACCACATCGTGCTGTGATTAACCATCATGGAAGGCTGACAATTGTTGAAACTCTGTTGACGCTGATTTTGAAGATGGGGTAGGAAGTGTTTCACTTTCACTTTTGCCGATAAAGGCAGCCAATAATCAGTTTATGGCAATGTGCAACCTGTCGCCCCCTAGATTACCCATGATACATGACCAAAAATTGTTGACGCACCGTTGACGCTCATTTTCATGATGGGGCATGGAGGGTATTGCAATCCGTTTTGCCTATAAAGGCAGCCAAAAATTTCTTTATGACTGACTGCAGCCTATCGGAGGTGTGATTTCCCAGGACTCATGACCAATAATTGTGGACGCTCCGTTGACCCTCATTTTCATGATGGGGCAGTGAGGGTATTGCAATCTGTTTTGCCTTTAAAGGCCACCAAAAATACCTTTATGACTGACTACAACCTATCGGAGGTGTGATTTCCCAGGACTCATGACCAAAAATTGTTGACGCTCCGTTGACGCTCATTTTCATGATGGGGCAGGGAGGGTATTGCAATCTGTTTTGCCTAAAAGGCAGCCAAAAATTCCTTTATGACTGACTGCAGCCTATCGGAGGTGTGATTTCCCAGGACTCATGACCAAAAATCGTTGACACTTCATTGACGCTCATTTTCATGATGGGGCATGGAGGGTATTGTAATCTGTTTTGCCTATAAAGGCTGCCAAAAACGCCTTTATGACTGACTACAACATATCGGAGGTGTGATTCCCCAGCACGCATGACCCCAAATCGTTGAGGCTCTGTTGACGCTCATTTGAATGATGGCGCAACGAGGGTATTGCAATCTGTGTTGCCAATACAGGCAGCCAAAAATACCTTTATCAGTAACGACAACTTATCTGAGGTGTGATTTCACAGCACGCAGGACCAACAATCGTTGACGCTCCGCTGACCCTCATTTTGCCATGGCTGTATCCACACTATGCAATCATTGAATTTGGCACAGTTTATCTTTCACGTTGTTTTGGCTGTCTTTCATGCGTTTTCATTTACATTCTTTTTGATAACTACGTTGTTCCTTAATAATACATAGATATATATAATAATAATCTCCAAAATCCCGTCTTTCGGTCAATGCTCGTCATCAATTGCAGGATCGCTCAATCCGCTGCTCTTGTCTTCAAAATGAATGTTAGCTGCATTACCACACCGCAGAGAGTGAACTAACCTTCATCAGTCAGCATATCTGGATCAAAATCGGTATCGAGCTCGGCATCCTCATCATTGTCGAAATATTCCGCCCAGGGAAGAGCTCTATGCGAATACGTGTATCCGGCCGGCAAATTGATGATTTCAGCATGTTCAGCTCCGGAAGTGTTACCAGTTGGGGCAGGTGGCGTGGCTGGCGGAGGTGGAGTCGGCTCTGAAATCCGCTCTCTGCGTCGGGCGCGTGGAGGTGCACCTGTTCCTTAGCGTGTCCAGCGTGTCTGCGGATTCTTTTTAGTGCCATTTTGGTAAGGAAGGCGGCCGGACGTTTGGTTTTGACGAAGCATTGCCGGGTGTCTTTGTATCGCAGTCTTCACCTTTTTGTGCCAAGGAAACTCAACACCCATCTTCCTTTCTTCTCAGACCTTGGCGCGTGGTGTCTTTATGAGATATTTCGTTTCCTCAATTGCGGCGCGCGAAAAGCCATCTTTGGCCATTTTCGCCATATTCAACGCCAGCCACATGTCGGACTGTTCCAGCTGTAGCCGACCTCCTTGTCTTGCCATAGTCGCAGACATGTTGAAAACCTACAAGACGTTATTTGATGCCTTTAACAATGAAATTCGGCTGTTACCTCTACTCTATATGCTTCTGTAGCCTCCTCAAAGGTGATTAAAGTATCTTTCGTCCACTCACGGGGACGCTTATAACGAGATTCATCTGCGAAAATCCCAGAGGTCACAACATCATGATGTTGGATTTCGCGGACAGTGTGGACAAATGCCTTTGTCGGCCAAGGAAGTTTCCCGTTACAGGCAGCGATGAATTTGTTACGTAGCTCTCGATGGACACCTGCTGTACCTTATACCGTTAATTGACCGCCGAGTGCATCGATATGGATATACTCACATCCCACCGCGTGCTGCTTCTTTTTTCTCCTGCTGCCAGTCTGGCGGACGATTTTTAAATGTGCATCTTGGGTCATATGTTTGGTGCCTGCATCGGCACCTTCACGGTGAACTAACTTGTGTCTGCACTCTTGTTGTGTGCCGAGAATTTCCGTATTTGATGTAGCGCCCGTCAATCAGCCGGTATTTGATCCGCTCTCGCCTGTTGGGGGTGGTTGTGTATCCATGATGCGCTGGTGTGGAATAGGTCAGGAAGATGATAACGAGAGGAAGTGGGAAGCCCTGAGGACTATATAGTTAGCATCTTGTCAGAATGGAATAAGTAGCAGCTAACATGACTGGTATGCTCACGATGAATCTTGCTGAGTATGGCTGCAACTTGGAGTGGTTTCCCACCGCCCTGCAATTAGCAATAAGTCGATCTGATGTTGTTTGTTTGGTCACAAGGATAAATTCCGGTGTACGACTGCCGGAATTGCCTTAACCCGAGCAATATATATGATGTAGTTCCAGGGATAGAAAGTCTGCTGATGTTTGTCTGAAATAATCCCCGGGATATTACATGAAAATGACGCTAACCCTCAGGTCATGTTGTACGGTTAGCGTCACTATTCCTGATTTTTTGACAGTCAGGAGGAAGATTTTGCTTTGTTCAAGACGAGTAAACGTACCAACTTTGACATAAAAGAGGCAGCTTGCATCCATATTGTCCATAACTTGCAACATCCAACATCTCGCCTGACAACACAGTACAATCAAACTACAATTGTCAATGCTCCGAAAAAGAACTTTTCGCTAATTCCGGCTGGCAGCAATGTGAAAACGACAGAGCGCTCACACCAACGACACCATCAAGCGAATGAAGGCAAGTGCGGCTTCGAGGCAGAGAGGGTCCGAGCCCTTGGGGCCTTGCGCAGCTTGAGTTCCGAAAAGAGGCTTGCGGTGGAGAAATGACGAGATACGCCCTTCTTAAGCAATGAAGAGAAAGAGAAATGGATTGATGATTTTGTTGAAAGAGAGACCGCTGGGGCAAGAAAGCGAGTTGAAGACGCAGAGGCAGCGGTTCAACAAGAGCAGCACGATATGACGCACGCTGAACTCGCGGGATTGACGTCCAGAAACCCCGAAAAGACGTTTGAGGAGATGCTGGTTGGTATCAGATATAGTCGGAGTGATCTTGCAAGTTCCGACGATGTGGAAGATGGCGAAGATGAGGATGATGAAGAGAATGAGAAGGGAAAGCTGAGCGAATATTACGAACCCGGCTGGGTGATGGGCACAATCACTAAAACGGTACCGCGGCGCACGGAGATGTTTCGGCAGAAGCAGATGAAGTTCGACCAATTGACTCAACCGGGATGGGAGGATGCAGCAGACTACTTCCGTGAACGAGATAATAAGTACGGCACATCGGTATCGAGGGTTGAGGCAGGTGTTCCACAGCGAACGAATGACGACACTCCGCCGCATCCACCAACAACATTTGAAGAGCCTATGGAGAGTCTTGCGATTGTCCCAGGAATATCGGAAGGGACTTCTCGATTAGGAAGTAGTCATATCAGGCTAGGTTCGGTGAAGCCGCAGTCGAAATCGGGCAAAGCTAGTGGTGAGCCAGCTGCAATGCCCGATTCGTCACAGTTGCTGACAGCGAAGCCAGTTGAACCAGTAAGCTTTTACGCCTGCATGGGGCCTCCAGCTAATTACCATATAGATATCGGATTCCGATCAGGAGATGGTGACGGCTCCTGCGTCTGCGGAATAATAGATATGCAAAATGTAATCCTTGACATCTGATCGCGGGGAAAAGCAAGTTGTTTACCAATTTTTCTACGTGTCAGCTTTTTCTTGATTACAGTGACCAAATTGTGAGACTTAGTAATTCGTCTGTGTATGTGCAGTGGTCAGACGCACCATGTGAACGTTCTGGAATCCGAATCGCGCTGTAAGATGGCCAAAACGTTCTGTTTCATTCGGCCAGTGACTGTTAAGTGACAAACTAAAAGCAATATTAGTGACGAAATGAGCTAACCAGATTTGAGTGACTGATGTCATACAGGTCATGGAAAGAGCGGTTACTGCGCCTGACAAAACGATCTGGATGACAACCATCATGCTGCATTCATCCATGTTTCCAACTGCATAACTCTCCGCACAGACCTGGTGCACATGATTGAGATATTTGAAATTGCTTGTTGTACGTCATGGAAATCAAGGAGAAAGAGCTGGATACGGAATGGTGAGGAAGTGGAGCTATATTTACTGAAAACTAGTGAAAGGATCCACATGCCGTCAATTGCCGGCCGAATGGGCGGGAATGTGATAGGGCCACGTCATTTCACACTCAGATAGCGTAGATAGCAGTTGATCAGAAAGTGAGACGTGACAAAACTGGTGGATGGAAAAGATAATACATACAAACGCGATACTGGATATCAAAAATGTGTATGTGATTCGTTGCATACAATGTTTGAGTGTACATAGGCTGTTTCGATGTGATCAATGTGTGCGTCAACAGAGTGTCAACAATTTTAAATCCTAGACATTCAGCAATCAATGGGCTGCATTATCCTATCCTTCCAAAGTGAATCTATGGGTCGGCGTTACTGCGAAAAAAAGCAAATGACTCGGTTGGTGCCACATCCTAAAAATGAGCGTCAACGGACCGTCAACGAGTTTTGGCATTGGGTCATGAAATATCCAGTAGGCTGTGCGGTTACAATACATCATAATCAGACTATCGCCCTCCTTTCTATTGAACAATGGTGGTGGCAACATTTCTACTATGTCCTAAAAATGAGCATCAATAGAGCATCAACAATTTTTGGCCTTACATCGTGGACATAGCATGGGTTGAGCGGCGACGTTACGCCATAATCGTGCTATCGGCCGCCATTCTAGGCAAATCCTCTGGCAACAACATCGCTACTATGTCCCAAAAGTGAGCGTCAACAGAGCGTCAACGACTTTGGGCCTTGTATCATGGAAACTCCTAGTGTTGTGCGGCGACAATAGGCCATAATCAGATTATCGGCTGCCTTTCTAGGCAAAAACTGTAGCGATGACATCGCTACTATGTCCTAAAAATGAGCGTCAACGGAGCGTGAACAACTTTGGGACTTGTATCTTTGAAAATCCTAGGGCTGTGCGGCGACATTAAGCTATATTCAGATTATCGGCCACCTTTCTAGGCAAAAACGGTTGCAACAATATCGCTGATATATCCTAAAAATGAGCGTCAACGGAGCGTCAACAACTTTGGGCCTTGTATCACGGAAAAACCTAGGGCTGTGCAGCGACATTATGTCAGAATCAGATTATCGGCTGCGTTTCTAGGCAAAAAGGGTTGCGATGACATCGCTACTATGTCCTAAAAATGAGCGTCAACGGAGCGTGAACAACTTTGGGACTTGTATCTTCGAAAATCCTAGGGCTGTGCGGAGACATTAAGCTATATTCAGATTATCGGCCACCATTCTAGGCAACAACGGTTGTGATGATATCGCTGCTATATCCCAAAAATGAGCATCAACGGAGCGTCAACAACTTTGGGCCTTGTATCACGGAAAAACCTAGGGCTGTGCAGCGACATTAAGTCATGATCAGATTATCGGCTGCCTTTCTAGGCAAAAAGGGTTGCGACGACATGGCTGCTGTGTCCTAGAAATGAGCGTCAACGGAGCGAGAACGACTTTTCGCCATGCATCTTGGAAAATCCGGTGGCAGTGCGGCAACAGTAACACATAATCATACTATCAGCCCTCTTTCTAGGCAAAAATGCTTTGTACAACATCGTGACTGTGCCCTGAAAATTACCGTCAATGGCGCGTCAACGATTTGGGGCCTTCTATCTTGGCAAATCAATCAGCCATGCGACCACGATGATCTACAACCGTACTATTGGCCTCCTTGATAGGCAGATATGCTAACGACAAGATCGTAACCATGTCCCAAGATGAGCGTCAACGGAGCGTCAACAATTTGTCCGCTGGCATCTTGGATAATCAAACCGGAATGGAGCGGAGATAAACCACAATGTACCTATCGGCAGCCTATGTGGGCAACAATGCTACTGACGATATCGCGTCTGCCTCCTACAATTGAACGCCCACGGTGCGTCAAGCCTCCGAATGCTACCCAGCAATAAACTGCATTATGCTGTTCCTAAATGCAGTTGTACGCAGCCAGTCATTGCAATCTTGCATTGTATTCAACTTCACAAATATGCATGCAATGTCTTACTGATCTGATTATTTTACTTGTAGCAGTAGAGTCAATAATTAAGAACCCGCATTCTGCGTTACTGCATCGTTATTTTCAGCAGTCTCTCAAGTCGAAATACCTAGCTTTCCAATTCCTACCACCATGTAGGATACCCAATCTTTGAACACCTCTTTGCTCGATGTTATGATATCTTCTAAAAATGAACGTTATTTTATTCGTGATGTGAGCGACCTTGCATTGCAAATCATCTTCAATGCTTGGTGGGCTTCAATGAATGTATGCTCGAAGCGGCCTATTGCGTGGAAGAATTCTAGACATGCCCCATCGTGGCGATTCTATTTGCACTGCGGAATTGAAGAGACTAGCAGCCCTGGCTTCATATGTATCGTGTGTCATCAAGTTCTTCACCATCCATCAGAACATGAGACCAGCTTAATGGGGAAACACATGCTGGCAAAAGCTCACATCGCAAAGTTAGACGAATTAACAGAGTCAGAGGTCACTGAATTGACCAGTTCGACGGTGGATAAACCATGTTTGGCCATCCTGAAGAGACACGGAAGTCGCGGAATCACAATAGTAAGTGTGGCGAGAAACATGATACTTGATATCCAATTAAATCCATACTGACCGAAATGACAGACAAAATGTTCCAAACTGGCAGATAAGGACATTGAAACTTCCGAATTGCACCCAGACACGTGGAATCGCTACCTCATGTTAGGATTTATTTTGGCACATATTCCATGGAACGCTATATCAAATCTCGAGCTACGGCGGTCATATAAGTCATTACACGACGACCTAGTTCTACCGTCCGCTACGAATCTTAGTATCATTTGCCTGAGGGAATATGCACTGACTATGGATGCAATTAAGAAGCAATTGCCGATATGAAATAAAGTTAATTTACCTTTGGACAGATTGTCATCAACATACAAACTAGCGATAACGTCGGTCATTGCGGACTATATGGATCGAAATTGGGCATTGCGTGAAGTTCAACTCGCTTTCAATGAGGTTGATCGCCTGTTCGGTTTCCGTTTCGAAATCTAATCAATGATAATAGGTCAAGGGCCAACTCACTGGAGCAAGTATAGCCGTACATTTGAAGGACGTGCCTGATCGTTGTGAGCTTACCGACAGCCGCTTGCTTGGTATTACAACTCATCATGCTTCGTCAAACTACTCGATGACATGCGATCTGCAATCAGCACGTGAGGCCTCTTGAATCGAGTGGCCGGCATGGAGGAACCACATACCATGCATGGCGCACGTTATACAGCTGGCTTTAGGTGCATTCATGCGCAGTCTCGGTGTACAAGGCCGCACCAAGTCTTGGGAAGCCCATTAGCGCGATCAGCAATTTGGAGAGAATGAAAGCATAGACATTGGGAAGAGTCAAAGACTTCGAAAGGAGGGCAATGTTAGAATCGACAAGGTGTCGGCCATGAAACCAGGTTTAGCAAAGATAACTGAGAAAGTACGTATTTCATGATATTTTGAAAGTCCTGAAGCTGACCTTCATATAGCAGAGAATGCTTGCTGTATTAATTACGCTGACACCTGGTCACCAAAACGAGGTCATTGACTGTCCAAAAGCCAAAGTCCGCATTGCGGTACTTCCTAGTATGGATGTGAACAGACGTTGGAACTCTACACTGGAGTGACTCTAGCGGGCGTACCCCTTACGGGCAATCACCCGCGAGTGGCTTCAAAACCCAAAATACGCTCAATGTCAGCCAGTATTCACAACTCAGGATGAATGGACGATTGTCAAGTATGTCATGGAAGTGTTGAGGCCATTTCAATTTTGGGCCGTTTTGATGTCGAAGAGGCATACAGTCACATTGCATTGCATCATCACAGTGTACAACGACATGATCACTCACATGGACGGCGCGATGCAGGCTTTGGCCAAGAAGAGGACTCAATGGAAAGAAGAATTGTTCTTTGCTGTGAAGTTAGCTCGGCAGAAGCTTTCCAAATACTATGCAGATGTGACACCAACGACGGGCATGCTCATGATTTCCGCACAAATCCTTGATCCGTTCCGGAAGTTGCGATCGTTTAGAATGTGGGACAAGGGAAAGGATATTAATCCTGAGGACGAGACATCGTACACTACACGATACCAAGAGGCGTTTCTACAGTATGTGGAAAATGGCTACTGTGCTAAACATCGACGTGCGCCGGTCAATACACTCGAAACAGTACCGAGCAGCAATCTTGTCCCCTCCGCAATGGCATCAGGGTCCTATCAATCATCCTTTGATCGATATGATTGGTCCAGCGGTGATGAGGAAGACTTAACGCCTAACAATGGGCCTGAGACGACACCCGGACGAAGCGATCGCACAGCCCGCTCATTGTCCGCCGCCAGGCTCTATTTTCCTTCGCCGCCTCAAGCACCAAAGAACTGGGGACAAATTCATCCAAATCTCGATGATTACCACTCCGACCCAATCGAGATTAGCAGTACAGTGTGGATACCGGACATAACTGATTGGTGGCGCCAACAGGAGAAAACGCACTCAAAGTACGCCGATCTCTCCAATGTGGCTCGGGTCATATTCTCTATCATACCACATGGTGTCGGAGTGTAGGCCAGTATTTCCCTTGGCCGAGATGTTATTGGGAGGAGGCAGTCAAAAACCACAGGCGAGACCTTTCCGGAAAAAGTCGTTGTCAGGCACTCTGCTCGAGCCAATCACGGGAATTTGGCAGGCACTGACTGAGAATTGGATACCCCACACACAGAAGATCACTCTGAAATGAAGAAAGAGGTGGAGGAAAGGAAATTGCACAGAATGGCCAAGGTTCAAGACTTTTTGAAGATGTGGCAGGGCAGCCAAAACCTACGTGCTACCCAGAAGGAATCTCGCGCACAAAACAACCGATGACCGCCGTAGCATACATTTCGGACACTGAACAGAGTGTTACAGCATCCTGGTCACTCTTTCAACATGATGGTGCGGCTGCATTTAAATTGTCCGAAAGATCACCTTTGCCACCAGCTTTGTCTGCAAAGAACCTCCTTGGAGGACGAACTCAGATCTTAAATGTCCGCCAAATCCGGAGAATCAACCGTCATCCAGTCGAACACAATGACGATAGCGCACCTGGAAGCATTTCGGACACCGATGATTTGCTGAACAGGAATGGCGATTTGGATAATCCAAATGAGAGCGAAGATGATTGCACAGCAGACGATGAATCCGATATAGGCCCCAACAATGGCATTGAGGATCCAGAATGCCCAGAGCAGCAGGATGTGAGCGCCGCGCCAAATGTGACCGGATTGGTTCGGCCGACACAGAAGTCAACGAGACAGGCTGAAAAGGTGTTGGTGACGGTCAATGCTGTTGAAAGGCAGAGAAACAAAGGAGGGAAAGAAACGTAGGACAGAATGCGTCAATGGTTCACCAGCCTTATGTAGCTTGACCGAGAGTTTCAGTTAGAGATGTATTATGGGCGAATGGTAAGAAGTAGATCATGAATATCGGTTCATAAATAGCTGTGTAGCAGGCGCAATAAATCTTTTGGCATGATATATCATTTTTAGTGGTGTGAGAGTGAACATTGCAAGATTATTACGCCGCTCGGCTTTGCCACAGGGCTGAGTCTCAATCAGGCAGACTCACCGCCGATCAAGTCAAATCGGGATGAAATCAATTGTCGAAAGCAGCAGATGTAGAATGGACAATATATTAAAATGAGTGTCAACAGAGCGTCAACAACATTTGGCATGGCATCTTGGAAATTGCATGGGCTGTGCGGCGACGTTACGCCATAATCGTGCTATCTGCCGCCTTTCTAGGCAAGCCCTCTTGCAACAACATCACTACTATGTCCTAAAAATGAGCGTCAACACAGAGTCAAAGACTTTGGGCCTAGTATCGTGGAAAATCCTAGTGTTGTGCGGCGACAATAGGCCATAATCAGATTATCGGCAGCATTTCTAGGCAAAAACAGTGGCGATGACATCGCTACTATGTCCTAATGATTAGCGTCAACAGAGCGTCAACAATTTTTAGCTGTGCATCTTCGGTAAGTTATGTTCTGATTAGTTGTAGACATCCATTTGTGGGATATTGGCAGCCTTTACACGCAAAAACAACAGCGAGATGCTCCCTGGGGTATGCTGAAAATACGCATCAACCGAGCGTCAACAGTTATAGGACTTGCATATTGCGTAATCAAGGCATCGCGCGGATCTTCGCGTGCGTAACTGTATTATTGACCGCCTTGCTAGGCATCAATAGCATATATGGAAGGTGAAACACAGATATCAAATTAATCGATATTACACACTCCTCAACAAGCAAAAGCACATTGTTGGTTGCTGAAAACGCGATTTTGATAAGATACTATTAACACACTGCAAATAC
>Ga0307515_10004505_pt1 | contig 28809 bp, 41 predicted proteins | sample 17_EM_MG_FD_194513 | JGI IMG/M metagenome (GOLD analysis project Ga0307515, IMG submission 194513) | Populus trichocarpa ectomycorrhiza microbial communities from riparian zone in the Pacific Northwest, United States - 17_EM | ecosystem: Host-associated > Plants > Roots > Unclassified | place... | reverse complement strand
ACGGAAACTGTTAAAATCCTGTCCAACCACTACACTGTACAGCACGTTGAGTACGGAGAAAACCAGGGGGGTCAAAAGACATATTCATGAGGAGTCGGGGATTGGCGCCAAGGGCGCCGCTACGATTGGATTGGGCCACTCAGACCGGGGTCAAACATCCCTTCCGGCTGCACGAAAATCTGAAAGAATCCAGGCCACGAATAAAATTAGGTAGCAGAAGAAAATGAGTTCGGAACGGGCGAGTTCGACACTGCCATGAGGGGCAACCCTCATAAATAACATTTTATTAGGTTTCGTATGACGGCGGGTGCAATCTTTTCTTGTCGATTTTCTTATTGGGATTCGCTTCAGTTTCTAACTCCAACAGGAAATTCGTGAGAAATAACAAAGCGCCCGGGCAAATTTTATCGCCTCGAATTCCTGCTCCCCAGCAGCGGAAACGGTTTAGGTGTTTTGGGGAGACGCTCCTTGACGTCATCCTCCGATATCCGTGTGAGCTCGGCCAAACTGAGGACGACCTGAGTGAGACTCAAAAAATGAGATGAACACGCGTGAGCCCCAAAAACTAACAATAAGACCGCACACACCTGCGCTGCCCTGATCTGGGCTCACCCTGTGCACTCCGACAAAAATGGTGCTCTTGAACGTGCTCTCACGCATCAACGCTGCGGTGTTGACCGCCTGTTCGAGGCGATGCCTTGTTGAGATATTGGCCGGATCTTTTCTAGTCGTAAATGAGTAAAGATGTCCAACAGATGTTGGAGGGTTCGAGGTCAACAGAGTGCAAGTCTATGCTCCTGATGAGCGGCTGCGCCTCTGGAGAATCAGGAGCAGTAGAAGGAAGTGTGGTAGATCATCCACCAGGTCGATAACTCCCGATTTGATGACGTTTTGTCGATCGACCCGGGTGAGACGAAGGGAGGTGCCTACTGAGGATTAACGCTGGTCCAACTAGAAACTCAGTACCCAACAACGTACCAACCGGGGTGACATTTATCGTGTTGGAGATGTCGAAAGAAGATGACATCTAGCTTGCGTATATTGCACTTTAAACTTTCGGTGCTTGCTTTTGCGGTCTCTCCGGCTCCTCTGCCTTTGGTTCGTTCGGCTTCGCTCCCGACTTGCTGATCCCGCCAGGCTTTGCGGCTCCATCGCTCCTGGCCCTCTTCGGGACGGTTCCGTCAATGTAGTACAGTTCTCTGCGCCTCTTTCGGGATGAGAGCGGCCAATCCGAAGTCGAAAGTGGGAAACCTTAACTTCTCGTGCTAGTGCGTGTCCCGACTAGACCTGGTGAGAACGTGAAGAAAAGAGGGGAGCAATAGACACTCAGTGATGCGTTGGATACCCTTCGTCAACCATTATGTTCTGTAGCGCAGACCGCGGGAGTCTCGCCTTGCCCTCGGATCCAGCGCCCCCGATGACAAACCGTGAGCACCAACCATGCGGTTTCCACATTCTTATTCCTTGTGTCAAGCTGGGTAGGCTTGAGAATCGCGTTGAACCTTGAGAGTGGCGGTGGAGGAGGGTTTGGACCTTTGAGCTGGAGTAACTGCTTGAAGTCGGTTGAGAACTTCATCGGCGTGGGATACTACACCAAAACGGAGGTTCCCGAACAGCTGTGCGGCGGGGTGACCAAATTCAAAAAATAAGCAGTGATAAGAGGCTGAGGATCGCATATGATTATGATAAGGACGGGTTCCGTTCCGCTATGTAGGAGTCCTTGGTAGGCCTACAGCTGGGGCACAGCGAAGTACTTATCTCACACCGAGGAAGGAGAATGTGTGGTCAATTTGTGATCCCTACAGTGCATAGTAACATTATATCGTCCACAGGTGGCCTAGTTGTAGCAGCAGCACAACTTTGAGCGTAAAAAACGGTACAAGAGAGTGTAACCATTAGGTATTAAGGGCAAGATGAAAGTCTCTAAAACGAACTCGAAGCGAACAGAATAGCGCCGAAATGCAGCACAACCAAGTCCCGAAACCGAAGAAAAGGCTTTCAGGATTTTGGAACAGTACCGTAGAGCCCATCGAGCAATTCCTTGTACTGGTCCTTAACTGCCTGTCTCCGGAAATTACCCTTGGTAGCGGTCCGAGGGAGTGTACCGCACTCGACGACGACAACATGTTTGGTGGACATGATCTGCTCGTGATTAAAGTGACGAGAGTGGAGTGGCTTCGTTCGTTTTATGGTTCCCTCCTTCGGCTCCTCCACGCCCATCGTGCACGCCTCCAAAGCTTCAACAAACAACGTAGGAGAAGGTCGGTCGTTGCCAACCACAATGCACTCGAAAACAAGCTCGCCACAGGTAGCGCGGACGTTGTCCTTGATCAACCTGAGTTGGCCAATGATAAGTGCCTCTCAGTGGTGCGCTCCAAGTCGTACGGGCTTACATGGCATCGCAACTGCTGCTCTTGTACTTGATCCAATCATCCCTTCGACCCCGATAAAGGTACTTTCCGGGTTCAGCTTCGAGGAAGAGACCACCGGTGTGGAAGTGACTGTCCGCACTCCTGAGCGAGACATGGGGACAATCACCAGAGTCGGACAAGATTACGAGCTCCAACAGTTGGCCAGTTGAGCCCCGGTAGGCGGCAGTGGGTGTTGAGGGTTCATCGTCGGACTCGATGGGGAAGAAAGCGTACGATGTTCCTTTGAAGGGGACATACAACGGTGCATCCTGACCCTTTCTACCAACCGACTTCAGTGCTCCCAAAGTTGTCCTATAGAGTTCGTCGGTAAGTGACAAGATGTAATAGCTAAAACCCCACCCACTCGAATATTGATGCAGTTTTGGAGAGCCCAAGCCACTTCTTCACGCCCCAGAGTGCTCCCACCGCAGGCGACACTGTCGAGCTGAACGGGGGCTTGAAGGAGCCTCGGGTTGATTTTGGAGTCGCGGAGGTGGTTATCAAGGAAGGTAGCGACTCGTTTGAGTTGGTTCAGACTGCATCGAGTAATCATGTCAAGTAATTCTTCAGAAGAGAATGCAATGGACGTGGGTTGGATGGTACAAAGGACCGATCAACGCTAGACAACGAGACACCGGTCAGCACGCTTGGTAGAAAAAACGAGAAGCGTTGGTCGCTTACTGAGTGCCTGTCCACTGTGGTACATACTTCCCCTGCGAATCAGCAGGATAGGATGTCAGATCAAAGAACAACGCGAGACAGTTCTGAAAATTTCCGTGCATTGCTACTATGACACCCCGGTCAATCCGTCGCTTGGCTTTCGCAATGACATTGTCAACCCATTTCTGGTTATATGGGATGAGTTTAGGGTTACCGCTTGTCGATCCGCAATAGAGGTAGAACGACGTCCTCCATATCTTGTTCATGGACTTGTATGGATGGGTAGCTCGGGACTGGGCATCCCGACAGGTCGACTTCGAATGATGGTTCGCAGACCAAAGCGCGACCACCGGCCTTTTGCAGCGTCTCGAAGATGACGATGGGATTAGGGAGGCGCAGGCTAAACATTTGAGGGACGTAACCAGCCCTGCTCATTCCGTAGATGTGAACCACATCAGTGTATGCCACCCCACCAAGTCTGCAACCAAATGCGGAGTGTCAGTGTACGGAAATCGATGACTGAAATGAGGCGCAAAACGTACCACAGTCCAATTACGAATCCGGCAGAAAGGACGGAGGACCAGTAGCGGGCGTAGACCTCGACGTCTTGGTGGAAATGGGTATAGGTGATAGTGGTCCATTTTGAGATTCATGAAGTCTCCTTATCCACGACCGGTGTCCGGAATGCGGGTCGTGTAGGGTACGACCTGAAACTGTACCCGAGGGCAGAGAGGTGGGATTGGAAGGCAGAGGTGGACATGGGGGTTGGTAGGACTGAGAGAGGGGGGCTGCTGAAAGACGAGGAGGCGAATGTCAGAGTGCCATCTCGATCGAAGTTTTATATCACGAATCTAGTTGGCCATTTCGCTTTTTACCGTTTTTTGGCAGCGGAGATCTCGTCGCAACTGAGGATGGTCCTGGTGTACTGGCGGGGGGATTGACCGTCGGTTGGGATGTTTCTGGCGTCTCGATGGGCTCAGGCTCGACAAGAGTATGTTTCCGAGACGGGGGTGAGACCCCCATCACTTTCGGTGGTTCCGCGGGAGGGGAAGGGGCTTTGTCGACCTCGGGGGGAGTGTCCAGCTCTGAACCCTTGGTGAGCGGAGGGGTTGGAGTCTTCTTCAACTCGGAGAATGGAGAGGCTCGGATGATCAGCACCTTTTGCTGGGAGTGTCACCAGAGGTCTGTATGCTGGGTCGTGGAGGCCACTCTCTTCCGCCAACTTTTCTGTCGTTTGGTGGGGAATTAACGTTGGGAGCGCACGGTGGCCATTCCATCCTCTCCTTTATGTTCTCTTTGGTTGAACCGCCGGTGATGTGAGAGACGACACTCGGGGTACGGGGTCTGGGTGACGAGGAACTTTGCTCTTTCGTCTGCTGCTCAAACCGTCCGATGATGTCTGCGACACTTGGGCCCAGTTTCTTGATAGGTAGTGGCCTAAACTGCGCGTTTTGTTTGTTAGGAAGAATGGATGGGACATCGTAAATCAAACTGGAACTCACATTGCTGCGGAGGCCCAAGCTATCAATCAGAGAGATCCCTTCTGTGAGCCAGACGGTGGCACTAAAGGCCGGTAGCTTTACAGAAGGTTCGCCAGTTCGGTGGGGAACATTTTGCGTTACGTGGTTGCGTCATCAGGCTACCGAACTCGATCATCCGAGACCGTGCTTCCAGTTCACCACCCACAGGTTTATGTGACCTGAGATCTGGATGTCGTCCTTTGAATGACGGACCAGGTCCCCAGAAGCGACATAGGAGACCCTCTGCAAACTTCCGGAACCTTATCGGAGGTCTACCCTCGCGCGGGGTTGTGATTGCACGACACACCGCCGTGTCAAACGGCCAGTGTAGTGTGTCGCGTGTCAAGGGTGGGAAAACACCGACTAGAGCAGGTCTATAAGGACAAGCTCAATTACCAATGACAATTGGCGACTTACCCCCTTCCCGACATCACTGTAGCCAGCAATGACGACAACCTTTCTGGCAAGCGTGATGTTGGTAGCACGCTTAATACTATTGACGAGGGACTCATGGTATCCGTAGTAGCTGTAAAACTTGATCCCGATAACGGAGTCGTTGAAGTTAATAGCGGTTGAGCCCGTTCTCCCCGAGAATACGGTAGAGGTGGTGAACACCAGTAGTCGTCTCCTCGGAGAAGCCCCGGATGCCGTCGACCAGGTCACCACCGTCATCGAGGATCATATTAGAAGATCGGCCACCGGCGAAACCCTTGATGGCTTGGTCAATACACCAGATACACGCCTGCTCGGTCCCACCCCTCCAGGCGAAGATGAGAACGCTAGTAACGAGTGGCGGCATGGTCCTGAGTAGAGACAATATTCTAAGAAGGGGAACAGATCCACATTCACCGACGAACGGCCACATAAAAGGGAAACGCACACAAGAAGACCGGGTTACCTCGGCATCGAGAGCGGTGAGTGTCTCCAGCAGTCACCAAAGCCTTTTCAGCCTTTGCATTGTCGCTGCGAAAATCATTGACCAAATTTGTAGTAGTGACAGCAGGTGCCTCTATGCCGCCAGGTTGGGGGGCGGGAGTCTGGATCTGTCCGGTTCCGCGCTTGAATGTGACAACAGACAGAGTCTCTGCGAGTTTGGCCTTGAACTCGATGATGAGGTAAGCAGCAAGGAAAGCGATCCCCAAAGTGACCACGATACCAAAGTTCTAGAGACGGGGATGTGATAACAAGGTCATGAGGGCGCGGTACTAGGTTATGAAACGGTTTCTCACCCTCCACATGTGGGTCCACTTGTAGTTGAAGCTGAGCTTAAGGTATCGGAGACCATTGACCGTTGTTTGTCCAGGAACAGCACCGACGACTGTACAAACCTGGTTTTCCAACGTGATGTTCTCGTAGCTGGGACCCTGGAGGACAAGGTTCGAACACTCCAAGTCGAGCGTCCTGAACTCATTCGTCATGATTGACTCGTACGCATACTCCAGCGGCTGAGAAATAAACGGTCAACCTCGCGGCGCAATGGACATGACAGGAAATACATACATTGATGTAGGTAATCCGACGCAAGGCGCCAATCATGTACGATTCAGGGATGTTGTAACCGGTATGCAAGGTAAAAGCCAAGGGTGCGACACCAGCAGCCGATTGAATGGGAGTCGGGTTGTTGAACCACGTGGCGATAGCACAGAAGTATGCCTTCATAACCAGAGGGATGATGATAACAGGGAAGAAAATGCTGTCCTCGAAGGATGAGCTGTTAAACTCGTAACAAACGATATGGGGGACTCACAAAAATTGACTAGCACTCTGTTGAAGCCCAACGAGGAAGTACAAGACAGTGGAGTAGGCCGTGAGTGTTACGAAAGTGATCGGGATATCGACGAGGGTCATTGCGGCGGCTTCAATGAATGGGTGGTACATCGCGGCTTTTTGATGACACAGGATCAGGGAACGGTGAGCATACAAGGCGGGGATTTCAGACATGGAACTCAAAGTAGCGAGCGGAATAGCGCTAGAGAAGATGAAGGGTCAGGAAAGGTGCAGTAGAAAGGAGAGAAGGGACAACGAACAAGTAAAGGACATCACCCCTCGAGAAGAAAGTTGCCGTCGTATTTGGAATCCGAAGGAACACAGTTCCGACAACGATAGCTTGGATCATAAACGCTACAACGTTGGCAATCTGATCTCCCGTGCTACCCTTGAGGGTCTGGAGCCTTCTGACCATGACTGCCTTCGTTTGCATGGAGATCGAGATGACATAGGCACTCTTCCTGCTGGAGGTTGTGGCGTGTTCCGCCTGTGCGCCCTCCAGGTAAGCCGAGGCGCAATTAGGTTTGCCGACAAACTCACGGAGGTAAGGGTTCATGTCTTGCTGGTTGACCTGCAAGACATTCGACTTGCCGCAGTGCTCCGTAAATTCATCCGGGGTCCTGGGCACACGTTTCTTGTATCCTTTGCGGGCAGTACGGGCGTTAGGGTCAGTTACAGCGACGAGGAAGTCTGGAGTGATTTGCTGATTGGCCGGTTGGTAACCCATGTCGACGAAGTATTGACGAACCAGTGAAGCTGGGCTGTAGTAGACCATTCGACCTTCGTAGATGACACAGACTTTGTTGTACACGGTCTCGGAGGCTTGGTAAACAGACATTGCGGTCGTTATTCTGGCGATGTCGGTGGCAATGCGAAGAGCCTGGACAAACTCAAGTGCGGTTGAGGAATCAAGACCTCGAGTTGAGCTATATATAAGAACACATCAGGAACATGGTAATTGGGTGACTGGAAGAGGGCTGCGTACTTGTCCCAGCAGTTGACCAGACTTTGACTGGCCAAAGTCTCGCAGATGGTGACGAGGACTCGGTGATTTCTACAATAACCTCGTCCCTAGCTTGACCATCTGCTCGTGCATGTGGGGTACGAGTCTTGACCACAAACCGGATCGTTTCCTCGACAATCAGGGTAGGAAAGTGAACGTTGTCTTCGGGGGAGTATTGAACGCCACCGCGATAGTGAACAGCAATACCTCTGGAGTGAGATAATCGTAGTGGACGTCACTCTGAACGTCGTGGTAGGTATCGCATTGGTTTGCGAGCATCTTGAGGAACATTGTGTATCTGGATCCCAGGCTACCCAACACGACTGAAAGAGTGTGAATGTGCGTAAGCGTGTCATGCCGGGGACCGTGTAATCAAGGAGTTGACTCACTGCGAAGCAACTCCCCAGGCTTGATCACACCGTTGAAGTCGTGAAGAATCGTTCTCGTGGACGGTCTCCGTGAATTTCTGAATCCCTCCCAAATGGTCTTGGGGTTGAACACTGAACCGACCGTTGCTTGTTGAGTCGCCGTCGATGTGGTCGCGGTCGCGGGGGAGGAAGTAGATGACATAGACGTAGACCAGGGAATCGCCATGACGGGCGATTGTGGGTGACGTTCAACCGAGCGTCGATTTTCAACACTGACAAGCTGCAAGATCTCTCCTGTCCGCTCGTGTTCTTCGCCCTTTCTTGGAGGATGAGCGGGGGCTACATATCTCGGCAACCGGAAAGGGCTGTGATGGCGGTGACGGAGGAGGGAAAGGGAGGGTTCAGAGCAGGAGTGGGAAACTAAAAAAAGCTAGCGAACGACGGGTTATAGTTCAATGTTGATTGCGCACCGCATCTCTTCCACCCCGACCGTTCCCTTCCATGTCTGTGACCCAATCCAGCTGGACCCTCCTCCGGTTATTATAAAACTTTTCATGCCATTTCAAATTTCAATAGTCGCCCCGCGAGACCCGCTCCTCTTCAGAGTGCACGACGATGTCACTTTTTCCGGCGCCCTCCGAGCAGCCTGTTTGGTTGGCCGCGCAGATGCGGAGGAGGAAATGACTGCATCGCCCAACGTCCCCGAAATCACGCTCGATACCACTGTCGAGGAGGAAGGATTGAACTTGTTGGGTCAGGCAAGACCTTTCGTCACCGTGTGGTTTGACCTTAGTCTCACCACAATCGAACAATTGAACCCTGTAGCGATGTCCCGTTAGGTTGGCTTGCGCCTTGATCAGGGACTCTCGGATCGTTTTTTTGTGTAGGGCAACCAGCAAGTCCCCCTCCCTGGTTCGTTCGGTTAAAGGTTGTGTCCTACGACTAGCACTGCACGACTTGAGTGCAACCCCGAAAGGTCAGCACGCATCGCATTCGTTAAAAATCACTATCTGAACGTGTACCTCATCCCGCTCATGGCGCATCCACTGATCAACGCGACCAGCCTTCCTGAGGCGTGACTAATCCCGCATCCCAAACCTCTTTCGGTGCGACAACCCCCGGTCTTGGTCCGACATAACAAAAACACATCGTTTACGAAATGATGTGGGGGTCCTGCACCTCGCCTGACATGACTTATGCAAGATCTCACCCCGGAGCAGGCTCTCCTGCTCTACGCGCTTGTTATCTTTTTGTCTGTTGCGTTCCTCGCTATCCTGGCTCGACAAGCCCCAAAGCAATCCACTCTGATAGAAATTTGTGACCCGAGTCTCAAGGAGGGTCGATATCGAGCGCGGCGTATGCCGAACGCTCACCAGGTGGTCAGCTCAGACCGCCCTGGACCGCACGACCCATTCCCCCGCCCCAGCGCACGCCCTTGCCCAGCCTGCTACGGATAGTCCCTGATCAACCCATTCCCAGACCTCACAAATTCCCATGGGCGATCGCCGCAAAAGCCAGCCCGCTGTCTCCAGGAGTGGCGGAAACGCGAGGCAGCCGGGGGAGAGTCACCTCACGAACAAGTTCGAGAACTAGCCCGGGAATCACCTTGGAAATAGACCCCGGCGTCACCATCTATGGCAACGCCCAGTCCACGGTCTCATCGGTCCCTCGAGATGGTCCTGGGACACCGGGTGAGGATGCGGCGATGGGGCACAAAAAAGAACGATCTCAGGTAAGTCTTCATCTCAAATTCGAGCGGATGGTTGTTTGGGTTGTCTACGTATGTGTATGCTGACGTTGCGCGCTTTGTCCACTCGGTTAGATGGGGACAACGAAACGAGCGAAAAGCCACCGGCCAATGGTGAATCTGAGTCGATGGCGGCACCATTGAAGCGAGCAAAGATCGTCACGACTCGGTACCGAGACAATGGGGATGGCAGCAGGAGTAGGGCCGGGGCGTTTACGAAGAAAAAGGAGAGATTGAAGGTTCATCTAGCCTCTGCAGCATTGTTCGTGCGCGCAATGCAACGCAGAGCGTGTTCTCCGCGTTCCATGTCGAAGATGGATCGGTCCTCGACGGTCCCGCCGCCGCCGCCATGCCTGCGGACGGGTGCAAAGCTTCGGATTTTGATCAATACGGAGATCTCGAGGCCCTTGGTGTCCATCCCGATTGGATGCGTCGGCTGACCAAGTTCGCCTCTGTGCAATATCGTCTCAAGGAATGGCCAACCCCATATATCATGGAGAGGCTTATCAAATTCGTGTCTCTCCCTCAAAGGTCTCGATTAGTACGACTGTATTCGTATCGATAAGGCAACTCAGGTCACAGTCGACGCTATGGCGGAAGCGCGCAGCTGAGGTGGGGAAGAACAATTTCTTCATCAGCAATGAAGTCACTGGTGGAAACGCCTTTGGTGCTCTTTACATGTGAGTCCACCAAAGTTACGTTCCCAGACCCGTTCATATATCCTCAACCCGTCACCTCTTTTTCAGCGGACGCGATCGAACTCTAGACCAACAAAACCCGTCACCGCAAACGACAACGAGTATTTCCTTCGGGGCGCTTCGAACAACGGTCTCGGTTCTGTTGCCTTCCATTGCTCCGTATGCCGTGGCCTCCGGAGGTTCCTCGGATTGGATGGTAACCTTCAAGTCGGCTACGACCTCGTCAATTCCGTCGACGCCTGGAACACGCTCTTCGTCCAGAACGACCCCACCAATCCGTTCACCGGAGAGATCGACCCTGCATGTCCAACTTCGACATTCTTCGATGGGACGGATTAGTCAATGGAACCCAGATGAGCGCTATCGGAGCGTTCATTACGAGCTTGGTAATGGCCGGTGCGCCTCTGGTTAGTTTTTCTTTCCCTTGCTGGGCATCCTCACCCGTTTTAAACTGATGATCGGTGGGGGTCTGTCCAGCTTTATTACGGCGAAGAACAAGGTCCTCTATATGTTCGACAACACGGCTGCTAACCACCTCTTTGGGTAAGTCAACGTGTGCAGACTGGGCTTCCACGGACACTGATATTTCTCCAGTCGCCGAGCTATGTCCTCAACCGGGGCTTGGCGGCGCCACGGGTGCTACCATCTCGGTGCAGAAGCCCTCTACGATCTCCCGCTCACGAAGGCCACTCTCGGGTGTAAAGATGACTGGAACTCGCTGGGTCACTTCGACCCCACCGCCGACCTTCGACGACTCTTCAAGCAGTTCTTCGATTTACGCGCGGCTTATGGGGTACTAAACGACGGGTTCTCCCTCTTAACGATGTATCGAGTCGATCACCCTGCAACCGTACGACTTTAAGGCTCTCGTGCCCTCCGCACTCTGGGTCCCCAACTGCCCCCGCCCTCACCAAGTTTACCCCTGGATGCAATGCCCGAATTGATGTGGCCGATGACAGTTCGAACCCCAACAGTTTTCAGACTTAACGGACTGCGATAGCGTCACCCAGTCAATTAACTTCACTTCTCGCCTTGTCCAGGAAAGGACCTACTCCTTCGGTGAAATCGGGTTCTGTCCAGTGTCAGGCGATTTCTGACGCAAATATCAAGCCGGTACCAATCCTCACAGCTAGAGCGGAGTTGGAACGAGCATAGGGCATTTTTCGATAACGGAGTTCCTTGCGTCGAGCTGAGAGGTTAACCAGTAAAACGATCAGACGCTGTGACGGGCGTTTATGTAATTACTTCTCGAACGTAAGCGCCTATTTGACACAAGATAAACTCGCGATACGACGGCGGGGGATAGGCTCACTGAGGGCGGCCATATGCTCGCCGGTTCTAACGGGTTGCAACAAGAGGAAATTGTGTGCTTGCGGTGTGCTAATCACGCGCCGAGACAAGTAAACCACGTAAAGTTGACCGGAGAACCGACCCATGAGGATCGAGACTAAGGTGTACATCCGGAAACGATACAGACAAAGGCGGCAGCCAACAAGCTGCACTCTTGTTCTTCTCCTTTGTAAACCTGTTACCGTGACCGCAAGTCCATGTCGAGTGACAAACAGGAATGTACGGAAAACGCACATATAGGTGGCCCAGGCAGTTAAAGCGCAAATCCAGGGCAGGGAGCCCACAAATGTTCTGAATGTCAACGGGGAGATCCAAAACATGGAGGAAATTTATACGACATCGCTCGTGGACCTGAGTATTGTACCCCCGACCTTGCAAAGCGTGGTAGTACGTAAGCTAACCGCCGGGTCGCCGGTTCGGTCATAGCCCCCAGGGGAACCCTGAGGGGCGTTGAGTCTAAGGTAAACACCACTTGACCTCCCCAGGTCGCCGGGGAGGTCACAGCCTCCAGGGAACCTGCAAGGCTTTAAGTGGTGGTGATTCGTGAACTGCACCGATCAGCGATCGGCAAGCGTCGGTGGTTAAAACAACGCGTTGTTTGCTTTTGTTTGTGAATCAAGTGCCGCGGCAGTCGAGCCATAGACGCGTTGACTATTGCCACGCCTCTCCTCGCGCCCGAGACTGTCCCTCCTATCTTGGATTTATTCCCCACTTTGGTTGGCCGATTTTCCACCCGCCCTCCCCAAACTCACGCAGAGGTCTGATCGTCAGAGATCCTCAGGGGATTATTTTCTACAGTGAGCGCAAATCCTGGCCCACGACCAGCACCGATCGCCTTCGACTCATGCCCTGTGACGTCGTTGATCTCACGATCTGTATAGACTGGCAAACGCCTATCACACTTTTAACATGCTTAGTGCTAAATTTAGGAAGATTCTCAAGGAGTCAGTCCAAAGAGAAGAGCCGGTCTGCTATCGGTGGGACCACGTTCTGCCAAACTTTACACCATATTCCCAAAGGTCTGTTGCAACTCATAGGACATGGTTGGTTGAAACTCATCATTGCTAAGGTATAAGCTTCATGTGCCACATATCAAGGAGTGGTGTCCATCACCAGGAACTTTGGAGACCATCGCCATCACCAGATTGGAGGATGGGAGCACCTTTAATAGGCAGATCCCAGCTGGATATATATTCCACCTCCACTGGATTATGCAAGAGGCGTTTTCCAAGGAGGGGCCAAAGAAACCAAGGGGCAACCGCTCTGACTGGCTTCTCGCTGTCCTCGATGCCTTTGTTGAAGAGGTGGCAATAACTGAAAGTACACCTGACTGGCGGTCCAAAGTCCTTACCCCAGTCCTTGTTCGTGCTGTGAACAAGGTCGATGATTTCAATGAACGGGCAATCAATAAAACAGCAAAGGATTGTTGTCAGCTCAGTGGGAGTATGACCGTCGTACACTGGGAAGGGTTTTACTTTAATCAGGACATGTTGGCCCCTGGACATCATCTCTGGTGGCTGATGGCCAAGCAGGTTGAACCTGAAAGCCGCCCTGATGAGGAGGTTGAGGATACTAGTCCAGATCTACATGAAGGTAGTGTACTATCGTCTCATCACAGCAACGTAGCAGTGGATGCTCACAATGATACTCTGATCATGGTCTAGTCAACTCTGCGGAGGAGTTCGTGAATGATGGAAATTGCCTCGATGCCAACGAGATGGACGTTGATGGCAATGGGGTTGGATCAAACCGGGTTTCCGGTGAAGGCTACGATTGTGTGGCCACTTTCCAAGCCGGTTGTCCATGGACAAGATACAACTGGTCCTGCGCCTACGACGTGGTCTTCATGACCTTCTTCCATATCTATCAGCAATCATCTGAGAGCTGGCGTAACGGCTGGAGGCAACAATCCCCGACATGGGCTTCGCCGCTTGCAAATCATTTCGACATACTTCTCAAGGCTTTACATTCTCCCGGAAATTCTCCTGAGACACTCTCAAAGCATTTCTCTTCCCTCAGGGACAAGTTTCGTGACCAGCTCTCAAGTCACGATCCAGGGAATTTCCCCCGAAGAGGACAGTTTTTTGCCTCCGTCTGCCTCATCCTGGAACTCCTATCCGGGTCCGTGCGTGGACCAGGCATCAAACACAACCCCCCCCGCATCAAACAGAACCTTTCCTGCACAAAATGTGGAATGACATCACAGGCCTCCCCCCGCTTTCCTTACCTCATCATAATCGCTCCCCCCAATAACTACGATGGCGACACGGACCCGCAATTCGTTTCGCTGGACACCTTGTTTGCCCGTTTTGTGGAGTCGGCTCCCCAAAGCTCACGCCTATGCAAGGACTGCCGCGGAGCAATCCAGGTGCAGTCCTTTTCGATGGAAAGATTTCCCTGGATATGGTTTGAAGCCCAACCCCCAAAAACCGCTTCTCCGTCACCTACCATACGGATCAAATCATCCGACCAAGATCTCATATATGATCTCCACTCCATTATTTACCTCGGGGGCGAGCACTTTACCGCCCGCATACGGGGCCCGTCCAACGAATGGTGGAGTTATGATGGGATGCGGGAGTTTGGTTCATCTCAACGCGATCACGTTAAGGATGAAGCTGATCTCCTGAACAATGAAGGCCGCCACGCGGCCTTCTTTATTTACCGTCGTAGTGATCGCTGAGGCACAAATTCCAAACTTTCTAGCGGTGTTTGTTTTGTCATGTTAAGTTCGATCAGTGGGTGACCATCCGTAGCACTAGATAATATCATATCCGTCCTGGGGGGGTCCCATTGGCCGATCAGTATCTGAGAACTTCCCCATCGTGTGGGCCAACGAAACTGGGGGATCGGACGTCGAGGTGACTCCCGCATGTGGTGGGGTTGAAGTACATGGGGCTGCCGTCCTTCCCATACCCCATAGTTTGGAAGGTTGCGAAACGGCTGAAGCGCCAGATTCCAGACGCGCGGTTTGGAGCCAATATCCACGCCCCGACGCAACAGTCGGGGTTCTGACAGTTCCCTTAAAAGGTTCTGGATATTCGTCTAGATGGAAGTGTACATAGTGTAACCTTACGGATAGTCACCCACTGCCCCTAGAGATGCATTATTGGAATAAATTATGTATCGAGTCAGATGCGAATTAATGACTTGGCGGGAACATGCGGTCGTAGGGAAGGAACCGCACCGTGACAACCGCGATATATAAAAGGTGAGAAATTACAGAACTAGCGTGCCGTCGTGAGATATTATATGCCCTGTCTGAAACGATCAGAGTGAGGCTGGCACCCGATATTCGCGGGTCGGAAAGAAAACACATGTCTCCAGCCCATAATTAGCTGCATAACCACATCGGATACTTCAGCCGCAGGTTTGGATCCATGGGTAGGACGTGCACACATTTCAAGATTGCTTGGAGTGAGAACTGGCGGCAAGTCTCATCGGTAAATTCTTTCCTGCCCAGAATGGGTAGGATCCAACGATCAAGAGAACCGATACGTAACTAGAGAAGTGCGGGAATCGATCGAGCAATGTGTTTAGAGTAGAGAACAAGCGATGAAGAAGGATGAGACTCACCGGACAAACAAGACAAACAAGACGGAGATCGTCCCACCGAGACTTACCCGATGTCCTCTACGATGATAAGGAGCGCCCGGCGAGAGTCAAACTCGAAACGACACTTCCATAGTTCCCGTTTGTCCTCCTTTGTTCTCTGGCTGCCATGTATCGATGTATGTTTCGTCGCGGACGCGCCCAACAGGTTACTCGCTCCAACTTTGTGGCGCGGGGCATATGAGATAGGAGATATACCAGGTGTCTAAGGGCTTCTTTCCGCCGGAAATATGGTGGGGGGAGACTGCGGGCAGGTGGGTGCGAGCGAGCCAATCCAAGACTTGTCAGTGTGATATGCCCTGATCGTGACCGAAACAAGCCCATCAATATCCAGATTCTGCGGATGCTGCTAACAAGTGGCAGGACACAATTGCGAGGAGACAAATTGCAAAGTTTCGGTACGCTAGGCGCGTCCTCAGTGACCTGTGTAGATGGTGGTGTTAGGACGACTCCTAATGAATGAAGGGCACTATCCACACCGACCACAGCAATTGTATGTCTATAAGGTCGAGGTCGGCAACGACATACAATAAAACATCATATAAGTCTGAGTGAGGATGGCTCGTTGTGCATTATCATGGAGTTGTTGAGATGACTCGGTTCGGTCGTTGTTGTCGTTCTGAACGTCATGGAAGTCAGGGAGGGCGGAAGAGAGCAGAGGGTGGGCGAACCTGAAGAAGTGGTGGTGGATGCCCGCCGCGAGGACAGCCTAGCTGCCTACGAGAATTAAGGACGGCAACTTCCGATTAGCGTGCGTGGTTCTGGTGTTGGAAATATATTCTAGCTCATCTATAGTGCCATCGTCAACAATTACTGCTGTTTGCAAAAACATTGTCCGCCCCCGTTTTTTTTTTTCTTACGATCGATCGGCGGGTAAATAGCCGAATAGCCGACCGCGGAAACTCAGCTCTTACACGTAGCTCCAGCCGAGCGAAGCACCAGCAGTCTCGTCCTCCGTCCTCGCACACACCCTCTCCACCCAACTCATTCGCCACATTTGTTCTTTTCGCACGTTTCCCTCACTCATCCTCTCTGCTCTTTACTATGAACAATCAATTTCTCCGCTATAATGGGGGAGGTGGATATCCGACATTTTCAGTTCCTGATTTGAGTCCATGAGGAGGGGAGACGAGGGGACAGATCCATTCCGCAGCTGACACGTCGCTTTGACGTCGCTCGACATTTCTGACGTCGGCTATTCGGCTATTTACCCGCCGATCGATCGTAAGAAAAAAAAAAGGGGGCGGACAATGTTTTTGCAAACAGCAGTAAAGAAAAGGCGGACGCAGTACCTAACTGTGACTCAGACCCTCCGACAAAGCCCGGCGTCGACTGATCGCTTTCCCCATTTGGACGTCTGCAAACATGGGATGTCACATGTCAACCCGGTGTCAGATCCCAGGCGCCGTCGATCGCCAGGTGTTGACTGCCAACAGGCCGTCGCTTCCACCCCGTTTACATGCGGGTTCTCCCCCTTTACGACAATCAACGATACTCCTGGAATTGACGCTTCAACGCGTTACGGTGCGCCTGCTCTGCCCTCCTAATTCCTCACCACACTGGGGGGTGGGGGGAGGCGGTGATCCGGAACCACAGCCAATCGTGGCAGTGCACCGGCTCTCGCGGTCCTAAAAATGTCCAAACGGAAGGCCATCATAAGGGGATTGCACTCCGTCAGGTCGTTATGTAGGGCCGGTATCAGTTGTTTGATCTGATAAAACAGGTGAAAAAGGAAAGTCACTGAGAAATAACGGACATCTGACATCGCCCCTTGAAAGGCACCTCGATTAAAGACGAGCAAACCGCGACCGAAGTGCACGTCGTCGGCGAGACAATCCCCATCGATTCCGCACCCGACTCGAGCGCTGTACCGTCGATGGAGAATCGCTTTTAGTCGATCCGCAAGTCACTCGAAGTTGGGTCCATCCGAAACAACACATCAACAAAAAGGAGCTAAACGCTCGGGTTGGAGGAAATGGGTCAGGTAATTCAGCGAACCGTTATAATGTTCTATGAGCTAATTATCCTCTTTGATTCGTTCAACCGGCTATCTGAGCGCCCTTTCAGTTTGGAGGTCAAATCCGTAGCCGTCAGTAGTACTCTTAAGAAACCACGCGGCCCCAGCGAAGAGATTTACTACATCAAGGGTTCCATCGATTCGATCACTAACCACCACAAATCTACCATATCGCGGACGACTCCACTCCGGCCTTAGACAACAACACTAGGTCGATAACCTGAGTAAGGCTCATGCGACCGCTTTCAGAGTCCATCGCAGTGGCACGGTCACAGATCCGTCAAAGAGGTAGAATCCAGTGGACCTCAAGAAAGCTTGGCGTTCGTGGGATTCCAAGCGATGTACGGTCCCCCCCCCCCCGAACGGGGTCGCAAATTCTGCCCCTCTCCTCCAGTCTGGTGGCGTGCAGGTCGTCAGTGTGTTTTCCAGGACGACGCCGAGGTATAGGGTGGCCGTAGTCGAGGCGTTCTAGAGTAGGGGACCGATCGTAGCCGTGACTGGCATCCCCCTTGCGAGTCGGTCGAGCCGATCGAGGTCACCATCTCCGGAGAAACTTACCTCATCGAGGTCAAGTATAAACACATCTCGGACGACATCACCTATGTCGTTTTTGATTCCCCGTTTTCTGTGCCCAAACCAAGGTTGACCCGTATCCCGCTTGTATGGACAACTTGAGGCGGCCTTGGCTTCAGAGCTATCGCCCGCTCGATTTGGAACCAGGCTATCACCACAACGGTGCAGCGTAACCTGGGTATCGACATATACTATGCCAACGACCACCATGGCACCCTCGGTCCCCTTTACCTGTTCTCCAAGGCTCCTCCCGCCTTCTGTCCCCCCACAATGCCGAGCTCCAGGGCATGTGACCGCTTCGTACGAAAGAGGAAATGAAGGAAGTCTGCTCTGCGTTTAACATCAGCGAGGAACATTGCACGAAATATTCCAATTCGGAAACGCCTTCAACTTGTTCCATGCCACCGCCTCGTTTATTTCGGTCCCTCAAAATTCCGCCGGTGTTACTGGTGTTTCGGGTGGATATGGTGGGCGGTCTTGGTTTTGACGAAGAATGGGCAAACTTCTGTTGGATCAGCCCACATCCAGGTATGTTTCCATCGCATCTTTTTGTTTGTCAATCTCGTAAACCATCCCCGATAGTCCCGAGTCTGTCCCTAACCTCAGCACTGCTCTTGTTCCAAACATCACTAAACCACTCGCGGTGCTCCCTCGACCACGCTGGTGCCCGTTTCCACCTCTTCTCCTTCCATCCCACCCCCTCGGCCTCAACAACAGCCAACGCGACCTGAGATAGATCGATGATATCTCTCCCAAATACAGAACCTGTCGAACAGGTCCCTGAACCGCTCCTTATCCTGCCGTCTCCTGGAGACAGCAACAATGCGCAGAATCCTCCCCCCTCCGTAAACTGCTATCCGAGTTTCGTTACCCTGGCTGACGCCCCCGGCCCTCCCCCACTCAGCCCCAAGTCAAGAAAAAACCGGTCCCGGATATCAGTCCAACGGTCCGACCTGGCCAAGCCTGGGAGGATCCCAAGGAACAGCTTCGATAGTATGGAAGGCCACCGCCGGTCCATGAACAGGCAGTTATCTCCTCCTGCCGAAGCCTCAATCGTTCCAACAGACTCCACCTTGTGAGAGCCCGCCACAGGAACAACGACTCTCCACTGGATTGGCGTGCCGCTGGGAAGCAGCGGGAGGAGGAAGGTTCACCCATTCCCCGTGGTGGTGATTAGGAGGGTCCTGAAAACGATCGCCAGAACGGGCAAAATAGTCCTCAGTGCATTTCCCCTCTCTGTTTCTTAGATCGATTTTTGATCGATACAGCACCACCCAGGTCCATTCAACCGTCTTCGATGTGGCATCGCCATTGGGATAAGATTCAATCTCCTCCTGATTCCGCCGAGTCGACTGCCATCACCCTCGTTGAGGCCGATTCAAACCTCTTGCATGGCAGGGCCACCGGCACCACTCACTAGGGGTCATTTACGCCATGACTAGGGGCCGCATTCTTGTTGTCTCTTGTTCAGGTGGCAACCATACTCTCCTCCACCTCCCGCGAATGTTTGCGCTCTCGACGTCAGTCGTCGATATGACCGCATTCGGGGGCAGGCCTGCCCGTGTCACCCTGGTGGAGGCACCGTGGTCTGGGGGTTACCAGAGGTCACCACCGACGGTGTTCCCGGATCTTACTGCTTGTCGGCCCTATTCCTCGTCTGTCAACGATTGCAGCCAATTTCAAAACGATAGCTCGGTTTTCGAAAACAAAGTAGCACAAGATTTTTTGCTTACGTGTGGGGTCTGGCATCTCTGCAAGGGTACTGGGGCGCCCGTGGGCATCGGCCCGAAGGTAAGAGAGTGACAATAAACACGTCCCTCTGGGACACGCTGTACATGTAGACACATCGTTGTTTGCGACTCGGTACTCCGTTCGTAGAAATGTACTCTGTTTACAGCGTGCAGGGCTTGGAATCACTAGAATACGTGTTCTACAGCTGTCGCATCGCCGGGAAACCGTGGCAGGGTTTTGCCAGTACACCAAGAAAACCTGAACCCGTTTCTTTGCGAACTCGAAGCACCTTCAAAGCGAACTGTGGTGCCTTCGTGAGCAGGGAGTCGAAAGGGCGGTTGGGATCCGCTTTCGGGATTTCCAGGAAGTTGTTCTTCCGGGGGCGCATAGGCGGTGAACTTGATTCAGAACTGATTAATGCGGGCAACAGTGAATTATAATCAGTAGCGTCGACAAGTGGCACAGCCCACGACCGACGTCAAAGCTACCCTCAGCGACGCTGTCAACATGTTAGTCCCCATCCTCTGATTCATAGGACTGAGAAGCCGCTACTTGGTGGGAGGCTGTAGCGTCCCCTTTACGACGAGATGAGACCACAAAAGGACCGTGGGTAAAAACGATTTCAAATTTCCACGATAAGGTTGTTCGGCCCGGTTCGGCCAAAATTTGATCGAACAAAAAACAAGACCCCCTCCCTTCATAACGGCTGTGGGGATGAATCCACATACATCTCTCACGACGTCCTTCATCCAACATCCACCCCATACTGTTTGCGGCTGTGGAGAACGGTGACGGTCGAAGCGACGGGGTCGTTGGTTTAGACCTCCTGGATGCATCTAGGGATCCTACTTAGTCCTTCATCATCACCGCTCGACCCTCCGAGGGTGTGATGCCGACAGTTAACAGATTTTCTCACTCTTCGCCTTTCCTACTCCTGGTTTCCGGGCCAATATCGTTGTTGGATGTCATCTCAACGCCTCGATTCAATACTTTTAAACCCCTTTGATTTGATCTGGACAGCGGTGAGAAGGGGGGGGGGCACCCAGGAGCGTTTTTTGAGGAGCTACTTCTGAGGGAAACTGGACTTACTACTCTCACTTAGGTTGTTCGGGTTGATGAGATGGACCACGAGCAGCTGGTCAATGTCGGTCCCGACGATGTTACAGTGAAGACCAGATCGGGGTCGGTCAAGTAGACTGTCCACAAGGCAGGGGCGGGACGAAGTGAGCGGGTTGGATGGGACAGAGGTGCTTGGGAGTTAATCTAGCTTGGGAGGGTGAGTTCGTGTTCTCATCCCCCGTTGGAGATAGACTCACGGAAGTAAAGAGCAACAGCGTCACTCCAGTTCCGCACTCAAAGACCCAAATCGCTCCAAGACACCTGCGAGTTTGAAGCGAACAGTCGGTTTTTTCGGGCGGGAAACGCTGTGGACCAACCCGTGGACTCAATTGGAAGGTCGCAGAAGTGTCCGACTTTGAACTGAGGAACGAGAACCTGGGAAGAGCGGTACAGGAAATTCATCCGAACCGTCTGCCCGATCCAAGCGCATAGCGGGGATGCTGAACGGTCCGCCTGAGTATAGCTCAGTAAGTCCATGTCTTTGTCCGTTGCGTTGTATATCGTCTCACCTTCTGTTTGTTAGGTAATCTCGTTCGGAGGCAAGCGGCAACAGCACACGTCCGATGGCTGATGAGATCCAGCCACTCTCCGCAAGGGGACAGCTCCGGCAGAAGCTTATCTCGATCACAAGTGCCGTCGACCGTTCTCATGGAGCGCCCGTTTGGCGTGGCGGACGATCTGCTGGTACAGGTGGCAACAGGATCCAGCCGCTTGGACCTCATTCGGAGTTCCTGAATCAGTCGATCTATCTACAAAGCCGATCGAAAGTGTCGCGCGGTTGAAGGAATTTCTCGAGCCCAGAATCAGATCAGACCCGAAAACATAGATCTGACTAGTCTCGGCTCCATCCGGCCAGATCACCACGATCACCCTAGGGGATGTGGGGGTCCCCCAGTTTGGAAGGAGGGAGGAAGCTGGTTTGTTTTCGAAGCGTCGGAAAAGGCACCCGATCTCGATTTGGATCTAGCAGATATTCGATTTTTCCTTTGATTTTGCGATGTACGCTTTACCACGAACCATGAAGAGCCCTCTTGAGCGAGAGAGGGGGCTCTCCTACAAGCTTCTCTCCGACGCTCGCACGAAAAAAGAAGGCTACGACTCCCAGAGTATTCGGCGCACTCTCCAGTTCTGTTACCGCTCGGTGTCTGACAATCACGCCAGTACGGCAAAGGCGCACATTCTCGAGATGATAGATCTAACCATCGTGCTTCTCTGCTTAGGCTCTGTTTTTTTACCGAGAAGCTCGAGATTCTCGCCGTGGCTGTGAACCATGACACGTGGAACGCCCGAGAGAACTCCATACAAAGTGCATGTTCTCATTCTAACGTCTCCAGAGATGTGTCTGGGAGACAGTGGGTTTGCGGCACTCCTCAGAGATCCACGATGGAGCCGCAATATTCTCTTCATGGTTGTGGACAAGGCCCATTGCATCAAGCAGTGGGGTGCTGAGTTTCGAAAGCACTGTGCATCCCTGGAGACACTCCGCTCATGGGGATGATGATCACTACGGTGCTGCTGTCGAGATGGAAATTATGACCGACTCGCTGGTGAGAGACCTGAAACATTCTGTTGATATTATCGTGGGTGGTATAGGAGCTTGACTCTTTGACTCGACCCACTAGGTCGTCCATCTTGCTCTTCGCAACCTTTTCGACAGCTGCGAGGGCCCACTTCTGAGATGATGTAACTCCAAGGGCACTCACAGTATCAAAGGCTTTCACCGCTGTACCGCAGACCTTCAGGTAGAGTGAGATGGGGCGGTGGATCTTGTTAGCAAGGTGATTCCACGAAAATGCTGCCTGGCAGACGATAAACGATACACGCTGGGGGTTTGTTCGAATCAGCCGTTGCAGCCTAAGCTCATACTATGTGCTTGCCTTTGTAGGGTCTTCGAGCGTATTCCGCTCATCCTGTTTTTTGCTCCAGGCCGCTGTCTTCGCAAGGCCATAGAACACAGGTGCTGTAACTCGAACCTTCTCCTGGGTTTCGTCTATCACCGTGCCGATTACACTCTCCTCGGTGACATCCACTGACTCATCCTTTAGCTCCTCCACAACGGCGTCCATTCACCGTCTTGATTATGAGCAGCATTAGAAGCTGTTTGGCACCCTCCGCTACTGATCCGCCTTGGGATGTTTGAGGGGGATGTAATGCCTCGTAGCAAGGGAGTAAAATCCGACCGCAACTTATCTGGGTCGTCGTTCGAACCCAACACCACTTCCGTGTCAGATCAAAGCACCAGCTCCGAATCCTCCGAATCCGATCGGTCTGATATGATAAAATTCTTCCAATTCATCGGCGAGATTGTAGGGGAGTCTCCCTCTGGCTCCACCAACTGGGAGACCATACTATCAACGGTTTAAATTAGGCGGAAATGGGATAAGTCTGGTTGAGCCCCGCTGGGAGTGTTCGATCAGCAGAACAGGAAAATCGGCACCATACGGGACGTGGGTCAGTGGATCAATGAGAAATTGGATGATTCCTCACCTACGACTGGTAAGATTGGTTCGTTGCTATGGGAGTATATGCTAAACCGCGCTGCCCAGCGGTTCCATCTGCGACTTGGTGTCCTCCAAGCGGTCTGTAAGTGCCGCGGGGATGGAAGTCAGTGCTGAAATCTCGGGTAGTAAGCGACAACGCGTGCAGAATTTTGGATCTTGCAGAGTTCCTGAGATCCGGTTCGGGGTTGGCTTTGATAATCGTCACGAAACCTCTTTCCGACCCGTCGATTTGGGTAAGTCCAATCTTCCTCACCCACGCTATCATTCAAGCTTCAAAGAGACTTATGCTGACGTTATCGACCTGGGGCGTAGTGAGCTACAACCACGGTTCTGTTCAGAACTTTGACACCATCGGTCAATTCGTCTGCGACCAGCTCCTGAACAAGTGCGGAGCCGACGCCACCGCTCGCGCTACCTGCACTCAAGCTAGGACCACTGCAGGAAAAGCCCCACTCAAGACCGGGAAACAAGCTGACGCTTTCAACGCCGTCCTCGGAAAGGTTACAAACTTCGCTGATGTTACCCCTCTCGATAATCAAGGCCGAGTCGTTGCTTCTCATTCTGTTCTACGTCATGTGTTGAATGTGTTGAGGATTAAGAGATACCTGGAAGATGCTTAAACCTTGACTCCCCGGTAGTGATAACGGAGGAGAGGGTTGGTTGATTCTAGACCTCGCCAGAACGCGTTTTACCGTTTCAAAGTTTGCAATATCCTCGTACGTGACAACGGGAACACGGTTGTCCTGCTGGCCCGGTGACCTGTCACTTTCTTTGGCTTCCTCCTGCTGTGTCTCCGTATTACTCGTGCACGAGGCGCGTCTGTTCGGAACGTTTTGACGGAAGTTGACCGGGGTAAAGTTTATGAAGGCGCCGTGTCCGGTAGTGATATCCATCACCAATGAGGGGGTGAGATTTGGATAGGATAGCAAATGATATTTTCTTTCTCTCCCTCTACCTTCCCCGTGCTGTTCTGAGCACGTACACCCGAAGTAGTTCTACGACTTCCAAATGGACGGATCGCGATCCATGGGATTGCTTCTCGCTCGATCTCCTCCCAAAAAGAGTACTCTAACCCTCCAAACGGGTCGGCAATTCAACGAAGCCACCTTCCAAACTGAGGTACCCCCCCCCGTCCCCGGTACAAATTCACAAGACGGTTAGGAGGTGAAATCTGCCACCAGAACAGGCCGATCGCGCCTGCCGCGATCACAGATGAGCCTCCCACCAGCTTGGTACTAACTAGTATCGAGGGGCTGGTCACCAGTCTACGATCGAGTCATCGACATCATATCCCTCGTTTAGCGTTCCCGTTTCCCCCTCCGCTCAGACTCGCCAGCTTCCAACCCATGAGTCGACCACACTTTCCTGCACACGATGTCACAGCTACCCCTCGCCGATGCGGCTCCCTTCAGGGTCACAAGATGTGTCTTCGAAAACCGCGCACTCGCCTCCCAGCCTCAAGACACTGATACCCAATAACATCGACGGCGACTCGGCTATATACCGCCGATCGCTTCATCTCCTTCGCCACAGAATAACACTGCCATGCCACCCGTGATACCCGTACCTTTATATATTCACCTCAAGCCCCTTGAGCATGCCGTTGGGGAATCTATCATGTTTTGCATCCCGATTACCGTCTGGGAACGAGGGAGGATTGCAGAGATCTTCAGGGTATGCTCGACCCTATTGAGCATTCCATGGCCTCGCAACCTCTTTTCCAGGCTACAGGGGGCGGATTTACAGATGGATGATGTAGAGGATGCAGATTATGTCGTCCTTTGCTGGCAGGGAGAGCACTACTTTGACTAGTTGTGGCATAGTGCTCAGGACTACAAGAAACCTACTGTCAAGCCTAAATTCGTGTTTGATTCTTGTGAGAAAGGAGTGTTCATGGATCCTAGCGGTTATCTGACGGGGGAGCCAAATAAACCGCGGGGGGACAGCGGAGGAGACCCAGGTCAGGTCCTCCAAAAGGTACTCGGAAGTGAGACGGTGAAGGGAGGGGAGGTGCAAATGAACTATCTGGCCCTTCAGGAGAACTGAAAAGGTGGCTGAGGTTCTTCAAGGAGTTTGTTCAAGAGGAACGCGGAGCTGACACATGTCTCTTGCGATTCATTTGCACGAGGTAGGCCGTGTTGACCTCAGCCCCTCACAGATAACCGATTTGTTCCTATCAACTTTCATCCAGATGCCGAGCCACACGATAACTCGTGGAAGAAGTACTGCCTTTACAACGAGGTTGCCATAGAGGATCTTCGTAAAACGGCCATCAGAAATTCCAAGAAGAGGGCCGTTCCCAAGGATGAGGACGTGAGTGATGTGGCTAGAAAGGGGGCTAGTGCAACGAGTTCTTCTACAGCCCAAAAAGATACCCCTCAGCGACCCGCTCCTCAGAAACCCGTCTCTCAACAAGCCATCTCTCGACGGGCCACCCATCAACAACCCATTGATCCTGAGAGGCAACGACTGCAACCAGCGGTGCCCATGGACAACCGGGTGAATTTGGATTTTGGATTTGCGGCCAAGATATTATCCGAGCGGAATGCGTATAAGGGGGGTGATGCGGAACTTTGGCAGAGGATGGAAAGGATAGTGTGTCCTGTACACGATGTAACCTTACGGACAGTCACTCATTGTCTTTTCTCCTGTCGAATCATGACACTTTCAATATCTTGTATCCCCCCGTTAGGGCGCAGGCGGGCTCGAAGTAACACACTGCTTGGAATATTACAGGGGACATTTCCGGGGAGTGTATAGGACGTGCGCATGAGGGTCAGGAAACAAAACATCCACAAAACATCCACCCCGCGCTCCTTGCGTCACTACCAAGGGATCAGATATCGATTACACATGACTGCACCGTTACCTACAACCGCCCGCGGGCTACGCTCGGAGCAACCCTTGTTCACTATCCGGCAACATGGCTTCCACAGCATTCTGTATTATACATTTGAGTAGTGCAGATAAAGCGACGAAGAAGGTACAAGTTCCGTCGAGCGGGTGAGGTCTGAGTTAGTTGAATGTTGTCCCTTTGGTCCACCTCTCGCTTAACCACTCATCTCGAGTGCGGCTCCTGTAAAGTGGTCATTGAGAGTACTTAAAGATGTAGTGATGGGGCGTCACTAACTTGAACAACCGACGATTTCTCTAGAACGGTTGATTGCATTCTCAACCTCCTGCCACCCCTCGTCGATGAACGTTATGCAGTCTAACCGGGGGAAAATCTGGAGTAGGGTCAGGGCAATTATTATCGCTGATCCTTCCGGTACGGGTGCTTTCCCAACTTCAAGATCCGTCAGAGCGCAATCGGTCCACAAAGCGGTGGGCCCGGCGTTAGGAACCATTCCAGGAAACCCTGGCGGATCACTGAGGCTAGCCACCTGAAGATGTATGCGAAGTATACCAAGGCTTGGACAGTGATGGGCCAATGCCAACAGTCCCTTTGTCGTGACGCCAACGGTAATTTGGCCGCATGGTACACCACCCAATTCAAAGATTTGCAGCTTTGGCATTGCCCGCGAAAGGGTGATAACGGTATCGTCGTCCACCTTTGAGGAGCATCCACCGTCGCAGGAGAATCCAACCATCAGGTCTACCAGCTGTGTAAATGGAAGGAGAGAGGAATAGCTTGGATTCCATGAACGTGATGCGAAAAGACGGAACCTTGAGAGGGTGTTCTGGACGGATGAAGAGAGTGCAGCCCTTTTGAATGCTCCGAGGAAGTCGTCAACCTGTTCTGATTGAAGGGAGAACATGACAGACTCCAACTTTCCGAACGTTGCTCCGCAGAACAGTTGCGGCCAATCATCCTTATTGTCACATGTGATTTGTTAGCTCGGTTGGGTTTGGAAGCGATGCTGAGGGTAGTGAAGTCACCTTCTCAATGACCACCGACAGACTGCGTAGGTTGGGTAGTTCGTAAGGCGCTTCACTGGCCCCCTCTATCAATGGAGAATCCACGTTGAGTTCTTGGAGAGTGTTTCGATTGATGACGGAAAGCATTCCGGAAACGGCGGTGGTAATCATCGGATTTCTCGGGAGGGTGCGGAGAACAATCGCTTGCAAGTCAGGACACATTGTCGGTAAGGTTGTGATCACTGAAGCGACCGTTGCTGCGGGGAGGTTGGGATCAAATGCGAGAAAGACGGAGGTGGTCCTGGGGGAAAGGAACAAGGAGATGAATGGGGTAAACCACTCCTGTATTCCCGCTAATTTGAGAATTTTCAGATTCGGGAACAAGGGTTCGTTGATGGTGCAAATTTGCATGACCGAGAAAACTTGGGCGGACAGGGAGAGTGGAAAGGCGCTTTGAGTCAGCTGTCGTACCCTTCGAGTGTATTCTCGGAGACGAGCCTGTTCCACCGCCGTTGGGAGTCTTTTAAAGTGCTTTCGAGTCGAATCGTCAGGGAAAGAGAAAAATGCATGTTATCAACGCACTCACGATGTATCCATGTACATTCCAAACAATGCCCGGAAAAGATTTGAGTAACGGGCACAGTCCATCCAGTCTCGCCCATAACGTATCCAATGCAGGGTCTTCGAAGCTTTTACGACAGCACGCCAGGCTAACGGCAGTCGCCTTTCTCTCAGACACGACGAGCTCGAAGGCGATGAGTCTCACAATCTCGTCTACGTTGAGACAATGGTGCATTGTGCCTAGGAGGTGCGTTTGACTGTGTAACGACGGTACATGGATTAGACAACAGCTTACATTCAATGCCAACTTTGCCTTGAGGGCGTCTTGAGCTGTTGTAGTCACGGGCTTTCTTCACCACAAGCCGGAGCACATGGAGTGGAAAGGGTATTAGTAGTAGTCCCCGACTCCGAAAGGAGGAGGGTTTTGTTTGTGATGAAACGGTCGGTCCTCCCAGCCAACGAACGGCACCGTTCCGACCCGACCGACCCGGCATCATGTGACTGACGGGAAAGGCCGAACTGCGGGAACAATGGGCTGAAAAAGGCTCATGGCCGACTCACGACGCAACTTCCTCTCTCTCTTGCCAGAGGCTCAAAAACGGGCACACAGATATACAGTTGCACGGTCACACAGACATACAGTTGTACGGTTATATGACAAACAGATTTTACGGTTCAATAAACTATGTCTGAAACTGATTTACACTATCCAACGTCGTTCGTCTCAAATCATGATAAGACATCTGCACGGCTACGAGTGCTATCAAATGACACACTGCTTGATAGCGTTCACCGATTTCGTACAAGCATTTCCCGTGGTCAACGAACAAAGGCCGGTCTCACGAAACTAGTCATAGACGACTTTTCACAACAAACGAATGAACTGCTCAAACTCTCTCGACTGAAGAACTCTGCAAACTTGCATCTCCTTGGGCCGTTGACCGTGCAATACCTCCATTGGCACTAGTATGTCAGTTCTGACCCTTCGGTAAATTGGCTGCGAGTGCCGGTTGGCCAGCTGAAGTCCCGCCTTTCAAAGGTAGATTCGAGTGTAATAAAGATATGATACGAGTAAGCGGCACTGGACGACGATAAACGAGCCTAGTATGCGGGATTGTGGATCAGCTATCCCGGCCGCCGCGTCCACCAGCCGCAACTCCACGTTCACGATTCATGACATCCCCCAGTTGACCATTCTACCCGAACCTTGCGCCAAAGAGGACAGACCGAAAGAGGCCAAACTTCTCAACAACGAATGGACCCGCAGCATTGACTCCCCCGACCTTCTCCTCATCTACTGCGACGGCTCAGCC
>Ga0307515_10004504_pt1 | contig 28814 bp, 25 predicted proteins | sample 17_EM_MG_FD_194513 | JGI IMG/M metagenome (GOLD analysis project Ga0307515, IMG submission 194513) | Populus trichocarpa ectomycorrhiza microbial communities from riparian zone in the Pacific Northwest, United States - 17_EM | ecosystem: Host-associated > Plants > Roots > Unclassified | place... | reverse complement strand
TACCACCACCACCGCCGCCGCCCATGCTGCTGCCACCACCGCCCCCACCGCAGGCCTGCAGCCACAGCACCACGGTGCCGCTGCCCAGGGCGCCCAGAAACCGCTTGCGTGTGATGTTCATGGCTGGCTCCTCGATTCCTCGGTGGAACAACGCCGTGACCCATCACGGTGTCGCCTGCCGGTGGGTGCGTATGAAGCACCGAAAGGTTGCCGCCTGGCCACCGCATTCCCACGTTTCGGCGTTGTTCGGAATTGGCGTAACCGATAGAGTGTTTGGTTGCCTTTTCATCGAAGGCAGCCATACACGGCCGTTGCGCTTGCACCAGGCGCGATGGGTGCCGTCATCTGACTTCAACAACCAACCGGAGGGATTTTCATGAACAACTCTTTGACCATTCGTCGCGCCGCGACGCTCGCCTGTGTCACCGCACTGGCGTCATTTGCACCCGTGTCACACGCTGATCCGATCAGCCTCACCGGCCACTGCATCATGACCAGCATCGTCGCCGGCCAGGCCCAGTGTTCGCTGCTGGCCACGCTCAGCGACGACTTTTCGGCACCGGCGGTTGTTCGCAAGGCGCAGATCAAGGTCAACGGGATCGTGGTTTCCCAGGCGATCAACGACAGCGTCACCCCAGTCAGCTTCTTTGCGACCAGCGTCGCCGGGTCCCTTTCGGTGGCCTGCGGCGCTTCGTACAACGTCACCGGCTTCATCGTGCGGCAAGGCGCATCGAACTACGAGCAGGTGGGTCACCTGCCGGCCGTCGTCTGCCCGACAGCCCCGTAACCCAGGCGCCTAAGCTTCCGAAAAGAAGCGCTCGGCCAGCGCAAAGTGCGCCGGCACGTTCAATGCCGGTGCATGCCCACAGCCGGCGATCTCGATCACCTCGGCTTTCGGGCCGCGCTCGCGCATCGCCTGGGCCACCTCGGGCTCGAGCAGGTCGCTGGTTTCACCACGCAAGCACAGCACCGGGATGTCGAGCGCATCCCAGGCCGGCCACTGGTCGTAGTCGGTCGGGTGGTGGATGAACTGCTGCACCATCGCTGGATCGTAGTGCGGCGTCACGTGCCCATCCGGCAGACGCCGGACTGAGGTCTCCGTCAGGCGCAGCCACTGCGCATCGGTCAGGAAGCCATAGGGCGCGTAGACGGTCCGGAAGTAGCCTTGCAGCTCGGCCATCGTCGCGAACGCCGGCGGGCTGCCGGCATAACCGCGGATGCGTTCGACAGCCGGCGGCGCCAGCCGCGGACCGATGTCGTTCAGCAGCAGCCGGCGGATCCGCCCGTGCAGGCGCGTGGCCGCGGCGCGCAGGCCGATCGCACCGCCCATCGAGGTGCCCAGCCAATCGAAGCGCTCGATGCCCAGCTGGTTGACCAGCGACACCGCCAGCGCCACGTAGAAGCGCAGACAGTATTCCTCCGCCGGCGCCGGGCTCCATTCACTCAAGCCGCGGCCGATCGTGTCCGGACAGACCACGCGGTAGCCACAGCCGACCAGGTGCGCAGCGATGTCGTCCATGTCGCGCCCGGTGCGCGCCAGGCCGTGCCAGGCGATGACCACCTGCTCGTTGGCCGCGCCCCACTCGGTGAAGTGGAGTTCGCGGCCTTCGCAGACCAGGTAGCGTGAGCGGTGTTCGGTCATCGCCTGCCCTCCCATGGGCTGTGAGTTGGTCAGTCCGGAATCGTCAACGTGTTGCCGCTGAAGCTGATCACATCCCCCGCCGCCGGGCTGGCCTGGATCGGCGGCACATTGGCTGCCGTCAAGGCCGGCGCCGCCCCGCTGACGCCACCCCGCGGCACTGTGTGCACCACCTGGCTCGGCGGCAGCGGTGTGCCGCTGGTCAGGTGGGCCCACATCGCATCCATCGCCCGGTTGAAGTACACGTGCAGCGGGATGTAGCGCGTGTCGTAGCCGAGGAACAGGCCCAACGCGATGAACGAGTCGAAGTGCTGCGCGTTGGTGACCTCGATGTAGCGCGTGTTGCGGGCCTTGTCGCCAGCCAACTGGTTCTTCGCGAAGTAGGCACGCGACGCATGGTTGATCGGCAGCAGCGCGTCGTTGCGGCCGGCGACGATCAGCGTCGGCTTGTGGTGCACGTGGGCGCCGAGCTGCACCTCCTTGATGCCGGCGCGCACGCGGTCGGACTTGGCCTTCATGTCGCCCGTCAACTTGGCGCCGGTCACCGCATCGCGCCCCGTCACGAGCGAACGCTGGCACAGTGCACCGTCGAGCGCGAAGTCGGCGGTGCCGGTGCTGGGCGACGTGGCCAGGAAGTCCAACTTCGCGCCGCCGACCGAGTCGTTGTAGACGATGTTGATGCCGGTCGTCGGCGGCACGCCGTTGCCGGTCGAGAACAGGCCGGCCTGGGCGGCGGGGATCTGCGCGATCACGTTGCCGCTCGCATCGGTGTTCGCCATGCTGAAGCCGCACAGGTTGTCGAGCACGCCGAAGCGGCCCGCAGCGTTGCTGTAGGTCACCGCGATCGCGTTGGTCGCGAAGCGGAAGTGCGACTGCTGCAGGAAATTGCTGTCGGCCTGCCAACCATAGGCCTGCATCTTCGCCAGTGCATCGTTGGCCTGCTGCTCGAGCGTGGCGCCGGTGACGAGCCCCTTGGCGGCCAACGCCGCGCAGCGGTTCTGCGCCGAGGTGGTGTAAGCCGCGGGCCAGAAAGCCGCATGCAGCGACAAGCCCGCTTGCGCCGACAGCAACGCGCAAGGCTGATAGACATTGGAGAACGTGAAGTAGTCGACCAGCGGTTTGCCGATCGTCGAGACGGTGTTCGCGCCCTGCTGGATCACCAGGTTCTTCGTGAAGCGCGGCTGCACGTTCGGCTCGGTGACGGCAACGCCGTCGATCAGGTCTTCGGTGTCCAGTTCCGCCGCGGCCAGCGCCGCGCCCGCCCCGTTGGAGACGCTGCTCGCGATGACCAGCGTGTTCTTCGCATTCAGCGTCGCGCGGTGCTGACCGTCATGCCCCACCTTGCCGAAGCGCTCGTTCAGCACATAGAACGCGAAACGCACGGCATCCAGCGTGTTCTTGCCCCAGTCCTTCTCGGGGTTCTGTTGCGAGTGGGCATGCTTGTAGGCCACGCGGTTCGGCGTGGCGGCGTTGAAGGCGGCACGCTCGTCGTCGCTGACCGCCGCGACAAACATCGGCTCGAACTGGTCGGTGCTGGCGTCGAAGACCGTGCCATCGCGTGCGGTCACCGCGTTGCTCATCAGGTCGTGAAAGCCGTTGCCGTTGCCTTTGTCGGCATAGGCCACTGCGCAGCCGTGCTTCAGCCCCCAGTCGCCCGAGGTGCCAATCGCGCCGTAGATGCCGCGCGAGCCCGATGACGTGGCCGTCACGATGCAGGCCTTGTCGGGGCTGAAGCTGTCGGGCACCTGCACCATCAGCGTCACGTTCTGCTGGCCGCTGCCGTCGTCGGCCCAGACGATGTACTCGCGCCCGGCGATCTTGCCTTCGCCCAGCGTGTCGTGGCCGTCCACGTCGATGTTCGGCCCGTAGAACACGGTGAAGCCACCGGCGATCGTCGAGTCGACGAGTGCGCGGTAGTTGGTGTGGATCGCGTTGCGGCGCAGTTCCGCCGGCGTCGGGTGCAGCGGGTCGACGAAGGCCGGTGCCACTCCCAGCAGGCCTGTCTTGCCGAGGCCGGCCGTCAGCAGATCGTTGGTGACGCCGTCGTAGGCGGCTTCAGCGATCGGGCCGCGCAAGACCAGCGGGCGGGTGTTAGGCGGCGCGGCAAAGGCGGCCGAACCGCAGGCCAACGTGGCAGCGGCGGCCAGCAAAGTGATGCTCAACTTCAAAACTTCTCTCCTCGGGTCGTTTGATTGATATGCCCCGAGAGCTGAGCTTTCGCTCAACTCTCCCCCCGTGGGGGTCAAGGAATTCGGGAGCGGCCCTTCATTCCTTGAGGATTGCCCGGTGCACGCAGACGACCCACCACGCCGCTCGGGAAGTAATAGACACACAGCACGAAGCCCAGCCCCAGCCACAGCAGCCAGCGGTCGGGCGAAACCAGGGGCGACAAGATCGGCACACCGGCGACCAGGCCACCTTCGCCGCCCAGCAGCTTCAGCGCGTCCTGCAGATAGTTCTGTGCGAAGACGAACAGCACCGTGCCGATCACCGCGCCATACAAGGTGCCCATGCCGCCAATCACGACGATCAGCAGCACGTCGAGCATTACCTCGAAGCTCAGCGTCGTCTCGGGGCCGGTGTAGCGCAGCCACAGCGCGAGCAAGGCGCCGGCCAGCGTGGCGAACAGCGCAGAGATCACATTGCTCAAGGTCCGGTAGACGACCGTGCGGTAGCCGATCGCCTCGGCGCGGAAGTCGTTTTCGCGGATGGCCTGCAGCACGCGGCCGAACGGCGAGTTGACGATGCGCAGCAGCGCCAGGAACGACAACAGCACGACGAAGAACAGCAGGTAGTACGCGATGACCTTGCCGTCGATCATCAGGCGCAACACCGGCTCGTCGAACGGCTCGAACGACGGCGACAACCACTGCGGCGCCTTGAAGCTCAAGCCATCCTCGCCGCCTGTCAGCTCGCTCAGCTGCGAGGCGAGCGTCTGGAATGCCGCCGCGACCGCGAGCGTGATCATCGCGTAGAAGATCGCCTTGACGCGCAGGCTGAACAAGCCGATCAGCAGGCTCAAGGCCAGCGACAACATGAGTGCCACCGCCAGGCCCGCGAGCACCGCGACCCAGGCGACGCCCTCTTCGCCGGCACCCCACGTGCAGCCGATCGCCACCCCATAGGCACCGATGCCGAAGAACATCGTGTGGGCGAAGCTGACGATGCCGGTGTAGCCCAGCAGCAGGTCGTAGCTGGCGACCAGCAGCACGAAGACCAGCATCTTCGCCGCCACGTTCAGCGACTTGGCACCAGGGAAGATGAACGGCTCGATCGCCAGCAGCACGAGCACCAGCACCAGCGCGACACTCAGCGCGCGGCTGCGCGGCAGGTCGTGAGAGAGGATGCGATGGATCATCGGTTCGTCACCGGGTACAGGCCTCGCGGCCGCCACAGCAGCACCGCGACCATCAGGCCAATGTTCGAGAACAGCGCGACCTTGGGCGCCAGGAAGCCGGCGTAGTTGGCCATCAGGCCCACCAGCAACGCGCCGACGAAGCAGCCCAGCGTCGAGCCCAGGCCACCGATGATGATGACGATGAAGATCAGCGTGTTCACTTGCGCGCCGATCTGCGGCACCACGCTTTGTTGGTACAGCCCCCACATCACGCCACCCAGACCGGCCAGCGCCGAGCCAGCGGCAAACACGCCGACGAACAGGCGCTTGATGCGGTAGCCCAGCGACTCGACCATCTCGCGGTCTTGCACGCCGGCGCGCACCAGCAGGCCAAGCTTAGTGCGGTTCAGCACCCACAGCAGCGCCGCGAAAACCACCAGGCCGATGACCACCGCGAACAGGCGGTAGACCTCGACCGCAGCATCACCGATCAGCACGGCACCGCGAAGCGCCGGCGGCAATGGCAACGGGATCTGCGCCGGGCCCCAGATGACCTTGATCAACTCTTCGCCGACGATCATGCCGCCCATCGTGATCAAGATCTGCTTCAGGTGCTGGCCGTAGACCGGCCGCACGATCACCCGCTCGAAGGCCCAGCCCAGCGCGCCGGCCACCGCCATCGCCGCCAACATCGCAGCGAACACGGCCGCCAGGTTCTGCCAGGCCGAGGCACTGCCGGTCCAGTTCGCCATGCCGCCCATCACGCTGGTGGCGACGAAAGCGCCGGTCGCGATGAACACGCCGTGGCCGAAGTTCAGCACGTCCATCAGGCCGAAGACCAAGGTCAGGCCCGACGCGATGATGAAGACGATCAGCCCCATCGCCAACCCGGCGATGGTGAGCGTGAGCCAGGTGGCGGGTGAGCCGACCAGCGGCAGGCCCAGCGCTGCGATGGCCAGCAGCAGCGCGAGCGGGCGCCAATCGAACAACGCCTTCGGAATGGCGGCCCCCGCGCGAGCCGGCAATGAGGGCGGCGACACGGCGCTCACGGCAGGCCCCGCGACGAGAAATAAATGACAAATGCGCCACCGCCGCACCACTTTTCCGCCCTTGCCCGGCGCCCCGATCTGCCGAAGATGCAGGAACGCTGACAAGCCTGGCCCACAGGCAGCAGGGAGGAGGAAGGCGACCGCGAACGAACGTGGCCGCCCCACCATCGCTTATCTATTGCCGTCCCGGGATGGCAGCTCTCTTGGAGATCTCCATGTCGCAGTTCGGTCGCCGGCGCTTGTCGCATCAGTTGTTGTTGCCCTTGTTGCTGGTCGGCGCGGTGGTGATTGCCAGTGTGGTGGCGCTGGCGCTGCGCACGCGCAGCGAGTCGGTCGAACAGGCCGGCTTGACGACGGGGCGCGCAGTGGCCAACCAGGTCGTCACGCTGCGCAGCTTCTATACGTCCGAGATCACGTCGCGCGCCAAGAAGGCCGGCATGCAGCTGGGCTTCGACTTCCGCGACAAAGAGAACATGCTGCCGCTGCCCGCCACGCTGGTGAAGGCGCTTGGCGAAAGCGTGGCCAAGGAATACCCCGGCACCGATGTGCGACTGATGTCGCGCTACCCGTTCCCGAACCGCGCCGGCACGGCCAAGCTCGACGAGTTCCAGACCAACGCGCTGGCCGCGCTCGAGAAAGACCCGACGTCGCCGCAGCACCAAGTGGAAGAAATCGCTGGCCGCCTGTCGGTGCGCTACGCGGTGGCCGACGTGATGAAGGAAGGTTGCGTGGCCTGCCACAACAGCAACCCGCAGTCGCCGAAACACGATTGGAAGGTCGGTGACGTGCGCGGCATCGTCGAAGTGGTGGTGCCGGTGGACCAGGTCGAGCAAAGCATCAGCCGCAGCAGCTTGACGCTGATCCTGCTGATCCTGGGCGGCTTCGGTTTGCTGGGTGCGCTGCTGTATGTGCTGACCCAACGGGTCGTCAGCCGGCCGCTGTTTGACGCGGCACAGCGGATGGAGCGCGTCGCCGCCGGCGACCTGAGCGACCCGCCCGTGCACCGCGGCACCGACGAGGTCGGCCAGATGTTCGGCTCGCTGCAGGCGATGACCGCCAAGCTGCGCGCCACCGTGGGCCAAGTGCGCCAAAGCGCCGAGTCGATCGAGGTCGCGAGCGGCGAAGTGGCCGCCGGCAACCAGGACCTGAGTTCGCGCACCGAGCTGGCCGCTGCCAACCTGCAGCAGACCGCGGCGTCGATGACGCAACTCACCGGCACCGTGCAGCACACCGCCGACTCGGCTCAGACGGCGAACCAGCTGGCGCAGTCGGCCACCGAGGTGGCCGAACGTGGCGGCGCGGTGGTGAGCCAGGTCGTCACAACGATGGACGAGATCAATGCCAGCTCGAAGAAGATCGCCGACATCATCGGCGTGATCGATGGCATCGCCTTCCAGACCAACATCCTCGCGCTGAATGCCGCTGTCGAAGCGGCCCGCGCCGGTGAACAAGGCCGCGGCTTCGCGGTGGTGGCCGGCGAGGTGCGCAGCCTGGCGCAACGCAGCGCCGAGGCGGCGCGCGAGATCAAGGGCCTGATCGGCACCAGTGTCGACCGGGTCGAAACCGGCTCGCGCCTGGTGCAGGACGCCGGGGCGACGATGGGCGACATCGTCGCGTCGGTCAAACGTGTCAGCGACATCATTGGCGAGATCTCTGCCGCGGCGTCGGAGCAGCGTGGAGGCATCGGCCAGGTCGGCAACGCCGTGAACCAGCTCGACCAGATGACGCAGCAGAACGCCGCGTTGGTCGAAGAAGGCGCCGCGGCCGCCGAGAGCCTGAAGGAACAGGCCCAGACGCTGACGCGGCTGGTCGCCACGTTCAAGCTGCAGGACACGCAAGTTCATTGATGCACCCCCAGCGACAGGCCCAGCAGCCTCTGCTGCAGGGCCTCGTCGCCGGCCAGCTCGGCCATGGTGCCGGCGTGCACCACACGACCGTCGTCCATCACCGCGACGCGGTCGCCCAAGGCCTTGGCCATCATGAAGTTCTGCTCGACCAGCAGGATGGTGGTCTGCTGCCGCTTCAGCTCGGCAAACGCGCTGACCAGGTTGTGGATGATCGCCGGCGCCAGGCCTTTGCTCGGCTCGTCGATCAACAGCAGCGCACGCGGCTCGATGATCGCGCGCGCCACCGCCAGCATCTGCTTCTGCCCACCGCTCAGCTTGCCGGCCGGGTAGAGCCAGAACTTGTGCAACGCCGGGAACAGGCTGAACAGCCAGTCGAGCCGCGCCCGATCCAGGTCTTGCTCACGGCGCGCTGAGCGGGCGGCGAGCAGCAGGTTCTCTTTCACCGTCAGGTCGGCAAAGATGCCCATGCTCTCGGGCACGTAGGCGATGCCGAGCTGCGCAATGTCGGGCGTCTGCAGCCGGCTGCCCGGGCCTCCGATCGGCTGGCCCTTGAAGCGCACGCTGCCCTGGCTGGCGGCCCACAAGCCCATGATCGTGCGCAGCGTCGTCGTCTTGCCGGCCCCGTTGCGGCCCAGCAGCATCGTCACCTGGCCCTGGGGCACGACGAGGTCGACGCCATGCAGGATGTGGTACGCGCCGATGTGCGTGTGGACGCCACTCAACTCCAGAAGCGCGCTCATGTGGCAGCCTCTTCGACCGGTGCGGTGCCGAGGTAGGCTTGTTGCACGATGTCCGACGCGATCACCGTCGCCGGGTCGCCGTCGGCCACCAGCGCGCCGTTGTGCAGCACGATGATCCTGTCGGCCAACTCGCGCACCACGTCCATCTTGTGCTCGACCAGCAAGATCGTGCAGTCCTTGCGCGCCTTCAACGAACGGATCAGGTCCAGCACCACCGGCACCTCGTCCACACTCATGCCTGCGGTCGGCTCGTCGAACATGTAGACGCGTGGCTCCAGCGCCATCAGCAGCGCCACTTCGAGCTTGCGCTGGTCGCCATGCGGCAGGCTGGCAGCGGCCGCATCACGCCGGTCAAGCAGGTGAACGGTGGAAAGAATCTCGCGCGCCTCTTCCAGCCAGTCTTTCCGGTCGAGCCAGACCTGCCACAGGTTCAGCCCACCGCCGTGGCGCGCCTGCACCGCGAGGCGAACGTTCTCCAGCACGCTCAGTTGAGGGAACAGCTGCGTCAGCTGGAACGCCCGGCCCAGGCCACGGCGCGTGCGCAGCGGCGCGGGCAGGCGCGTGATGTCCATGCCGTCGAGCAGCACTTGGCCCTCGCTCGCCGGCAACTGGCCCGAGATCAGGTTGAAGTAGGTCGTCTTGCCGGCGCCGTTCGGGCCGACGATGGCGGTCAAGGTGCCCGGCGCGAACGCGCACGACACATGGTCGACCGCCACGTGGCCGCCGAAACGGATGGTGAGTTGTCGGGTTTCCAGCATGCGGTCAGTGCAATGTCATGGGCAGGTTCCGATCACGTAGTAATTCGGCCCGGTCTGCTTCAGCGTCGTGACGACGAAGATGTTCCACAGGCCCATGTTCTGGTTCGAGCCATTGGCCAGTGCGTAGCCGCCGCTCTGGTGCGCGCGGCCGGCTGTCGTGTGGACGTAGTTGTTGGCCGTGTAGCAGGTAGGCGCACTGCCGGTGGTCGTGCCACTGGCGGCGTTAGACATCGCGCCTTGCGCGCCACCGCCGTCCACCGCGGCCACCGTCCACGAATAGGTCGTGGCCGGCGTGAGGCCGGTGTCGACATAGCTGGTGGCGGTGACCGGTGAACCATTGACCTGCGAGCCGCCGCGGAACACGCGGTAGCTGGCCGCGCCGCTCACCGCATTCCACGCGATCGTCATCGTCGTGTTGGTGGCGTTCGATGTGCCGACGCCGGTAGGCGCCGGCAACGAGCCGCCACCGCCAGAGCCGGACGACACCTGGTCGACCATCGCCTTGATCGCGGCCATCTGCGTGCCGGCCTTCTGGGCGAAGTTGTTGCCGTACCAGCCGATCCAGTCCCAGCAGCCGTTCGGGTTGGCGACCGAGCCGCTGGCGGCGGTGGGGCGGCTCACGTTGTCGACCTTGGCCTGCGGGAACAGCACGATCAGGCTGTTGGTGTCGGCCCAGCGGCTGTAGCCGGTGTTCTTGATGAACTTGTCGCCGATGGTCTCGTAGTTCTGCTTGCAGCCATGCAGTGCCACATGCACCTTGCACTGTGCGCCGCCGGCGCAGTTGGTCGGCACATAGACCCAGCCGGTGGCCGCCATGCCAGGGTTGCCGTTGATGAACGGGGTCTGGTCGAACTCGATGTAGTTCGCCGCGGCCGGTGCGTTGTTGCGCGCGTTCAGCGTGCCGTAGAACTGCGTCAGCGCGGCCTTGGCGCCGTCGTAGCTGCAGTTGCTGATGTAGGGCGACACGCTGCTGGAGCAGGCGTTGTTGCCGGTCGCGTCGAAGTCGGTCGGGAAGACATGCGCGGTGCCGCTGCGCTGCAGATACACGCGGTTGGCCGCCGTCACGCCGTTGTTGGCGTACTGCGTGTTGACCGCGTTCATCGGATTCGGGCCAACGGTGAAATCGCTGGTGCCGACGAACAGGTAGACCTTCTGGTTGGCCACGTTGGCCAGCGGATCGTTCAGCGAACCGCTCCAGTTGTTCAGGTCGGTCTGCATCGTGCTCAGCATGCCGGCGCTGATCGTCGCGTTGTACATGCAGGCCGTGTAGTTGCTGTGGCCGGCGCACATGTAAGGCCCGCCGGCGAACACCCCCACGCCCTTGAAGGCGCCCGAGTAGGCGTAGCCCAGCTGGTTGGCCATGAAGCCCCCGGACGACAAACCAGAGACCGTCGTCTGCGTCTTGTCGACTTTCAGTTTCGGCAACGGCACGGCGGTGTGGGCGAGTGAGGCGAACGCGATCGCGGCCAACGCCGCGACCGCACGAACAACACGTGCGGCTCTCATGGCTTGTCTCCTGAAAGGTGTGAAGGGGCGGGTCTTTGTCGCCCGCCCTCCGGTCAATGAGCCGAGGCGCGGCTCAGCGCTTGTTGCGTATCGGTACGCTCATCTCTTCTGGCTTGATCTCGCGCACCAGCTCGGGCACGCCCCAGGCGAAGGCCGGGTCCACCTTGATCTTGAAGTGGTACATGCTCTGCAAGGCTTGATGGTCTTCCTTGCGGAAAGTCATCTTGCCCTTCGGCGACTCGAAGCTCATGCCCTCCATCGTGGTGATGAGCTTGTTGGTCGCTGTGTCGCCGTTGCTCTTCTTCAGTGCCTCCACAACCGCGATTGCGGCCGTCATGCCCCCGGCGGTGAAGAAGTCCGGCGGGGCCTTGAACTGCTTGTAGTGGTTGGCCACCAGCCACTCGTTGACCGGGTTCTTCGGGATGCCGAAGTAGTAGTAGGTCGCGCCTTCCATGCCGGGGAAGTTCTTGTAGGCCGCCATCGCCGGCAGGATGTTGCCGCCCGTGAAGACCTCGATGTTGAAACGCTTGGCCAGCTCTTGCGCGGCCAACGCGTTGTAGGGCGGCGTGCCACCGGCCCAGATCACCTCGATGACCTTGCGGCCAGGCTGACCCTTCAGCGCGTCAACGACACGCTGGATGCCGGCGGTGAAGTCGGTGGTCGTCTGCGGCAGGTACTCTTCATGGACGATCTTGGCGCTCTTCACCGCGTCCTTGAAGGCCTTCACGCCGTCGCGGCCGAAGGCATAGTCCTGTGCCAGCGTTGCGATCACCGTACCGGGCTTGTCCAGCGCCACCGCGTTCGAGATCGCGTCTTGCGAAGAGTTGCGCCCCGTGCGGAAGATGTACTTGTTCCACTTGTCGCCGGTGATCGAGTCGGCCACCGCCGGCTCGACGACGAGGATCTTCTTGTACTCCTCGGCCACCGGCAGCATCGCCAGCGCGACGCCCGACGACGTCGGCCCGACGGCGATGTCGACCTTGTCATCGCCATAGGCCGCGGCCAGCAGGCTCTTGCCCAGGTCCGGCTTGCCCTGGTCGTCCTTCTCGATCACGACGAGCTTCTTGCCCGCCACCATCATCGTGCCGCCGGTGGCGTAGTCCAGACCCAGGTTGAAGCCGATGGTGGTCTGCTTGCCGTAGGCTTCCAGCGGGCCGGTGAGGGAGTGGATGTGGGCGATGCGGATTTCGTTGCCGGCCGCCTGAACCGGACCGGCTACCAGCCAGCCCGCGCTTGCGGCGAGCGTCGCGACGGCGGCAAAAAAGGAACGTCTCGGGATCGCACTGCGCGGCATGGGTGTCTGTCTCCTGGGTGCATTTGGATTGGTCAATGCGAAGACAGTGCAATGCGTGTGCCGGAATGCACCGGACTAGGGCAAACACCAAGCTTGCTCGGTCAATCATTGGTCGGCGTGCACTGGCAAGGGGCTGTGCGCTCGGGGCCAATGGGCGAAGTGGCCGTCGGGCCGCGAACTGTCTGCCTAGATCCCGGACAGTCGAGCCGGCACGTGCCTGAACTATCGACAGTCGCGAGATAAGCGAAGTGCCCTTGAGCCACGCTGGTATCGAGGGTTGGCGGAGGGGGCGTTAAGCAAGACCCGCGTGGTTGCTGGGGTTCCGGGGAGGGGGCGCCAGTCCGCTAGGTCGCCCCCTTTCAGCCGTGGCGCCCCCTGCCGCGGGTCTGTATGCTGTTACGACATCGGCCATGGTCGGAGGCGCAATGTTTGGCGCGTTCAAGGGGTTCGTCGAGGCGCTGCACGCAGCGCATCTCGTCGCTTGGTTCGCAGGATCCGTCGTTCCTGCCGTAATCAGCTTTCTGGTTGCACCCAACCTTTCCTCATGGCATGTCGCCGGCATTGCACTGGTATCGGCCGTGGTGACTGGAGTCGCGGTGTATTGGTGGCTCAAATGGCAGTTGCCGCCTCCCATTGATTCCCGTACTGCCGGCCCGTCCTTTGACCTCGACGAAGGATCGTCGCTCGAAGTGGATGACTTGGACCACCAGCGGGAGGGCGAAATACTGAAGGCGCGCGGGGGATCCAAGGCCCGGATCCGGAAGGCCAAGGTGAGATAGGCGTGGCGACCTACGAGTACACCTGTTGCGATTGTGGTGCCCAGTTTGAAAAGCGCTTGAGCTACGCCGAATACGCAGGGCGTCCGCGTATGCCGTGCCCGACTTGCGACTCGACGAACACTAGGCGTGATATCAGGACCCCGCCGGCGCTATCGTGTGGCGCGCCGTCGCCAGCGCGCACACCACCGCCCGTCGCGGCCAAATTTTCTTCGGTACTGCCACCAGCCACCTTTCGCGGAATAACTTTCGTTGGCTCGGCTGACGCAAAGGCCAATGGCGTTTCCTGCATCTTCGCTGAGGGCGGCGACATTCGACTAGAGAATGTCGGCATTCAAAACTTCGACGTTGGTGTCGCGGTGGGCGCCGGGCGGTCAGGGTCGGCTGACGACGCCGAGTTCGTCAATAACAATACCGACGTCAAGGTGCGCGGCGCCGGCAAGTTCAAAGGCACACGGATAAAGACGAGATAGCTGCCTCTTTGCATTTCGCCGGGTAGCAGACACCTGCACTTCGCCCTCTTACCCGAGCAAGCCGCGCAACCCCTCCGCCGCCGGGTTGGCGGAGCAGGCCTCTGCCGAGGAGGTGGCTGGGATGGCGCGAACGGCGACGGCGCGTCAGTGCTCAGCACATCGAGCCCGACCAGTCGATTCAGCGCCGGCCACGCTCCATCAGCCGGGCATCACAACGAGGGTTCGGGCGCTTCACCACCTCTGTCGGCAGTCAGCCCAACTGCCCCAGCTTCTCGTACAGCGTGGCCCGCGCGATGCCAAGCATGCGGGCCGCTGCCAGCTTGTTGCCCTTGGTCGCCGTCAGCGCGGCGCGAATGGCTTCAGCTTCCAATTCAGCCACGGCCTGAGGGAGCGACTTGATGCTGTGCGGCTCCGTCGACTCACCACCGCTCGTTATCTGCGACAAGTGCTCAGGGGCCGAAGCAGTTTCGTGGGCAAGCTTGGCCTCACGAGCCGGACTCGCCGTGTCCACGAGATGCGCGAGGTGTGGGCCGCCGAGCAGCAACTCGTCGGTCATCAGGCACGCTTGCTCCAACACATTCCTCAGCTCCCGAATGTTCCCCGGCCATTCGTGCTGCGCCAGCAGCTCCAGCGCTTCGGCGCTCAGGCTGCGGTGCGTCATGCCGGTCCTGCGCCCGATGTCGTCCAGCAGGTAATCTGCCAGCGCGTCCAGATCGCTCAGCCGCTCGCGCAGCGCCGGTAGTCGAATTGGCAACACATTGAGCCGGTAGTAGAGATCCGCACGGAACGTCCCGGCGGCCACCATCGCCGGCAGGTCGCGACTGGTCGCCGCAATCACGCGGCAATCGAGCTTTTCGACCTTGTTGCTGCCCAGCGGCTCGACCTCCTGCTCCTGCAATACCCGCAGCAGCTTGGCCTGCAGCGACAGCGGCATGTCGCCGATCTCGTCGAGGAACAGGGTGCCGCGGTCGGCGAGCTTGAATTTGCCGGGGCGGCCTTTGCGGTCGGCGCCGGTGTAGGCGCCGGGGGCGACGCCGAAGAATTCGGCTTCGAGCAGGGTCTCGGGCACGGCGGCGATGTTGACGCCGACGAAGGGGCCGGCGGCGCGGTGGCTGCCGGCGTGGATGCCTTGGGCCATCAGCTCTTTGCCAGTGCCGGTTTCGCCCAGCAGCAGCACGGTCGAGTCGGTGCCGGCCACGCGGCGGGCCAGGCGCTTGACCTCCATCACCACCGGGCTGGTGCCGATGAAGCTGGCGATCGTGTACTTGGACCGGCGCTGCGTGGCGAGCTCGCGGCGTGCGTCGTCGAGCTCGCGCTGCATGCGGCTGAACTTGGCCATCAGCGGCTGCATCGTCGATTCGCTGTGGTCCGGCGATTCGTTGAGCCAGACGATGCCAACCGCGCCGATGACCTGGCCCGTGTCGTCGCGCAGCGGTAGCCGGCTAACGAGGAAGGTACCGGCCTTGTTGGTCAGCAGGTCGACGACGATCGGGCGGCCCGAGTCGATGACCTGGTTCATCAGCGTGTTCGGCACGACCGCTTCGACAGGCTTGCCGACGAAGTCTTCTTCGCGCTCGAAACCGAGTGCGGGCAGGAAGTGCTTGTAGCCCTCGCTGATCCAGACGATGCGGTGCTGGCGGTCGACGACCATCATGCCCAGCGCGGCCTGGGCGAAGGTGTCGAACATCGATTGCGCGGCCAGGCGCAGCACTTCGCTGGCGTCTTGCGGCAAGCCGGTGGCGGGGCGTGACGAGGCTGACATGGGGTCTCCCTGGCGCAGTGTTGCACACAGCGCCGGCCCCTCGCGACGGGGTCAGCCCGGGTTCGCCTCAGCTCAAGCCCAGGCCGACCGGAGCGTCGTCGCCAGCATCGCCGCCGCGCACAGCAGCAGCCCGCCGCCGCTGAGTTGGTGGACCCGGCCTCGCAACGCTCCGCCGAACGCAGCCACTCGGCGCAGCCGTGACACCAACAGGATCAGCGCGCCGAAGTACACCAGGTTGATGGCTTCGAAGATCGCGCCCAGTGCATAGAAGCCGGTCATCCAATGGCCGCTGGCACGGTCGATGAACAGCGGGAAGAAGGCGCCGAAGAACAGCACTGGCTTCGGGTTGGTCAAGGTCAGCGTCAGCCCTTGCAGAAAGCCGGCGCGTGGCGCCTCAGCGGCGGGCGCGTCAGATGACGCTGGCGTGCCGCGCACCAGCCCAAACCCCAACCAGGCCACATACAGCGCACCCGCCGTCGTCAGTGCCAAGCCCAGCGCGGGCCACTGCTGCATCACCGCCGCAAAGCCGAGGCCAGACAAAGTGATCAGCACCAGGTCACCGGCCACGACACCGGCGGTGGCGCGGGCCGCGCGCCAGCCGCTGCGGTGGGCTTGGCCGGCGACCAGCAGCGTGGCCGGACCCGGCACCAGGATCACCAGCGCCGCTGCCGACACGAATGCGCCCAGGCTGTGCAAGCCGACCATCGCGCTCAGCCCACCATCGCCGGGGTGGCCGCCAGCGCCTCGGCATGCTGAAGAATCAGCGCGTCCAGCCAATCAGTACTGTGATCGAAGCGATGGCCGAGCGACTCGGCGCGCGACAAGTCCATCTCATAGCGCGAAGGGAAGTCATACGGGCTCAGCTCCGACGGCAGTACCGCGCTGCGCACGGGTCGAGCCTCGGCCGGCAACTGCAGCCCTTGCGCCACGCGCAGGTGGATGTCCAACGCCGACAGCGGGCCCCGCGCAGCGGCGTTGATCGGGCCGAGCACGCTCGACTGACCCGCCCACAGCAGGAACGCGGCGATGCCCGGCGCGCTGATGAAAGAGCTTCGCCCCGGCGCCGCGGCATGCCACAGCGGCTGCCGCGCCAACACCCGCCGGACATAGCCCTGCAGCCGGCCGGTGAAGTCTTCTGGGCCGGCCAGCACATGGCCGATGCGCACGCTGACCACCGGCAGGCGCCCATCCTGCTGAAAGAACGCTTCGGCCTGTCGCTTGCCGCGCCCATAGGCCGCTTCAGCCACCTCCGGCGCATGCCAGGGATAGGCCATGTCGACCGGTTCGCGGGCCAGGTCGACGTCGTCTTCGCGCAGCGGGCGATCCACCTGGCCATGCAGGTGGTTGTAGACCTCGATGGTGGAGGCCATCACGTAACGGCCCACCTTGCCGGCAAAGGTTTCGGCCGAGATCGCAGCGTCGAGCGGGCTGTAGCACATCTGGTCGTAGACCAGGTCGAAGCCGAGCTCGGCGGCGAAGGTGCGCGCCATCGCCGCCGCGTCACGCCGGTCGACACGCAGGCGGCGCACGCGGGTGCCAAAGGTGTCGGGCGCTTGCCCTCGCGTCGCAATGGTGACCGCGTGGCCCGCGTCGAGCAAACCCTCGACCAGCAGCTTGCCGAAGAAGCGTGTGCCGCCAATGACCAAGACATTTTGTTTCATGAGCAGTGCCGCCTGTTGTCGATGCCGGTATCTTGCTTGGCTGCCGCCACGGCCACAAACGCGAATTCCTTGTCATTTGCATCTGAAATTCTTATGCTCAGCCCATGACCTTGGCGCTGCCCACCTTGTCCGGCCTGATCGAGTTCGAATGCGCCGCGCGCTGGGGCAGCATCCGCCTGGCCGCGGCCGAGCTGCACAAGACGCCGTCGGCCGTCAGCCAGCAGATCAAGCAGTTGGAGTCGACGCTGGGGTTCGCGCTGTTCGAGCGCCATGCGCGGCACATCTCGATCACCGACCAGGGCCGCGAGCTGGCCACGACGGTGACCAAGCTGTTGACCGAGCTAGGCCGCCAGGTGACGGCGCTGCGACAGGACGACCCGGCCGCGCTGCTGCGCATCAGCACGACGCACTCGTTCGCGATGAAGTGGCTGGTGCCGCGCCTGCACCGCTTCACCGCACAGCACCCGGCGATCGACATCCGCGTTGAGGCGAGCGATCAGGTCGTCGACCTGGCAGAAGGACGCTGTGATGTCGCACTGCGTTATGTCGCGGCCTTGCCCGACGACGATTCGCTGGTCTACCGCGAGCGGTTGGTGGCTGTCGTCAGCCCGACGCTGTTGCCTGCAGATGCGGCGCCGCCGCCGAAGCTGGCCACGCTGCTGCGCCAACCGTTGTTGTTCGAAGGCTCGCCCGAGCCCTGGCTGCGCGTGCTGGAGGCCAGCGGCGTGCACTCACGCCGGCTCGACTTTTCGCGCAGCTACAGCCACGGTGGGCTGCTGGTGCAGGCGGCTGTGGCCGGCCACGGCGTTGCGCTGGCGCCCTACTCGCTCGCGTGCGAAGACCTGCAGCAAGGCCGGCTCGTGCTGTGCGACAGCGCGCCGCTGCCCAACGGCTACGGCTACCGCGTTGTTGTGGCCGCGGGGCGGGCCCCATCGGCCAAGGTGCAGGCCTTCGCCTCGTGGATGCACGACGAAGTCGCGGCGATGTCGGCGCCCTTCTCGCAAGCCTCCGCGCCAACTGCGCGGCCCGCTGCAGCGCGCCGCGCACGGGGCTGACGCGATCTACAGCGTACGCAAGAAGGCCACCAGGTCTTTCTTCTCCTGCGCTTCAAGCTTGGTACCCAGCACGAGGTTGAAGAACTCAACCGAGTCGTCCAGCGTCATCAGGCGGTCGTCGTGCAGGTACGGTGGCGAGTCCTTGATGCCGCGCAGCGGGAAGGTCTTGATCGGGCCGTCTTGCATGACGCGGCGGCCGTTGATGGTGAAGCCTTCGGTGTAGAAGCGCTCGGTGCGCAGGTTGTGCATCAGGTTGTCGGTGTAGTAAGGCGGCGCGTGGCAGGCCACGCACTGGCCCTTGCCGTGGAACACCTTCTCGCCACGCAGTTCAGCCGCGTTGGCCAGCGCCGGGTCGAGCCGGCCGAAGACGTTCAGCTTCGGTGCCGGCGGAAAGTCCAGCAGGTTCTGGAACTCGCCCATGAAGTGCACCTGGCTGCCGCGTTCGAGCGGGCTCACACCCTTGCGTGCGGCCTTGGTGTGGTCGCCGTCGAAGTAGGCGGCGCGTTGCTCGAACTCGGTGAAGTCCTCGACCGACTTCAGCGCCCGCTGCGAGCCGAACAGCCGCTGCACGCTGACACCGCGCAGTGAGGGCGTGTCGATGCGGTGGCGCAAATCGTCGGGCCGGATGTCGCCCACAGTGTGCGTGGCCGAGGTACTGTGGCCGTTGGCGTGGCAGTCGAAACAGGCCACGCCCATGTGCGGCCGCAAGGCGCGCCGGTCATCCGTCAGGTTGAACTGCTGCTGCGGGAACGGCGTGACCAGCAGGCGCAGGCCTTCGAGCTGCTTCGGGTTCAGCGCGTCCTTGAACAGCTTCTCGAAGTTGTCCAGCGTGACGAGCTGGCCCTTGGACACGTCGCCCAGGTCAGGCCGGGTCGCCAGGAAGATCGGTGCCGGGAACTCGGGCAGCAGGTGCTGCGGCAGGTCGAAGTCGAGGTCGAAGCGGGTCAGGTCGCGGCCGGTCTGGCGCTTGGTCTCGTCGATCAAGGGCTGCGGAAAGATCATGCCGCCGGCTTCGTGGTGCGGGTGCGGCAGCGGCAAGAAGCCGGCCGGCCAGAGCTTGCGGGCCTTGATCTCTGCCGGCGACAGCGCGGCCAGCTGCTCCCAGGTCACGCCTGCAGGCAGCCTGACGCGCACGCCGTCTTGCACGGGCTTGCCGCGCGCCATCGTCACACCGGCTGCTGGCCGGTCAGACATGTCGTAGCGTTGCGCCAGCAGGTCTTGCTGGCGCTTGGCGAACTGGGGCTTCTCCTGCGTCAGGCGTTTGACGAGCGCGGCGAAGTCTTCTTCCTGCGCCATCGCGACGGTCGCGAGACCGCCGATCAAAGTCACCATGGCCGCAACCAGCGGCGCCCTCCAAGCGGGCCGAGTCTGCAACATGAGGCGGTCTCCCTGTGGGTTGAGAACAAAATCAACCCGCCGCCATGCGTTGTGGCGGCGTTCCCTCCAGGGTGCCGCGCAGTATCGGCACAAGCCATCAACCGCGACGGCGGCATTGGTATGTCGGCTGCGGCCGACACCGTCAGGGGTTCAGCGCCAAAGCGCGACTGGCCACACGCCCCAGCACGCGAGCAGCACGCACAGCTGCAGCACGCAGGCAACCATCACGAGATCGTGCCGCCAGCCGACCGTGCGCAACCAGAGCACCCACGCGACATGCGCCAGCATCAGCAACGGCAACGCGAGGGTCACGGCAAACAGGCTGCCGCTGGCGAGCGTGAAATCGCCGATGGCCGCCGACCGCTGCAGCAAGAACATCGGGACCGGCACCAGCAACAGCAGAACGGCCACGAAAGCCGGCTGGCCGAGGCTGCCGCCCCAGCGGGCGCAGCGGACTGGTGTGGCCAGTAGTGCGTGCAGCAGCCCCGCCAAGCCCAGGATCACGCTGGCCCACAGACCATAGAACCAGATGGCCGGCACACGGCGCAGCGTGCGCAGGCCGTCACTCAACGTACGCTCGCCGTCGGGACCGGCGATGAAGACATGCGATGGCGCGACGCGATCGTCAAGGCGATAGAGACCGGCGGCCACCTGGTGCAGCGGCACCGCGTCGCTGCCTGGGCGCTTCAATGACGCGCCCGATTCGCCGGCCCGCACGACCCAGCTGCTGCCCAGTGCGTCCAGCAGGCGCAGCGGCTCGAAGCGGCCGGGTGCCAGCACGAAGCGGCCGGCCCACTCGTCGGCCAGCGCGGTGGCGCTTGGGGCGGGTGAACGGATAGGCAAAGCCAGCTGGCGGATCAATGCCTCGTCGAAACGGTCGTAGCGCGCCGTCTCGCTGTCGGTGTTGATGGCGATGAAAAACGCGCGCTGCTGCGGCGGGAACAGGCACAGCATGCCGCGGTAGCCGGTGACGCTGCCGGCGTGGCACAGCCCCGTCACACCATGCCGGTCGCGCGTCGACAGGCCCAGCCCATAACCCGCGTGCAGGCCGGCATGCGCGGCGTCGGTGGTCGAAGGCTGGCCCATCGCGCGCAGCAGCGCGGGCGTGATGAAGGGTGCTCCATCAGTGACACCCGTCAATCGACCATCGCCCAGCATGAAGCGCGCCAGCAGCGCCATGTCGGTCGCGGTGGTGGTGAACTGCCCGGCGGGCCGCACGGCGATCGGCAACGCGGCCACTGCGCTCAGATCTTCGTGGTGGCCCCAGGCCAGCCCTTGCTCGGCGCCGACGCCCAGCTGCGTCGTGAACCGCAGGCTGCTGTGGGCCATGCCCAACGGCTGCAGCAGGGCACGCTCGGCCCAGGTTTCATAGCGCTCGGCGACCACTGCCTCGATCACCATCGCCAACACGGTGTAGCCCATGTTGGAGTAAGAGAAGCGGCGGCCCGGTTCGGTGCGCAGTTGCAAAACATTGGGGTCGCGGGCAAAGGCCTCGGCCAGCGGCATGTCGGGCGAGTTGGCAGCGCTGAATGCTTGCCACAGGCGCAGGTCTTCCAGGCCCGAGGTGTGGTCCAGCAGGTGGCGCACGCGCACCGGGCTGCTCGCCTGCCAGGGGTTCAAGATCCGCAGGTCCGGCAGGTAGCGGTTCACCGGCGCGTCCAGGTCGAGCCGGCGCTCGGTGACCAGCCGCAGCGCGCCGAGCGCAAGCACGGTCTTGGCCAGCGAGCCGACGTGCACCTTGGCCGCGGGCGTCAGCGCCGTGCCGGTCGGCACGTGCGCCAGCCCCACGGCGCCGACCAGCACCTCATCGCCAGCGACCAGCGCGTAGGTCGCGCCGGCCACATGCTCGTCGGCCAGCAGCTGCGTCAGCTCGGGGCCAAGCGCCGCCTCGTCGAACGCGTGCGTTGGCATTGCCGCGCACAGCAAGGCCAGGGCGCAGCACCAGGTACGCCAGCGGCTCACCCCATGCCGCCCTGGTGGAGCGGGCTGTGGCGGGCCGTCAGCCGCCGGCTGTCGAGGTTCGAACATGCGGGATTCCCTCCGTGCTCGCCACGCATGCATGTGGCGGCTCGTTTGACAGCGATGTTGCCTGAGCCACCGGGCGCCGGGCAGCGTGCATATACCAAGCCCGCGACCAAGCCCGCGGCCACCCGAACCTTGCCGGTCATTCATCGCACCACGCTGCCACTCATGTCAACGACGGCTGTGTTTCATCGCTTGGCCGGGGCCTGGCGGGCCGACGCTTCCCACAATGCGGGCTCCCTTGACCCACCTAACGAGGTTCAGATGAAAAAGTGGCTGAAGGACAACCGTGGCTTCCTGTTGTTTCTGCTGTGTTTCGGTTTCTTGCGCACCGCCGTCGCAGACTGGAACCCGATCCCGACCGGCTCAATGAAGCCAACAATCCTGGAAGGCGACGTGGTGTTCGTGAACCGCCTGGCGTTCGACGCGAAGGTCCCGTTGACCGACTGGTCCGTCGCGCGGCTGGGTGACCCGCAGCGCGGCGACGTGGTGACCTTCAGCTCGCCCAAGGACGGCACGCGCTTGATCAAGCGCATCGTCGGCATCCCGGGCGATGTGGTCCAGATGCGCAACGAGGTGCTGTTCGTCAACGGTGAGCAGGCCGACTACTCCGACATGACGCCTGCGACCGAAGCGCTGCCCGACGATGTCAGCGTGTCGGCGATTCGTGCCACCGAGCACGTGGCCGGTAGCAGCCGCCGAGTGCAGATCCTGCCGCAGGTGGGGGCGCGGCGGGACTTCGGTCCGTTGAAGCTGCCGGCCGACCAATACTTCATGCTGGGCGACAACCGCGACAACAGCGAAGATTCGCGCTTCATCGGCCCGGTGCCGCGCGCGCTGCTGATCGGCCGCGCGCATCACATCTTGCTGTCGGCGGACATCACCGGCCACTGGCTGCCCCGCTGGGAGCGCACCGGCTCGGCAATCCAGTGACCTGTCCGACGACGCTGCAGCCGCCACTGCCGGCGCACAATCTCGCCGAGTCGTTACCCCCGCCCGAGTGAGAGCCAATGACGATGACCGTGTTGATGCGCCTGCGTCCCCTGGTGGCCGGCCTGCTGGCCGCCCCGCTGCTGGGCTTGGCCGCCGGCAAATCCGAGCCGAGTTCTTCGCTGTCCGACTTCGAGTTCGGGCCTGAGCGCGCGCCGGTCGGCCAGGTGGTGCATTACGTGAAGTCCAACCTCGACGGCAGCAAGCGGCTGGTGCTGTCGGTGCACTTCGCGGCCCCGCTGACGATGGAGGTGCTGAAGGTCGAGGCCGATGGCCAGTACCTGGCGCTGGTGCAAGCCGAGCTGGACCCGGCGACGCTGAGCGAGTCGCGTATGAAGTCGTTCAACCGGCTCGAATCGGGCACGCCGCAGCAGCAGATGGCGTTGGAGCCGGACGCTGCACAGCGCCGCCTGGTGGCCGAAGTGGCCAACACCAAGCTGCCTGTCACGCCAGGGCATTGGCCGGCGCACATCTACAACTTCGACCTGAGCGGGCTGAACGCGACGCTGCCGCACCTGAAGGACCCGCGGCATGACTTCGAGGCCAGCCTCATCGACCCGGACTTTCAGTTCCTGAAAACGAAGTTCAAGCCCGATGCGGGCGAGCAGGCTGGCGGCTTCGTCTACAAAGGCAAGGCGCGGTTCCATTTCGTGCGCGACGAAGAGGTCGACGAGGTTCCTTGCCACCGCTTCGAGGTCAGCGGCCCGGCGTTCAAGAACATCAAGGGCACGCTGTGGGTCAATGCGAAAGACGGCCTGATCGAGCGCTTCGAACACCCGTTGCCCGACAACCCCGATTGGAAGAGTTTCAAGCTGAGCCGCATCTCGAGCCGGCCGATGAACGACGCCGAGTGGGAGGCCTTCAAGGCCGCCACCGTGCGCCGCGCGATGGACATGCGCGATGGGGAATAGAAGCGCGCCGCCACCTGCCGGGCCCGAAGACCCACGGCTGACGCGCGTCAGCACCTTGTGTCTTGCAATGCCCGAGGCCGAGCGCGCATTGCAAGGGCCGCATGCGGACTTCCGGGTGCGCAAGAAGGTCTTCGCCTACTACCTGGACGACCACCATGGCGACGGCATCGTCTGCGTTTGCTGCAAGGGCGAGCTGGGCGAAAACGTCGACCGCGTCGCGCGTGACCCCGAGCGCTACACACTGCCCGCCTACATCCACCACCGCGGCTGGTTCGGCATCCGGCTGGACCGCAAGACCATCGACTGGCGCGATGTCGAAAGTGCGATCCGGTTGAGCTATATGCTCAGTGCGCCGAAGACGCTGGCGCGGCTATTGGACGAAGTGCCACGGGTTGAAAGCGGCGTGACAGCCAAGAAGACGGCAGCGAAGACCACCGAGACGGCGCCCGCTCCCAAAGCCGCGGCAACCCAGAAGACAACACCCGTCGTGGCCGCGTCTTCGGCGGGCTATTCGGGCACGCCACTGTCCGGCAAGCTGGGCCTGAGGCCCGGCATGAAGGTGCACATGGTCAATGAGCCCGAGGGTTATCGGGACTGGCTGGCGCCGGTTCCGGCAGGCTTGGTGTTCGGCCCCCGCCTCGGCACGGACACGGCGCTGGTCCACCTGTTCGTCGACGACAAGCGCGACCTGGCCGAAGCGCTGCGCCGCTACCGCGAGCAACTCGCGGCCGACGCCACCGTCTGGGTCTCTTGGCCGAAGAAGTCGAGCAAGGTGCCGACCGACATCACCGAAGACGTGATCCGCGAAGTGGCCTTGCCGTTGGGTTGGGTGGATGTCAAGGTCTGCGCCGTCAGCGAGGTGTGGTCGGGGCTGAAGCTGGTGGTGCGCAAGGGCTTGCGCTAGGCATAAGGGCCACCTGACGGCCACGTCCGCATTGCGGGAATTGCGGACGCCAGCCAAGGCAAAGAGGTGCAGACTCGCGCCCTTCTCAGCCCGCCGGAGCCCGCCATGGCGCACAAGCCGCTCTACAAGTCGCTGTACTTCCAGGTCATCACCGCCATCGTGATCGGGGTGGCGCTGGGGCATTTCCTGCCCGCCACCGGCGAGGCGATGAAGCCGTTCGGCGATGCGTTCATCAAGCTGATCAAGATGATCATCGCGCCGATCATCTTCTGCACCGTCGTCGTCGGCATCGCCGGCATGGAGGACATGAAGAAGGTCGGCAAGACGGGCGGGTTGGCGCTGCTGTATTTCGAGGTCGTCAGCAGCATCGCGCTGATCGTCGGCCTGGTCATCGTCAACCTGGTGCAGCCGGGCGCCGGCATGAATGTGGACCCGGCGTCGCTGGACATCAAGGGCATCGCCGCCTTTACCGGCCCGGGCAAGATGCAGGGCACGGTCGACTTTTTGCTGAACATCATTCCCGGCACGGTGGTCGACGCCTTTGCCAAGGGCGAGATCCTGCAGGTGCTGCTGTTCTCGGTGATGTTCGGCTTCGCGCTGCACAAGTTCGGCGGCCGCGGCACGCTCGTGTTCGACTTCATCGAGAAGACCTCGCACGTGTTGTTCTCGATCGTCGGCATCATCATGAAGGTCGCCCCGATCGGTGCCTTTGGTGCGATGGCGTTCACGATCGGCAAGTACGGCGTCGGCTCGCTGCTGTCGCTGGGCAAGCTGATGGGCACGTTCTACCTGACCTGCCTGGTCTTCATCTTCGTCGTGCTGGGGCTGATTGCCAGGCTGCACGGCTTCTCGGTCTGGAAGTTCATCAAGTACATCAAGGAAGAGCTGCTGATCGTGCTGGGCACCTCGTCGAGCGAATCGGTGTTGCCGCGCATGATGGCCAAGATGGAGAACCTGGGCGCGCGCAAGTCGGTCGTCGGCCTGGTCATCCCGACCGGCTATTCGTTCAACCTTGACGGCACCTCGATCTACCTGACGATGGCGGCGGTGTTCATCGCTCAGGCGACGAACACGCCGATGACGCTGATGCAGCAGCTGACATTGCTGGGCGTGCTGCTGCTGACCAGCAAGGGCGCGGCCGGTGTCACCGGCAGTGGCTTCATCGTGCTGGCGGCCACGCTGTCGGCGGTGGGCGGGGTGCCGGTGGCCGGGCTGGCGCTGATCCTCGGCATCGATCGCTTCATGTCCGAAGCGCGGGCGTTGACGAATCTGATCGGCAACGGCGTGGCCACGGTGGTCGTTGCCAAGTGGACCGGTGACCTCGACACGGCGCGGCTGCAACGACAGCTGAACAACGAGACCGACGCCGAGGCCGAGGAGCCTGAAGCCGTGCTGGACGCCGCCGAGCAGCACATGCCGGTGGCGGTGGCCGTGTCGCGCTGAACTGATCGCTTGGGCACTGCTACGCTGCAGGGCCCACAGCGATTGGAGCTGTCCGATGCCCCTGGCCCGCATTGAAACCCGCCGTTCCTGGCCGCCCGAACAGGTGCAGGCCTTGATGGACGCCGTCTACCAGAGCTTTCGCGAAACGCTGAAGGTGCCCGAGGGCGATCGCGATGTGCGCTATGTCGAGCACCGGCCCGAGCACTGGGCCACGCCGCCCGGCAAGAGCGACAACGCGACGCTGGTCGAGGTGACGATGTTCCCGGGCCGCTCGCTGGCCGCCAAGCGGGCGCTGTACACCGCGATCATTCAGCGCTTCGAAGCGCTGGGCATTGCGCCGCGCGACGTGATGATCGTGCTGCACGAACCCCTACTGGACAACTGGGGCCTGCGGGGTGGTATCCCTGCCAGTGAGTTGGACTTGGGGTTTAACCTGAAGGTATGAACCCTAGGTGTTTGCGAGTACCCCGGCGGGAATACCGCTTGCTGTAACTGTGCGTTGCAACATGGTTTACAGGCGCAGGGAATCTCCATCGGCGGAAATTGCTGCCATTTGAGGCATACCCCACCACAGGCTGTGAAGTATTTGGCAGAAACCCGCAGTGTGCGTCGCGCAGACTTGGGGTTGCGCCTGCCTGTTGCGACGCTTCTAATTCCGTTCGCCGGGAAATCATCGGCACTGGAATCTCAGGGTCAAAGACACAGGGGAAATTCCTCATGAAGATGAAGCAAGTCGTTTGGGCAGTGGCAGCGGCATCCGCGCTGCTGGCGGGTATGTCAGCTCAGGCAGCGCTGGTGCGCTACCACATGGCTGGCGTGGTGACCGAAAGCGGTGTGTTCGATGACGGCACGACGCTGGCCGAAGGCACGCCGGTGAAGATCTCGTACAGCTATGAGACCAAGCAACCGTCCTCGTACATGCAGCGCAATGACGACGGCTCCGGCATGGCTTCCTACGACTTCGTCCAGCCCTACCACTTCCGGATCCGCGCAGGCACCCATTTCGCCCGCGTAGATGGCTTCAAGGTCACGCTGAACAATGACCTGAACCAGCCCTTCGGCGACACCTTCGACCTCGAAGCCGTCGGCGGGGTCCATATCGACCATGTGATGCAGCCCGACGCGAAATTCACCGTCTCGCTGCTCAGCCAGTTTGGCAACACCGGCGCGCTGCGCTCGCTGAACCTGCCCAAGCACCTGAACGAATGGTCGTTCGACGCCTTCCGCTCAGCCCGCTTGGCCGCCGCCGGCGACCGCACGCTGCTGATGGTCCGCATCGACCGCATCTTCTCGACGGTCTGCGCGCAGACACTGCCCGGCACCGACGACTGCGCTCCCGAATAAGTCGCCCCGTTTCTCCGTTTTCACCTTCTGCGCGCGTGAGCGTGGGGCCCGACCAGGACCCACGTCACGCGCGTTGACCTTTGTGCGCCGTTCGCCGACCTTTCCCCTCGCAGGGTTTGACCGCGCTTGCGGCTGTCACACTGCCCCGCCCAGAATCGCGCCGGCACAAGGTCACTAACTGGGTAGGAGAGCGGACATGAAAGCATATGGCGCCGAGTTCATCGGCACGTTCTGGCTGGTCTTGGGAGGCTGCGGCAGCGCGGTGCTCGCTGCGGCGTTTCCGGGTGTCGGCATCGGGCTGCACGGGGTGTCGCTGGCCTTCGGGCTGACGGTGCTGACGATGGCCTATTCGATTGGCCATATCTCGGGCTGTCACCTGAACCCGGCGGTCAGCATCGGCCTGTGGGCGGGTGGCCGTTTCCCGGCGGCCAAGCTGCTGCCGTACATCGTGGCCCAGGTGTTGGGGGCGGTGGCGGCCGGTGGTGTGCTGTTTGTCATTGCCAGTGGCAAGGCGGGTTTCGACTTGGCCGGCAGCGGCTTTGCCTCAAACGGCTACGGCGCGCATTCGCCGGGCCAGTATTCGATGGTGGCCGCGCTGGTCTGCGAGGTGGTGATGACGGCGTTCTTCCTGATCGTCATCCTCGGCGCCACCGACAAGCGTGCGCCGGCGGGCTTCGCGCCGATCGCCATCGGCTTGGGCCTGACGCTGATCCACCTGATCAGCATCCCGGTCACCAACACCTCGGTGAACCCGGCCCGCTCCACCGGTGTGGGCGTGTTCGTCGGCGGCTGGGCGATCGAGCAGCTGTGGCTGTTCTGGGTCGCACCGATCGTCGGCGCGGTGATCGGCGCCAAGGTCTACGGGTTCCTGGGAAAAGAAGACTGACGAACGGCACTGCGCCGAGCTGATCGCAGGGCCCGGTTCGCCGGGCCCTTTGTCTTTGCGGGACTCGTCTTCGCCGTGGCCCAACGGCCGCCAATGCAGCGAGCCTGGATGGCCAAGCACAACTGGCCGTTTGAGACATCGGAGAGCGGCACGCCTCTTGTAATCTTGTAATTACAAGATTACGATTCTCGCCATGGTCATCCCGTCGACTTCTGTTTCGGTCGCACCGGTCCGTGGTACCTCACTTCACGACGAAGTGGCCACTCGCCTCCGGGCGATGGTGTTCGAGCGACAGCTGGCACCGGGTGAGTGGATTGACGAGAAGGCGCTGGCCAGCGGCTGGCAGATCAGCCGCACGCCGCTGCGCGAGGCGCTGAAGGTCCTGGCTGCCGAAGGGCTGGTCGAGCTGGTGCCGCAGCGCGGCTGCCGGGTGGTCGAGTTGAGCGACGACGACGCCGACCAGTTGTTCCCGGTGATGGCGCTGCTGGAGGGCCGATGCGCCTTCGAGGCCACGCGCAACGCGACGCCGGCCGACCGCGCCACGCTGCGCCGTCTGCACGATGAGCTGGAGCGCCACGCCGCCGCGCAAGACCGCGACGGCTACTACCGCGCCAACCACGAGTTCCACACACTCGTGCAGCGGCTGGCACACAACCGATGGCTGGATCGCTCGACCGGCGACCTGCGCCAGTTCCTGCGTCTGATGCGCGGCCGCCAGCTGAAGCTGCCGGGCCGCATCGACGCATCGATCAACGAGCACCGCGTGCTGATCGACGCGATGCTCACCGGCGACGCCGCCCGTGCCGAGCGCACGATGCATGACCACTTGATGGCGCAGCTGGCGGCGCTGAAAGCCCTGCGCACAAAGGAGCGCAACGCGGCGCCGCACAACGATCCGCAAGCCCACTCACGTTCTGCCGAAAGCCCCGACGATGCTGGTTGACAGCCTGCGCGAAGCCGCACGCCGCCGCAGTGCCGAGCACGACATGCGAACGCTGGCGGCAGAGTGCGAGCACCTGCTGTCGCAGCGCGGCGAGGCC
>Ga0307515_10004503_pt1 | contig 28816 bp, 15 predicted proteins | sample 17_EM_MG_FD_194513 | JGI IMG/M metagenome (GOLD analysis project Ga0307515, IMG submission 194513) | Populus trichocarpa ectomycorrhiza microbial communities from riparian zone in the Pacific Northwest, United States - 17_EM | ecosystem: Host-associated > Plants > Roots > Unclassified | place... | reverse complement strand
TTAATTATCCATCCATAATGATATTTTGTTATATAATGCATATCATAAATATTATGGTTGATAGGTGTGAGTATAATTGTGGAATTGAAACCCAGGATGATTGGGTCGGGAATTAAGTTATGAGATGTGAACTGTTAGAAGTGTAAACAGGTTACATGTCGGTAACTTGGGACCTTCCGGTATAGGGGGGACTCCTTCGAAATTCCGGTAGATGTTAATACGAAGACCATGAATATATATATACAAAAAAAAATAACTACTATGTTTTTCTATTGACATGAAATTGTTGTTTTATCCCAGAAATGGGGGATGTTACAATTTTGGTGGCCTAAATCGATGCTAACAACAAGATTCTCTCTCTATCGTCGAAATTCGACGATGCCTCTCTCTCTCCTCTCTCAATCAAGGATCAAAAAATAACAAAAATAAACATTTGTACCAAAATGAAATTGGAACAATTTCAAGGGACCACAGTTGTATAATTTGCGTGATTGTTTAAGTTAGAGAACCAAAGTAAATGTTTTCGAAACTTTTGGTACGTCACCTATATTTGCCGTTTTTTTCATTTCAATCCTTCATCTTTCAATCCCGTCTTTTCATAAGAATTTGAAATCAATTGCTTTTTAAATAGGATTTGATCGCCCAAAAATAAAGTTTGGAGATCAAACTGGAAAACAAAATTGCACAATAACAAGTTTCCAGTGAAAATCCCACGCGTTTTAGTATATAAGTAATGTCACCAAGTAGGATTGTGTCTCAATGAAGATAGATTGCAAGTTGGTCAAGTTTAAAGGAGTTCAGAACTTAGATGCATTTTCTTGAAACATACAGTTAAGACTGTAGAAAATTGTTCCGTTTCTGCTGAAGTTTTATTTGATATTTCAAATCGACTGATTCTCTAGTGGATATATATTTAACTTCCCAGTTGGCCCAAAGTATTGATTAGTAATAGATGCCTTGGTTCCGGCGCGATCTAGCTATCTTTCAAATGGACAGGCAGATCCTTAGTTATTTGTGATGCAGAAATTGTCTCTGAGCAACAAGATGTATCAGAAACTGTTATCAAGAAGGCTTTGGCAGCTACAGAAGAGGATTTTCTTTCACTTGTGAAAAATCAGTGGCTCCGTAAGCCCCATATGGCATCTTTGGGATCATGTTGTTTGGTGGTAGTCATATGCAATGGACTGTTGTTATATATTGCAAATGCTGGAGACTCCCGAGCGATTTTAGGAGGAGCAGATAGAGGAACCAGGGAAGCTGCTTCAGTACAATTATCTACGGAGGACAATGCTAATATAGAATCTGTGAGAGATGAACTCTGGTCTTTGCACCCCGACGATTCACAGATTGTCATGCACAAGTAAAAAGTTTGGCGCGTGAAGGGCATCATACAGGTAATTTTCTAGCATTTTCATCCCCATAAACCTAGTTGTTTATATTAGAGATTATGCTCCGGCAACTTTGCTGTAATGCTCTCACACACAAGGAAAGCTGTATGAGCAAAATTATCTTAACAGACAATTGAGCTTTGTGCTAGAATGTACTTCAAGTACTGCTCAAGGCATGAGGTTTCAATGTATTCTGGAAAACACTTGATGAAGTGGAAAGAAATTTTCATAATTTGCTCTACTTTCCATAGCGCTACACTCATTAGGAAAACGATTATATTTCATAAACATTGAGGTGTTATGTTACTTCCGTTCATGAGAACTTAACAAACTGAAATGGTTAAGGTAACCATTTTCCATATATTGACATTTAACTTTGCAGGTTTCAAGGTCCATATATAGGAGATGCCTATCTTGGAATGTCAGAGCTCAACCAAGAGCCTCTACAGTTAAAGTTTAGACTGCCTGAACCTTTCCACAAGCCAATCTTAAGTCCAGAGCTAGAAATACTAGTGCGCAAACTCCAGCCAGGAGATCAAATCCTCATATTTGCTTCTGATGGTCTATGGGAGCATCTTAGCAACCAGGAGGCTGTTGACATTGTCCAAAGTTTCCCGCGTAGCGTAAGCTCCCATTCTCAATGTCATTATATGTAGACCTGTTTAATCATCCTGGCAGCTGTTTATGTTAGGATTGTTGCCATTAATGTGCAGCAATCATCAATGGACGACACCGTCCATTGACAAATACAGCAGTTGGAGCTGGAGCTGGAGTTGCACCAACCATGTGCAAACTACCATTGTCAAAGAAGGCTGCTGGTGCAGCCACCATTATTGAAGATAAGCTGGAGTTGGTGGCCACCATTGTTGACAAAAGAGCAAGAGGAGCTACCATGGATGCTTATAAATAGAGGCATACGTTAGAGAGCAAAATGAGAGAGGGAAAGTAGAGCTAAAGATGTGAGAAATGTAGGAGAGAATGGGCTGCCAAGGCAGCCAGCAGTAGCTGCCATTGCAGCACTGAGAAGAGAAAAATAGAGTGAGGTTGAGAGTTGCTAAAGAGGGGATGATTCCTCCTCCTCTATTGTTGTAAATCTTGTTCTCTCCCTATATAATCAAATGGCTTCTCCCGTGGATGTAGGCGATTTGCCGAACCACGTTAAATATTGTGTCAGTGTGCTTAGCCTCCAATGGGCAAATATCAGAACATCACCGGTCGGAATTCCCTACAATTGGTATCAGAGCTGATGGTTTAAAGTGGTGTTTGATTTTTGCTCAAAAATGTTAAATTGCAATGACCTCAATTAATTGTATAATCTATAATTTCCTCATAAGATTTAAGACGTAACATGTTGTGTTAGTGAACTGTCATGATCATTGCAGCTGTCCGTAATAGGCGCACAAACGAAAGATAGTTGTTTCAAAGCATTAACTCAATCCTTTTTTCATCTCTGCAACGCAGGGAATTGCCAAAAGGCTTGTTAAAGCTGTACTTCAGGAAGCTGCAAAGAAAAGAGAGATGAGGCATATGGATCTGAAAGAGATCGATTGCACGAGGGGTCAGGAGACATTTTCATGATGATATTAGTGTCATAAGCTGTGTATATAGATTCTCATTTGATCAGCAGTCCTCCCTTGTCTATAAGAGGAGGAAGCATCCCCACCGTATCCAACTCAGTGGCGATCAAGATTATAGTGTCTGATCTCTTCCAATGCCATCTCCTGTGTAAGATCTTTGGCATGCATCTCATTATCGCTTATACTGAGGCCTCAAGTCTTTGCGAAACCATGCTCCATGTTTTCAGTATTTAGTCACTAAAAAAAAGAGTTCCATCAAGAAGCCTTCACATGGCAGGCCAATATTATGATCCTGACATAGCTGCTATTCATTAGCATTATGGCTCGTAACTGCACATAGCGCTCCCCATATCAGGCTATAAACAGATGGCTCCTCTTGCTTTCTGTGAAAACACATGGCGGAAAGAAATCAAGTTTTTGGTTCTGGGACATTCACCAGCACCTGACGTGCTTGTGTGCTCAAACAATGAGTTATCATTTAGCATTATTGTCTACGAAATCATGAACTCCTTCTTCCAAGGGCGGAGGGGTATACAAGACTGAGGTGGGCTGTAGCCCAAGTAAAAAAATAAATCATAACGATAGGCTGGGTTGCTGAGCCACCTCTGCCTCTGATATATTTTGAGTAGCCCGGCAACACAATGTTCCATCTCAACAGACTCATGGTGATAGGATGGGTTGCTGAGCCGCCTCCGCCTCTGATATGTTTTGAGTAGCCCGGCGGCACAATGTAACAACCCTTCTTTTTTTTCAACAACATCATCTAATTTCTCTTTTTTCACCCTTCCCTTCCGGTGAGACTTCTATTTTTGCAGCACCATCCTCTCGTGCACGTTCCAGGTCTTAATATTTAATTACTTCTGCAGCTTCTCTAGCCATTTGGCCCACGCTTGTACCGGTAGGATAGGGGTTTTGGACGTCGGGAGGGTTAGGTGCTGGAAGTTGAGGTGAAATTTGGAAAGAAACTGATAGAGAATTTTTTTCATCGTCGATTTCAAGTGAAAAATTCTTTATACAACTGTTATTAATTATTTTTACTTAAATTGATTAAGTGTTTATGATATATATGTTAATTGGTTTTTGATATATTGCCTATTTTTTATTAAATTATTAAACAAGAAATTATTGAAAAATAAACTTTAACATCCGTTAAATTATTCCATAGTTTATTGTAGTATAATTATTTTTATTATATGTTATTTTTATTTTTATTGTCTTTCAATTAAGCCATTTCTTAATGAAGGTAAGAACATTTTTATCAATCAACCTTTTAATTGCTCGCCAATGATGTCTGTGTCTTTCAATTAAGCCATTTCTTAATGAAGGTAAGAACATTTTTATCAATCAACCTTTTAATTGCTCGCCAATGATGTCTGTTTTTGTTTTTAATTATCCATACAATGTCCAAATATCTTTTTAGATATGAATAGTCTATCGTTTATTAGATAAAAAGAAAATATTGTCTTCTTGAAAAGATGGTGAACTCCTGCTTGTGAACTTGAAAATTGATTTAATTATATCTTATTTTTATCAACTAATAAAGTGTTGTTCGAACTTTAAGAGATGCCAAATTTGATTTTCTCCTTGCACATGTACAATCTGTTTGCACACAATATGAGATTGACATGCTATATATGAATGTTTCGTATAAAAAACCTACAGGTCATTTATGTCAATAACAAAAATCAGTGACAATTTACCAATATTATTATTATTATTATTATTATTATTATTATATATTTAACTCAACAATAGATTTTTAGTTGGAATAATTAAATTCTAGATTCAGTGATATGACAGTGAAACTCCTTATACTTAGCTCTGCTTTAGAACCTAAAGATAACTTTAAATCATTTAAAGTTGATGTTATTTGCTAACTTGCTAAGAAATTTTATCCTGAAGATTTCAATGAATATGAGATGTATTATTTGAGATCTCAGATAAAACATTATTAGATTGATGTAATTCATCATAAGAGCTTTTAAAATATGTCTACCACTTTTGAATTATGTCGATGATTAGTTGAAATAAATAAGTTGTGGCACTATTATTTGATTGACAAGTTGATTCGTCTTATTTTGACTTTGTTTATTTTCATTGCCACCACAAAGCGAGCATTTTCAGCAATAAAACATGTTAAAACTGTGTTTCGCAATTAAATAAAAGATGAATTTTTAGCATATTTTATGATGATTTATATTAAACGAGAGGTTGCTGAAGATATTGATTTGGATTCGATCATAAATGAATTTTATTCCACAAAACATGGAAGGGTGCAACTTCGATAGTGTAATTTATTTTGAATTTTTTTCAATTTTATATACTTTAAATTTAAATTAAAACTTTATTATTAACTTGAAAAATTTATATATATAAGTTAAAGATTGATCTTGAAAAATAATTTATATATATATCTATTTGATATTTTATTTGTAGAAAAAATTCATGGTTCGTCCTTGCGTTTTTTTTTTGCCCTTGGACATTGAGCTTATTAAGCCCTTTAAGTTGCAGAACGAGCTGTTTCGTGAATAGCTTGTTATTCATTCAGGCTCCATGATGGCCTGCAGCATCGAACATCGTTTGAGCATACCAGTCGGATTCACAGGGAAACAAGCGAAACCTTTGCTCTACTTCTACACACTGCCACCATCTCACGTGAAAGTAGAATCATGCAAAATTATATCATGATGATTCCGAGTCAAATCATTTGTGAAATTACATGTAATTTGAACTCAATTTATTTGTTATTATATTTGAAATAAAATAAAATATTAAATCATATAATTATATTCAATTATATTATTTAAAATTATTGTGGGATTGAATTGAAATAACAACCTTGACTATTTTATTTCTTAATTCAGGAATCATTTCTTTTTGTTAATATAAAAATAGAATCTATAAATTATTTTATAATAAATAATAATGCATGGTCAAGCAATATTAACAGCGATGACAGTAGAAAATATCAGGAACAAATGATTGTTATTAACAGCAATATATTATTTCTCTTAGTTTTAAAGATATTCTCGTATAATTTTCACGTAATAAAACAATTTATCTACTTTTAAATAAGCTATTCACCATTAAAAACATATATTTATATATATAAAAAAGTATATTTCAATACCACTTGCCAAAGAAATACACATTTATAAATCCATGATAATAGACCAACAATATATTTTTCTTAAAGACCATTTCTTCTTTATTAATAATAAAAATAAAAATAAAAAATTTATTCTTGATTCATTCTACTCCACTCAATAAAATCCAAAAATAGTTCGCATCACTATATATACCTTTGTAATATGATAAAGAACCAAAGCTAGAAGGGAATTTTTATTTAGAATTACTGTAAGAAATCAAAAAAATCCCCCTTTTAATTTGCTTTTGTTTATTTTTTAAGATTTAAATTCCATTTGAAAATATTCAAGCAGTACTCTAAATCTACATTTGTCACAATCCGTTTCTGGTGACAATATTATCTTCTTCCTGAGACGTTGGAACCAAGGCTTAGGAAAAGGGAAGAAATCCGGGGCCTTGCTTCAAAGAACTCTCCAGCACATTAGCAGGACGCAGGATACAAGCTAAAAAAATGACTCATGCTACAATTTCCCCATATAAACCTAACATTTTCCCACCTCTGTCGATCAATAAACTTTGAAAAATCAACACAAGTCTTCCATCTGACACACAACACATCAAACTAGGTGCCCACATCACTTGGGCAAGAGATGTCACGGCAAACTCCTAGACTCTGAAAATAAAATTCACACTGACACCAGAAAAGGAAATCAACACCAAACACGTATATAATGTTGCAAATATGGAAAAGACAACAAAAGAATTAAAAGAAATTCTCCCAATCATCCTGGTCTTTCCATCCCTAAATATCAATTACAAGAACTTCAGATGCTGTGTTTTCACAATTTGTAATGGAGACACTTAAATCAGCAGCCCAATTATCAAGATATCTTCCATTCCCAGTTGTCTACCTTGCAGAGCAATTCAGTATGAGGCCGGAAAAAATAATCAATAACCCCTTCGAAGTGTGTTCACTGATCTCAAAATACCAGAAAGAATATCAGAAATTCTGAATAACTAACTAGACAACATTTCCTTTAGTAGCCTTACACCTCATGAAACTCCGTTGCATTAAGAAGCACATGCATCTATATCCAGATCTTACACATCAGAACACCTGATAGTATTGTGTATACACAGGAATTTGGGATGAACTTAGCCAATCCATCCATGGTTTATGGAAACATGTTCTAATGCAGAGTCATGGCATGAAACACAAACAAAAACAAAACAATTTTTTTAAAAAAAAAGTAAAGGATAAAAACTGATTCTAGTTCACTGAACTCTCTAAAGGATTGAAAACATATTCGTGCTTTACATGCATACAAAACAAAAAGAATGCAGCCTTTCTCCAATGTTCTAATTCAAAAAAGCAGGCTTACCTCAAAGCTTGTTTGCTTAGGTTATAGGCTTCAATGACCACTAAATAGCAAAAGACTGACGAATGGCCACTAAAAAGCAAAAGACTGGCGAATGACCACTAAATAGCAAAAGACTGACCATGGTCCATGGATAAATGCTTGCATCAACCAAAATAAGACTCCATAATTTTATTCATAATTGCCCATTCTCTGGATCACTTATTAAGTCATAAGAATCATCCCCAATTCTTAGTGAAGTAAGAAACATGTTTGAAATCTCAATGTCATGAATGATATGATGCAACACACATTATCTACTCAATACTGGATCATGCATAAGCAGCTTCATGAATATACAAGACACTAGCAACGCATCCTTATCACAGTAATGTAGTCCAGCAGAAAAAAGATCACTTGATACTTTCTTTAAATAGGCTTAAAATATTAAAAAATTTCCTAGATTCAAAATTCAGAACTTCTGATATTTTTAGAAGATTTTGAGAAAAGTGAACACTCAAAGTCCCTGTTGATTCCTCTACGCCCCGGGTAAATGCCATCAATAGGTAGTCTGAAATGAGAGGTGCCAAAATCCTGTCAAATGCCCTGTAGATAATTATCCAAGAATGAAGAGTGCTGCATCTGGGAGTTCTTTTGTTGGAAAATTAAAATGAGAATAGAAGCCACTAAGAGAATCTCTCATGTTATAACACTAAACCTGACAAAACAACAAAACAAAAACCAAGATTGAATGAAGTAGCTCGATTGAAACTTATATAAACAAGACTTAAAAACTGATCAATAGATAAAATGCCAATTCAAGTCAATATGTCAAATAAGGGAGCTTCCAATGTAAAGCATATTTCAATAAATACTTAACAATTATTCCCTCAAAAAAACTAATACCTGAAAATTAGAAAATGAAATCTCAAATAATACCTAAAAATTATCAAAGGAAATCTCTTTTCAAGAATCTCCACCAGCCTTGCCTGCAATAGCTGCCTTCTGATTGAGGAACAAACAAAAGAAAGTTCAGTAAGGAGAACTAACATAAATATAAATGACAATCAATGAAATGGAAAAGTTATCCATTAAAGGTCTTACTGGCTCAAGATCCCCCTTGCCATTCATTGATAGGGAATCAGATGAACTTTGTGAAAACCTGGAAGCATAGACTAGCATGTTAGTCATGATTCTAATGAATCACAAGCATTGTAAATTCTGAACAACTCGGAGCAGTTTCCAGTTAAACAGACCTGAGAGCCCTTGCCTTCCTTTTGTTTTCTTCAAGTGCATCTATTTTTGGAGCCGGTGCCAATCTTTCATGACGAGCTTTCTTCTTCGTCTCCTCAGCAGTAGCTGTGGGTGGCACAGGAATCCCAAACCTGGAGAAACAAATAAAAAGTTTTAGAACAAAACTGCGAGAACAGTAAACTGAAAAACAAGGCTGGATCAATTAAACTAAAGCTATTTAAGCCCAGGGTGGGACATGGAATAAGACCTCTCTGCTCTAGCCTTCCTCTTCAGCTCCTCTGATTTCTTCACTGAGTCTGACTCTGACTCTGGCCCCTGCGATCCAGTGCCAAACCTACAACATGATAGGTTCACATGCGACAATTTCAGTTAGTGGATAGAAAAGGGGAATCAAGTTCTTCGCAGACATCTCCATGAACAAAATGCCATTGGCACATACAAACTCAATCGATCCAGACAGCACTTTCCCACACAAAGACCCATTTGCACTTGCACATAAGCACAGCACACCAAAGTGAAAGTTCCTTCACAGACTAAAGCTAGACACCAGGGCCAGCACAGTGTCAAATGCATGCAAATGAGTTCCCCATGCCTTGCTTTAAGGACTCCAACTATTCACTTTGTATTATAAATAGAATAATAGATCAAACCAAATGCACGACTAAAGATCAATTTTGCAACCACTATAGAAGCAAAATTACAGTTTAAGCTTCCCAAACATCAATACATAAAAAAAATTGGTACACTCTACTTCACAAAATCACCAGTTGAGCTACCAAAAACACACTGGAGACAAACCCCATCCCCAATAAAGCATCTCCACATGCAAGAGAAGGGTTCACATATGATAATTTCAGTCAATTGAAAAGGGAAATCAAGTTCTGCACAGACGTTTCAACTCGCAAAACACCATTGGAACATAGAACTCACAAAAAACACAACCACATGGACGGATACCTGCAGTCATCAACACAACACCCTCCCATGCACAGACCCACTTGCATGCATGCATAAGCACAAGCACACACGCCTAATCAAAGCTTGTTCACAGATTCAAGCTATATACCAGTGCCTGCACAGCAGCATATGCATGCAAATCTAGAAATGAAGTCCTCCATACCTAGCTTTATTAACTTTCTATTATCCAGTTTCAATTATAAATAGTTAAGCTCCCAAAAGAACCTAGCGACAACCCCCGCTTCCCCAAAAAAAATCTCCATATGCCAGAGACATATTCCTTGGTGAGAAAAAAGGCATAAGTTTACACACAAAAAAAATAACAAACCTTCTACAAAAGACTCAGGCATCTCCTAAAAAAAACCAACACATAAGCAGCAGCATCACGAACACCAAATTCTGAACATCCTAGAATGGCCCAGGTAAAAGCCTAAACTGTGGGCCAAAATAATCAAGCATTATGTACATTCTTATTAGATAAATTTGAATCAAGGTCCTTTAATCCCAGGCAAAATAAGCGTTTCTTTTCCTAATTTAACCCCCCTCCCAAAATAAAGAAAGAAAGAAACTCAAAACCCTAATTGCGAAGTTTAAAATAGCAAATAAAAAAGAAAGAATCTAAAACATGAAAAGAAATATATGTTTATACCTTTCAGCACGAGAATTGCGCTTCTCTTTCTCGGAAAGCTGAACAGTAATTCCAAACCGCTCAGCACGGCGGATCTTCTTGTCAGTGTCGGTGGCCGGGGCAGCGCTCTTTGAATTATCGGCGCCCTGCATAGACCCTTCTGTAGCTGAGTCAACAGTAGATGATGCAGTGTTGGTAGAATCTTGGACTCGATCTGGCTTGGTAGAAGCAGGGACTGCCGTGTCTAGGGTTTTGCTAGGGTTATCTTCAACGGTGAGGGCGGCGGCGGAGGCTGTTGAAGGATTTTCTGTTTCGGTTGCCATTGAGAGAGTTAGAGGTGGGAGATAACGCGTTGAAAGCTGGAGCAAGAGACTCTGGGTGGATTTGGAGATGTTTGTTGCTTGGCTCGATGTAGGGTGTAATTCGAGGGAAAAGCAAGCAGGTGTACAGAAGAAGGGGTGCGGGGATCCAACTTATATTTCTTTGGACAAATTCTTCAAAGCCATCCTTCCTTCGTTTAAATGCTCTTGCTATTCATCGTTTGACACATGGCATCTAATTTATTGAAAAGTATACGCCTGATTTGATTATTCACGAATAACTAAAGAGTCGAATTATTGGTTTTATATATATATATATATATATATATAAAGGTCAAAATAATTTTTTTATGAAAACATTAGTAAATACAGTAAGAGAAAATAAATGAAAATATATTATCTATAAAAGAATAAGATAACAATAAAAAAAAATCTTAAATACCAACATTGATTAAAAATAATTAAAAAATGGATCATATCTATTGAAATTTATTAAAATTAAATTGTTTTTTTTAATATTCACTAGAGGCGTGTTTGTTTTGCAAAATTTATTTATCTAGAAAATATTTATTTTCTTGTAAAGTATTTTCTTGAAAAATAAATTATTTTTTATTTTAAAAAAAATATTTTTCTATAAAATTAAAATAGTTATTGTTCATGAAACTTCTCTAAATAAGTCGAATTTATTGACACTAAAATTATTATTTTTTATTAGAATGTGTCTAATTGACCTCTTTTTCTCTCGTCCTGTTTTTCAACAACTTTCTCTCATCTTTCTTATTACTTAAGGATTAAAATGTAAGAAAAAAAATCAAAACATAAAATCTTAAAACTTCAGGGAGGAAATTAATATTTAAATTGAAAGTTTATGAACCAAATTGAAGTTTTTTACTCTATTTCAACACTGGACTTTCTTTCTTGTTGTTATTGTGGTCTTTATTTTTTTAGTTTCTTTTAATTATAGCTCAAAATTCAATTTTATATAATTGATTTTTAATTCAAAATTTGATTATTCCTCGATACTTTGCATATGTAAGAGCATGCAAAGTAAACAATCTAAACACATAAATCTTAAATCTCGCGTGTCTAGCCTTAAATTATTTTTTCCCAAGAGTAAAGCATATCATTCACCCTTTATTAATTTTTAAAAATAAAGCAAAAAAATCACCATTTGTTAGCCTAGATTCTAGGTATCCATTAGGTAGTAGAAAATCAGGCTAAGGTTTTTTAAACATAAAAAAAAAAACATTTTAAGCCTATTTTTACCTAATAATTACCCTTAAAACCTCAATAAACCAACTTCTCAGCTCAACACACGCCCAAGTCAATTCAAAAACAAAAAAATAAAGCGAAAAAAACTTTTCAACTTTGATATACTTTTTTTAAAAATATAGAAGTTCAAAAATACCTCAACAACACTCTTCTCATTAAGAGAGATACATTGACATTAAATTTGACTTTTTTTACTCATGAAATCTGGACAACCAATCTCTTTCTCTCTCATTTACCTTTTTTTAATGACTCTCTCTCTCTTTTCTCTTTCAAACTCAGGAATTGAAATGTAAATAGAATAAAGTTTTGGACTAACATATACAATTTCCAAACTAAAGGAACCAAAAATGAAATATAAAAAATCCCACTTACAAATTTCTTTTAAAAGACGATGGATGAACAATGACAAAAAAGGGAAAATCCTTGGTTATTTTATCTCAGTATCAATTTTGATCCCAAATTTTAATTTTTTTATAGGTAATAGAATTGGATTTTTTTCATGTAAAATCAAACACTAACCCAATGTCATAACTTTTTTTTATGCACTGTAATAACTTTGTAGAAATCAGATCAAAATAAATTGTCAAGCCCAATGTCATGACAATGCAATGGAAAAGGACAAAATAAAAAAAAATCTCAATGGTCAAAGAAAAAAAATGTTAAAGAATAAAAAAAATTAAAAAAAAATCATTATTCCAATTCATAATGAATTGTGTCTTTATGCATAGTGATTTTCACTAATCTTTTTGGTTTTTGTTAATAACTAGATTTGTGGTCTACGATGCACCACTGGTAGAATTATTCTTTTCTCTAAACATAAAAAAGTGTAAATGCATTGCTAACGTGTTTTCGAGCAAAAAATAATAATTATGAATTCTAAATCTGATGCATATTAGACGATTCATGTTTTAAATATTGAGATTGTACATACTAGACGACATCTTGTTTTTAAAAAAACATATTGAGACGATAACAAACTTGATTGATCCATACCAACTTTGGTTAACTAGCACAATCCTCGACCAAGTTCATGAGATTGTGATAGTCCTATAAAAAGCAAATCGAAAAAAATCACGAAACTCAATTTCCTAACCTAATGTTGGATGATGAAATTTAGAAAAATTCAATCTAACAAAAGGATGAAAAAATAGCTTGAGTTAACTTGAGTAAACCGCATGAGCTGTGATAGAGGTCATGAGAATAAAATAACCCCATATAAATTATATTGAAAGAAACTATAAGGCCCAATTTTCAATCAACTCAGTGATGAAAAGCTAAAAATGAACAAAAAAAAAACTTAATATTTAAAAAAGGGCCAAAAAAATAACTTAAGATAACTTAGATAAACCTTCTGAACTTGCGACACGGGTCATCAAAATGAGATAACCCTGTTGAAAAGAATTACGAGGCCTAATTACAGACTATCCTAATGTTGAAGGACGGATTGCAAATAAAAAAATATTAAAAAAAGATTAAAAAAAGACCTGAGACAATTTAGGTTAATTCATCAAACCTTCGAACCAGGTCATGATATTAGGATAACCCTATTTAAAGAAAATAAAAGGAAAAGATGAATTTTAATTTTCAATCAACTCAACATTAAAAAATAAGATTGAAAAAAAATTCCAAGTTAACCCGGGAGAACCATCCTAATATCCATGTCTTAAAACCAGGATTACCGCATACAAGGCAAATAAAATAAATTACGAAATTCAATTTCTCAGCAAACAATTCTTCTTTTTTTTTTTCGGGTTCAAATTAGTCTTTGAATTGTCAAGTTTTGAATTCATCCATAAAGCTTTAAATTTCTCAAGTCAATGAAATTGATTTTGTTTTTCTCAAACCAAGCATCAACCGAGTGATGGATTTTTTTTCCGGACACCTTGAGAATGCAATGCAAAAATAACAGAGACAAACTATAAAATTTAATCCTAAATCAACCAAACATAAAAAGGACAAAAAAAAAAAAAAAACTTGAGCAAAAATTCATTATTATAATTCATGGTGTTTATGAGTCTGTGAGGTCACAATGTTTTTCACTATAGGAATTTTAGTACTCCTTTTATTTTTTTGATTAATTGTTATAACCCACAATACTTGTGAATTTTGGGCTACAATGTTTTTTTGCTATAGTAATTTCACTATTCCTTTTAGTTTCTTTTAATAATTAATAATAGTGATGGGTCGTGATATTATAAGCAATGAATGTATTTAAATATAAATATGAAGAAGATAACGAGTGGATGTAATTCAGCCTTTTCATAGCCATATTCCGTTTTCTTTAAAAGAAATTCTTGGCCATATGAAAATAGGACCCAAAATTCAACAGTCAACATATTAACAAATAAGTGAGTGACATCTGTCCTAAACCTATTCAATTATCCTCTTTCAAATCACGTACCTACACGTGACTCAATCCCCAGAGCACATGATCATGGGGTGACGAAAAACAAATTTTTTTACTAGCTTTATTCATTTAATTTAAAAAAGTTAAGATTACGAGAAAAAAAAGTTTATATTCTTATAAATCTTTCAGTTAAAATTTTATCTAATATAAAATTAAAAGAAAAAAAATTGTCAAACATATGTTATATTAACATTTATGAAACTAAGAAAAAAAACCAAATGCTAGCGTGTTTGAGAATGTGGTTGCGGTTGTTTTTCAAAATATTTTTCACTTAGAATTGTATCATATTTTTTTTATTTTTTAAAAATTATTTTTGACATCAGCGTATCAAAATGATTTAGAAATATAAAAAAATATTAATTTGAAATAAAAAAAATTTAAAATTTTTTTAAAAGCGCTTTTGAAAGAAAAAATAAAGACTATATTTTGTAAAATCAAAGAAAAAAAACTTATAAACTTAAAGAAAGCCTAAAGAGCAAAATTCATTTATGAAATTAAAAGAGAAAAAGTGAAATTTACGCAAAACAATTTCTAAAAATAGCTATATTTGGTGGGAAAGTTGGAGGATTTTAGAGAACTAGAAGGGTATTATTGAAAACAATTAAAAGATAGGAATAGGGCGGAACATGAATGAATGTTAGCAGAAATGAAATTTACCTAAGCTCTTGTTTGTTTGCTGCTGAAATATCTAAAAGAATGGTTGAATTCCCTGTAGTTATCCTTAAAATGAACTATTCACTGCAATATTTTTCTTTTTTTTTTCCTTTAATTTTATTTTAATTAATTATTTAACATTGTTTTTATTGAGAATCGACCTTCAAAATTGTTCCTCCCCACCCTCCACGGTACTATAGTAGTCTCGACAAGACATTGATTTTTAATTTTGCAAAAATCTATTTACTTTTATTGTTTGCATGAGAGTGAAAGTTATAAAATTAAAATTAAAAATGGATAGAAAAAGGCAATCCTGTTATAAAAAAACTTTTCTCTCTTGGTTTTTTTTGATAAATTTTACTCAGTGGTTTTATCAAAGATTCTTTTTGATCCATTTAGTTTGGGGATCAAATGTTTTGATCCAAAACTTTATTTTATTTTTATTTTAATCCATGATTTGAGATAGAAAAGTCATTGAAAAACAATGAAAAAAAGAGAAAGTTATCGGTTGGTCAAGATCCTGATCATGAAAAAGGTTGTTCTTAGCGTTAACATGTTTCTTTCGATAATAAGAGTTCTATTAATATGTTTTTTGACCTTAATCTTGCCTAAAAAGAGATCCGGTCCTATGAAATGTTTTAGAATCATGTTAATTTTGTGTTTTAGAACCAATTTTTTCCAAGTTTAAAAACACAAATGAATTTTTTAAACGTCTATAGAGTATTTCTTAGATGTTTTTCATGTGAAACTTTGGCCAAATCAATTAGGTCAAACCTTAAGACTCAGGTCCACCCAAAATATCACCATGATAACTCTTATTAAAAAAATTAAAACAACAAAATCTACAATTTGTTTAAGCTAAATTTGGTTTTTATCATGTCGTGGATGGACCCGTTAAATTAAACAAGTTATATTAGCTCAACTCCTACACAATTTGAAAACCATACTAAACATAAAGCCGAGTTCAGAACCTCTAGTTCGATCCATATGATTTAATGAGATAAAAAAATATTTTAATTAGATAAATATCTGTTTTATTTTTATTTTAAAACATCTATTTTTTTTTATGTTATTGGTGATTTTTTTAATAAATAAATGATATAGAGTAACACAATGTTTTTTTTTATAGATAATATATATTAATAAGAGAAAGAGGGGTTATCAATTATCATAGCAAATTATTTTATTTTATTTTAATTATTGTTTTTTTTATATATAAAAAAACTCTAATGACTTTTTTTTGTGTGTAAAAACATCCTAATAACATTAAGAGAGCGTTTGGGAACGCGGTGCAAATCATGTTCCTAAAAAATTTAATTTTTTATTTTTTGCTAAAATTTAATATGACTTGTATGTTTTGGATAGTTTTGATGTGCTGATATCAAAAATAATTTTTTAAAAATAAAAAAAACATCATTGACATGTATTTTAGCACAAAAAATTATTTGAAAAGTAATCACTACCACACTGCGAAACACCCTCTAAAAATTATTGTGCATAAAAGCCTCCCTTTTCACATTTTAAATTTACAATCAGAATTTTTCTTCCTGTTTTAAAACGCTTTGATAGTATTTTATTTGTGTATTTTTTTTTTAATCTAACTCATGGTGAATCGCTGGCCAGGTAACTTTTATCTAATCTGCCTGTTACGCAAACCTAGAACACAGGAGCTGGAACTTGTAGTGCTGCTGGATCGCACAAGAGACTGTTAAATAAGCCAAACCATCTCTCTCTCTCTCTTCCATTCTCATCGCTCCATTCCCTTTTTTCTTATTTGGAATTTGAACTCCAAATTCTCCATCTAAACTACAAATCCCTAAAAAAAAAAAACACAATGAGATTAACTTCAGTAATCCACAATAATAGCATCATTCCACTCTCCCTCAAGGTTTCGCCAGCTAATTACACTTATAGTGTCCAATTCTCTCATCCTCATTTCCCTTCTTTCAATTCAGGTCCACTCTCTCCCTCCCTCTCTTTACATTTGCATGAAATCAGTTTTTAATCGTTGTTCAAATGTTGAATTGCAGTTATTAGCAAACGCCGTGGCCAGAATTCTCCAATTTCATGTGCAAGAGGCACTGAACAGGAGGATGATCTATCCCCTTCAGGTTTTTGTACCCTTTTTTTAAGGGATTACAGCTTTGTTCATATAAATTGGGCGTATCATTTGCTCTTTTTTTTTTCCTCTTTAAATCTGCAGAAGCTGTGAAGACGAGTTCTCAGACACGCGATGATGTTAGCAAATTTATTACCTCTACTGCTCCCCCTTCTGTGGATAAAGCAGAGGAGAAAGTTAAAGGAAATTATAAGACATCGATTAAAACTGTTGCTTTATGTGTAAGTGACTTTGTGCATCCTGAATCTGTTGGTTCCGTCATTGTCTAGCTTCGAATAAATGTATTCAATGGTTCTTGCAGGTGTGCACTGCTGTGGCATTTGGCTTTGGTATTGGTTTGAAAGATGGTGTTGGCAAGGCGTCTGAGTTTTTTGCCGGGTACCATAATTTTACCCTGTGAAACCCCCACCCCCACCCTTTTTTTCCCCTGTTGATTCGACGCATGATTTGTTTATTTTGGATTTTCTTTTTATATTATGCATCATGTTAAGATTTAGGACCTACAAGAATTTTTTTTTAAAAAGTGCTAAAATGTAAGAATGAAGGAAAATGAGATTGTGAGAGTATGAAACAGGTGCTATTATTGTCCTGGAAAGGATCTATGTATGTAGTAGGTATTGTGTAGTGAAAAATATTATGCCCAGTTGCTTAGGCCCTGGTCTGTATTTTGGCGTTCATGGAACCCTCTTTATTAATCTGTATTGATGGCAATGGAGAATTGATAGGAATATAGTATGAAGCTCCTGAAAAGATGCGGTTGGTGAAACTAGCTAGTTCTGGGTCGTTTCTTTAAGAAGCATTTTTTCACTGCATATATTTTGCATTTTAAACTTTAATTTCTACAATTGTTTCTGCTAAGTGTGGTCCAAAATAGCTATTTTCTTTGACGTCTTTGTTTGATATCTTGTCTTGCATTTGCCAGTCTGTACCATTAAGCTTGAGTGATATCCACCATAATGAATATCATGGATCATTTCAGGTATATTTTGGAGCAAAGCTTGTCGGTGGACAATCTATTTGTCTTTGTTCTGATTTTCAAGTATTTTAAAGTGCCACTTATGTATCAGGTAATGCAATGGCTTTCTATTTACAACATGAACATTATGATCATACATAATGCAGTCTTGGACTTCCAATCTATTATTCATGAATATTTTTATCCATACACCCCAATACATTCCATGTAAACTGTGATAATGGAAAATTTGACGTGTTGGAAATATAGAATCGGGTGCTTTCATATGGAATTGCTGGCGCAATCATCTTCCGTTTGTCATTGATACTTCTTGGAACAGCTACTCTCCAGGTAAATCCCTAGTTGAGAGGCAAGTTTTTGCATTTTCTCCGTCTATGAGCTCTTTTTTCTGATTTTTCTGTTTTGATGTTTTAGAGGTTTGAGGCAGTCAACCTATTCCTGGCTACAATACTCCTTTACTCATCTTTCAAGGTGACATATCTTTTCTACGAGGACATAGAAACTGTTGGTGATCTATGCCTTCCATTTCCTTAATTACTTTTCAAAACGGGCTATAAAGACAAGAAATATACTAGCTCTTTAGCTGGTTTTGTTGGGAATTCACTGTGGGCCAGATATCAGGTCTCTTCTTGAGCCTGGAAACCACCTCCATTATTGCATATTTCAATTTTTGATTGTTGAATCTGTCATTTTTGTGACAGTTTATTTCACCTACAGCATGTGGCCCTTTGTGTTAATTCCCATTGCTTAAATTAATGTAGACTTATTGCTTTCCTTGTGTAACTGTAGCTATTTGCCACTGAAGAGGATGACAGCGACCTATCAGACAACTTTATAGTGAAGACGTGCCAGAGATTTATCCCTGTCACTTGTAATGTCCTTCTGTGCGACATTTACTTTCTTTAAAGTTTGTTTTTGATCCTTGAAATTATTAGAGACTTCCATCGAGCAAATTAAACCTCAAAATATGAGGAAACCTAGATCCAGAACTTCAGATTTCCAGGAAGCCCCAATGTGGTTAGAAATAGACCAATTAGTCTAATGTCGATGACAGTGGCTAGAGGTCCTTGATAATAAGATACGAGAATGACAATTGTCATTCAGTATCATTTTGAAATGGTTTTTTTTTTTGTTGATTGGAATCAAAAGAACCAAGACTCAACAAACTTTAACTTCATTAAAAGTTGAAGGGTCAAAATAATTAGGGACCCCCCCTCCAAAAAAGAAAAAAACCTCTCTTGCTTTCTCTCTACTTCATAAAAGTATATTGCTTATGTAATTTCGTTACGTTGACATATTGTGTTAGCCTTCCATAAACAAACAAACAAAAACTTAAGGGTCAAAATATATTGAGTCACAAACTTTGAACTGATTTATAGTTACAATATTTTTGATATTTTTTTTGTCCTTAATGTTGCAGCTAATTATGATGGGAACAAATTCATAACACGTGAGGATGGTTTGTGGAAAGTAAGTCATTCATGACATGGAAATGGTCCAACTAGTTACGTTAGTGCATGAAAAATAATATCGCATCATAAACTTAGCATAGAGGCTTTTATACATCCTAAATTATACTAAGTACTTTATTTCTAACAGGCATCAACCATTTTGGGCAGGCTACACCCTTACTTCTGACAGTAGCAGTTATTGAGCTCAGTGATATAGCATTTGCTGTAGGTTCTCTTTTTCTTCATCTCTGTGACACCTGCACACACAGAGGAAAATAACTGTATATATCCAACACATTTTTACCATGTATGTAAATATGAATGGATTTGCTGATTGATGTTGTCTATAGAATGTTCACACATTGTTCATGTTCTTTAGGTTGACTCCATACCAGCTGTTTTTGGTGTTACACGGGATCCTTTCATAGTTTTTTCTTCTAATCTCTTTGCCATTTTAGGTAATTCTATTTTGTTTTAATATTAGGCTTACAATTGTTAATTCCATATCTGAAATCCACTGTGTTTGATAAATGGATAAAATCATAGCATTTAGAAGTTGGATGTGTTTCTCTATTTTTCCTTTTCTTGGTCCAAACACACACACACACACACAAAAAAAAAAAGAACAGAAAAGAAAAGATGAGAGAAAGGGATGAAAGAAAGAAGAAAATCTCTCTCTATGCGTGCCCATTGCCACTCCACTTAGTACTTGGCAAAACCAAAAAAAATTCAAGGTTTTTAGGCTACCAGTACTGCACATCCTGTGTGCCTCTGATACAATATATTTCAACATATGGTTTGGTTTTGCATCTTCAATTTTAAACTGCTATTGCCTTATCTTTGTTCTTCTACAATTGAGTTACCTTATAATTGAACCACAGATGTATCTGTACTGATTATGGAATACTTCTGAAGTCAAATAAGAGATGACTCCATTAGAGGCTGATTGGCCACATTCCTGTCTAATGTAGGTCTGAGGTCTCTTTACACACTAATTTCTGAGGGTATGGCAGATTTGGAGTATTTACAGGTAAATTGTTTTTATTGTTTACATGAATCATTGACTTCTGCCGTGTACTCCACTTTAATTTTGTGCAAGACAGTCATGATGTACCAGTTTTCATGGGTTCTTAGTTGCGTTTGTTTTAGCTCATTTCCTTCATTTTATAGTTTTTGTGGTTTGTTCCATGCTAGAACCATTAATAGACAATCTAGGTTGCCACATTAAATATTTCTATTAGATGAAAGCTGTTCATGCTAGGGATGATGTAGTTCGGAATAAATACAACGAACTTCTATGTTTTGATGTTCTGTCAAGGAGAAACAACCTTAAATATCAAAATTTCCTAGATGGCAAAATGTATTTGCTCAAATGAGAGATCAGGGTAAGATAGGAAAGCACATGAGAGGACCTTCTCTGTAATTGAATTCTATCAACCGCAAGTCACTTGCAATTCTCTATACAATTGCATCATCTATCCACTCAATACCCATAAGGATTTCTTACATGCAGACACATCAAGCCTTAGATAAAATTCATGTTCTGGTCTAGGCAAGGTTAATCTGTGAAACATCCAAGGAATGAGAGGAGTATACCTCCTTTGTGCAGTTCATAAACTAACTTGCTGTCACTTTGTCCAGTTATTGCAGTCACTCTATGTTGACAAGTATGAATCTATATTCTATACTTACAGGATCTTTTTTTTTTGTCTTGCGTTTGTGTTCCTCAGCCATCGATAGCTATTGTTCTAGGTTTCATTGGATGCAAAATGATTCTGGATTTTATGGGTGGGATCTTCTAGCCCTTTACTGGTTCTACTTTCTGATAAATTTTCATTTCACTCAAGCTCAAGATTTCATTTTTTTAATGCAGGTTTTCACATATCAACCGAGGCGTCCCTTGGATTTGTGGCAACAAGTCTTGGTGCAGGCGTCCTATTGAGTCTAATGAAGAAGTCTGACTAGCTAAAGAAGCAATTGAAGATATGGATCCAAATATTCTTTGCTACAACATAAGTGGTAAACTTGTTTCGTTTCTTTTTTCCTGTCTTGTTCACTTTAAAAACAGTAAGATTAATACAAGATGTATGAGCCTCAGTAAGAAACTGCTCCAAATGGGAGTTTGTTACGGGGAAATCTCATCATATGTCCTAATGGATTATATTTAAAATCTCAGAGATTATATGTGCAACTCTTGTATAAAGGGCAATTCTCCTTGCCTAATATAGAAGTAGTTTTGCTCTTTCCACATTTTATAACTAAGTTTTTTCCTATCTAATGACTTGAATTTGTTGGCTCTTTCTGCATCATGTGACTTTTCTATAATTTCAAGAATGGTAGTTAGCTGAATATCCTTGACAGAATAACATCTTAATACTTACAAGTCCAAATTTATGATGCTATTCCTGTATATTTGCAGGCAACATATAATGTGGCACAATGGAGGATCATTGAAGGAAAAGCAAATGAATAAACAACCGAGTAAGAAATCATGATCTTCAAACCCTGTATAAACACTATTATCAAGCACACCTATTAACTGGATCATACCTTTTATCATGTGTAATAATCATATGCTCCTGATCCAGTTTTCTCTCTCTTGAAATATTGTTTCTTGAACTTTTAATACACGAGCTCCCTTGGCTATAAAGAGATAGTGGACCTCGGTTAAGTATGAAAACCCTGGTTGAGAATGCTTTTACCACCCCTCTTCATATTACCTGCATGCGTAGGTTATGCCCTTTGACATTGATCAAGATCTCACGCCACTGGAAGTAACTGTATTCTCTTGCTATTTTAGTATTGGGAATGCATGCCATATTACATGATTTTAAGTGCGTTTAAGTTCCTGTTTAGTAATACGGCTTCATATCTTTTGAAAGAGTGTCTAGACAGTAAAAGCATCAAAATGATGATTTTTAAAGTGATTTTAGATGGTTTTGATACGAAGATGTCAAGAAAAAAAAAAAAAAAACACCTAAAAAGCATCAATTTGGTATATTTTCAAGTGAAAAACACCTGTATTGTATTACTAAATACACACTAAAAGGTCATAACAACAACAGTTTCAAGGTATTAAGGAGCAAGTTGCCTGCTTCCATTAGGGTATCATTGCCATGGACACCCCTCTCTCGTTTCTTCCCGCTTGCCTGTGCAATTAATTATGCTGCTTTTAAAATCAGGGACACTTTCAGACAAGTAACAAAGGCGAACTAATCAAAATACAGGGTTCTTTGGAGAGGAGATGACTGATCAAAATATTCGTTGTGCTTGTGCCTTGACACTAGCTATAAGTTCATGGACCGTGCGGGCTGCTGGCTTGGATATGCTCTAGAAGTTGTTTAGATATGTATGCCTTGGTTATACATGGTCTTGGGTCCAGGCACACGCAAGCTCTCCAGATTAAACGAAGTTCGAATTTCCCTGAGATTAACTCATCAAAGATGGCGTGAATGCCAGGCTAGACTTAGGGAGGGATCTGTTTGGGAATATTGTTAGCTTTGATATGGGCTTCTGAGAAAATGTTGTCTAGGGCGGGGTGGCTGTTGGATTGATTGAAAAAAAATAAAATCAATAATTGTGATACTGAAAAATGAACCACTGACCACCGCGTTGCTATAGCATGATAGACCTCCAAATAAGAAAAAAAAGAGGAGTTTTGGTGAGAAATAAACCCTTCTCCACGTGTTCCCAGGCATCCTCCAAGATTCTCTCTTTCGGGAAACAAGACATAAAATACCAGAACTCGAGGTTGATTAGTGCATGGAGAAAGGATTTAGCCATGCTTACATATATGCAGCAGCCATACTCCCTTCTATATTTCCTCTCCTCACACGAAGCAAGCTTTGGAACTCTCCGTCTTTCAAGTTAAGCTCAGGCAACCGTGTAAGCTTAATTCAAAAACTTCTCAAATTATTCTTGGGGTTATAAATCTTATTTCGTTCGAACAACCTCTTTTCTTGTAAAGTTCTCTCTACAAAAATGCTGAAGAGGTTCTTCTACCATCCCTGATTCTACTTCCAACCCATCTCCTCTCTTTGATAGAACTACTAGGTTCAAATCCATTTCTTCACTTTTAGATTTGATACCCTTAGTTTTAGATTCATTTGTTTTTTTCCTTAAACTTTATTGTCACCATGTTTTATAGTCTCTGGGTTTTGAGAGAGAAAAAAAGAAATAATCGGAAAAAGAAATCATTATAGTTATCATAAATATCTTTGAAATGCAGATTTTTTTATTATTATTATTTATGGTCGGGGATATTCTATGAAAATGAAGCTCGAGTCAGTATAGTTATCACAAATATTTTTCTTTGATTTTTTTACTTTATTTTAATAAACTAAAGAAAATATAACATGAGTCATAAAAGAAGGTTTTGAAAAAAAAAACTATAATTTTCCCCCATTAATTTTTTTGTTGCCTTTATTGAAATCTACAACAAACTACAAATATGCACATAAACAACAACAAGCAACCTGCAGAAGCATCAATGCCCACAGCAGCCTAAAGCCATTCTATCCTTATTCTGCAATCCTCATATCTTCATATATATATAGTTACAAAGTTAGTTGGATATTATTAGTTAAGTTAGTTATAACCGTTAAAGTTAGTTGAATATTATTAGTTAGTTGAGAAAGTTAGTTCAAATATGTGTATATATATTCATTCATGTAATCTGTAAAGAATAAGAAAAATGAGAAGAAGACTCTGCATGCAGATTATTCAGTCGTGAACAATTCTTCTTTTCCTTTCAAGAAATTCATTCTCTCCTTCTATTGGAACTTTCATCTGCATATTCTACATTCCTCACGTAGGAATTTTACAGCCTTTCTTGTGAACTTCTTTTATATATATATATATATATAATCATGTAATTTGTTAAAAAAAAATAGATTCTGAAAAGTTTCTTGTTTCAGCATATGAGTAGTGCGTTTTTTTTTTCTTTCCTAATACATTCGCGTTATATATAAATATATATTATTAAAACTTGCATGGTTTTGATAAGTTGTTTTAAAAACATTATTCCAATGAAAAAAAAGCAAAGGAAATTAATGATATAATGAAGTTCTAATTGAACAAAAAAATTTATTATTTTTTTCTCAAATCATCTAGATTTTTTCTTGTTGATTCTCATTGTTTTTTATTCTTATCGGAATAAAAACCGAGGAAAAATATGTTTTTTTTAAAGTAGTATACAGATAAAAAAAGGCAGAAATTATGTAAGAAAATTATATTTTTAAATAGAGTTGAAATTATTATTTTCTTTATAAAAAAACAATTTTATTGTTATATTATCAAATAAAAAAATTAAAAGCTCTTCCCACACAACATATGTGCCTAGTGTTTTTTCATAGGTGAAAAGTTGCCGATGATTGCATTTTATTTAGCGTGGAGCGCCGGCACGTGACTAGTGTTTTACTATGAGGTATGTCTTTCCGCCTCAACTCCACAACAGCTGAATAAAAATGGCACTTGTATTGGAACCACAAGCCATACAGGGCTACTAGAAACCGTCAACAAAACGTGTTGAAAAACCACCACAAATTGAAATTCACCCAACCTTAGAATTACTCTTATGCTTGATTGAATGCACTTCAAATGTTTGTTAAAATGCTTGTTGCTGATTAGCAAGTTCTTTTCATCGAACCCGTTTCCCCTTTTACGTACTCCAAGTGTTTGCTAAAATGCTTAGTAGAAACAGGATGCTTATCAGAAGTTTGGTTTCGAGTTCAGTCCCTTGTACGAGAAACTTTTCAGGGACAGCCCCGCCTCCACGGCAGGTTCTGAAAACCGGAGATACTTTAAGACAAACGAGGATATTCACAAACGAGGACGTTACTGAATATTCAAAGGCGAGTCATGATTCCAATCCATTGCATTTCGATTCTGAATTTGCCCGGAATGCTGGATTTGAGGATCGGCTTGTCCATGGAATGCTGGTTGCTGCTCTATTTCCTCGGATTATTGCATCCCACTTTGTAAGACATGACTCCTACCCTCTTTTTTAAGATTCAAGTTATTGGCTTTTCATTCTTCAATTGACAGTTGATGTTGAGATTGCCAAACTTTTGTAGCCTGGAGCCGTATATGTTTCTCAAAGCTTACATTATAAAAGCCCTGTATATATTGGAGATGCAGTTGTTGGAGAGGTACAAGCTACTAATATAAGAGAAAACAAGAGTAGATACATGTAAGCTACATTACGCTTTCTGTTTTTGTCCTGAAGTAATGACAGCAGCACTTGACTCGGTTTCTGGCTGTTAAATGATCAGAGTAAAATTCTTGACAAGGTGCTTCAAGAACGATAAGCTTCTCGTCATTGATGGAGAGGCGGTGGCGATTTTACCAAATCTAGCTGCGGAGAAGGTGAATGTTGTGGACTGATGAACCTTCAGCAAATTGCCAGACTAAAAATTTTGAAGGTGCTTTGCTTTGATTACTTTCTAATTTATGAGTCTTGGTAGATAGGCCAATGGATTTGATGACTCTTTTAGCTGTTTTCAAGGATAGTTCTTTCCCTCCCTGTCCTGTCCCATGTGTTTGTCGGCGCACGAGAGAGGGAGATGGCTAGCTTATGGACTTGCATTTGACTTGGTGGTGGAATTGGTGAAGTTATAAAATAAAAAAAAAAACTGGCTTTCTTCGAATTCTTTTACTAGCGTGCTCCGGCATAAACTTGTAGGTTTCTTGGAGTGCTCCTATTTTAGGTTATAAAGCATTAGTACATGTTTCATTCAAGGCTCTCTCATAGAGTTCAGAGTTTGCTCCTTGCATGACCATCCTTGACTCACTTTAACCGGAAGTGTAGAGAGTCATATTCGCCTGAGGCAAAGAAGAGCTGCAATAAAATGAATTGTTTGTCAGTAAGCGTTTTCTTAGCTACTCCGTTCATGGACTTGCCTTAGCCGCTACATGCATCATTTTGCTCTTGGAAATAATGATTAGCTGGTTTTGCTGAGACTGGGCCAAGAAATAGAGAACATAATGACAACATTAATCATGATGGTCCAGAAAATGCCTAGGCAAGCATAAAGAAGTCGAGAGAACTGACACGACATGTAAGTAACAAATTCTATTTGCTTTGTTATTCTGCTTAGCCTGCGTGTATACAAATTTTCAGGATCAGAACTCAATTTCCACCTGTTTCTTGGGCGAGCATCCTAGCAACCATCGTAGCCTAATGCCCTATCACCTACAGAATTTTTCAGACAGCTTTTACATAAAATGCAAAAACCATTCCTCGACCTTTATATTTTAGGAAGAACTATCAAACAACTCGATACAATCCCAGTGTGCCAGATATGGTGATGGGTGGATTGATTTCAAATCGCGTTGCTTTTCCCTACAGAAGCAATTGAGGCAATCTGTTGGCCTCCTTGGCTGCCATTTTTTCTCCGGTCCATATGGTAACATGGGGCCACTCATTTTTCGGTACAGCTTTTTCGCTATCAACAGAACCGATTTCTGCTTCCAGAGCTGCCATTTCAGCGTGAAAAGGAGGGCAGTCAATTCCACAGGGACCTTTTGATGAAGGAGAAGCTCGCAACCAGCTACAGCCGTAACACCATGGCTTCGCTTGTGGCAAGAGTGACATGAGCCTTCTCAAGGTTGTGCTCCTTGTCCTTGAGAAAAGTCTTGACCTTGGGGTTATTCTCAGCCAACTATTTCAATAAACACAAGTCAATGTTGGATAAGAAATTATTATCTTTTATAGCCATAAAAAAAAAATTGCCGGTAAATCCAGATACAAAGCAAGTAGCCGGGGCGACAGAAAAGTCTTCATGGATTAACGGGTGGAAAAGGGAGACAAAAAAGGCGAGGGTAATAAGGAGGCATTTATATGAGCTTAGCTTTTTCCATATTTATTATTTATTACCTACAGAAAGAGATATGGATTGAAGTGAGGACCCATCTGGCTTGTCTCCCTACGCGTATCAAGCCTTGTTTATTGTCAAATAAAATTAGTTAGCTACGAGTCAGGTAGTAAGAAGAATCGAAATCCTCAAATAAAATTAACAAGGTACGGAAGAATCCCAGCTTGCTGCGTTTCTCTCCATCTTTTCTTCTCAATTCTCTCCTCATTTTTCTTCTTAAATCTTCATTTTTTGTTAAGAAAAGTTCTTAGCAGAATCACCCATGGATTTCTGTATAAATAACTTTGTATACCCACCCACAGCAATTCCTAGCTCCTTCCAGTTCTTATCGTTACCTTCCCGTTTCAGAACCCATCAATTATTACAACTTTCGACTTTTTACACAGACTTGAAACCACATTACTTACATGATACCACCACCATGCATCAGGCCACGAGCTTGAAATCCAGAATTTAAGAGAGGAGGTGATCTATCACAGATGAAAGTCATGGAAAGTGAGGGGAAGTGTTGCAAAAGGAACGGCGGAGATTTTCTTCTTGGGTTTCATCGCTAAAGGCAACATGGTAAATTTACAGTATTGTTTTTTTTTTTTTTTCCATATCAAATTAAATGGGAGACAAGAACTAAGCAATGCCAAAATTGGTTTCAAATAGAGTAGAACTTGAAGTCACCAGTCAGTTGCTCAATGTGACATGGTGGGTTTACATGATGATCTGTTAAAGTAGATTCAATATGACATCGCTAATTTAGTGGGTGCACCCGCAAATCGAATAACCTGGAAAAAACATGGGCTTAATTTTTAAAGAAAAAAAATAAAAAACAATGCTAGTTTAGCTTATTTTTATATAAAAAATAAAACAACAATGTTTTAGATTGATCAAGATAAAATCGAGTTAACCCACCCACTTTATGATCGAGGCATCTCGATCGGGTTTTATAACCTTGCTTTTGAATTTTTTTTAATTATTAAACAATTATAAAACTACACCTTTACAGAAATGATAATACATAAAATTATAATCAGAGAAAAATATATTTTTTTATTGAAATTATTTTTCATGATTCATATAATTTCTTTTACAATAAAAATTGTCCAAGTCTTAATATTTTTTATGTGATTGAAGAAAAAAAATAATAAATATAATGAAATCATGTTAAGAATCCATTAAAGAAATTTTAAAAATAAAAAAATTTATTTTAATTGAATATTTATGAGATTGTTTTTTTTCATATTAGATACATAATAATTAAAAACAAATTATTAATATTTCTATGAAAACCTATAACGATTGAAATAACATGTTAAATATTTTTTTTATATTGCAGTTTAATAAAAATAAAAGTAATCAAAATAAATATAAAAAATATTTTAGATGATTTAAAATAAAAATAAAAAAGGTGTTTGTCTAATTAAAACTTCTTTATCTTATTAACACGATAAATTCTTATTTTTCATTTTTTAAAATATTTATTTTTTTAAAAAAGAAACCATT
>Ga0307515_10004502_pt1 | contig 28828 bp, 5 predicted proteins | sample 17_EM_MG_FD_194513 | JGI IMG/M metagenome (GOLD analysis project Ga0307515, IMG submission 194513) | Populus trichocarpa ectomycorrhiza microbial communities from riparian zone in the Pacific Northwest, United States - 17_EM | ecosystem: Host-associated > Plants > Roots > Unclassified | place... | reverse complement strand
CTAATTGATGATAGAGATGACGCAGACGATGAATATTGATTGATTCGTGATGCAGTAGATGCGGTTGATGTCTATATAGATTGCATGCGGACTTCGTCCTCGCAATGTGTCCAGAGCTTAGTCAGCATCTCTCGCTTAACGTGTTCTACCAGTCAGTGGGACACCCCAGTCAGTGGGACACCCCACCAACACCAACACACGTTTTTGTACGATTACTCAACTATAATAAAATAAATTCGATTGAAATCTAGTCTATAGGTTCTCTAATTTATAGTACATTAACGCCTGTTATGGCCTTATATATAGCATTTTAAACACGTTAGTGGTGCTCGCTGTTGCACTTGGCTGGCATAGTTCTGATCAGCCTCCTGCTTAGCACTTTCCAAGCTTTAAACTAGAAGCTGGCCTTGCTTAGCCTATAGAACACCTCCTTACGCAATATACCTTCGGCGTTGCTACTACTTCTACTTTTAACGTTGATTTGCTATATAAAGCTCTGAATTCTCCTTTGCAAGTATAACTGCTAAATATATAGCTATCTGGCATCCTTTAACGAGTTAATTAACTGCTTAACTGGTAGGGCTCTGTAACTGGCGCTAAAGGAGGTTCTATATAAGCCTTACCTGCTACTCTAGCTAAGTAGTAGTACGGGGCGTTTCTAATATCCATAGAGATGCTGCTCCGTTGGCTGTGCCTGGCGGAGAAGGTGTTTTAGTAACTATAAGCGATAATAGGACGCGCTTAGGATCGTACGGTACTAGGCCTATAGCAAGAAATCCACTTTTAATATTCTAATCTGTAAAGATAGATAGCCGCACCTTCGTATATATTGCGAGGAAGTCTTTTTTATTAATATGGTAGATTCCTTAGCGGGTAAGTTCTTAAACCTCCTACCCATACGAGCGCTTTAGAGGGGAGAAGTAGCCTACATTAAGCGGTTAGAGAAGATGCGATGTATGCGTAGGCATACAGAGCGTAATAATCTTATTTGCTGTACAATACTGATTAAATTCTAGCGTCGCGTGGCTGTTATGGCCGTTAAGGATAAGTAGACGGTAGACTCCCTTTATATAAGACTCTGTATATATATTAAAGTGCTTAATCCATTTATACCCTAGCTTATCTGTCGTCCAGCCATTATTGCTAACGGCGAGTACTTAGTTAGGAGGTAGGCCCTAATACTAGCCTAACTAGTAGACCTTTCCTGCAAGGATAATAAAGGGCGGAATTGCCCAGCCAAAAGCGTTAACTCCCTTAATCACCGTTACCCATTCGCAATTGCCTAGTTATATAATAACTGCTCGGCTAATAGTGTTAGAGCTTGTGACTACTTTTAATATCATAGCTACACCTATTATAAATCCAGTCTCGTTAAAGTTGTAGGTATCTTTATTAAGTATGCCGTACGACTAACGCGTCTCATTAACGCGGTTAAACTACGCGCTAATCGTGACCGGATTTTCGTATTTTGCCCGCTATAAATAGAACTTCCGATTTCACTTTATCTATAACTCTAGCTGGGCGTTAATAAAGCGGGATACCCAGTTTTTGCCAACTAGTTAGGGGGGAGGATTTTGGCCGCGCGCCATAAGTAAAGCGTCTGCCATTCGTCGTACGTTAATAATCTAGGGGGGAAATCCTCGTCAGTTAAGGTCTAGGATCCACTAAACAAGCGCATGCTCTTTAGAGGGCTGCAGCTTACGTTTCTATAGATTAGACGCGCTCTAAGGTGTTACACCATTAAGGCGACGATAGAGGGTAGATTTTAGGATATCATACAAGCCTGCAGTCTTGCGAAGACCTAAATTTTGGTTTTTCTGAAGCGTATTAGCAGCGAGAAGAAGTCTACCTTCTTGCTGGAGTTTTAGAAGCTTCTGTGTTGATGTTATAATTAATTTGGTTGGTGACGCGTGTTGGTGTTGGTGGGGTGTTCTACTAACTGGGGTGTCCCACTGACTGGTAGAACACGTTAATTCTGACATCCCCCTATGCTGACGATGCTCTGCTCGTCTGTCCCAAATAGGCAATTATGAAGCTATTCCCAAATATCTTGTAAGTGCCATTCGGCCTACGTATAGAGGGAAAACCTAGTAGGCGAAAAACCTCTGTCACTTGCTCCGTTAGTTACTAATTCCTAGCATTACACAGTGCTTCGTAAATTGGTTAATTAGTAGCTGTTTTATAAGCATATCTTTAGGTTAATCTTTACCTAGTATATATACCACTTTAAGTTAATCTTATTAAACCATATCGTTTTATACAAAGAGGTATCAAGTCTTAATATGCTTGGCTTTCTAGTGGTGTTTCGTGTTGTACGAAAGGTCAACTATCCCCTTATTGTCGCAGTAAAGCGTAGGGATAAAAGGGTTGTCGTCGTCTCTCTCCCCCAGATCTCTCGTTAGCTTTTTAAGCCATACTACTAACCTTGCTCCTTCTGACGCTGCTATAATCTCTACTTCTATTAAACTTAAGGCCGTTAACTTCTGCCTTTAAGCCATCTAAATTATAACTCCCCTATAGCGTATAACTGCTATGCCTTAGAATAATATCCGATCGTGCTCTGTTCCCCACGTAGCGTTAGTAAAGATACTATAGCTAGTAGGTAAGTTAGTTAATGTAAGCTTGTATAAGGTAAGGTAGATCTTTTAATTTAAGTAGGTAATTCCAATTTTAAGAGTGCCGTTTAGATATTATAGTAGCTGCTTACTTAAGCGGTAATGTAATTCCCCTAGTGCTGCTATGAACCTAGCTAGCTGACTAATAGTATAGCTAATATTAGGACGTGTGTAGTTTAATAGGTAGATTATAGAGCTAATAATCTGTCAATATACCATTATATCGTTATACTTAAAGAGACTTTTAATATTAGGCTTCAGAACAGTACCTATTGGTATTAGTAGCTTAATCGGATTATAGTTGTCCATCTTTAGCCGTTTAAGTAGCTTTTTGGTATATATTATCTAATATAGTTTAAGGGTTTAATTTATACAATCTTAATTAATTTAGAAGCCTTTAAATACCTCTATAGGGCCTAGGTCTTTATATCTCCATTCTTTTAAGATTTTTATCTTTATAATATTAAGGTATTAGCGCTTTCCTGCGATTAGTATATTGTTAACAAATAGTAAGATATATACTCCATTTCCTATAAAGAGATTAGGGTCAGCCTTAGCTAATTTTAAACCTATACTCTTAAAGAACTTCTTAACTATATAGAGCTATTCTCTTAGTACCTGTTTTAGGCCGTAGAGTAACTTATTTAGCTTTAAGTAGGCGTCTTTTACCCCCTTAAGGTTAGGTTTGAAGTTTCTTAATAGGTTAGAAATCTGTATATAGATCTATTCTTATAACGGCGGGTTTAAGAATACAGTTTTAACGTTAATGTAGTTAAGCTTAAGGTCTTTTGCTGCTACCTTTACCATCAAAAACCTAAAGGTGTCGTATTGTACGACTAACGTAAATGTCTTAAAATAGTTAATATTAGGGGTCTGCTTATCTCCCTAAATGCATAGTCTTACCTTCTTGCGAATTACTTCTCCCTTAGCGTTATACTTGTGCTTTAGAACTAGCTTACTTAGGAGTAATAACCTTCCTTCTAATACTGTCCCCCTTATAATGGTATAGGTATGCATTCTCTTAAGAGAGAGAAATTTGTTAAAGATAGCTTTTATCCAGCTAGGAGCGTCCTCCCTTAAGGCCTAATCTAGCTTAATAGCGTTAAACGGTGCTATAGGTGCTCCTAAGGAGGTAGTGTTCTCAGTTTCTAGGTAGATAGCTTTTATAGCTATTACTAACTAAACTACCGTATTATTAAAAACCCTTATATTTAGCAACCTTCTAGACCTTATTTTCTGCGTATAAGGAATGTATATTAATATACTTTATATAGGCGTCCTACCCTAAGTATTACCTTATAGATTTAAGCGTCCCACTTAATCTTAACCTAGGCTTCCTACTTAATTTAAGCGGCCTACTTGGTTTTGACCTAGGCTTCCTACTTAGCTTAAGTGGCCTACTTAGTTACTATCTAGCCTACTCTTAGTTCTCGTAACTAGAGTTTTTATTAGCCCGTTTAAGGTAGTAGGGGGAGGTCTAGATTAGTTTATAGCTTAGCTTATAGCCTGCACCTAATATACTCTATAAGGGAACGTATACTTATTTACTTTAGTATCTCTAAAGAGCTTAATTGCTTACGTATATAGGTTTATTATCTTAAATTAACTACTTCCTTTTAATTCTATAAAGACGTAGTTAGGCTTTATTCTTAAGTTATACTTCCTAGGGTATTTCTTAAGCGTATTAATTGGGTTAGTGTAGCACCTAAAAATAACTAGATTCTTTAAGTTAGGGACTCGTCGGGTATATGCCTTATATAGTGTAATAGCACTACTATGCTCGAATTTGTTAAATAGAGGTGCTAAGGTTAGTACTTAATTCTTAATCTAGATAGTATATTTAACTACACAGCACCAGAGTTTAATTAGTATATTTCCTTAAAATAGAAGTGACCTTATTTTATAGTTGACTATATAGATTACGCGCTTGATCGCGCTATTATATAAGTGCTTATATAGCGGGCAGGGCTTAAAGTTAATACCTTAGGGTATTAATTCGTCTTAGAATCTACGGCTAAACTCCCCCTTTCTATTATCCGCTTAAATCTATATAGCTTTAGTCCTAGTAAACCTCTCTGCCCTTATAATAATCTCTTTAATATATAGTAGTACTTTTTTAGTTTAGAGGGTCTTAAAAGGAATAACTTAGGTATAGTGTATAGCGTTATTTAGGGCTAGTAGGTAGTAGTTATAGCCTCTAATTAATATGCCAATTTATCCCATAGTATTAAAATGTAGCCCTTAATTAGGTGTCTTTTCGCGCTTAGTTATCTTCTTGCTTAGTATTTCTCGTATCTTCCTAGCTAGATAGGCTTCGCACGTACTCTTGCTAACTAGTACTACTTTCTTCTTAAGCTTTATGCCTAGTAAGGAGTGCTATAGCTTAAATAGGTCGCTGTAATTTATATGTCCAGTTTAACAATGCTATAGTTTAGTATCTATTTTATTAACGTTTAATTATAAATTGTGTGCTTCCGCTATTGCATTAAATGCTCCCTAAGGCTCTTATAGTACGTAGAGGTTATTCTTTATAGTGGCCTTAAATGTCGCCCCTAATTTATACTTACCAATAGCTTAATTGTCTAGGTTAAATGTAATTAAGTAGCCTTCCTAAGTAAGAGTCCTTACTAAGATTAGCTTAATCGTCTTAAATAAAGGTATAAGCTAGACGTCTTTTAGCCTTAGGCTACCAATTTAAACTTAGCTATAGCCTATAGCAGGGATAACGATCCTATTTGTAGTACAGACCTATTAAGGTATATTCTATCTCTTTAAGTATGCTAGGTCTAATTAGTCACCAGTAAAGTACTTAGTTACTCCTAAGTTAAGAGCCTAAGCTAGTGATGTTGTTATAAGCATAGCACGTTTAGGGTTAGGGTTAAGGTAGATTAAATCGCTATTAAATTCTTCCTTAGCTATAGCTATATTCCCTACTTCCTCTGCCTTAGGAATACCTTAATCTATCTTCTTAGCGTTATTAAATTGGAATTATTTAAGCAGGGGATAGTCTTTCTGGTAGTATCCTTTCTAATAGTATACTCTGCACTCATCTCTTTCTAGTTATCTTGGCTCTTTAGTTACTTAAGATAACGATCTATAACGTGATAAGGAATAATTAAATCTACTAGTATAACCTTTACCCCTTATTCGACCTTAACCTTAGTTTCCCCTTCTCCCCCTAGGTTCGTCTTTTCTCTTATATATAAGTGCAGTAGTCTATATAGGGAGAGCAGTCTCTTACTCCTAAAGAAGGGTAATACAGCTCTTAAGGTCTCGTTTATCTTATAAACACTAAGTCTTTGTATTTTACCACGTGATATCGCTTAATAGGGCCAGAAGGAGTTACTCTTTAATATTATTGTTAGTAAGTACTTAAGATATTAAGGCTAGATTAATCTTAAATTAATTTAGTATATAAAGGAACTTAATAATTTATATCTTTATAGGGTCGAATATAGTGCTATAGAACTCCCTGTAAAGTCTAGAGATATAGACCTTATTATTAGCCTTATTAAACTTCTTTATTCCTTCCTACATTCCCTAAATATTATACGCCTTTATTATCGCACGCATCTCTTCCTAACGGTTGTCTCCTATTAAATTATAAATAATCTTATTTGCTTCCCCTCGTCTTCTTCTCCTATTAGCTAAATTGACTTAAGCTAGGTCTTCTGTACTAGTGACGAAATCCTATCCTTCTACTATAAGTAGGGCTGCCTCGCAGGTGCGCTCCCAATCTGCGAAGTTGTCTCCATTAAAGATGGCGATTTTACTAGCCTTATGATCGTATGTAGGCGCCGTTGAGGTTAAGGTAGAGGAGGTCATTTCAGGGGTTGATTTTTGAGTTAGGAGAGGTGTTGCTACCCGGGCTTATAACCTGTTGGAATTATAAGGTTATAGGGTCACAGCGGAGCTATCTTGAGGGTCTAATTGATGATAGAGATAACGCAGACGATGAATATTGATTGATTTGTAATGCAGTAGATGCGGTTGATGTCTATATAGATTACATGCGGACTTCGTCCTCGCAATGTGTCCAGAGCTTAGTCAGCATCTCTTGCTTAATTCTGACAGTGTACCAGGGTTGTTTTGGATAAATATTATCGCGATAAGTCTTGGCATACTCCAAATAAATTTTCAGTCGCCTTCTTCTTTTTTATTATTGTACAAAATATAGCTTTAGAAGTGGAATTAGAAGCTCTCGACTTTATTAATACCTCTAAATCAAAAAATACAAGAGGTCGCTTAGCTCTTTTAACATAGGAGTATACCCGTTTACTAGGTAGTAATAAGCCCATATAAAATAAAAAAGCCTATCTTTTATTCTATTGTAAACACTATATAAAGTTATACGCTATATAATTAACTTCTAACTTCTAAAACTACTTAGCGTTAAAGTATAGCATTACGGTTAAGCCTAAAACCAGTTATACGAAAGAAGTAATACAGAATTAATTAAAAGACCTTTACCTTAAAGCGTCATCTTAAAATAAGACAGAAAAGCTAGATTTAGAAGTACTCCAAGCGGTTCTAAATAAGGAAGTTATTAATAAGGCCCTTATTACATTAATTATTATACAAAACTTACTATTTTGGATAATTAAGTAGCTAGAGTTCTATATTCTTTTACAGTTAATTAATCCTAAAGTAGACGGCCATATAACTATAGCCTATTTAATAGTTAGTAAAAAGATTTATAACTTATAGCTATTGCAAAAGAATATTATACAAAAGAGGCTGTAGTCTACATTAACGAGTATTTATCTCTCTATTAATATCTAGACCTCTCTAAATAATTACCTTCTCCTTATAATTTGCGGCCATTTTATAGATAGTTAGGAAAAGCTTATAAACGCTCTTCTTAGCCTTTGTATAGTAGCCTCCTATAGCGGGAATAAGTAATAGAATACTCTCCTTTTAGTGCTTAAGGACTATAGGATTACGTAAAAGCTAGGTGCCGTTATATCTAATAACTATACTATAAATAATAAGCTCTATTATACGATAAGCGACTAGCTTCTTTAGGAAGAAGGAATTAAATAAAATCCTATTTACCAATGGATCCGCTATTAGGGTTATATTCTTAACCTTACTATATAGGCTTTCCTCTTTAAAAACTTAATTAGTTTTAATAATATTAAGTCATATAAAGAAGATAAGGTAAAAGAAAAAGAGTTAGATCTAAAAGAGGAGAAAAAGAAAAGTAATATATTTTAGAAACTTAGCGCACTTAGAAAGCTTTATAATATTACTATATACACCTATAGCTTAGCTAGTCGTATAAGGAAGTTTAAAAGTCTTATAGGGAGAAGAATTCCGCTTAATAATTGTACAAAATAGAATAGCTGGTATTTTATACTTAGCGTAGCAATTAAGAAAGAGTCTGCCCTTAATATGTATACTAAGCGTAACCTTAATACGCTTAAAAAGGACTATCTTAGTCCAAAGGACTAGGAGGCGCTTTATACAATAAAAAGTTTTCTTTAGATATTCTACTAGGCAACCCTAAAATGCTAAAAATATAAAGCAACGCTTAAAAATATACTCTTTATAATAGATATTATAATTAAGCACCTTAATAAATTCCAGGTTAGTTTATCCCCCCTTTTTATTTCTTAATTTAGCTAATATTATATAATAGAGGGAGTATATATCTAATAAGGAGTTCTCTAAACGTATTAAAAATACTTAGAATACCTTTAATAGATATTATTATAAAACAGATAACTCGCCCCTTTATACCGCTGCACTTATTCTTTATCTAGCCTATTATATAAGATATATTAAGCAGGTTTAGAAGAAGGAGTGGCGTAAGCCTATACTTAATAGCGTTAAAGAGCTTTAGGAAAGATATTGGAATAGGAGTTCTACGCCTAGAAGTATATCATTATATAAAAGGCTAGCTCTAGCTTAAGACCTTAATAAGTTTAATAAGATTGCTAAGGATCTTAATAGTATAATATTTTAACCAAAAAGTTAAGATAAGTATAAGGACTTTATCTTTAAGACGCCATATAAGATTTTAACAACTGCACTTTAGTAGTAGTCTTAAGAACAGCAATAAAAGCACTAGCTACGGCTCTTACTTATAGCAATTAAAATTCTCTTAATTTTAGCAATAGGCGATAAGCCAGAAAAAGTCTTTTTAGAAAGACGTTATACGGTATTATAGGAGAAAATATAAATAGATCCTAAAACTCTTAAGAAAACAAAGTGTTTAAAGAATTAGCATTAGAGAAAAACTATAAGAGAAATAGGTAATTTTTCTCTAAGTATTTAGCTATATAGTTAGGGGGAAAAGGTACTATAATATCCGCAATATCTACAATATCTATAATATCTACAATATCTACCAAATTCTACTAAGTCTACTGAATTCTGCCGAATTCTGCCAGGAGTTTTACTAGTTAGGGTAGAAAAGCTCCGCATGGGCACTTTTATCCTTATCAATTGCGATATTTTATACATTTTCTATTAGATAAAGGATATTTTATACTCGCTTATTCGCATTATCCAAAACAACACTATCGTGTACAGTTTCGTACAGAGCCTCGTGCAGAGCCTCTACGCAGAGCTTCGTGTAGAGCCTCGTGTAGAGCCTTATATAAAGCTTTATATAAAGCTTCGTGTAGAGCTTTATATAGAGCTCCGTATAGAGCTTTATATAGAGCCTTATAAGAGCTTCATATAGAGCCTTATAAGAGCCTTGTATAGAGCCTTATAAGAGCCTTATACAGAGCCTCGTTTAGGGTGTCGCTTAGGGGGGGTGTCGCATTAGGGGGGTGTCTGGAGGGGTGTGTATAGGAGGTGTTACTTTTTAGGGGGGTATCGCATAGGGGGTATCCTGCCAGGACGATCAGGAAATACTGGTTTCCTATTAGGACCCTAACAGGACCCTAAGAGGACAATTAGGAAATTAAAGATCCTACTAGGAGCCTATTAGGACGATTAGGATAATTAGGATAATTAAAATCCTATTAGGAGCCTGCTAGGAGCTTTTTAGGACAATTAGGACCTCTAGGAGGCCTTTAGGATCTTAGCACCCTAACAAAATGCTAATACTAGCGTTAATTAATTTTTAGAATTTTAGAATTTTTTTAAAGGGCGGAAATATCGCTTATATAAGAAGTTATATAACCTTTAAGAATACTTAGGACCGTATATTAATAGCCATGACTTCTCTATACTATAGTTAAGATTTTATATATACTACACCTAGAGCTACTTATAATAATTATTACTTATAAATCTACTAATTTATAAATTAAAAATTAGACGTAGTTAAAGCTATTAGTAGGGGTTATTAATCGCGCTCCCTATAATAAAATTTTAGATTTTAGTAATCTAAACTAATGAATTAAATTAAAAGTTTGGAATGTTTAAATAAGGTTTTACTAAGACGCTAGCTAAACCCTAACCTAGACCCTTTCTAACCTATTAAATTCTAAAAATAATAACCTCTACTAAATTAAAATTAACTTTATCCTTAACAAGCCATCTAATTAGATTTAATAGTTCTTTATTATCTAAGATATAGCCAAAACTAATAAAGTATAGCAGTATATCGACCCATCTAAGAAGAAAGACAATCTTCTAAAGCTAGTGTCAGATAATCTGTATTCTCGGTGGCGTAGGACGTGCACAAGTCACGTATATGGGGTCGTGCATCGTCAATATCTATCACATATTGGGGGGGCTAATTTAGCGCGGTTACGACCCGGGTTAATATAAGGTTAGGGCCACCCCTACTAATAACGCGCCCGAACCCCGCATAAGGTCGCGTAGTAACCGCCCCCAAGTACTTTCGCACGCGATTTTGGGCGAAAAGGTACATAATTTGTATTAGATCGGTACTTCTAGACGGTCGCGTAATATTGCTCTAAATTTACAACACCTAAACAGGCTCTATTCCTACATTAAGGCGTCTTAGTTGCTATAGTATAGTCCTATATTAAGACGTCTTAGTTACTATAGTATAGTCCTATATTAAGGCGTCTTAGTTAATGCAGTGCAGTCGTATATTAAGACGTTTCGGTCACTATAGTGCAGTCGTATATTAAGGCGTCTTAGTCACTACAGTGCAGTTCTATGTCGAGACGTCTTAATTACTAATACAGTTTTATATTGAGACGTCTTGGTTATTGCAGTGTAGTTATATATTAAGGCGTCTTGGTTACTATAGTAGAATTATATATAGAGGCGTCTTAGTTACTATAGTAAAATAACTATTTAGATATTCTTATAAAGCCAGTCTAAAAAACGCTAACCTTATAGCTGTTCCAGCTGGTTAATAGCCTATCTCTTATCTCGTACTATACCGTCTTCTACGCGCCGTCTTATATCCTTAATTATCCTACGGTAACGGCTATAGAATATAGCCTCGCCATTAACCCGCTAGTGTGCCCCCTAGCAGTAATTAAGAGCTTTAATTAACGGCTTACCCGCTAGCCCTAAAGTTCACTTAGTCTAGAGCTAGAAGACTAAATTACCGCCTTAAAGTATTTTATATTTCCTTAGCGGCGCCTATAGGTTAAGAATAAATAGGGGAGATAGTTAAGTATTAGCTTATACTTACGCTAGTAGGGGCAATACGGATATAGTAGACAGCTAAATAGGCGGTGCGGATATTATAGACGGCTAAGTAGACGGTGCGGATATTATAAACGGCGGCTAAGTAGGCAGTACGGATATTATAGACGGCTAAGTAGGCGGCGCGGATATAGTAAATATTATAGTAGACGGTGTGGGCTCGCCTAAAGGTAGATATATAGACTCTGTAGGCCCTATCTAGATACCTATCTTCCCTTACTAGATTTATATAGGTGTAAATAATGCTAATAACCTTTTTATTTTGCTAAGGCGTTCTAAAATCGTCTATACGCGTAATTAAACCCCCTTTATCTTAGAGATCGCGGCCTTATATCTTAGCTTAGCTATAGCCTTATAGGCGGGCTAGTATTTCCATATTATTAGCTTATCTAGCGTAACTACATTAGCTAGCGAGCTTTTTACCCGCGTAGCAAACCTCCGGTACTCCTTATAGCTAAAAAGGGGGTCCTTTTATAGAGGGTAGAGCGGAAACTGCTTGTATAGAATTACTAAGTCCTATAATAGGATTACCCTAAGCGTATAGAGGAGGTATAAAAATCCTAAGCCTATAAGGTTAAGCTGTATAACCTTATTATCGGCCTTACTTAGGTAGTAGGCCTCTATGCGTTTTAGCTAGACATTAGTTTTAGGCCATATCTTTAAATAAAGGGCCTCCTCTAGCACCTTCTGTGCGTAGGGGAGAAAGTAGCCCTTTCCTTTCTTTAGGAAGCCAGCGATTAACCGTATAAATATATAGGGTAGGTAGCTAAGGTAGGCTCCTGTTATTACGTCCGTATTCTAGCGTCTAGCCTATTTAATTTAGGTCTCCTTAACGCCGCTAAGCTTAGTATACTAGACGCTCTACTTATAGGCGCTATAAGTCTTCTCCTTTAAGTAAATTTCTACCCCCTAGAATATCTTTTTATTTTATTTAAACTGCGTATAATAGCTTAGCGGCCGTTATAGTACTTTAATACTACTAGGGAAGATATATAGGTTATAATAGTCCTCTAGCTGCCAAAAGGATAAAAAGCTCTTAGCGCTATCTTTACCCCAGTAGTTAAAGAAGTAGAAGGCTATTATAGAGAGGGGGTAGAAGATAGGGTTAGCGTTCCGCATATAGCCTATATACTTAACCTTGCCGTATTAATTCTGCTTCCCTTATATTATTAATATAATTATACACGGCGCTAACTTGTCTAGTTTAGGCCCTTCGTTCTCTAGTTTAATAAGGATAAGGTTAGTAAGCTAAACGTCTTATTTACTTTTACTATAGGTAACGGTAGTATAGCCTAAGAAATGGGTTAGAAAACGGCAGCTGTATAGACTAGGTAGGGTATATACAAACCTAATAAATGCTTAGCTATAGTTTAAAGGTAAGACTTAACTAAACCTAGTATCTTAGAGCCTATCTCCTAGCACTAAGTAATCGCCTTTTTAAGCCCTTTAACGTTATAGCCGCTAGTAATTATAAATAGGCCTTAATTAATAAAGTTAACGCGTTAAATCTGGTCCTTATTACAGTGGACACTATCTAGTACTACTAAGAGCTTTACCCCCTATAGTGGCTACGTGGTCTTGCCTTCTAACTACTATATATAAAGCTCGGTAATAGTGGAGATATAGCTATTTATAACTAAGTATTGAACTATCTCGTTAAATAGGGCGTCTAGGGCCTCCTTATCCCATATCTCCTCTTTCTCCTTTATAGCTTCCTTCCCTATGCCTGCGGCTGCCCCTATAGCTGCCCCTATGGCTGCCCTTACGGCTGCCTTTCCCCCTAGCTGCCCTACCTACTTAACTGTCTTCTACCTCTTTTTCGCCCGCTTACTATCTTTCTATATCTCTTTCTATTTTAACTTCCGTTTTTAATAGCTAGTAGCCTATAATTCTTAGTTAATAACTTACTGCTTTAAAAATAGGTAAAGCTTATCTTCTGTTACCTAGGCGCCGTCTATATTACCTTCCAGTTTTATATACTAGTCTTCCTACTCTTTCTACTTTGGCTCGTACGCCCTTATAGTATTCTTTAAGCGCTAGGCCTTATAAATAGTGTATAGCCGTAATGTTTAGGCCTTAAATTTGTTCTAGAGGCTATAGAAAGAGGGGGAGGAGAAGGCTAGGGGGGCTTCCTTTAACTACAAAGTAGACTATAGGGTAAGAAGATTCTTAAAAGACTCTATCTCCGCAAGAGGTTAGGGGGAAGACGCGTAAGTTTGGCATAGGTATAGGTAAATAAAGCCACTAAACGCGTAAATATTAATAGAGGAGGAGAAGAAGAAAGCTCTATATTATAGAATTAGAATTATAGTAGGCCGTTCTATATAAAACTAGAAGCCCTACGCGAGCTAAAAGCTAGCGCGGGCACAAAAACAGGAAGAGGGTTAAAAAATAGATTATTGAGGCAATAATAAGGTTAAAGGCGCGCGACAAAGTCCTTTATACTAACCCAGTACTAACCTAGGCCTTAAAAACGCGTCCAAAAAGTAGGGGCCACCACTAAAAGGGGGGGGTAATATTTGGACGATATGTCGCGGACCTTAGGGGGTTGTGCGTAACCTAAGGTTATGCCAAGCCTAACCCGGACCTCCGATACCTTCATAGAGCCCTAGGGGCCCTAGGTCAATCAATTAACCCATTTTCATTAATAAATAGCTCTATATAAGTTATCTGACAGTTATAAGCCCGGTCTACCAACACAAGAAGCTATTCAGCTATTACTTAATCATTTAAAGAAATTCTACCTTATCGTTAGACTCTGACACCTTAATTATTACAAGACGACCCTGATTGAAATCCTACCTTAATTGTCACAGGATGAGATTCTACGAGATTCCACGAGATTCCACGAGACTCTACCTTAATTGTTAAAGGACGATCCTAATAATAAGGACGATCCTAATAATAAGGACGATCCTAATAATAAGGACGATCCTAACGACAAAATACTATCTTAATTCCTCCTTTGCCTATTAGTCAAATGACTCCACCAAGGTCGAGCTCGTCGACTACAATCATCCTCAATAAGCAAGAAGACTGGGAATAATGGCTATAGCAACTATAAGCCCTCGCGGATAAACGAATTTGGGCCTACGTTAACCCAGACAATATAGCACCTTAATAAGGTCTACTATAAGAACTAGCCTATTTAGAAGTTATAAATTTTAATAAGAATATAACCTTATATATATAGCTCTCGACGGATTAATAGAGGGCGTATAAGAATAGTAGATAATACTACGACTAGGATATAAAGTACTTCTTAAAATAGAAAAAGTATCTGCAATAGATACGCACCTAGATTTTAACCACAGTATCAATTTAGAAAAAGCTACTACTTAACCCTTCCTTAATTGTTAAAGAATGGCTATCCTAATTAAAGGAGAACATAGAACCTACTTTATTATTTATTAAGAAGAAGGTATAACACTAGTATATAGAAGCTCTTAAGGGGTTTAAACACTTATTAAAATTAAATTAGTGGTTAGATTAATGGGAATATATAATAGTACTAGGAGAGAAGTATAAGATTCCTTAAATATCCGATAGAATCTGGCTTTAAGATTTAGCTAAAGTTATTTAACCTTTTAGCAACGCCTACTATATAAAGTATACTACCAAGTTAAATAACCTACAGAAGTTAAGATCTTCTAAATACCGTAGAGTAGTAAAGGAGCTATAAGAAGGACTTAGAACACCCTTAAAGAAAGCTAATACTATTATAAAAGAGAGTACCTTTAATACAGACTTTGTAGAGTAAGCTATTAAGGATTACTCTAGTACTACTAAAGGTTTATAAAGAGGAAGAGCCTTTATATAATAGACGCTTAAAGAGAGCCAGGATACTAGTAGATAAGGAGACGTCCTATAAGAAGCTAACGCCTAAGTACTTAGCGTGCGGAATATAAGGACACTCCCTACGGGACTATTGGTGTTTATTTAAAGATAAGAGACCTATAGAAGTTATAATAGGAGATATACGCATTAATAGGGCACTAAAGAAGGTAGAAAAGAATAAAAATCTTACTAACTAAGTTGCGAAGATTAGACTTAAAGAATAGGAAGATAAGGCTTAATAATAACAGGATAAGAGTTAAGAAGTTAAGATTAAGGGAGAAGCTAATGCGATATTCCTAGAATTGTATTATATAGGTTAAATCCATCTACTAAAGCTATTAACTATTCTTAACTTAGGAACTACTCTTTATATCTTTAATAACCTCTCTCGTTTCTATAACTTTAAAAAAGCTTTAAGACTTAAATATATCATCGCCAGTAGCTTAGAAGTGCTTATACTAGGCTATAGCAATATTACTATCTAAGTTATAAAACCAGATAAAAGCAAGGGAATCCTACGTCTTAAGGACGTTGCCTTTTATATAGACTTTAATATAAATCTAGTGTTGTTCCGTCTACTTTAAAAATAAGGGTACTACTAGGACAATAAAGGAGAGAATAATCTTCTAGTTTAAAAGGATAACTTAGTCCTATATTAAATAGAAGAATATTATAGACAATAGACTATTAAATACGTCTAACTAGGAAGTCTATTAGCGTTTAATATAAGCCGACTACTACGCTAATAGAAGCGCAGAGTATTATTAAAAGATACTCGTCTAGATATAAAAGGAGATACACGTTTATAATATCTGCGTCTAGGTTATCTAGGACCTATAAGCCTTTATTATTTAGGTCTTAATGCCTTAAAAGTTAAGCTTTAAGGCCTAAAGATAATAGAATATTAATATTACAGTCTTGCTAAAATTAAGCGTTAGGTTTTAAGAAGGTTCTTAAAATAGAAAATTAATAAACCCTATTTTAACCTCTATATTAACTAGACTAACCTTAAGAAAGCGTATACCGGATTTATATAAGTTATATTTATCCATAATACTTTCTTAAGAAGATCCTTTCCGTATTTTATAATAATATATAGCGAGGAGAAGGAGATACTATAAGTGCTTAAAGATTTCACCTAATAGATTCGTCTAAGGTATAACCTTAAAGTTAATACTATTAGATTAGACAACGAGCTAGGTAGAAGAAGAACCCTTAAATAGCTACGGTCCTAAGGGATTATATTTAAGCCTTTAGCGCCATATACCTAAGCTTAGAACAGTACCGCCGAACGCTTAAGGGGTGTAATTATTAAGAGAGTATATGTAATAAGAATTGCTACTAATCTACCATATAACTTATAGAATGAGATTATTAACTATATAGTCTACCTTTAAGATTAAACGCTATAAGAAAGTAATGGATGGATATCGCTATATAAGAGGTTTTATACCTACCTAGCTAATAGGAGATTAAGAAAACCGCAACTAGCGCACCTAAAAGCCTACGGCTATAGGGTATATGCGATAACGTCGGACACCTAGCTAAAGAAGAAAAGGCTAAGCAAGCTAGATCTGTAAGCCTATATTGGCTACCTTATTAGCTATAACTCTACTAATATCTATAGGATCTGGATCCTATATAGGGGTATCGTTATCTCTACTAGGGACGTTATCTTTAATAAAAAGACGTTCTTTAACGGCAAGCGAATAGACATCTTAAAGGACTTATACGCTAAATTAAATACGCTAATTAAGAAGATTTAACTACCTAATACCTAGACTAAGAATAAGGTCCTTTTAGAAGACAATAAAAAAGTATTTAAACTGTTAATATAAGAGGAAGACGACAATATTAATAAGTCAGTTTAAGCCTTTAATAAGTTAGCAGATCTTAAGCTTATAAGATCTCTTAAAGACGTATATTATACGCCACCTCCAATAAAAGAAGATAAAGAATCTCTATGTGCCTTTTACGTTAAGTATCCTATAAAGTTAGATATATAAGGTACTAATTAAGACATCGCTTATTAAGTAGAAGATTTGTTTAATACTTAGGGGGTGTCTAACGACTTAGTTAAAGACTTATTTAAGGAAGCCAGCGATAATAGGTTTAAAGACTTTATTACTAAAAGGATCACGTTAGCCTATTATAGCGCCTTCTTAGCAGGAAGGAAGTTTAACCTTAATAGTTAACTTAATAACAGTAAGCTAAAATTAGGTAGAATACGTAATGTCAGATTACATAGAAAGAACTTACCTCCGCCACCTTAGTCGATCCGCGACCTTAATATATATCCTCTTTAAAATTATTTCTAAGAGGCTTAACAAGCTTACCTCCAATCTTATTATTAAATAAGGTTATTTTAAGAGACGGATAGAAGGTACGTAAAGGGATAGTAGGTCCTTAGCTTAATATAGGTGTTTATCTATAAGACGGATAAGTATAGATTCCTTTAGAAATATAAGGCACGCCTAGTAGTATACGGAAATTAATAGGCCCTAGGAGACCTACCTACAAGAGCCACTATATTAGCTAGTACAACCTTCCGAACCCTTATAGCGATTACTATAAAATTTAACCTAGAGACGACATAGATAGATATAGTTAATGCGTTTATCTATTGCGATCTTAATGAGGTTGTCTATATAAAGCTACCGCTAGGGTTTAATAAAGGAAAAATAGACAAAGTACTGCGCTTAAGAAAAGCCCTATACGGACTATAACGATCACCACTATTATAGCAGAAGAATCTTACGAGCTTATTAAACGAATTGGGTTTTAAAGAAGTACCCTAGGAGCCGTATATTATGCTAAAAGGTAGAATAGTTATCTTCTTCTATATTAACGATATTATCTTTTACTACTAAAAGATAGATAAGAAGAAAGCTTAAGAAGTAATTAAGAAGCTAAGTAAGGAATACTAGATAAGTACCCTTAGCAAGCTAAAATAGTTTCTAGAAATCTACGTGCTACGCAATTATAGCTAAAGGCTCCTATGGCTATCCTAGGAAGCCTATATTAAGAAGATAGCTAACTAGTATAAGATAGATCTTATAGGGCGTCTTTTAGACACTCCTATAGTAGAATCGGAACTCCTCTCTACCAATTACTATATAATCCATCCGATGTATTCGTCCCCTAATATAGACCTATTAGTCCGTCCTATATCCCTACTAGCTTCTATAATACTATATTAGAGAAAACTAGGTTTAGTACTCTATATAGCCACTATAACGCGTCCAGATATTGCCTTTATAGTATTACAGCTAGTAAGGCTTAATTAGAACCTAAGCTAAGAGCACTATTAAGCAGTAGATAGAGTTATCTAGTACCTATATAGTATAAGGAGCAGAGCAATCTACTATAGAGGAGATAAGGAAGGAATAAACGGTAGAGGGAGAGATAAAGGAATACGCGACTAAGGACGAGACGACGGAGACGGTAGAAGTAAAGCGCAATTATTTATCTATACCAGCGACGCATTATTTGCGGACAACTCCGTCAACAGAAAGAGCTCGTAAAGATACATTATAAAGCTATTCGGGGGGCCGATCGCCTAGAGAGCAAACAAGTAGGGTATAGTTACGACGTCGAGCACAGAAGCTAAGTTGTTAGCCCTATTATAGACAGCAAAGGAAGCTATCTTTATTAGTAGGCTATTTAAAGCAATAACGTTACACCTAAACGAGCCCTTAATTATTAACTGCGATAATACCCAGACATTATAACTAATTATAGAAGACACGGCAAAGCTAATTACGAAGCTCCGACACGTCGATATCTATTAATACTAGTTACGTTAAGAATACGCAATAAGACGAGTGCTATTTCAATGGAAAGTAATAAAGGAGATAATCGCTAATAGACTTACAAAGGCCCTGCCTAAGCAGAGGTTTAAGAGCTTTATTAATATAATCGGAATAGTGAATATTAAGGAGCGGCTAAATAAGGAGAAGCAACTAGAGGACCTAAGGGAGAAGATTAGGGCGAGACAGAAGGATTTAGATGAGATTACGGTTCAATTAACGCATAGACGGACATAAGAAGGTGGCTAGCTTCGTCCTCGACTAGGTTGAAGCTAAGGGGGTATGTCAGATAATCTGTATTCTCGGTGGCGTAGGACGTACACGAGTTACGTGCACGGGGTCGTGCATTATCAATATCTTCATAGAGCCCTAGGGGCCCTAGGTTAATCAATTAACCTATTTTTATTAATAAATAGCTCTATATAAGTTATCTAACAGCTAGAACTACTAAGTTGGCCTATACTAAGGGATATACTACCTACGGCTATATTAATAGCAAAGCTAGACCTAAACTAGCTTACTACCTATAACTAGCTCTACGCTAAATATAAGGACAATCTATGCGTATACTAGAAGTAAAAATAGGCTGTAAACGATATTAATAACTATATTATTCACACTATATCGGTAGCCTACCTTTTACTTATTAACAGCCTTAGTAATTAATTATATTAAATATTTAAGGCGTCTTTACTACTATAGTAGCTACTATAGTAATAGAGACACCCCGTATTTTAGTAAGTAATTAAGCCTATCTTATACGAGAATTTTATACTATTAGTACTTACTAAATTACGTACTTATAGGGCCTCGTCCCGTCTATAAATACTCCCTCCTCTATACCTTTCTCTCTTCTTTTTTCTTCTTCCTTATAAGAGCTATAGGCGCTCTAATACTCCTCCCTAGTCCCCACTAAGGGATTTATTAGTTAACGTGGTAATATAAATAGTATTAGACGATAAGACGGGCGAAAGAGGATAGGAAGGATGGAGAAGCCTCTAGTATATATTAGTTAAGCAATGTTACTGGCTATATTATAGCTGCCTAATCTCCTATACTCGTAGGCCTCCTCCTATCTATAAATACTCCCTCCTCTATACCTTTCTTTCTTCTTTCTTCTTCCTTATAAGAGCTAGAGGTGCTTTAATACTCCTCCCTAGTCCCTACTAAGGGATCTATTAGTTAATATGGTAATATAGATAGCATCTAATAAGAAGATGGGTAAGAGAAGAGATAGAAAGGATAGAGGGGCGTCTAGTAGGTATTAGTTAAGCAATATTAATGTCTATATTATAGCTGCCTAATCTCCCGTTTATAGTCCTCCTCCTATTTATAAATACTCTCTTCTTTATACCTTCCTCTCTTCTTCTTTCTTCTTCTTTATAAGAGCTAGAGGCGCTCTAATACCCCTCCCTAGTCTCTACTAAGGGATCTATTAGTTGATATAGCGATATAGATAGCATTAGACAAGGAGACGGGTAAGAGAGGAGATAGGAAAGACGGAGGAACCTCTGGTAGGTATTAGTCGAGCAATATTAACAGTGGTTTTTATTACCTAAAAATTGCGTTATATAACGATATTTAGGAACGCAAATATATACCCCCGTCCTATACTTATACCACTACTAAATATTCTAGATTTTGCACTTAGAGCTGCTTATAATAGGCATTTTTAGGAAATCTACCGGTTTAAAGCTCTATAATTAAACGTTATTAATATTTTATATAGGGGTCGTTAATTAAGCTCCCGGGATATAATTTTTAAAGTTTAATACTATACTAATATTATAACCTTCTTATAGTGGCTAAGCCACCCCCAATCTCTACCCCCTCCTCCTCCCTCCTATTACTCGGCGCCGAGCTATTATATTATCACTAAGCTATTGCGTCGTTATATATCCGAACTGGGTGGGTAATAACATAGTTACTTAATTATATTAGACGTCTCTATATATAGTTATATCTCTTCCTACATGCGTATTTAATCGAGTTAGGGTAGTAGACTTACTTTAATTCCAGCTATACGGCGATTTAGTTATTAGGCATTAAAAATATTTACTATATAAAGCTTTAAAATAGAATTATAATTTACTATATCAGATCCTATATAGAAGGCTCTATATTAAAGCTCTACAGTCCAAATATATACTAGATTCGTGACTAATATAATCCTTAAGCCCAGCTTAAGTAGGGCGCCTCGGTTACTATAGTAGATCCTTATTTAGCAGTAACTAAGGCGCCTTAATCTTACTACTACTTCTAAATTAAGCAAAAGCTCTATATAGGGGGGTCCCAGGGGGTCTCCTCCTGGAAAACCTTATCTCTATATATATTAATTAAAGTCTATATAATAAAGCTCTAAAATTAATTAGCTTATTACTTATAAACTTAGGTCAAAATTTACATTGGGGGATTAACGTTCCGCATATTATGCTTTACGCGTAAGCGCGTCTCTTTACGCAACCTTAAGAAAATAATAAAAGCTACTATCGTACCTATAATAACGGACTCTACTAATCCTCTTTTGCTAACCTAAAAGGACTAGCCTTTATGGTTTTAATTTATCCGCTAAAAAGTAAGTTTTGTAAGGATTTAGGACTATATTAACCTAGATAAGGCAAAAGGCGAAATTAAGGAAAATACTAAGCTAGATATACCCTTAATAGTAGTAGCTCCTATAGCACCTATAATAGCTTTAGCAGCTCCTATAGCACTAGTAGCAGCCCCTACAGCCCTTACAGCCCCTATAGCTTTAGTAGCAACTCTAGCGTTTACTAGAATAGCTATACCTAGGTTATTACGTTAATAAGGATAATAAACTTAGTAGTTTTTAGAGATATAAAGAATACTCTTTAAGCTCTATAAGCTCTAATAATAAGACTATATAAAGCGGAAAGAAAAGCTCTATACCTTTATAGCACTATTATATGCTACTATAGGTACTAACTTCTTGTTATAGTGCTGTAATAAAGTAGATTAAATAACTACGTTGTGGTATAAAGAGGAGAAGAAGGTAAAAGGGGGTATCGTATATAAATAGTAGGGCCAGCCGCTAAGGCGCTAGTGGTAGGCTAGCTAATAGTAGGAAATAGTACAAGATAGTATAAGATAGTACGAGATAGTATAAAATAATATGCGTTAGGTTAGTGCCGTAACAGTACTCCCCTCCTTAGAAGGTTTGGTCCCTAAACTAAATAAGTAACCTATTTTTGCTGTAAAGATATTACTTCCGCTTACCGCTCTTAACCAAGCTAATAGCGATTTTCTATACCGGGCATGGAAAATCCTAATTAGTTAGTTTAACAAATAAAGTTGGCAGAACTCTACACCGCCACTATGTGGCGCTTCTTGGTAAAAAACTAACTAATTAGATAACTTTAACTGGCGGTCAAAGTTCTATAAGATTTTAACCACCATAAATTATCTTCGTGGTCGGCTACGGTTTTAGCATAACTCCCCCTTATCTCATGCCTAGTCTAGAGGTCCTAGCTTCTTAGGGTATTATTTATAGAACTTTAGTAGTACGCGCTTACACCCTTTTAGGGATTTCTTAGGTTCCTAGGTTTTCTTATTATAATACTTCCACTTAATACAATATATTAAGCCATGCTCGTCTATTTATTTATTATATACATTAAGGATCTTTTTAAATTCCTACTTATCTATAATATTGCCATCATTATCCCTTTTAGCTATCCTACCTGTAACATTATAACGTTCCTCTTTATTAATATATACTTAACTAGAGATCTCTTTAGGGAACTAAAGGTAGACTTTTAAAGTATAGAAAGACTTATTAACACGGATATAGTCTAGGAGGTTAACTATAACCGCTTCTCTATAGGCAGCTAGGACGGGCTAAGGTCCGTTCTAGTTATTATCCTACTTCCTCTTAGGCCAGTTAGTCTTTATATTTTTAAGGCTAACTATAACTATATCATCCTTTTTAAATATTATACCCTCGTCTTGTTTTATATTAGCGTTATCTTTATAGCATCGCTAGGAGATATAAGCTAGGGCTTTAAGCTGGGTTAGGATACGCTTAAAGCGGTTAGCGATAGTATTAGCTTATAGGTACTCCTTCTTTATATATATAGATAGGGCTAATAGCTAGGGGCCTGCTAGTTTAATACCTAGACGTAAGTTATAGCCATAGTTAGTAAAGAACGGTAAGATTTCCGTGGTCTTATTAACCTAGTTATTTATAGCAAACTTAGTAAGGGGGAGTTAATCTACCTAGTTGTCTTAGGTGAACCTTATAAAGGCGCGTAGGTACTTATTTATTACTGCGTTAATAATCTCGGTTTAACTATTTATTTTAGGGTACTATGCGGAGCTAGGGCTTAGGGTTACCTTTAGGCGCTAGTTTAGGCGACGCTAGAAGTTAGAAATGAATAAAGAGCCTTTATTAGAAATAATGGTATTTAGAGCGCCATATAACTTATAAACAGTATAGATAAATGCTTTAACGAGCTCCTTAGTATTTAGGCTAGTAACAGAAATAAAGTGTCTTATTTTTATTAGGCGGTTAATAACAATAAAGATATATCTATATATTTTGCCGTTACAAAGGCACTTAGGTAAATTAATAACGTGGTTAATAGAGATATTGGTTTACAGGCGGACTGGTAGTTTTAGTAGTTTTAGAAAACCGGGCGGTACTAAGTGTGGGGTCTTTATACGGAAGTAGAGAGCGTAGTCTCTTATAAAGGTAGCTGTAAACTATAAAATACCTAGCCACTAATACGTTTAATTAAGGAGGTTTAGTATTTTTAACGCGGCCTAGGTAACTCGTAGGGCCCAAACTATATATGTAGTGTATAACTTCTAGTTAGAGTTTTGTTACGGACGCCTTAAGTACAATACTACGACTACTAGGAGAGGAGTTAAAAGAAGCTAGTTGGTTAATATAAGTATGGTCTAGGATAGAACCGATAGAGCTATATAATAAGGAATAGTAACTAAGGTTATATAACGTAATCTATATAATCTGTAGGATCTATATAATCCGTAATAGAGTAAATAAAGTATACGTACTTTACGTACAAGAAGGATTTTATAAGAGTACGGTTGTGTATTTAAAGGACTATAGTCCCTACCTAGATAGTTCCTTCTTTATACTGATTCTTAGAATACAATTAAAGTTAATCTATTAGGCAACCACTCTACTAGTTATTATTACGTTGTTAACTTTAATTTGCATCGCCTATATACCTAGCCTAATAATAAGCCTATCGTAGTTCTTACTACAAGGTTCCGTTATATAATTACTACCTAGTTACGGTATTAAATATAGAAAGTTAAACAACATACTACTAAAAGCAGCCACTATAACGCTATTAACGGCGGTAACTACTTTAAGATTAGGTGACACTAGTATAGCAGATACTAACTTATAGTAACCTATAACGGTTAGACAGTTATAAAAGATAGTTAACTAGTTAATAACAAATAATGTAGCGTTAGAAGAAAGGGTTAACGGGATAAAAGTAGTAAAGATTAAGTTACTATTAATTAAGAGGTATTTAGGAGAGAGATTAAAGCTTAAAGGATTCCTTATGTAAATGCACTTTAAGGTAACGCAAGAAGGAGCTAAACTGCCAACACCTATAGATCGGATAGCCTATACAGGACTATTCCTATTAAAAAGAGCACTTAAGTGGTTTAAGCCTTACCTTACGGAGATATAGGTAAATGGAATAACAACCACTAATTAGGAAGTACGATTTATATTCTTAAGCTAAAAAGGGTTTGCAAAATAACTTATATAGATATTTAGAGACCCTAAGGAGACAACTATAGCGGAAAGGAAACTCTAAAGTATTACGTAATAAACCTTAGTAATTAAGTATACGATATAGTTCTAGACACTAGCTATATAAGTTAAGTGGAATAATAAGGCGCTTATAGCATAGTATAAATAGGGACTTAAGGCTAAAGTCTAGGATATAATTATTCTAATGGAAGATACGGACACCCTATAGGAATTAATAGATTAAGTAATTAAGATTAACAATTGGATTTACTAAAGGGAGTAGGCTAAGAGAGGCTAGGATAGAGTTCTATAGTTATATAAGGCGTAAAGTACGCAATGACTAAAGCTAAGTTAGAAACTATAGTATAGCGCAGAGCTAATAGACCTAAGTGGTACTAAAAAGCCCTATAAGAGATAGAGTAAGAAACTATAAAAACCTAAAGGTTAAGGATCTAGTAATTAAAGGACTAAGGAATAAAGGCTAAACTAGGGATCTTAGTAGCAGAAGATATTTAGGCGGACTCTATAGTAAAGTTAATAGTTTAAAGACGGAGCTTATATAAATTATAGGAAATAAGGTTATTTCGTAAGGGATTATAAAGATAGTTAAAGTTACTATATAATAAAGGGAACTAGACTAGTAGAAGATATATATGTATAGAGGGATAATAGTATACTATAAGGAATAAGAGAATATTTAATTAAAAGTTTTGCGTTTTATTATAATAACGTATACTAAATTTATAAAGACGCTAAGTATAGCGTAAGCTATTAGCTATAGAAGCTAAAACCTTTAAAGTATAAGGGAACTGTTACGGCTTGTATAAATACCTCTAAACCAAAGCTTGTAGAATGCTATATTACGAAGATACTAAGCTAAAGAGAAGGAAAAGGGGTCGCTAGGACCGATATAAATAAATATATAAGGTAAGCCGCTAAGGCGCTAGCTTTGGGCGGGCTAATTATAGGTTGGCAGAATATGGCAGAATTTGGCAGGTAACGTGCGGTAGCGCCGTTAATTACCCCCCTCTTTAAAAGAAAGCCTGCCCTTTGGCTTAGTTAGAAATAGGGTAGCACTAGGCTTATAAATGTAGGATTATAAAAAATATAAGATAAGGAGATAAAGGGAACACAAGTACGCCTAGACTAAGTACAAAGGGCGATTATGGGCTAAGTAGAAGCACTAGGCTAGAAAGAGTAGCTACTAAAAGTCTTAGCACAGATCTAACTAATTAGATAACTTTAACCGGCGGTTAAAGTTCCTTAATATTTAAAATTTTACGGTACTGGTAGAAAACGGTAGAATATGGCAGAATTTGGCAGACAGCTATATTAGGGCTTTGGGGCGTTTTTATCCCTATATTTATCCGGTAACTTATTATCTTTATTATACTAGCATTCTATCTATTTGTCTAGGTACTTTAGGGGTCTAGGTGTATTAGGGTATTAGTTATAGAATTCTTTAAGCTTCTAGGGGTAGCCTATAAAGTTCCATATAGGGTACTAAGTTAGGTTAGGATCGTAGCCCTTCTATTAGACATGGTATTTTAGCGTTCCCCATACTATCTTATAGGCTAGTATTTTATTAACCTCCTATTTATTATTACCGTTTACTTAAACTAGTAGGGGAGGCTCGTTCTTTTGTCTAGGTAATAGGTTATTTATAGCTTTCCATAACTTATCTAGCAAGAAAATAGGGTAAACCCTAATTAAATCTAAGAGCTTTATCTTATATAAGTTGCCTATCTTCTTAAGAACCTTATACGGTTCTGCCATCTAGTAGTCTAGCTTATAGCTGGGTTGTTTAGTCTTCTAATTCCTTATTATAACCTAGACTATATCGCTAGGGGCAAAATCGGGCTCTTAACGGTGTTTGTTCGCCTACTATTCTATTAACCTCTAAGCTTTTTTTAGGTTCTTACGGGCTACCGTCTAAGCTTCCTCTAATTGTTTAGCGTACTGTTAGGCCTTAGTATAGAATAGCTTCTCTTATATAGTCTAGGGTTCCTTTAGTCTTTTTTAGTTAAAGCTTATATGGGGTAAGTATTCTATTTTTAGCTGAATTGGGGCAAACCCTATAGAGTTATAGGGTAGGGTTGCTTGCGCGTAGTCTATTAAGGGTAATAGTTTAAACCAGTTATCTTAGAAATAGTTAATAAAGGGCCTAAGCCTCTAGTCTAGGTACTAATTTATAATCTCTATCTAACCGTCTATTTAGGGGTAATAAGCTATAAAAAGCTTTAGCTTAATGCCTAGAATCTAGGTAAACTTATTCTAGAAGGCCGATATAAACTATAGCCTATAATTAGACATAATAGTATCTAATAGTCCGTAGATTTAGTAGACGTAATAGATAAATAGCTAGGCTGCCTTTTTGGCATTAATATTCTTATAATAGGGAATTAAGAATAGGCGTTTACTAAAGTGGTTAACTATAACTATAACTATATCGTATCCGTTACGGTCCCTAGGTAGCTTATAGAAGTCTATAAAGATATACTACTAAGGGCGCTCTAGTATTGGGAGTGGCTTAAGTAGTCCTAGGGTCTTATCCCGTGGGATTATAGCTCTTTAGTAGTCTTCGCAGTTCTATATATATTAATTAATATTTATAACCATTCTTAGCTAGTAGTAGCGGCAGTTAATAATTTTACGGGTCTTATTCTTGCTAGGGTGTGCCGTAGAGACTTAGTAATAAGCTTCGCGGATTAGTTTAGTCTGTAGATTGTTAACGTTAGGGACTATAAGCTGCTCCTAGTATAGGAGCAATCCTTCCTCTGTTTTAAAATTGGGGTTTTCTTTTATAGCTTATTTGCGGAGGGCCCTTAGGGCATTAGCCGTACGGTTTATAGTTAGGAGGCGGTTAATTAGCCCTATTAGCTTATCTAAAGACTCCTTTATTAGTGCTAACTTATTTTACTAGGAGTCTAGCTCCTTAAGGATCTGTAGGTTAAGCTGTTTTAAATAAAAGAGGGCGTGCGTCTAATATTAGGTCTTTAGCTTATCCTAGGGTCCTATATCTTATTCTCTTTAGGTTAGGGTATTAGCCTTAGAGTTTTACTTACTAGAACGATATATAATTATAAAGAAGAATTAGGAGAGTATTTTAGCCTACTAGGCTTATTATTTAGTAATTTACTTTATAGTTATAAAGTACTCTAGGGCTTTATAATCTATATATATCTTAATCTTAGAGTTCGTACCTTTAAGCTCTGCGCGCTATTAGGAGAGTAATTAAATAATAGCTAGTATTTCTTTATTATATACTTTATAGTTATATTTAGCCAGGTCTATTATCTTTAAGAAGAAAGCTATAGGGTACTATTTATTATCTAGATATAACTGTAATAGGATTCCTGCTATAACCCTATTAAAGGCGTCTGTTTTTAGTATTAATTTAAGGTCCAGGTTATAGTAATAAAGGATTAAGGAAGAAATAAGCCGATCCTTTATCTCTTTAAAGGCTTCTATATATCTATTATTAAAGATAAAAGGCGTGTCCTTCCTAGTTAGTTATATAAGAGGTTTTACTATAATTCTATAATTATAAATAAACTAGTGGTAGAAATTATAAAAGCTAAGGAAAGATTAGATTTCTTTTACTATATAAGGGGGCTTCTAGTTATAGATTACCTTTATCTTTTTAGGGTCGACCTTAATTCCTTTTATAGTTATAATAAACCCGAGGTATTTTATACATTTTACCCTAAACTTATATTTCTTAATATTAACTTATAAGCCCGCGTTTCGTAGTCTCTCTAGGACCTTTTTAATATAAACTTAATGCTTAAGTTTGTCGTCCAAGTATATAAGAATGTCGTCTAGGTATACCGTGTAGAATTTATTAAGGTAATTAAAAAGAACGTTATTTATATACCTTTAGTACGTAGCCAGTCCGTTTATTAGTCTAAAAGGAGGAACTTTATATTTATAGGAACCATAACGGGTATAGAATATTGTTAAATCTTTAGATGCAGAGTTTATCCTAATTTAGTAGAAAGCTTAGCAGATATTAAGTTTAGTAAAGATCTTTGCCTAGCTTAAACGTATAAGGGTCTTGTTAATTAAAGGAATAGAATACCGGTCCTTTTAAGTAATAGCGTTTAACTTTTAATAGTTAATATAAAAACAAAGGCCTTTATTAGGCTTTTTTACGAATAGGATAGGGGAAGTAAAAGGGGCTTAACTTGGCTTAATAAACCCTTTATTTAGGTTGTTAATTA
>Ga0307515_10004501_pt1 | contig 28832 bp, 11 predicted proteins | sample 17_EM_MG_FD_194513 | JGI IMG/M metagenome (GOLD analysis project Ga0307515, IMG submission 194513) | Populus trichocarpa ectomycorrhiza microbial communities from riparian zone in the Pacific Northwest, United States - 17_EM | ecosystem: Host-associated > Plants > Roots > Unclassified | place... | reverse complement strand
GAAGAAGAAGGAAGGTCCTTTTTTAGCCTCTCCGCGTAGGTTTCTTTAATAGAAGCTACCTCCTTACGGAGAGCTCTTACTTCTTCTACTAGTCCTTTTAGGACATCGTTTGTCTTCTCTTTTTCTTTTTTTTCTTCTTTTTCTTCTTCTTCTTGTGTAAAGGGATTTTCTCCTAATAGGATACTTCGTGTATAGTACACTAGCTGTTTAACTTGTTCTTTTATTCCTTCTCTTTATTCTTCTCTTTCTTTTTCTAGCCCTTTATAGGCCTGGGTTAGGCTTTCTAAAGCGAAGCTTAGATATTGTCCTGGAGAAAAGGAATAGGAGGGTATATTATCCGTATTATCCATAGTAGTTATTAGTTTTGTTATCTTTTTTATAGGTTTTTAGTTTTCTTTTTCAGGAGAAGACTAAGGATGTCTTCTTTTTTCTCCTGCCCTAATTAGGCTAGGAGAAGGAGAAGGGGGAGAATAAGTAGATATAGAGCCTTCATCACTTATTTCTATAGGAGGTTCTTTTTTAGACCTATTAGGCCTTGGCATTTTATATCTTATATAGGGGTTCCTAGTTTTACTATTCTTATACCCTTTCTCCTTACTAATCCTACTAGAAGATTTCTGGGGAGATTAGGCTAAAAGGTAGTAGAAAATCTAGCCTCTATATTTCGTAGTTTTAGTATTTAGTTTTAGTGTTCCTGTCCGTGCCTCGCTTACAAGCTAGGGCCACCCCTAAGAAGAATTTTCTGGTAGGGGAAAGGGAGTAAAACGACAAATAAATCCACCTCTAGCTCGCTAGGCAATAGGAATTAAGTCTTAAAAGTTAGAAAATCGATTGTTTTTGATAGTAAGATAGGTATGCGTAAGTTTTGAAGTATAGCGCTACCCTTTGGTAAGGTTGCATGTGCGGTCAGCTTATAAGTTAATATTAAGAAATACGAGTTTAGTTATATACATATTTATAGGGCAAGTGGCATTTTAAGTAATAACTTTAGCAGTAGGTTATATAGAATTTTAGTATTTCTTTAACCCAGCTAATTAAAGGGTTGTGTTATTTTAACTATTTATATCTAAGTATTACCTTATAATACTTTAAGGGTGTTATAAATAGGGAAACGTATTTAAGGTGTTTGCCTATTTATATCTTTATAAGAGTATAGTGCATTAGTTCGCCGTATATTAAAGGTTTACTATTAAAGCCTCGTAGGTCTTAGGGCTTATTAAGTTTCTTTAAATTTAAACGTTAAGTTTTTGCGTAGTTTTTATTAATAAAGCCTATACTAGTGGCTCCGCTATCTATAAGAATTTATACTTCCTTCTATTTTCTAAGTATTTAAATTTCGCTAAGTATATTAAGGGAGTTATATTATATATTAGCGCTAAAAGAGCCTAGACACTTATACTCTTCTACTTCTTATCCTAAAGCGCGACTTGGCCCTAAGATGATTTGTTTTCTAAATTAACTAAAGGCGAGATACTTTATAGCGACTAAGTATAATTTATAGAACGGGAGGAACTACGGCAGACCTTTTTAAAAGGGTAAGTTTAATAATTCCTTTAAATATATTCCTTTTTACCGCATCTAAAGCATTCCCCACTTACGGCTTAAATTTTTTATTTGTTAGTTCCTAAGGGTGTATAGAATTAGGTAGTATTAAGGTCTATAGGGTTATATATAGGGCTTTTAGGTCTTAAAGACGGGTTGCGCTTTAGGGTATATATTGGTTTTATAGAGTTTTAAACGTAAGATATAGTTAGCTTTAGGGAATAAGTCTATTTGTTATATTAAAGGTCTTTATTAATTTATTAATATATTATAGCAAATTCGAGTAAGTTCTTTAGTAGTTCTTTATCTACTAACTATACTCTAATTTTATCTAAAATAGCTTAATAAAGAGCAGTAACTTTAGCGGCTTTATTCTAATCTAGTTTACTAATAAGGCCTAAAAATTCTATAAAAAAGCTAGTAAAGTCTTAGTTCCGTTATTATAGGTTTTTAATTTTAGTAATAGCTATATGTTTGCGGCTAGTGTTATTATATATTTATTCTAATAGAGAGATAAAGATTTTAAAATTAATAAAGGTGCTATTATGGAAGAATAGGTCTATAATTTATATAGCGTTTTTACTTAAACGAGATATTCTATAGCTAATCTTGCTAGATTTAATAGGGTATTAGTTATAGTTTATTAAAAGTTTAAGACGGAGCTTAGTTATAAAGGGACGTAGGTTATTTTGGTTTTTATTAAATATTAGAGGGTTAGGGAGCTTTTTACATTTTATAGTAGGTATTAGGTTTATTATAGGTATAGGTTAAGCTACCGTTATTAGTTTAGGGTTTATATTTAATGGGCCGGATTCGCATATAGTTATTTTAATTTTATTTATAGGTGTTATTATTAGGGTCTTTAATATAAGTGCTTTAAGGTTACGGAGTTCTTTGCGGATTGCTCCTATTAATTACTAGTACTAAGCTTCTAATATTACTCGCTATTAGGCCAAAGTATCTATAAAGGACTGTTATATTATAGTAAACTGTTCCCTAACTAAGGCTATAATGTTTATAGTTAACGCAGTAGGTTTAAGTTCGTTTACTATTTTAATAGTAGTTATTTTAATATAATGTAATATAAGGGCGCGGAGAGATTTTAGGAAGATTTAAATGAATAATATAATTCTATCTAAATCTAAGGGTATATAGCTCTCGCTAAGAACAAGACGTTATGTAAAGAAGAGAAAGGGAATAATAAGAGAATCGTATAATTAAATAGTTAGGGGTTTAGTAGTTAATGCGTGCGTATATACGCATGCGGTCTTTAATAGACTTTAGTAAAATTTAATTTATCTGGCAGAATATGGCAGAAGTTAATTAAGCTAGCAGAATTCGGCAGAATTTGGTTACAGCGTCGGAATTTATCTATCAAGTGTTTTACCGAGACATTCCTACTATAACTAGGCTAGTCCTATTATAGCATGCGTATATACACACGCATTAACCACTAAGCCCCTAACTATTTAATTATATAATTCTCTTATTATTTCTTTCTCTTCTTTATACAATGTCTTGTTCTTAGCGAGAGCTATATACCCTTAGATTTAGATAGAATTTATATTATTTCTTTAAATCTTCCCTAAAGTCTCTTCGCGCCCTTACAGCTATGGGGACTAGAATAAGCTAAATCGTTTAAGGTCCTTAAAGGAGCATTTACCTTAGCACTAGTACTAGTATACTATAACTATATAAAGAAAACAGTGGTAGAGATAGACGTATCGAATTAGGCTTCTAGCGGAGTCCTTTCCTAGTATAATAACGATAGTAAATTAAAACTGATTGTATTCTTTTCTATAAAGTACTTTATACTAGAGTATAATTACAAAATTTATAATAAAAAACTCTTAGCTATTATTAAGGCTTTAAAGAAATAGTATCCTAAGCTATAAGAGACTAAGGAGCCGTTTAAAATTATTACTGACTATAAGAACTTATAGACGTTTATAACTACAAAGCAGCTAAATTAGCGCTAAGTCTAGTAGGCAGAGTTTCTTTTATAGTTTAACTTTATAATTATATATAGACCTAATAGCAAAGCTATACTCCCTAACGCCCTAAGCTGGCTACTAAGAATAAGGCCTAAAAACGCTAATAACAACCGCCTCTGCTACTGAGCCTAAGTTATTATACTACCCCAGAAAGTTAGCCCTATAATCTTAGAAGAATTACTATATAAGTCCTATAACTTTAACAATGTAGAGTTTATAGCCGCTCTAGACCCTAAAATAGCTAAAAGGTTACTAGATAAGTTAATTTAGTTAGAATACTAGGAGAATAAACTCATAAGAGATATAGTGGCGGCCCTATATAATTAGAAAGCTCGCTAATAGCTAAAGAAGATTAGGAAATTACTTTATTGCAATAAGTTGGAATATAGTATTATTAATAGATAGATCTACTTCTACTAACGTCTCTTTATCCCTAATACCCTAAACCTTCGCCTAAAAGTTATATATTACTCTTATAATAGCGGCCCCACTAATTACCCTAGCTAGGTTAAAACCTTTAACCTCTTAAACTAAATATACTAGTGGCTAGAAATCTCCTAATTTACAGCTACCTTTATTAAAGACTATGCCCTATACTTTTGTACTAAAAACCCCCTATTTTGCCCTACCTGGTTTTTTAAAGCTACTAGAACTACCCGCTCGCCTATAGACCAATATTTTAATTGGCTATATTATAACACTACCGGTATACTAACGCTATAGTAAGGTATATAAATATATCCTTATTATTATAAACCACCTAACTAAAATATAATACCTTGTTTTAGTAACAGGACTCTTAATAAAGGAGTTAGTTAATAGCTTTATTAATAATATATATAAGCTCTATAGTGCACTAAGCACGATTATCTCTAATCGCGGTATATAATTTATTAGCAACTTCTAGCAACGACTAAGTAAATACCTTAAGATAACCTTAAGACTAAGCTTAGCCTAATATCTAGAAACGAACGGCTAAACTAAAATTATTAATACTGCCGTAAATAAGTACCTCTATGCTTTTGTTAGCTTTATATAGGATAACTAAGTTAACTACCTACCGCTTACTAAGTTTGCTATAAATAACTAAATTAATAAGAGTATAGGCATCTCCCTATTTTTTATAAACTATAGCTTTAACCCTCGCCTCGGAATTAAGCCTATTAGCCCCTACCTATTAATACTATTAGTATTAGCAAAGAAGGAGTTTTTCTACGTAGACTTTATAGCCAACTGCTTTAAGCGGATATTAATATAGCTTAAGGCCCTAGCCCGGATTTTATAGCAACGCTATAAAGATAATACTAATACCCATAGGGATAAGAGCGCGTTATTCTACGAAGGCGATATAGTTATAGTTAGCTTAGAAAATATAAAGATAAATAAATCTAAGAAGAAATGAGACGATAAATAGGACGGCCTATACCCCGTACTTACAGTATACTAAGGGGTAGTTATAGTAGACCTCTCGGACTATATTTAAGTAAATAAATCCTTTTATATATCTAAGGTCCGCCTCTAGGCTGCTAAAAAGATCCCTAGCTAAGTAAATATTAATACTATAGAGCGCTATAATATATAAGGACGAGTAGTAGAGAGAGATAATAATAGTAACATAGAAGATAAATAGGAGTTTAAGAAAATCCTTAATGTGTATAATAAAGACCCCTAAAGCCTAACTTATAAGATTAAATAGAAATATTATAAGGATATAACCTAGTAGCTAAAAAAAGACCTAAAGAATTGCAATTAAGCTATATAGCGCTTTTATAAGCAATACTCTAAAAAGCTAAGACTTCTAGACTGGGTATAAGATAAGAAAAAGCTACGCTAATGTTATAGCCAACTACCGCATTAAAATTTGTAGTAGTTAAGATATTATAAAACTTTAACCAGCGGTTAAAGTTATCTAGTTAGTTAGATTCTTGCTAAGAAACGCTACGCGGATTAATTTAGGTAGTGGTATAGAGTTTTACTAACCTTACTTACTAAACTAACTAATTAGGATTTTCTATGCCCTATATAGAAAATCGCTATTAGCTTAGTTAAAGGCGGTAAGCGGAATTAATATCTTTACGGTAAAAACTAGGCGACTCTATATACTGCCTATTTTAAAGTTATCTATTTAGTTTAGGGACTAAACTATCTAAGGAAGAGGAGTACTATTACGGCACTAACCTAATGCATACTATTTTATACTATCTCGTACTGTTTCCTACTATTAGCTAGCCTACTACTAGTGCCTTAGTGGCTGGCACTACTATTTATATACAATACCCCCTTTTTACCTTCTTTTCCTCTTTATACCACAATATAGTTATTTAGTTTACCCCATTGCAGCACTATAATATAAGTTATAGGGTAATACGAGCCTCGGTAGTCGGTTATAATTATTTTTAATACCTCCTATTAAATTCTCTACGTTTAATTATTATAATCGTCTAGTAACATTTATTCTTTTACTTAGTAAAGTTATACCGTCCTATTCTTGTTATAAAGAGAAGAAGTTAATATATATTGCGATTACGGCTCTGTTTGGTTACTAACCTTTTTTATACGCTAAGTAAACATGCGATTGTCTTATAATGTTTAATCTATCTCTAACGCTAAATATACGCGTTTTATTACTCTTTATAAGCGTCTAGTTTCTTATCTAATTTGTCTTAAGGTTTCCCGTATTAGTAGCGGCCGAAAAACTAGAGAGTAAGCTAGCTAAGGCCCTTATTAAAGCTTAACGTTATTTTAATAAGGCGTCTTAGGCTCTAGAAGCTTAACTAGATACTTATGCTTAGTTATCTTATTAAGTAAAGGTTTATAAAAAGGCGCGCTTTAAGGAGCTTTATCTAGTAGAGTAAGGTCTCTTTAAGCTTAAGGTAAAGGAGGCTAGAAAGAATTCTAATTAAGAAAAGGCGGAAACAGTTTATATGCTAGTAGTAAATCCCTTAAGTAATCTAGCTCGTTTATTACCTTTAACTAATCCCTTTGTCTTTAGCTCCTTCTTAATATTACCTAACCTGTTTTCTTTTAATACCTCTATACCTTTTTTATAGCCTTTTTTAGGGTTTATAGTGGCTCCTAGGTAGTCTTATTATAGCCTATCTACTTTACTTTATACTATATTTTATTATTAATGTCCTTATAACTAACAATTTTTAAAACTTATTATTTGTCTTCTTCTTATCCTCTATATATATCCACTTTATAAACTAGTGGCTCTATATCTCCGTGCGCTGGCTCTAGTATTATAATATACTGTATAGGGTAGATCTTAATTTTTGCTGGTAAGTTAAGTTTATATATAACTTCTAAAATCTTTACTATAATTTTAAATAGTCCTAATTTAGCGTAATCTAACTTTTGACTTAGTTACTAGCTTGTAAAATTGTTATATAATAGCTATACTTTATCCCCCTCCTTTAGATCTGGTCCCTTAAATCTCCTAATATTATAATACCTTTTTAATTTTTTATACTATTTTTATTATAAAATAGAGGTCCTTATAAAGATTTATTCGAGTCTTTATTCTTTGTTTTGCTATTCCGCTTAATTTCTTCGCTTATTATAGTAATAATAATATTCTAGGCTTATATCTATAATTTACCTAAAATAGTATTATCTTTATGCCTTCCTATAGTGTTGCGTTATATATAAATTATATAACTGGTAATAATAATACCTAATTATTCTATGCGTAATTAATATAATATCTTAGATACTGCTCTAGCGTCTAATTTAACCTTTTTATCTATTTATCTATCTGCGGATAATATACTATAGATATTGCTACGCGAACCCCTTATTCCGCTAAAAATACCTCTTAAAATGCTGCTATAAATCTTAGATCTCTATCTAAGATAATTTTACTTATTGCTCTATATTTTATAAACACTTCTTTAATATAGATTTTAGTAATATCTTCTGCTAAGATTTCTTCTATGCATGCTATAAAATAGCCCTATTTAGTTAACTTATCTACTATTATAAGGATTATATTATGCTCTTATCCGGTAATAGGATTTTTTAACTTTAATAACTTTATAATAAAGTTCTATAATAAAGTTTTTTATAGACGTTCTGTATTTTAATAGGTTATAGCTTTCTATACGGCTTATACCTTATTAGTTTATTCCTTTAGTAATTTAGATACTTTTTTATGGCCTCTCTTACTAGTCCCTAAATTCCATTAATAATATACTCCTTTTAGAGTCTTAATAGTAAGCTCATGGCTCCATTGTATCCCTATATTATTCCCCTCTAGAAATCTTTAATAAATTTCTTTGTAATACTTCTAGGTATATATTACTTCTTAGTTCTTATACTACTCTAAGTCTAGGTCCTTAGTTTGCGCCTCTTAAATCCTCCTAATTTAATCGCTTTCTAGTAGCTTGTGTTTTTAGGTTGCTATAATCTGTTATAGGATACCCCCATAACACCTTACACACGTCTACCTATTTCTACTAACTTAGCAATTAGAGACCAATCGCGAAATAGCAATTTAACGGCAATCTGATGGCAATCTAACGGCAATCTATAGCATTCTGCCATATTCTGCTAAGTTCTACTAAATTCTACTAAGTTCTACTAAGACTATAACCTAAACCCTACTCTGCCCTATATATATATTAACTAAGCAACTAAGTTAACGATATATGCCCTTTCTTTCCTTACGTAATGTCTTAACCTCCTTATATAATTTATATATATAGCTTAATAATATCTACCTTGCTATATATTATCGTCGCTTATACTTACTCCATGATATAATCTTAGGGTAATTATATTTAATTAATCCGTTATTATTTTTACGTAGTATTGCCCCTAATAGCTTTTTATTATTCTATAGTTTAGTATTTCTATTAAGTGCGTTTACTCTTATATTTTTAGTGCCTTTAGTATACTAAATCTTAAAATAGTATTCTATAAGTATTTCTGTCTATCGAACCTATTTTTAGTTTAGTTCCTTTATTATTAGGAACCCTATTAAGTTCTTATCATCCGGTTTAACTATAAATAGTTTCTTTATGCCTTATAATAATACGTTTTATTTTTTAAGTACTATAACTATACTTAATAACTCCTTATTATAGATATTTTAGTTTAATTTTAGTAGTATTATTTTTTGACTATAATATACTACTAGATGCTATATGTTCCCGTATTTTTATAGCAAATATACTCCCAATATAAAGTCTAATATATTTATTTCTACGATCGTTTTTAATCCTAATTAATAGATTTTAAAAATTAGCTCTTAGGTAAACTTTGTCTTAAGTTTCTAAAATAACTTCTTTTATTTATTTCCCTATATCTATAATTCCTCTTTCTTGGTTAATTTTATAAATGGCTTAATACTTATTAACTACTATATTTAATAAGGTATATTATTTTATTATATAACTACTTTTATAACTGCCCTATAGGGCCAGCAAAACTTTTATAAATGCCCCGTAGGGCCTAGTAAACCCCCCCTCCCCTACTCCTTATCCTTATCCTCTAATAACTCCTCCTCAAGCACAGCCACCAAATGGTAGAGCAGCCCTATAACCCGCCCGCGCCGCCTAAGATAGAGGCGGACGCGGGCAAGTGGGGCCTTTTCCTCCTCCTCCTTATTATCATTATTATTATTATCGTTATTATTATTATTAGCGGCGGCGGTGGTAGTAGGAGGTATATAAGTATAGAAGCGGGAGCAGAAGCGGGCTATGGCGAGGGGGGGGGGGGGTTGGGGCGGTAGCAGACGCTATTATCTCTATTAGTTATACTTTTTACAGCTTATATTACTAACTTATAGACTTAAAAGGAGCAGCGCACCCCCTTGCTACTATAATAGCAGTTAATATAGCTGCTACGCAGCTAGCCGGCGACTAGCATACACTCTATAAATAGGCCACCGCCCTATACGCACAACGTATAAGCCTATAGGGTTATTATACCCCAGCTTTGCGCTAGGGCGGCCTCCGCATTTAGGGCCCTAGCCCTTAGGTGGACCCCCTAGTAGACCCTAAGAGCTCTACCTAGGCTAAGAGCCTACCATAGAGACACGCCCTAGACGCGCGGTAGGGGATATAGCGCCTACATTATGGCCGTATTAGCGGCGGCGGCTTTAGTAACGGCGGTAAGCGTGGTAGGTAAGGGATTTTAAAGCAGAAGGGCGGCGGGCTAATTAACGGCCGTAAAGCTAGCTAGGGGCGGAGCAATAGCGGCGGCGGTAATAGCGGCGGCGGTAGTAATAGGAGTAGGGAGGGGCCTAGCGGTAGCTATAGCTGCAGTAGCTATTTATATATCAGTATCTTCTTAAATTCTTAAATTCTTTTATAGTACTAATACTTACTAGCACGCTTATCTACTAGGACCGAAGTCCTACGCGTAGGCTACTTAAACTAAGATAACGGCGGTATAGATAAAAAGCGGCGGCTAGGCCCAGATATAGTAGTAGCGGCGGCGGCGGTAGTAATATAGTGGTAGTAGTAGTAGTAGTAGTAGAGCTAGAGCAGGAGCAGAAGTAGGGGCGGTAGTAATAGTAAAAACGGTAGTAGTAGTAGGAGTAGGAGCAGACGATATAGCAGTAGCAGCAGCAGTACTAATGGTGGTAGTAATAGTGGTGCTATTACTTAAGGAAGAAGACAACGACGACGTAAATAGCTATTGTTAATATACGTTACGTAATTAACTATATAAATCTATATTACGCGATTATTATATAAACGTAGCCTTATGTTACTATAAGGTAGCTATATAAATTCTATAGTAGTAGGGCAGTAGTAAGGCAGCAGTAAGGTAGTAGTAGGGTAGTAGTAAGGTAGTAGTAGGGCAGTAATAGGGCAGTAATAGGGCAGTAATAGGGCAGTACTAGGTAGTAGAGGGCAGCAATGGGCAGTAACGGGCAGTAAAGGGCAGCTAAAGCTTTAATACTCTATTATATTTATTATATCTTATTCTTATTTCTACTTTATATAGATATATATAAAACTATTAATAGCTTTTATAATAGTCTTTATAATAGGGTCCTTAGTATATTTATATATATCTTATATAACCTTTTTAAAAAAGAAATTTTATTTAAAATTTAAAATATATTATATAATATAAAGTATTTTTTATAATAATAAAAGTAAAAATAAAAGTTATAGCTATAGCTAAAGTAGTAAAGTTTGTAAATTAAAAACGAATTAATATAGTATATAAAAAAGAATAAAAATAGTAATAGTACTGTAAATAGAAATAAAGGTAAGAATAAAGATAATAATAAAAATAAAAATAGTTATAATATAGTATTAAAATTAATAAGCTAATATAATAATTAATATAAAAGTTAAATAGATAATAATAATAATAAAATAGTATATAAGTAGTAATAAATATCTCTATAAATTAGGAAATAAAGATATATTAAAAGTAATAAAAAGGAAATTATTTTAGTAGTTAAAAGGGGAGTAGTAAAGGTAGTAAGGGTAGTAATAAAAATAGTGTGGTGGTGTAGATTGGACGACGCCTAGTATCTTGGCATTTTCCTGTATTTATACAGCCTTCGGCTTCCTTCCTTCTTTCCTAATATATACATATCACGACCTTACCAGTTACCAGAAATACGCTCTTTTTTTTCTTTCTTACTAACTGTTCTACTGACTAATTATAACCGACCAACCGATATACAGACAGCACTGTGACTTTCCTATCTTAGAGAGGTCGTACCCTCCCATATATTTTATGGCATTCCACATGGAGACGACGGCAAGCTCTTTAGATTTGAAGTCTAGTGCTACATACACAGGAGACCCGTAGGAATATCCTACGACTATAGAAGAACCGCCAGCTGTAGAAGAACGACCAGCTATAGAAGAACCGCCAGCCAGACAGACAAGACAGTAGAAGAAAACCAGGCAATATTAAACAGTAAGGGGAACCAGGCAGTACCGGAAAAAGATAGGACAGCCAGACTCAACGCACAGGCTAAAGAGTGGCAATAAGAAGCAAAAGACTATAAGTCTGTCGACCTAAATCGGATATCTTTACCACCTTAACTCGGTCACCGACCTAGTTATAGAAAGAGAAGGGTCTCGGAAAGTTATGTATAAGGACGTCGGGCGAACCAGCGAGCCAATTAGATAACTTTAACCGGCGGTTGGAGTTACCGAGATCTACTACCGAGCATGGCTAGAACTTTATTAAAGATGCGGAGACGATAAGCCAAGGGCTAATTAATTAGATGGAAACGAGATCTAAGGTATCTGGCGGCAAAGGAAGTCAGTACTGCTATTTACGAACAAGGGATACAATACCAAGCAAGGTCGTAAGCACACGAAATTAGATCTGTCCTTAAAAGCTTCCTATTCTAGCTTAGCTTTATCCTCTTTTAAGTCATCCGGATTATATCAGTAGCAGCTCTAAAGGCGTTCCGTAAAGAGGTAGATGTAAACAAAAGCGTAAGGCTTAGTAGCACCCTACCGCGCAAAGCAACGGTAGGCCAAAACAGACGGACGTATCGAGACCCAGTGGTAGTAGATAATAAAGACTCCGTGCTCTCCTAGGGAGACCCCCCCTTAGGCGTCAAGAGGTAGGTGCCTTTTGTTAGGGATATAGCTATACAAGTAGACCAGCCGCAGCATATACCTATTAAGGTCCCGCCAGGACAGCCATCTGGAACACCCTCTGTTAAGACTATAGCCATATAAGCAGACCTGCCGTAGCGTTTAACCGTAATACCTAGAACCGGTAGCCCTTAGCAGACAAAGGATGAGAGCCGTAAGAACTACCTATAAGCTCCCGAGGAAGCTCTAGATACATCATCCTATAATTAGTAGTTAACGGCTTAAGACAAGATCTACGTTATAGTTCAACCTATACTAGCTCCAGGAACTCCCAGGACCCCTCACTTTATAGGACAAAACGTATTACAGTTTATCAAGCAATACGAGCGGCTATACGCCCGATATTACGTAATAAGTAGGGAGAAGTACCAAGGCCTTCCGGAGTACTGCGGTTACTAGATAGGAATATAAATCCGAAGCTTGCCTAAATTTATAGCTAGTGACTGGACAGAGCTTATAAGAAAGCTTAGGGCTAAATATTAAGTAGACGACTACTACCAACACATAGAGACCAGAGACTTCGTAGAAGCTTTTGTTTAAAAGTTAACGAAGCAGCTAGGAGATCTACGTCACTACATATAAGATTTCACCAGTACCTTAGCTAAAGCAGTAGCCGTAAGAAACCTTACTAAGTAAGAAAAGGGGTAGTGGTTTATGCGGGGGCTCCCTATTAAATACTACAGGCACGCAATAGAGAAGATAGGGGCCGTAGCAGACGAGTCCAGTACCCTTATATTTAAAAGACTAAAAGAGGCCGTAGAGTTAAGAATAATAGCTGCAGAAGGTACAGAGCAAATAGATACGCTTTTAAAAGAAGATATCCAGCATATCCAGCTTATATAAGAGCTACAGCAGTAAAGGAATAAGCTCAACTAGTAAAGGGAAGGAAGGCTTCTAGACCTAGTTAGACCAGGTATACACAGAGGAGCCCTAGTGTAGTAGCAGTCGCCTACTACGAATTAAGCTATAGTTTAAAGCCTAGTATAAGGATATAGCCTAGCAACAGGATATAAAGACTGGCAGAACAGCACCCAATCTTTATAAGACTTTTAATATCCGCAGGACTTCCAATATCTGCAAGATTCTACTACCTTTAGACGGCCGCAGCGGAATGTACAAGGTCAGCAAGATACGCAAGAACAAGGCCAGCGGACATGTTTTAGATGCGGAGGAAGTCACCATTTCACCAAGCACGAATGTTAAGGCTTAAAGGATCTTATTTAGCAAGGATTTGTACATCTATCTAAATAAGGAAGGCTAGTAGCGGGGACGCGTAATTAACCTAGACTAGTACTTCTGCGGCTCGGCAATAAAGGACGGCTAAAGGGTATTAAGAACTGGCTATATACGTACCAAGGAACTAACCTAAATAGGCTAAGGAAAGAACAAACGCAGTAACTGGCTTTCTATAACGGAGTAGTGCTAAAGAATAGTAACAAAATGCGTACAAACTGGGAGGACTACTATTAAGTACGGCCCATGGACTTAGTAGTAACACCTAGCCAGTAACGTCCGTAAACTTACTTAACCCTTATAGATAGCCGTATAACCAGAACAACCATCAAGCCGTAGGCTCCACCATAGGAGAAGAATATACGACCAGGAGATTGCGCCTAGATTAGGTTACGGCCTACAGATAAAACAGCTAAAGCTAGGAAGTATAAATCGTCCAACCCTTAAAGACGGTCTTAGAGACGGATACTTAACTAGTAGGCTCCGCCGCGGGCTCCGCAGTAGGTATAGGATATTTAACTAAGGGATAGTCAAGTTCTAAGGTGGGGGAAGGGACGTAGGTAACGGCCGTATAAAAGATTTCTATTTATCTGCTTAATTACAGTATTTCCTAAAGCTCCTTTTTTTGTTTACTTTCTTAATCGCGAAGCGTTAAGATGCGTTAGTCACGACGACCTATTGCAGAGATATCAGTTTAGCTTACCGCCCGTCGCCGAGCTAATAGCGATTATCTATGCCCGGTATAGAAAATCCTAATTAGTCTATTCAGCAGTAAAGCTAGCAGAACTCTACACCGCCCCTAGAATTCGATAGTACATTAGCTGCACAACAAGAACGGATATAGAAAGCCTTAGTTAATTGCACGGATATAGAGCCGATTGTATAATATAGAGCCTAACACAGAGCTATACGCAGAGCCTTAGTTAAATAGACATATCTATATAGCCAAGTGAGCACTATAGCACCCCTGCATCTCAGCAACACTAACATTATCAACATTCACAAAATTAAGCCTTGCTTGCTTACTTTCCATATTAGTCTTATTTAAGAGCCAATGCCTTATTTACTCAATTTCTAATAATTAATTATTACTGTTAATGACTTAATGACCTATACGCTCGTCTAAACCTTCGCGAATCGTCCGTAAAAACCTTAAAAACTTAACTAACGACAACACACTCGACGAGCTAAACTCCTCAGAGGTTACCTACCAGTCTCCCTTACCTTCCCCTACACCTTCAGGCGATACGCCAGCATTATAGTCTCCATCCTCTATAATAGCGCCTCTCTCCGCGGCTTAACGCGAGACTTTAGCCGCTAAAAAAGCTAAAGAACGGCTCTAATAACTATATAAGGAGGACCTAAGAATTAGAAGAGCTTAGGCAAAGGAGGTTAAGGACTAGGCAACCGACCAAAAAATAAAACTCCTTTAGGAATAGGAAAACCATACTAAAATACTACGCGTCCAAAAAAAATAGGAAAATTAGGCGACTAAACTCTATACATTAAGCCTTACTATGGTAACAGCGAGACTAGCTATAGCAGTATTATTTTTAACCCCAATTAATAAACTAGGTAAGTTGCTCCCCTATATAGCTAATATCCTAAATACCCTCCTCCCTAGCGTCCTAAATAAAGAGATACTTAAGGTATTTTAGGGTACTTTCTTACCTAATAACCTCTCTTACCTTTAGATACATTAGCTCTGGTCTAAGCCTTAGAATAATATCCTTATTGTTAACAGCGTCCTTTCTATAAGACTAAAAGAAGGGACGATAAAGGACTACCCGTTAGTTAAAGTGTGGGTAGAGGGCTTCCTTAACTATATAATAATTTTAATCATTATATATAAGAATCTTTTAGTAGATCTTATTCCCTAAATACTTACCTTCTATAATTAAGTTATCTAGCTATCTACTACCTACCAAATTGCTCCCTTAATAACTATGGCCTTAAAGCACCACTCTATAGTTATTTAAAAGAACTAGTTAGAGCTAGCTAACTAGAAGATCTCTAGTAACTTCCTAAATATCTATTACAATCCCAGTACTTATAAATCCGCATCTATCTTAAAACGCGTATAAGTAAGCACTAATATCTTAAGGACCTATTATAGCTTTAATAGAGGGAAGTATAACCTAGGCAAGGATTGCAAGTTCCCGCATACCTACAGCAAGTGCGGTGGCCTATATGCTGTGAGGAATTATAAGTAGCAATTACTAAAGGAAAGTATTAATAAGGAAAAGGAAGAGGAGGAAGAGGATTTTATTAAGCTATACCTATACTCCGCCGAAACTATGCTCCACCCTTATAGTACAGGTAGGCCAAATACTATACTATTATTTCCAGTCTTCCTGCCCTCCTCTCCTCTATAGGACTCTCCCTCCCCCTTAATTATTTAAGCGTAGGGGTGTTATCTATCCCTATACCCCGGCAACCTCTAATATAATATTATCGGTATCTTAAAGTTCGGATGCTAGATTAGGGTAGACCTAGAAATTAAGCTCCTTTCTTAAAAGAACTAAGCCTTAATAGCCGTAAATACGGTCCTAATCTTAGAGAAGATTAGCGCCGATCTAGATATAGGCAGGATTGTAATAGCAACGTCTTCTATTATATCCTCGCCGCTAGGTTTAGTACCTAAAGCAGATAGGGGATAGCGCCGTATTTACAACTTATCCTTACTATCTAGCCGATCTGTTAACGACTTAATCCCTATAGCATTCGCCATACTATAATATTTAACAGTTAATTAGGTTCTCCAACACGTTATATATATAGGCCGTAGTTACATAATTGTTAAGAGGGACATTAAGGACGCCTTTTAGAATATCCTACTTTTTATTAAAGCTTAACACCTTATAGGGTTCTCCTGGAAGGGTGTAATATATTTTAAACATTACCTCTCATTCGGCCTTTAAACTGCACCCTTTTTATTTAATCTTTTTGCGGAGGGATTCTACTAGATACTTATCTAATATATCCTAAACACCACCTTAGAGCACTATCTAGATAACTTTATCTTTATACTCTCTAACGCTTCTATCCTCCCTTAATTACTTAGTATATATAACTAATTAAGCGATAAATTAGGCATCCTATAAAACAAATTAAAGAATATTAAAGGCACTATAGCTAAAGTCCTAGGTTATATTATAGATACTCTAAAGTCTAAGCTGTATCTTTCTCCTTTAAAACAGGCCACTATAATTAAGGAGATTAATAAAGCGTTAAGTGGTAGATCCCTAACGCTAGTTTAGAGTTAAAAACTAGCTAGTAGACTTGCTTAGAGCGCCTAAGTAATTAGGCTTAGGCGTTTATATAACCACTCTATTTAGGAGTTTATCTCCACTTTTATAAAGGCAGGTAGTTATCCTTGCTAACGGCTAACAGCTAAACTTCGCTAAGACTTATTATAGTAGAGGGATACTCTTACCCTTTTAAATAGTATCCTCTTTTTTAACAATACGGATTAAAAATAATTCTATCTCTTCTTAAATATATCTAAGATTCTTAGTTACGGGGCCTTCTTCTTTCTTAAGGATTTTTAAGGGATAATATAGCCGCCCTATTTAGTATCTCTACCCTAAAATAATTCTTTAAGCTACTACCCTAATACAGAACACCGCCTTGCCCTAATTAATAAGCAGGAGGTTTAAGCGATTATAACCTTATTCTAGCTCTAGGCAACGCGGTGGGAGTATAGCTTAGTCTATATCTATATAGATAATATAATAGCACTCTTAGGATTCTAAAATATAGTAGTAAAAGGACCGGGTAATTACCCGCTTCGTAAAATCCTCTAACTAGCCGCAGCCTATAATATTACGCTCTATATAGAGTAGGTTTCCTCTATAGAAAATAGGCTAGCTAATACTCTATCTCATTTTAATCGCGATAGGGTATTATTACTATACCCGCATTAGGATACTTCTAATTTACCATTACTATACGCTTCTTTATTATATTTAATCTAACGCTAAAATAGGAGACCTAGTCCCTCTTAAAGACCCCCTACCTAATTTCTGGATTAAGGTAAAAGCCCCCTTAGAATGCTTCGGCTAACTATTATAGCATAGCCTCTCCGATGGAATGAGAGATTTATATTATCCCGCAATTAAGAGTTAGGAGGGCTACTGCAACCTTTATAGAGCGGTAAAGTACCTAGCGCCCCTCTACCACCTAGGAAAATAGATTACCTAACAGATCTTTGGCAATGCTAGTCTATAAATAAGCCGTATTAAGCCTACTATAGTTAGAGCCTATGTCTCCACAATTTAATCCCACTATATTAACGCTAATTATAACACCTCTGTCTTTAATAATCCTATTATTAAGAGGATCCTAGACGGTGCAATATCCATAAATCCCTCTACTATAGCTAAAAGATTGCCAATTACTAAAGATATTCTCGCCTAATTAGTTACCCCAAATGCCCAATCCGTTAAAGATCTTAACTTTAACGCCACTATCACCACAGCCTTTATAGGATTCCTTTATCTAGGCGAGATTACCTATACCAAGGCTTAGAAAGATAGCCACGCCTTCTCTACTATAAAATGTACTAGAAACGATATAACGCTAGCAGAGGACTATATAATATTACGTCTAAAGCGTAGTAAAACGGACGTTAATTACTAAGAAGTCTTAATCATAATTGCCGCTTTAGGGCAACCTAAATGCGCAGTTCGAGCTATAAAACACCTATTTAAAAACGACCCCTAACCCGGAAACGCCCCTCTCTTCCGCTTTAAGAGATTGGCCTTTATAAGCTACGCGGTTAGGAATAAGCTAAAGTACAAAGTCGCCGCTCTCGGCCTCCACTCTAAGCTCTATAACAGACACTCGTTTCGGAAAGGCGCTACTTAATACGCTTAAGATAATAGTTTTATAAACGGCCAAATATAGCAACTAGGCCAGTGGTCCTTATAAGCGTTCCAGCTTTACTATTCATTATCCCTAAAAGACCTATTTCGGCTAAGTGTAAACTTCTAACGTGGAACGCCAATACCGTTCTTATTGTTACTCGCCCTAGATGCAATGGGCGAAGGTATTTAGGCACAATAGCATACAGGAGTGCCTATTTTGGCACGCTAATACATTAACTTAAATCTCTCCTTCCCCCCCTTTTTTCTTTTTCTTTTTTCCCCCTACTCTACCTTGTGTGGTATGGGCGCTGCGCTTCTAGGTCTATGGGCATTACGTTTAGTTAAGGCAGGGCAATCCCCTGCAAATGGCCTTGCGAATATACCCATTCTCAATTAATACCTTTAAGCCCGTACCCACCAATTAGATTAATTCTTAATCCTCTTCTCCGCAAGCGTGTGAATAATAGATGACTATACAGAAGCCATAGTTAGTTAAGGAATCGAAGCAAGCCAAAGCCTTAATATTAGCACGTCACCGTTACTAAATCAAATCAGTTAAATGTCGTTAAATTAGAGCCTTTAGCCGGGCCGACCTTATTCCTTATTTAAACGACGACTAATCGCAGCACGACTGTTACTGCTGTCGCTGCCATCCGAATTCAGTACTGCGTTAGCTGCACGACGAGAACAGACACCACAGCAAGGAAGGGGCCTATACAAAGGCAATAGCACAATATCAGTAACAAAGCACCGCGGAAACGGTAGAGCAGTATACAAAAAGGCTCTGTAAGAGATCGTACATAGGGCACGGCTGACCACATTAAGCTTAAGCTATCCTTATGCAACTAAAGACGGAACCGAGCCGTATCTACTAAGCTAGTAAAGGACCTTATTAAGGATTACAAAAGGGACAGGAATTGGACGTATAGGAGCTAGCGCTTTTCCTCAGAGGTCGTTATAATAAAGGACTGTATTGTGGACATAAGGGCAAGGGATATGCGACGGAGGTAGTTATAACGGCCGAAGCTGCCACTGGATGACCTTAAAGATATTAAGGACGGCTTAGGCGAAACGTAGAGCTAGTAGGACAATAATTAGGAGACTAGGAGTAAAAGATAATACTAGGGAAGGTTCTTAAGCCGGAAGAAGATTAAGGATATACGAGTATACTGCTAGCAGCGGGGATAAGGAAGCAGCCGCAAAAGCCTAAGGATATGCCGAAAAAGTCAAAAGCAACGACGGTCTAGAAAGGGAAGAAAGTAGTTATAAAAGATGTCCTAGAAAAGCACCGGGCCTACGAAAATGGTCTACTGGAAGCTGCCGTCTATACTTACGAGGAAGGAAGTCTTAAGATAGGTCTTTAGATTGGACGTCTGGAGGATACCAAGAGCCTTAATCGACTATATGGATATAAGGCTTTAATAGAACGACTGCACAGCCAGAGTCTTAATCGATTGTCCGTAGATGCAGAGCCTACGGATGCAGAACCCAGGTCGTACGTGTAGTAGAAGACACCTTGGGTCAAGCCAGGGCCTTAGTTAAATCCTGATCAGCTGAACGCCGCCTGTACAAGTTAAGTCGTTAAATTAGAGCCTTCAGTCAGGCCGACCTAATACCCTATTTGAACGTCAGTCGATTGTACGTTGTCACAGTTAAATTGAATTAGTCACCGTTGCCGTCAGACGTCTTGGATCGGCAGTTAAAGATGCATCACCGCAGGTACGCAGGCACTAGACCTAATTAGGGAACTAGTACACGGCCGGAAAAACGTCGGAAATACGGTCAATTAACGTTTTGGAGCCTCTGCGAGAGCCTCTTCCCTTAACTGCCCACCCCCATATTGATTGACTGCCGCCCGTCTTAACGCCCGCGGATTGGCTAATTAGAACGATCTTTCCTGCAGATATAGATATAGAGCTTTACACGGAGTCTTGCACGGAGCCTACGGATATGGAGCATATAGGTGCAGAGCCTTGATTGGACAGCTTAACTGGACGCCTATAGATGCGAAGCCTTGATTAAACAGCAGATGCGGAGCCTTAACCGATCGGACGTCTACACGGAAGCTTTAATCAACTGTCTACGGATGTAAAGCCCTAGTCGTATATGTAGTAGAAGACACCTTGAGTTAAGCCAGGGCCTCATCAAATCTCGATCAGCTGAACGCCGTCTCTGTATTCAAATTAGGACAGTCAGAGCAACCGGGCCGACTTTCTACCTTAATTGAACGACCGAACGATTAGTTGCAGCACGTCGTCGCCGACCAATTAGACAGTATTCGGCCAGCAGTCAAGGCAGCTATATACGCATACACGCAGACACGGACGCAGACACGGACGCAGATATGGACGCAGAATATGCAATACAGAGCTACTGATGCACGGCCAGATACACAGCTAGACGCACAGCTAGATGTAGGGCCTAGTGCAAAGCCACGGGCAGAGCCTTAACTGAGAAGCTGCGTACGATGCAGACCGATACAGAGCTAGATGCAGAGTTTTAATATCAAACGACAGCGGAATGATCGAGTTAATCCAGAGTCTCTGCTACCTTAATTGACTGTCCTACCGCCGCCGCTGCTGCCGCTATTCCGTCCAGCTATTTCGTCCTTGCTGTCTTAACCGACTGCTGTCTCTACTGTCCTAGATCTGTACCGCTGCTAGGTCTATTTACTGCCGGATCTGCTAGGTCTGTCATGCCGTTCTATACTGCTATTTTAACCGATCTGTTCTACTGCTGCCGACTAGCTGTTCTACCGCTGCCACTACTGCCATTGCTATTCCGACTGTTCCGTTCTATTGTTCCGGTTGTTCTACTGCTACCGTTCTCACTAACTGCTACTGACTAACTGCTACTGACTGACTGCTACCGACCGTCTGCCGCTACCGAGATTTCTGCTACTAAAAGTTCTGCTGCTAGATGTCCTACTGTTTACTAACTGTTACCGAATTCTTCCACCGAGTATTCTGCCGCCGGCTGTTCTATCTTATTTTACCGCGCTAACTGTCTGCTTTTATTACTGTTTATACCACTGTTACTGTCCTAGCTGCTACTAATAGGAAGATCGGACCTTAGCTATAGGTAATAGAAGGACACCGTAAAGCAGTTCTATGGAGGGCTGAGGATAAAGTTACCTGCGTTCTTTTAGGGGTATTCTTTCCTTTTCTTATTCTACTTTTGCTATACTTTCGTTTGGTTATTCTTCTATAGTATAAAACGTTAAGGGACAACGTTCTTGGTGGGGGAGGTATATAGTGGTGTAGATTGGACGACGCCTAGTATCTTAGCATTTTCCTGTATTTATACAGCCTTCGGCTTCCTTCCTTCTTTCCTAATATATACATATCACGACCTTACCAGTTACCAGAAATACACTCTTTTCTTTCTTTCTTACTAACTGTTCTACTAACTGATTACGACCGACCGACCGACATACAGACAGCACTGTGACTTTCCTATCTTAGAGAGGTCGTACCCTCCCACAATAGTAGAATAGTATTACGGTAGTAGTAGGGCAGTAGCAGGGCAGTAATAGGGTAGTAGTAGGCAGTAGAGGGCAGTAATAGGCAGTAGAGGGCAGTAGGAGGGCAGCAGTAGGGTAGATTAAGTTTAGAAGGACAAAAGCCCACTGTAGGCGCGAGAAATCCGTTAAATTTCCCCAAGGAACCAAATTACTGGCTGTAAGTCAGTAATTTGGAAATTTTCCTTGGAAAATTTAACGGATTTCTCGTCTATATTATACTGTTCGAAGGGCCTTAGCGGTTTTTAATTGGATAAAAAAATTGTCAGATTACCTAATTTCCTCACATACTGTTAGCGACTCAGTCAATCGTGGCATGTGCACAGTATGAGGGATGTGCAAGCCTGTACAATTGGATTGTCTATAAACGAGAATCTAAAGCTAGAGAAAGGAAAGGAGAAGAAGAGCAGCGCCGGTCGAAGTAGGGTTCTTTTATGTGGTCCTTAAGTCACGTGACCGCAAAGTTCTGCCAAGTTCTGCCACCAAGTTCTGCCGTTTTCTGCCAGTGCCGTAACAACAGCCGCATTAACAGCCGCAGTAAATTTAGCATCTCTAGCTTTAGTAGACGCGTTAACAGGTGCAGTGGCGGTCTTATATTTAACTATAAATTAACCCAAAAAGCCTTCCTTGCGTACTTTAATTATGTCTCTATTATTCCCTCCACTTTATGCCATTTATCTACATCGTTAACTTCTTTGGGTATTATAGGATCCTTTGGACTCAATAATACAATAATAGCAGTTAATTAATTAAGCCAGAAAGAACGAGGGCTGTAATATTTACTGGCTTAATGCGTATTTTCGGCGACAAATTTCTGGAATCTAAAGACTCTGAACGAGATAGGTAGAACGTTACTAAATAGCGTTGTACTATTAGCGTACACAGCCAGATTTAAAAGAAAGGTTTAAGGGCCTTTGGACTGTTCTATAGCAGCAGGAGTTATTAATACAGGCGGTACAGGTTCAACGGTAAGGTCTACTTCTTAAGGCGCCTTAGAAGTATTCTTTATAGTATTCTTAGGTGCTTTAGCTCTCCTCCTGTATACCATAGCGCTAACTACAATAGGAAAAAATATAGGCTTTGAATAGCTTCAAAAAATAGGCGACGGCGATGTGTTAGTATGGAAGATGGGTGGTGTCATGCGCGGGTACAGAAAAGTGGTTCAAACAGGTGAGGATTCGGTAAATTTCTGTAGTAGATCATGGTTTCTGACATAAACTCATCCTTTTCTGAAGCGACTGCAGTCAGCTTGCGGACCGATTGAAAATCCGCACCAACAGAATCACGTCTGAGCCTGCTGAGGTAACTGAGGGAAGATGAGAGATACACCGCTCGGCGACAAAACTTCCCCTGTCCCTCCGGCGAAGACACAATCAGGGCCATTTTGGCCAACACCAAGAATCCGAAACTAGCTTGGGGTAGGGCTGTCCTCTGTACTGCTAAAACCTCGGTTTTAACGATCGACAGAAACGACACCGACGGGAAAACATACGTCAGCACCGCTATTCTATAGTATGGGATTGGATATGGGTAGAAAGGGTTTGTGTTGAGAGAATACAAAGCACATAGAATATCCCATCCCTAGCCAAACTCGCGGACTTCACTCGCGGACTTCCTTCGCGGCGGCGTATCCGTGAGTCCTGCCCTCTTCCCTTGTTCCCTTCACTAACCCTCCCCACCAGGTCACCATTCTCCTCCTCGACGTCTACAGCCTCCTCATCAACTACATCCACCCATGCCCCTTGTCCCCCTCCGCAAAACCTACTATACCTACCTAGTCCGCGCTGTTCTCTCCGCTTTCGGTACCTCCCCCACCCAAATCCGCTTTGTCGACGAATCCTACGTCTACACCAGCGACTTCATCACAGACCACTACAAGCTCTGTGCGCTTATGAGGCAGCAGGATGCAAGGGATGCGTCGGATGAGATTGCAAACAGCACAATGCTGAGCCCGCTGCTTACGCCGGGGCACCAGACGCTATTAGAGCAGTACCTTGATATTGATATTCAGTTCGGTGGGGAGGACCAGGTATGTCCTCTTGCGTCCTATCGCGCGCCTTCCTAGATCCCAGATTGACATTCTGGATGCGGGACAGCGCGGCCTTTTCAGGCACTCTGAAATCTTCTTGCCCCAACACGGCTATAGCAAACGCGGGCATATTATGAACCCCATACTCTCTTTCCTCCACGGTGTCAAAATTCCAGTTCCCATCCCGCGCGCACGAAAATCTAATTCCTTGACGACCTGACACTGTCCGCGCCAAAATCTACGGTGCCCCTTGCTCCCCTTGCTCCCCTTGCTCCCTTCCCGCTGATAACGGCTCCTTCGCGACATCCTGTTCCCAATCTCCGAGTAGAGAGTGGAGCGCCTGGGGGTGGATATCGGCATGAATAGGGAGGATCAAGGTATCACGAGCGAGCAACGCCCGTTCTGCAGCCCCAATGCGCCAAAAGGCACGGTTTTTTCTATCACGCTGGAAGGTGAAGGAAATCAGAAACATTACACCTCCTACGACGAGATAGAAGTCGATTTCATCCTCGGCACTCTCTCTCCCGACGTACTGAAGTCTGCCATCACGGAAGCTATCAATGCGGTTTTAGCACCTATCCGCAAGGCGTATGCCGAGAGCGAGGAGTCGCAGGCTGTAGATAAGTTGGTGTATCCGGAGGTGGGGAAGCTGTGTTGAGAGTACTTTTGTTGAGGACGCAGTATGGGGACTGAATTTGGAGGCGGTTGAAGATGAAGCGGGACAAATCGACAGGCATTCATGAGGGAAGGTACTAATGGATGGGGGAAGGGTGTTTTTATCTCAGTAGTAATCCGGCTTTTTACAGGGCCCAGATGATCACTTGCGTACGGAGTAAGCTACAAATGGAGAAGTTACAGGTAGCCTACTTGTATGCATGTAGGCAGCTGGCCATGGAGCTGTTCTATGATTACTTAGCGCGACATCATCCCTCCCTACAATGGCGAAGGCTCTGGTAGTAGTGCAGCATCACAAGAAACAAAGTCAATATCGTAACCCACACTCCCTTGCTTTTCATCCTAAGAGCTTCAGGACATGGCATTTGCAGTACCAGCACTTATGGGTGTTTCCAAGCTCAAGTAGGACCTATTCTCTATTTTGCATTCCCAAAAACGCCGGCCCTGCCCTACAGTCAAAATGATAGAACTCTTCCATCGGACCGAACCCTAGTTACGAAATGGTGAATGGATCTGAGCATAAGAGGAGATATAAACTGGATACACTCCGCCCTCTCTTTCTCCCCGCCGTCGTTTGAAGTGCAATGCAGCAACGTAAAAAAATCCTACACCGCGTACCCCGCCGAAGCGTGCATCCTCGGATCACCCGCCGCTTCGAACGTGCCATTCGGCAGTCTCCTAAGCGCATGCACTGCACTCTGTGCCAGTGGGATCCACGTCACGCTGTGTCCTCGCCCTTCCATAAACGCCACTGTTCCGTTATCGTACGCGTATTCGAATTGAACTCGGTTTGGGGTGAGTTGGTCGTGGAGTCTTGGCTCCGACAGGGCTTTATGTGTGGTGAAATTGTGGTCGAGGACGTGCCAGAGAGTCTGGATGGCGGCAGTAATAATTCTAGAGCCGCCGGCAGCCCCGACGACGAAGTACAGGGTGGAGTTCGCTAGGTATTCTACGATGACGGGGGAGATCGAAGAGAGTGGCCGCTTGCCCGGGCGGATGAAGTTGTAGGGGGAGGGGATGTAACCGAAGGCATTAGTGGTATTGGGGATGGAGAAGTCGTTCATCTCGTTGTTCATGATGATGCCTGTTTCGGGGATCATGAGTTGGGAGCCGAAGTGGCGGTTGACTGTACTTGTAAGAGTGACCGCCATGCCAGTGGCGTCGGCGGCGACAACGTGAGATGTTCCTCGGCTGTGAGGAGAGAAGCAGGTTAATGGATTGAAGGTGTTTGCGATTCTTTCTAAAGAGAGCTTACTCTTCAAGACTTTCCAGCCCTGTAGGATCGTAGTCCGACACATTTAGGGTTTGGAGGTCAGAGATTCTACTCCGGATGTTGGCTGTGGTAGTGTCATTGAGCATTTCATTCTGGTAGACTTCCAAGCTGGGGACGAAAGAAGGGTCGCCGAGCTTTGCTCGCTACGCAGAAATTTTGACTTAGTTCGTTGGAGGTCTGCTTCATTCTCGAGATGCATAAAACGCACTCACCTGTCCATGCCAAATCTGATCGCTTCATCCAATCGATGCGTGGTCAGGTTCAACACCGCCTCTTCCCCAAACCCAGAATACCCCTCTACAATCTTCATCACACTCAGCACCACCAACCCACTTGACGGTGCGCTGCAGCCGGTAAGCTTGTAACCACGATATTCAATCTGCGCGGGCTTCCTGATTGCCACCGCATAATTCTTAAGATCGTCCAGTGTCATGGTTCCGTTTGCTGCCTGCAATGCTGCGATGGTGGCATTCGCCAATGTGCCAGTGTAGAAAACGTCCGGACCCTTCTCAGCAATTTCCTCCAACGTGTCCGCATACCGCTTCCTGGTGAGTATATCGCCAAGACCAAGTCTAGTCCCGTTAGGAGCAAAGTCGGTTGCCCACGTTGGATTCTCAACGAGAAAGTTGACTTGGTCCGCGGTGGCCGAGTCCATTTGATAGACCAGATCCTGAGTGACTGGAAAGCCATAGCGGGCTACATTGATGGCCGGACGCATGATATGGGCCCAAGGAAGGCGACCATAGTTCTTGTGTGCATACTGTAGCCCACGTAACTCCCCAGGAACACCGCTTCAAATAGTAGTGAGCACCTCAAGAAATTCTCAGCAGATAAACCTACAGACTTCATACCTGGCTAGCCCTCCGTACAACGAAGCATTTGTGTTGTTATTGTACATGTCCTGGAAAGCAGCTGCCGGAGCAGTCTCACGAAAGTCGATAAATTCGTAGGAGCCATTGGGAGCTCGAACCAGCATATAACCGCCGCCTCCAATGCCGCTGTGATACATTCCTATGATTATCACTCAGCCTTCGATATATATTCGACGGGACAATCTCTTGAAAGGAGGTATACCAATCACCCCAACACAGAGGACGGTGCCCACCAGCTGTGAAAACAATCTCCGTCAGCAACCCAGGAGCACAAACCCTTGAATAATATAACTGAACCGGCACTAACAGCATCCGCGGCATTTCCTCCATCCTTGATCAAATCGACGCCAATACGACTGCATATTGAACTTTCCGACGCAACGGCTCCAAGTCTGCCGCCGTCCTCATCATTCAGCGCGTCATCCCCATGCACTGAGAGTCGCACAACGTGGTTTCCCAGTGCGGCTCGGCTGATGACGGCGAGGGTGAGGGCCGCGAGCAGACTAGCAAAGCAGAGCATGACAAGCTCGATCCAAGAACGGGAAGCTTTCATGTTGAAGGGCAGGAATAAAAGGAGAAAGGCTGGCCCGCAACGGAAGGAGTAGCGTCGGCGGTTCCATCTTATCCCTTTGTCTGGCAAGTTTTCTCGGACTTCTCGTATATGCACGCCTCATAGGCCAATCTATAAGGCAGATAAGGTAGATAAGACTAAACTACTAAAGCTATTAGCTAAAGAAGTTACAAGAATAGGCCTTCTTACTATTCCCACTTTATAGGAGTCTATTATTACGGACCTTATTTTGTAAGTGTTATAGCTACTTAGAGCGGAGCTTAAGGATACTAGAGAGTTGCTAGGAGCACGGGCTAGGATAGAATCCCGTAAAACTATATAATAAAGGGTAGTAAGCAAGTTAGGTAATAAGTACGTATAAGCTATATAATTTATAAACCATATTTATATATAACGCGTATAGTATATATAATATATATAAGGAGGATTTCTTAAGGGCAAGGTTATATATTTAAAAGACTATCCCTTTGGAGGCGGGGGCATCTTCATTAAGTTATTAGTACTAGGAGTACACTGTCACGGGACACCCCCGTGACACCTTATACACGTCCACCTGTTTCCACCGACTCAGCAACTAGAGACTGACCACGAGACGGCAATTTGCGGCAATCTGACGGTAATCTACCATATTCTGCCATATTCCGCCAAGTTCCACTAAATCCTGCCAAGTTCTGCCAGGACTATTACCTGAATCCTATTCTGCTCCGTATATATATTAACTAAGTAACTAAGCTAACGATATATACCCTTTCTTCCCGTTTTCCTACCTTTTCTCCTCACGTAACGTCTTAACCTCTTTACATAGTTTATATATATAGCTTAATAATATCTACCTTGCTATATATTATCGTCGCTTATACTTACTCTGTAACACTATATTATATTAACTACCTATACTACTATTAATATGCAGAATAAACTTAAAGCCCCTATAACGGCCGCCGGCATTATATCCGCACTTTAAAAATAATTAGTAGGGATATAAAAGTCTTTTATAAACACCCTTAAATAGAACAAAGCCACTTTAAATTAATAATAAGCTAAATAAGAAGTATAATACTAGCAATTAATTAAGAACCTCTAAGAAGAAGTCCGCGCCCTTAAGATACCCACGCTAGGACCTTAAGACTAAATACCATCTTTAGAGATAAATACGCGGAACGCGAGCCCCGAACCTATAGTAGCTACTTACCCTAAGCTAACTACTATACCAAAACAATCTAAATAACTACTAAATCCCTTAGTATTTACTAATAAATAATAAAAGCTCTAATTATTTCTAAGCTAGCTTAAAAATAAGCTAACTAGTAACGCTAACTATTACCTAACTAAAGCTGATTAACTTTGTTACGCCCTAAGTTAACTAAAAGGAGATATAGCTAACCTTATTAAACTACTTTAACCAAACTTAGTATAAAGCCTAGTTGTACTTCTTAAAGCTATATATAGTAATTTAAACCACTAAGCTACTGCTTAAAAAAAGATAAACTACATAACTTAAGGAATAAAAAGTTTCCTAGTATACTTCTCCGAATTTAACTATTACGTAAAGGAAATAGGCTAGAACAACTCCGCACTAATTAATAGCCTTATTAAATCCCTAAGCCCTAAACTAAAAACCTCCCTAATAAGTGTAGACTTACTAGGAGCCCTTAATGCCCGCGTAA
>Ga0307515_10004500_pt1 | contig 28833 bp, 14 predicted proteins | sample 17_EM_MG_FD_194513 | JGI IMG/M metagenome (GOLD analysis project Ga0307515, IMG submission 194513) | Populus trichocarpa ectomycorrhiza microbial communities from riparian zone in the Pacific Northwest, United States - 17_EM | ecosystem: Host-associated > Plants > Roots > Unclassified | place... | reverse complement strand
TGTAATTATAGCTAGAGGCTCCTATAGCTATCCTAGGAAGCCTATATTAAAAAGATAGCTAACTAGTATAAGATAGATCTTAGAGGGCGTCTTCTAAATACTCCTATGGCAGAATTGGAACTCCTCCATACTAATTACCATATAATCCGTCTGACGCGTCTATCCCCTAATATAGACCTATTAGTCTATCCTATATCCCTACTAGCTTCTATAATGCTATATTAGAGAAAACTAAGTTTAGTACTCTATATAGCCACTATAACGCGTCCGGATATTGCTTTTATAGTATTACGGCTAGTAAGGTTTAATTAGAACCTAAGCTATAAGCACTATTAAGCGGCAGATAGAGTAATCTAGTACCTATATAGCACGAGGAGTAGAGCAATCTACTATAGAGGAAATAAGGAAGGAATAAACGGTAGAGGGAGAGATAAAGGAATACGCGATAAAGGATAAGACGATAGCAGAAACGGTAAAAGTAAAGCGCAATCATTTATCTATACTAGCGACGCATTATTTACGGACAACTCCGTTAACAGAAAGAGCTCGTAAGGATATATTATAAAGCTATTTAGGGGACCAATCGCCTGGAGAATAAATAAGTAGGGTATAGTTATAACGTCGAGCATAGAAGCTAAGTTGTTAACCCTATTACAAACAGTAAAGGAAGCTATCTTTATTAGTAGGCTGTTTAAAGCAATAACGTTATATCTAAATAAGCCCTTAATTATTAACTGTAATAACATCTAGACACTCCGACTAATTATAGAAGATATAGCAAAGCTAATCACGAAGCTCCGACACGTTAATATCTATTAATACTAGTTATGTTAAGAATATGCAATAAGACGAGTGCTATTATAATGGAAAGCAATAAAGGAGATAATCGCTAATAGACTTATAAAGGCTCTGCCTAAGTAGAGGTTTAAGAGCTTCGTTAATATAATTAGACTAGTAGATATTAAGGAGCGGCTAAATAAGGAGAAGCAACTAGAGGACCTAAGGGAGAAGATTAAAACGAGATGGAAGGACCTAAATAAGATTATAGTTTAATTAACTCATTAACAGACATAAGAAGGTAGTTAGCTTTGACCTTAAAGAGCTCAAAGCTAAGGGGGTGTGTCAGATAATCTATATTCTATATGGCGTAGGACATGCACGAGTTACGTGCACGGGGCACGTGCATTGTAAATATCTTCATCTAAGCCCAAGGGCCCCAGGTCAAGACATACGGTCAAGATCATTAATTAATCAACCCATTTTATTAATGAATAGCTCTATATAAGCTATCTAACAGCTACAGGAGCTATAGGGCCAGTATAGTTAGGAATCTCGTACCAGTATATCCAATTACGCCGCAACTATTCGCAAAAGGGATAATATTCTTACTATATAGGTTACAAGATAAGAGGTATTAAGGGCTATATAGTTACGCGTAATTAAGACGGCTAGAGCAAATAAGCGTATATTATTAGATATAGCGAGAGTTAATACACCGCCGTTAACCTTATAACTAAAAGAATGGGTTAACAGAGTTATTAGTATATTAGTATTGCCATTACTAACCATACCTATCCCACCTAATAGTGTGCCAGAAGGTATTCAGCGTGCTATAAAACAGCTTAAATAAGCTTATACTTTAGGAGCAAACGTTACTAGGTATAGCCCTAATAGCAGCCAGTTAAATATCTAGCAGCTAGTTGTTAATATATTAAATATACAAAAAAACGCTACTCCTAGTTAAAAAAGATAAAGGCAAAGGTGTAAAAATATAGAGCTAACAACCCTATTAATACGTCAGTTGCCGTTAATAAAGAGGGATTTAAATGCTGATAAAATACTAACCTTTACACCTATTTTAAAGAGAGGGCGTATAAGGTAAGCAACTCTAAAGGGTTTAGAGAACTTTCGTATTAATATATAGAATATATTTAATTAGTTTAGGAGTTTATAGGAGTTTATAGGAGATAGTATATTATTTTTATTAGCCTAGGAGTTTATAGGAGTTCGTAGGAGATAGTACGTTATTTAATTAGCCTAGGAGTTTATAGTAGTTTAAAGTAAATATAAATTAAAATTCTAATTTTGTTTAATAATATCTTTAACCACTTTAAAATTGTTCTTTACACTTACACCTATTAACTATCTCCTATTAAAGCTTTTAAAATATCTCCTCCTACTCTCTAGGTGCGTGCGTACCCCCCTAATATCTTCCTTAATAAGGAGAGAATACTACGGGCTACAGCCCTCCTTTATTATTACTAGCTTCGGTCTAGCAGAATCTGGGTTAAGATATAGTTAGTATTAAAACTCTAACTATTAACTGTAAAATATAACTAACTAGTTTTAATAGGCGCCCTCGCCCTTACCGCCGCCCTCCCCTCCTAATAGTAGTAGTAGTAGCAACAGCAGCAGCAACAGCAGCACCGCCGCCGCCGCCCGCCGCCGCCGCCGCTAATAATAACGATGACGACGACAATAAGGATAAATGGTTTAGTGGTAGGGAGTTAAAAAAGGAGCCATAAGTATCAATAACTGTATAGTATATACTTAGCTCAAATATATTTATAGACCACTACTACTATCACCATCACCGGCCCTGGCTCCCGCTCCTACTCCTACTCCCGCCCCAGCCCTTACTCCTACCCTAGCCCTTACTCCCGCCCCAGCCCTCCCCCCGTTACCGGCCCTCCTATTATTAACCCTTACTGCCGCCAGGTTTACCCTCGCCTAGCGCGCTAACCCTATCCGCCTATTGTGGGCTTAGGCCCCCTATAGCAAGGCGACTGCTATATACACCCCTACCACCTAAGGTAAATAGTAGTCGCAGTTAGTGGTGGGGTTAGTAGCTATAGGGCCGAATAAGCGGAAAAACTAGGGCTATATTGGCCAGATAATAGAGACGGAGTTAGGGGTGGAGTTAGTAGGTAGTAAGTAATATACTACCTACTAAGCCTTGGGTAAGGAGTGTTAGGTATACTCTAAAAAGGGTATATAGCAGGTAAGTAGGCCTAGGGACACCTACGCTCGCTGCCAAGTGGCGGCCTATTCCGGCAGGTACAGCCTCTTAAAGTAGAAGCGTAAGGACCCTAAGAATTCCTTACCCCCACCTCCTAGGCCAAGGTCTTTGGCGGCATATAAGCCGTCTAGTAGTCCACCACCAGGTCCTAGCGGCAGTGGCATTACGGTATAAGGGGGAGGGGGGGGGGGTTAGTATTACTTTCTAGCACTCTAGTAAGCTAAAGTAGCGGCTTTTATAGCATATTCTTTGTAGGTAAGCTTTAATCCGGCTACGTCAATCTAAGGGGTAAAACCTAAATAATAATACTGTCTGGTGCGGGCTAAACTATAAGGTATCCTTCGCAGGCAAGCTTTAATCCGGCTATATTAATCTAAGGGGTAATTTTAGATAATGGTATTATCTAGTGCGGGCCTAACTATAAGGCGTTATAGAAGCCCTAGAGTTATCTAGTAGGTAGTATTAGTAGATGGTAGTTAAATACAATTGCCAGGTTCTGTCGTTGCCTTATATATAAAAGTTTATATAAAAGTTCATACAAAAGGTCGTGTAAAAGGTTGTGTAAAAGGTTATACAAAAGGTCGTGTAAAAGGTCATATAAAAGGTCGTGTAAAAGGTTATACAAAAGGTCGTATAAAAGGTCGTGCATAGGTTCGTGCATAAGTTCGTATAGATTAGTTAGCTTAGTTAAATAGAAACATAGGCATTTAATTAGCCTAGGAGTTCGCAGGAGTTTATAGGAGTTTAAAAACTAGGTAAATTTAACCTAAGAAAGTTATTACGGGTATGTTGGTTTAGAGCATTAACAAATATAGGTATTTAATTAGTCTAGGAGTTTGCAGGAGTTTATAGGGGTTTATAGGAGTCTAGGGATTAGTTAGCTACCCCAATTCCTATAAAATTAATTATATTAATTATTATAAGGTCAATTATTAGATTAATAACCTTATCTAACCCCTCCCCAACCTAGTTAGTATAATTTTCTATATTAGCAAATCCATCAAAATTATCTAGGGTATTAGAAGGGTATAACCCCCCAAGCGTACCCAATTATTAAATATACTGCTAGTTAAACTAATTAACTTTATCTACTAGCACCTTAATACCTTCTTATAAGATATTATAAGAATTAAAAAACTTCCTACCAGCCAATTATTTAGCACTCCGCGGTTTAGCCAGATCTAAAGTAAAGAGGGTATAAGCAAGTAAAAACATATCCAGTAGTGCAGCAGTAGTAGTATAAATTCTAGGTATATGCTCGCTAAATATAGCCTCTACTCTCTTACGTAACGCTCTAACCTAAGTATTAGATAGATATACTCGGTTAAATATAATATCTATATTATAGGTTAAGTTCTTATAACACTTCATCTCAATCTTATAGCTACTATTAAGATACTTAAGCCCGAGGTTAATTGCTTTATATATAGTAACCCTACTAGGCCAGTTAACAAACCCAGAGGATAGTATTGCATGCTATAATTCAGGAGTATTTACTAAGGAGAGATTCCATCGATAGAATAACATCTCGCGGCTATAGTTAAGCTGGGACGCGCCAAAAAAGTAGACAATAAGAGGGTTAATAAAGTGCCTTAGTATGCCTATATTAGTATATTTAACAGCATACTAAATAGTTAGAAATAGCTTAACCTCCTAAAGCATATAACATATTATCCGGAATTTAATATCGTTATACGGTTGCTTATTAGAGCTAGTGCTATTCCATATATCTAATATAAAGGCGGCTAGACAGACGTCTTTAATAAGTTCTAAAAATTAATCTAGTATAAAAGAACCAATAGCGTTAGTAACGTGGTCCATTTGCTTAAAGAAGTCTCTACTAGAGGTAATAAGGTAGCCCTTATGTTGCATTACTATATAAAATAATGCAACTACACATGCCATAAAGCCCTACGCAATAATTAGTTCTATTAAGTAATATTTAGCGTTCTCCTAACTATACTAACTGCGACCCTATATAGTAGTATTAGCTTATAAGCAATAATAAGCCTCCTCTTTAGAAATAATAGGTGCCCAATACGTACGGACAATAGTATTTAGTAAGTTTATCTGGATATAGAACCACGCAGGTATACTAAGAAGCCAATCCCGTCAGTTATATAGTCGGCAAGCCTAGGTTTACTTGTTTTTAACAGCCCTAATATAGATTACCATAAGTTAGTCTCTATAAATAAGCTAGAGTTAATTACGGAAGTCATTATAGACAGCTCTAGCTTTAGTAGGATCTTCTAATATATATAAACTAAGCTAGTTTAGAAATATACTTTTATAGACGCTATATATACCTTTAATAGTACCCTTATCCTTAAATATAGCGCCAAATTGCCAAAACATAGTCTTATTTACAGGAAGGCAATACACACTTAGCATTTTAGGATAGCGATTACTATCTCTAAATACAGTATTAATGCCATTTGTATAAATTCTCTTAAGTGCATCTAATATAAGGCTTCGTATAATATTTACCCCAATCCCATTATCTTCACCAGATATATTAAAGGTATTTAGTATATCTTTAAGCCTAAGTAGTATTATTGGATTGTGTATATCTTAACATAAACCTAAAGGTAGTAGCTTAGGGCAAAGAACAATAGCCACCGTTGTCATTACCCGCATCGTAGCTATATGGCCTATAACCTCATTACGTTTTTTATCCTTAAAATTAACGTTATTATAAACAATTACTGCCTGCGTACTAAACACTTAACACTAGAGCTATCTCTAAGGAAGTTAGCTAATTAGCCTAGGAGTTTATAGGAGTTTATAAGAGTTAGGTATAGTACCTCTGCTTCCTTAGCGACTTTAACTATTAACTAACTAGCTTAATAATAACCATAATATATTCCAAGCCCTAATAGAGTCTTAATTACTTGCCGCTTTACGCCAGAGCCTATTAAATAGACATCTAGTATTAAAGAAAGGAAGCTAGATCGTTTTTTAGCCCGAGAATAACATACTATACTAGTAATAGCAAACAATCGCCTAGATAACGTATCAGACTAAGGTATAGCGTTATAACTAGCTTAATAGGCGCGCTAATTGCTTATAAGCTTTAAAAGAATAGCGTGCTATATTAGAGTAACCTCTTAGATAATTCTAAAGGCTAGCTTAAAGTCTAGTGTCTCTAGGTCTATAGTATAATCAAATTAACTAAAGTAGGGCTAATAGATAAGATTATTAAGCTCTATAGCAAAAGAATCTACTAGAGAAGGACGCTAGCAGATATCCCTTATATATAGATTATCTATAGCACGCATTAGTACACACTATCGCTATTATAGTTAGGCATATTAGAGGTGCTAAATTGTAACTACTTTACCCTTTTCTGCCCCAGCCTAAGCAAGTATAAATGTTACGGACGCTTTAAGTACAATGTTACGACTACTAGGAGAGGAGTTGGAAGAAGCTAGTTAGTTAATCTAGGCACAATCTAAGATAGAGCCGGTAGAACCATGTAACAAGGAATGGTAACCGAGGTTATATAATATACTACGTATTAAACAAGAGGAACGAGAGGAACTCACGTACCTTATGTATAAGACGTATATTACGTATAAGAAGGATTTTATAGGAGTACGGTTGTATATTTAAGGACCCTCAGTCCCTACCTAAATAGTTCCTTCTTTATAGTAATTCTTAGAATACAATTAGAGTTAATCTATTAGGCAACCACTCCACTAGTTGTTATTCATTGTCGACTTTTATACTTGCATTTCCTATATACCTAGCCTAATAACGAGCCCACCGTAGTTCCTACTATAAGGTTCCGTTACACAATCATTACCTAGTTATAGTATCAATATAAGAAGTTAGATAACATACCACTAAAAGCAGCTACTATAACGCCAACGACGGCAGCAACTACTTTAAGGTTAGGTAACGACACCAATATAGCAGACACTAACTTACAGTAACCTATAACGGTCGGACAGTTATAAGAGATAGTCGACTAGTTAATAGCTAATAATATAGTGTTAGAAGAAAGACTTAACGGGATAGGAGCAGCAAAGATTAAGCTACTATCAATTGAGAGATTTATAGAAGAAAGGTCGAAACTTAAAGGATTCCTTACGCAGATGCATTTTAAGGTCTTATAGGAAGGAGTAAAGTTACCTATACCCGTGGATCGGATAGCCTATACAGGACTATTCTTATTAGGAAAAGCACTTAAGTGGTTTAAACCTTATCTTATAGAGATATAAGCAAATGGAATAATAACCACTAACTAAGATATGCGATTTATGTTCTTAAGTTAGGAAGGATTTGCAGAGCGACTTACGTAGATATTTAGAGACCTAGAAGAAACAACCACAACAGAAAGAAAACTCTAGAACCTCGTGCAACGAACTTTAGCAATTAAGTATATAATATAGTTTTAGACACTAGTAATATAAGTAGAGTGGAATAATAGGGCGCTTATGGCATAGTACAAATAGGGACTTAAGGCTAAAGTCTAGGACGCGATTATTCTAATAGAAGATACGGACACCCTAAGGGAACTAATAGATTAGGTAATTAAGATTAACAATTAGATCTACTAAAGGGAATAGGCTAAAAGAGGCTAGAACAGAGTTCTATAGTTATATAAGGCGCAGAGTACGTAATAATAAAAGCTAAGTCAGAAACTATAGTATGGCGCAGAGCTAATGGACCTAAGTAGTACTAAAGAAGCCTATAAGAAATGGAGTAAACCGTGGAAACCTAGAGGATAAGGATTAAGTAATTAAAGGTCTAAGAAGTAGAGGCCGAATTAGGGATCTTTATAGCAGAAGACATTTAGGCGGACTCTATAGCAAGAAAAATGGTTTAAAGAAGGAGCTTATATAAATTACGGAAAATAGGGTTATTATATTAGAGACTATAGGAGTGGGCAGAGTTACTATATAGTAAAGGGCATAAGACCAGTAGACGATATATATATATAGAGGGATAATAATATACTATAAGGAACAAAAGAATGTTTAATTAGAAGTTTTGCGTTTTGTTATAACAACGTATACCGAATTTATAAAGACGCTAAGTATGGCGTAAGCTATTAGCTATAGGAGCTAGCACCTATAGGATATAGAGGAACTAATAAACCAGCTCGCAGATTAGATATTAAGGATAATAATTTTAATATAGGCGAAGCATTTTATAATAATAAGGCAACTAAAGCGGTTTACTAGGAACACGTAGCTATTAGAGATATCATACTAAAGGCAAAGGATAATTCCACTATAGAATAGGGAACATTAGTGGGGATTAAGACACCACTAAATATAATATCTATCGCTTTACAAGACGCAAGAGAAGTAGGGTAGTAAACCACTTCAGCACTTAATAAAGGTAAAAGGCTAAAGGCTTAAGATTCTTATAGGGAGATGCGAGACAACTAAGATTCTTAAGATAAGATAAGGTAAGCTTAAGGACCTATAATGGACAATAACCAATAGAGCAGAGCAATAGCTTAGTTTAGTAATATATAAATAAGCTCAGGACGAAGTTTCCTATAGGCATAAGACTCTTAAGACGAGATAAGTAAGATTTAAGACTCTTAAGATAAGATGAGAATACTAAGTAAGCCTAGTTGGACTAAGGCTAGAGTAAGGCTTAAGATAAAAGCAAGCTCAGGATTAAGAATCTAAAGGGGTTAAGAATTCGGGGTATAAATAAGGACACCTATAAGTAAGAGGTAAGAAGCTTCTTTATAGATTAGAGAATCTATAGTATAAACAGTAATTAGATTAGGAGACGAATATATAGACTTAGAAGACTTACTAGTAGAATATATAGTTCGGACTAAAGATTAAAAAATTAATACCAAGATTAAGAAGTACGAAGACTTTAAGGATTAGAGCGTAAGGCGTAAACTAAAAGAAACTATAGAAGAATTTAGGTAGAGAATTATTGTATAGCAAGAACAGAAACTAGATAAGAGATCTAGTATATTAGGACGTATAAAGGATAGAGTACTAGTACAAAGAATTACTAATAGGCTAAGAGCAGGCATACTAAGAGCTAAGTGGCTTACCGAACTAGAAGATAAAGAGGATCTAGGGATTCTAACTAGGTTCGAAGAACGACATATAAAGGGCTGTCACGATATAGTAATAAGAAGATACTTCCTTACGGATAAGCCGTATATACTCTAGCAGCTGTACTAAAGGTGGTATAGGCAAAGGCACAATGATAAGTAGGAAGATTTCTATATATGGTTGGATAAAAAAGTTATCTAAGACTACCCAATTATAGAAAAGGCTATAACGCATATTAAAGGAGCCTTAATTATAACATTAAAGGATCTAGAGGAATGATTAGAGGACTAGAGAAGCAAGAGACGTATCTTAGTACCTACGAATAAAGTTATAACGTTTAGATTAGCATAATAAAGGTTTAAACTTAAGGATAAAGATGAGTTAAGAGTTAACCTAAAGCACCTGGCATACTATACGTTATTATAGATTGCGTGCGTGGACGACATATACGAGATGCATAAGAATCTAAAGGAAAAGAATTGGAAATACCCTATAAGGATGTACTGGATAACGGATAAGCGATAGTATAGAAATGCTAAATATATACATAAATGGCATCTAGTAGAGGTTTAAGAGGAAGGAAGTTTAGTACTTTAACTAGGAAGATTCCTTATAGAAGAATACTTAGACGGATAATAGTGGTGGGAATACCCAGAAAATACGTGTCTATAGTATATTAAAGATAAAAAGCGAACTAGGTATTAGCTAAAGAGCGAGCCAAGTATAACAGGATTAAGTAGCCAATAGTTAGGAAAAGTAAAGGCCTATAGGACTAGAGGGAGCTAGTAGTAGAGCCTTAGACCCTTAAAGGAATTTAAGGACGATACTTAAATTTACAAGTTAAATAGCAAGATTAGCAGTTTAAAGCGCTAATAGATAGTAAAGCAATAAGAAACTATATCTTACTAGTAGTAGTTAAGAGAATAGGGCTACCTTATAGACAGAAGAAGCAACCTTACCTATTAGTGACAATTTTAGGAGATCCGATAGCTTACGGAGGAGGTATTATTAATCTTAAAACAGGACCTATTTAGATAACTATTAAAGGAAGATAAATTAAGATGTCTTTTAATATCCTACCATTGGGACGGGACGAGGTAGTATTAGGTATGCCTTAGTTATAGGAATACAATCTAAGGATTAATTAGATTATAGGTTAGGTCGATATTAAGGATACTTAACGCCACAAGATGCAATAATAAGCCAAGTTAGTATGGTACTAAGTAGGGGCGACCTATAAAGAAATAGAAAAAGGACTAAGTTACGTACTAAAGAGATACCATAAGTACGGCAAGAAACTATGGTCACTGGAAAGTGAAAAGCTATTAAAGTATGTAGTATAGGACTATAAAATAGAATTGGAACTAGGAATAAGTCTAAAGTTCTTTCTAATCTATAAGCTCACTAAAGAAGAGGGTAGAGTATTAAAAGAGTTTGTCTAGGAAAACTTATAAAAAGGATATATCAGACTATTATAGTCATCAGCAGGATATCTAGTACTGTTTATACTAAAGAAGAATAGCAAACTAAGGCTATGTATCGACTATAGGCAGTTAAACAGCATTACTAGGAAGGATAGGTATCCTTTACCCTTAATTAGCGAAATTAAAAGATAGGATAGGTAATGCGCAAATCTTTATAAAGATAGATCTGAGATAGGTATACCATTAGATTAGAATTAAGGAAGGCAATAAATAGAAGGCAGCCTTTAGGTTAAAGGAAGGACTATATAAGCCATTAATTATGCAATTTAGGCTTATAAACGCACTAGTAATATTCTAGAAGCGTATTAACAATATATTAGGAGAACACTTAGATGAATTTATTATGGTATATCTTAACGATATTATTATCTACTTAATAACTAAGGAAGAATACGGGGAACATATTAAATGGGTTTTAAAAAGACTATAAGAAGAACAGATGCCAGTAGCAATTAAAAAATGCGAGTTCTTTACTAGGAAGACCGATTTTGTTAGATTTATTATTAAACTAGGCCAACTTAGTATAGATTTAAAGAAGATTAAGGCTATAGTAAATTGGCAAGAACTAGAGAACGTTATATAGTTAAGGTTGTTCCTAGGGTTTTGCAATTACTATAGAAGGTTTATAGCGTAATGGTTAAAAGATATTAAGCTATTTACGCGATTAATGAAGAAAGAAGAACTATAGGTATGGGGAGAGGAACAGCGAGAACTCTTTAAGAAAGTTAAAGAGTTGTTTACCTAGGAGCTAGTTCTTAAGATCTATTAACTAGGACTAGAGATAGTTATAGAAATAAATACATTAGACTATATACTAGGGGCGTGCTTTATATAGAAATATTAAGATAGATAGTACCTAGTGGCATACTATAGTTAAAAGATAATACTACTAGAGTTAAACTATAACATCTACAACAAGGAGTTATTAGGTATAGTTATAGCATTAAAAGAATAGAGAGCATTCTTATAAGGTATAGAAAAACTATTTATAGTTAAGATAGATTATAAAAACCTAATAGGATTCCTAATAATAAAGGAACTCAACTAAAGACAGGTTAGATAGGTAGAGATACTTATAGAATACTATTTTAAGATTTAGTATACTAAGGGTACAGACAATATATGGGCAGACGCTCTAAGCTATAAAGCTGAACTATAGAACGATAAAAAGCTATTAGGGGCTTTACTGCGAAGAGATACAGACAGATTAATTAGATATAATTATCCGAAAATTATAGCAACTTAAGAAGAGCTAGAGAAGGTCTATAAGACACCGGAAAGCTTTTAGGTATAAAGAATTCTAGAAGCACAGCTAGAAGATCTATAGATGGATATATACAAAATCCAAGAAGTAAAGTATATCCTAAGAAGCATAGCAGAGCAGTTTATAGAGGACTTCTATAAGGGACTAACTTAAGGATATAATGGAGCTATAGGCTTAGTGTTAAGACTCTAGAAGGAGTATATTATTAATGGAATCTAGAGGATAGCTAGAAGGGTTACTAGAGAGTATTTAGATTACTAAAGGAATAAACTAATAAGGCATAAGCTATATAGAGGGCTATAACCTATTAAAACACTAAAGAGACTATAGGAGGTTATATTATGGGACTTTATTATTAAGTTGCTAAAATTAAAAGATCCTATTACCGGATAAGATTATAACGTAATCTTAGTAATAGTAGATAAGCTTACAAAGTAGGGATACTTTATAGCATATACAGAAGAAATCTCAGCGGAAGATATCGCTAGAATCTATATAAAAGAAGTGTTTGTAAGATATAGAGTACTAAATAAGATTATATTAGATAGAGATTTAAGATTTATAGCAGTATTTTAGGAGGTATTCTTAGTAGAGCAAGGAGTTTAAGCAGTAACTTTTACCGTATATTATCCGCAGACAGACGGTTAAACGGAAAAATTAAATTAGACGCTAGAACAATATCTAAGGCATTACGTTAATTATACACAGAATAATTAGGTATCGCTATTACTAGTTATATAGTTTGTATACAATATAACACCTTAAGAAGGAATAGGCATATTACTATTTAAGGCGAATTATGGATATAAGCCAAAAACATTATTATTACTACGATAAGCGAAGAAAATAAGTAGCATAGCTAAAGAAAGAATAAAGACGTTAATAAATCTTTATGCAGACCTTATAGAATCAGTAAAGAAAGTATAAGAGAGAATAAAAAAGTACTATAACGCTAAGAGATCTAAGGGACTAGATCTTAAGGAGGGAGATAAAGTGTGGCTACTATATAAAAATTTTAAAAGTTAACGACTAAGTAAGAAGTTAGACTATGTTAGACTAGGACCTTTTAAAATTACGTAGAGGATTTCACTGGTTACGTTTAAGTTAAACTTACTAGCTAAAATAAAGATTTACCCTATATAGCATATCGTAATACTAGAGCTAGTATACGGGAATGTTAAGCCACTAGTTTATAAAGTAGATATATATAGAGGGCAAGAAGAAGACAAATAGCAAGTTTTAAAGATCGTTAGTTATAAGGATATTAACAATAAAACATAGTATAAGGTTAAGTAGATAGGCTATACTAAGACTATCTAGGAGCTATTAGAAAATTTAAAGAATGCTATAGAAAAGGTATAGGAGTATTAGAAGAGATTAGGTTAGGCAGTATTAAAAAAAAAGAATTGCTAAAGAATAAGTCACCTAAGGGGGACCTAGAAAGAGTAGTTGCTAAACTACTTAGATCTATTTTCTTCTCTATTAGAGGAAAATCCGTTCTTTTATCGCCAAGTTCCTATAGACCTTATTCTATAAATTTCTACTTCTTAAAACGTACCTTCTTATAAACCTTTTTAAGACGAAGTAGATAAGCAGACGCCGCAATACGAGCATCTAGGGCCTTTTATTTAGTATCCTAAGAACATTCTAACTTAGTAAGGGCTTAAGACAGTTTACTATCTAGCCGCGTAGTAGTAGATTAAATATAAGACCTTAAGATAAATTAATTAGGGAACCAGACAACTATTAAGAGTAATAGGTCGCGTATATTTAGCATTAGAGGTAAAGCAAACGTTATAAGACGAATAAATATTCGCTTTAGTGCACTCTAAGTAAAAGAACGGTTATCGCGAAGATGGGTTTACTAGCGTAATATAAACCAGCCCCTCTTTTAAATAGCGAGAATATAAAGACGGTATAATCTTACTAAGAGATAATATTATAGCAATAGTATAAGTACGACGTTAGGCGTATAAAGAAGAAATTACTTTAGGTATAATAAGTAATAATATTAACCAAATTAATTAGACGGATATTACACCTCTAGTAAATAACTTAGAGATATTTTAAATTTTTAAGGACGAAGATAGAGAGGAGGGAGATGGTATTACGGACGCTTTAAGTACAATATTATAACTACTAGAAAAGAAGTCGAAAGAAGCTAGTTAGTTAATCTAGGTACAGTTTAAGATGGAGCCGGTAGAACTATATAACGAGGAATGGTAACTAAGGTTATATAACATACTACGTATTAAACGAAAGGAACGAGAGGAACTTACGTACCTTATGTATAAGACGTATATTACGTATAAGAAGGATTTTATAGGAGTACGGTTATGTATTTAAGGACCCTTAGTCCTTACCTAGATAGTTCCTTCTTTATAGTAATTTTTAGAATATAATTAGAGTTAATTTATTGGGCAACCACTCCACCAGTTATTATTCATTATTAACTTTTATACTTGCATTTCCTATATACCTAGCCCAATAACGAGCCTACCGTAGTTCCTGCTATAAGGTTCCGTTATAATAAAGGTTTAAAAACTCCATTAAACGCGGTAGAGTGTATTAGCCACCTATTATAGCTTAAATTGCGTAGACTGCCGTTCCCTAAAGCTTATATTATATTAACCGCAAGTAAGAGAAGGTTTGTTAGAGGAAGGCTAAAGAGCCTTAATAGCGTCGCTATTAAGCTTATCATTAAGGTAGTCTATATCGCTATTAGAATATTTATCTAGGTATCCATTAGGGTATCCGTTAGGAGGTAAAAGAGGGCTAAAAGGGGCGCTAGATAAAGGACTTTGCAAATTATTAGATAGGGGTACATATATTAGGCCGGCGACGTCCATTATTTCTTAATTAGATAAAGTAAATAAATAGCTTTTAATTAATTCCAATTGCAAATATTTTAGAGTTAATTTAGGGTATAAAATACAGCGTTATAATAGAAGAGTTATCACCTAATAAGAAATAATGAGTTCTTATATAAAGGGCGCCTATAAGCTCTTAGACCCTTAGGGAGAAATTCTTTTTAGTATAATCTAATTGGTTTAGGAGTTTGCAGGAGTCCACAGGACTAGGGTAAGGTAATCTTATTAGCTTAGGAGTTTACAGGACTCCATAAGCGCAGTACTAGCCCTTAGCGCTATGCCGTAGCGCAATTTCTTCCTAGGGGTCTAATTTATAAGATAAGTAGGTAGTAGGGCAACGCTATAGGAGCTTATTAAGGTTAGAAAGAGTTAAATTAATATTAAACAAAGAGCTATCGGCTATACTATATAGTAGGAAGTTAATATAGGCTTTATTGACCTAAGGTACGAGTAGTCTATATATTCGGGTTAGGGTCCTGGATTTCAAACCCCCGCCAAGCCATCTTCTGATTGGTTGGGAAACAGCTTCTAATTGGTTGGAAAAAAACTTGCGGGCGGTAAGTTATGGCAGAATCCACGTGACAAACTTCAAAACATTAAGCTCTACAAACGCTCTGCACAAAAGCTCCGTACGAAGCTCTGAGAAAGCTCTGCTAAAAGCTCTACCAAAAGCTCTACCTAAAGCTCTACCTAAAGCTCTACTAAAAGCTCTACCAAAGGCTCTGCCAAAGGCTTTGCAGCACCTCTACCCACCTAGTGTACTGGCCATGCAGTAAATGGAGCACGCCGTGCGCAGGGGTCTAAGGGGGTCTCCCCTTTGAAGCTCTGCTTGAAGCTCTGCTCGAAGCTTTACTTGAAGCCCTATACGGAGCTTTAAAGCTCTACTAACACGCAGCACTAATATACTAGGAAGGCTCTGCAATCGGCCGTATAACCGCCCATACGGTCAATCGCCGTACAATTGTCTCTACGAACGGCTCTACAAACGGCTCTACAAACGTCTACATGATCGCCCATACAAACGTTCATACGATCGATTAATTAAACACCTATATAATCAATCAGACTCCTGTATAAACCTCTCTACGAGCGTCTCTATAAATGTCTCTATAAACGTCTACAATTGCCCATACAATCGTCCGTACGAACGTCTATATGATTGTCTCTACAAACGTCTGTACGAACGCCTACACAAACACCTATACAAAGCCCCGCTCGAAGCTCCACAAAGCTCTGCACGAACCTTCGTACGAAGCTCTGCAAAAGCTCTACTAAAAGCTCTACTAAAAGCTCTACCAAGGCCTCTACCAAAGCCTCTGCAAGAGCTCTGCCCGCGCAGTAAATAGAGCACGTAGTGCGCAGGGGGGGTCCAAGGGGGTCTCCCCCTTGAGCTTAAAGCTCTACTCAAAGCTCTACTCGAAGCTCTACTCGAAGCTTAATACGGAGCTCTAAAGCTCTACTAACACGCAGCACTAATATACTAGGAAGGCTCTATAATTGTCTACACAAACGGCTCTACAAACGGCTCTACAAACGTCTGTATAATTACCCGTACGAACGCCTATACAATTGATGAATCAATCAAACACCCATACAATTGATTAATTAAACGCCCATACGAACGACCAATTAAACGTCTATGCAATTGCCTATACAATCGTCTCTACAAACGTCTCTGCAGTTAATCGCCCGTGCGAACGCCTGCATGTGGCTCTGCATAAGGCTCTACACGAAGCTCTACCGAAGCTCTACACGAAGCTCTACCGAAGCTCTACACAAAGCTCTACCGAAGCTCTACTAAAGCTCTACTAAAGCTCTGCACGAAGCTCTACCAAAGCTCTACACAAAGCTCTACCGAAGCTCTATAAAAGCTCTGCAAAAGCTCTACAAAAGCTCTACCGAAGCCTCTGCAAGAACTCTGCCTACACGGTAAATAAAGCACGTAGTGCGCAGGGGGGGTCCAAGGGGGTCTCCCCCTTGAGCTCAAAGCTTTACTTAAAACTCTACTTAAAGCTTAATACGGAGCTCTAAAGCTCTACTAACATGCAGCACTAATATACTAGGAAGGCTCTATAATTGTCTATATAAACGGCTCTATAAACGGCTCTACGAACGTCTGCATAATTGCCTATACGAACGCCCATATAATTAGTCGATTAATCGATTAATTGCCTATATAAACGCCTATACAATTAATCAATCAATCAACTAAACGCCCGTATGAACGTCTCTATAAACGGCTCTATAAATGGCTCTATACACGGCTTTACGCATAACTCTACAACGTCCATATAATTAATTAATTAATTAATTGCCCATATAAACGCCCGTATAAACGATTAATCAAATGCCTATATAATTGCCTATACAATCGTCTCTACAAATGTCTCTGCAATTAATCGCCAGAACAAACGGCTGCACGTCTGCACGTCTGCACGTGGCTCTGTGCAAGGCTCTGCACGAAGCTCCGCACGAGGCTCTACTAAAGCTTTGCACGAGGCTCTACTAAAGCTCTGCACGAGGCTCTACCAATGCTCTACATAAGGCTCTATTAGAGCTCTGCACAAGGCTCTACCCAAAGCTTACCCCCTACTGCGAAGCACGGCGGAGGTATAGGATTTACGAAACAAATCCATACCTACTAGTATATGTTAATTAAGCTCTATACAATAAGGCTCTAAATTAAAGCTTTAGGTTAATTAATCGGCTTATTAATTATAAACTCGGGTCAAAATTTTCGTTGGGGGTACCAACGATCCGCATGTTAAGGTGTAGATTTAGAGCGACTTTATAGTGGAAAACTTCCAGAAACTTGCTATTAAAGTCGCCCGACTTTGGCGTTATATCTTAAACCTAGCACTAATATTTACTTTATAAGCTGTTTAGGGCTTTTAGTCTATATAATAAGCTATTAATTCCGCGCCCTGAACTAGTCTATTTACCACGTAGTTGCATAGATATTCTATAATGTAAGTTGCGGTAAGGACATGCTTTTTTAACGTTCTTCAGCCACCCCGATAGCGGCCCGTGCGGGTGCATTAGTAAGCGCTTATTAATCACGGCTGTGTGGGATGAATGTGCCCGGAGACGCTCCGGGCGCGGTAGCTTGATGCGAACATTGTGTAATCCTGAGCGCAGCGGTGCTATTACATGTAGATTAACATGTCTCGGCTAGTGGCCTGATTTGATATGGCCTCTATAGCGAAGACATCCTTGAACACGAAATCTTGTGGTGGCACTGAGTGATTGGCTGTGTCGAAGGTTCCATTATCGATAAAATATCTTGGCGCCAAGCGGCGGTGAACTGCGTCAGAATGTTGAAATTTCAAAAACCCAAGCTCCAAATCCTTGTCCGTTTGCGCTTCTACAGAAAAATATGGACATAAACATGGTGGAGCCCTCAGATGCTCCTACGGCGCGACAAAAATCCATAATAGAGCCCATGAGCCCTTATTCGGAAGCTCTCGCCCTTAAGCAACATGCTACCGAAGCTCAACAGGTTTATGGTCGCGGCAAGCAAATTCGTACGCGGTCTGTAAAAGACAAGAAACTCAGATATAACCTTAAGTCTCTCGAAAACAAATACCGTGATGCGACTCTACAAGCGAAGAACGCCGAGATCCTCCTGGAACACTCCTCCGGGTTCCTCGAACCTGAAAACGCTCTTGAACGCACATATAAAGTACGACAGGACGAAATTCGGGCAGATGTTGCGGTCGAAACAGCGAAAAATGGGTTTGAGTTGAAACTGGAAGGGTTGGGGCCGTACGATGTGTGCGAATATACTCGGAATGGCAGGGAATTGCTCATTGCTGGACGGAAAGGACATGTTGCGACAATGGACTGGCGGGATGGAAAGCTCGGTTGCGAGTTGCACCTTGCAGAGACCATAAGAGATGCAAAGTGGCTGCATAACAATCAGAGCTTTGCAGTAGCCCAGAAAAAAAATGTCTTCATATATGCCAAAGATGGTGTGGAGATCCACCGGTTAGGAAAGCATGTGGAGGTCACTCATATGGAGTTTCTGCCATATCATTTCCTGTTATCCACAGTTGTAAGTTATGGATTCTTCCTCGCCTCTACTAAGGGCTCCTTATATCAATGCTCTTGTCAATCCGTACAATATCAAGACGGATTCTAACATCCACTTTCAGTCTACTGCGGGTATACTAAGGTATACGGACACATCCACCGGCCTGATGGTTGCCGAATTTCCTACTCATCTCGGGCCACCGACCTCGCTCTGCCAAAACCCTTCTAATGCTATACTACACATAGGTCACCAGAAGGGCACTGTAACCTTGTGGTCACCTAACTCCTCTACACCACTCGTCAAACTCCTCCCACACCACGGACCCGTACGAGGTCTTGCGGTTGACCGTTCCGGCCGGTACATGGTCTCCACAGGCCAAGACCGCCGCATGTCCGTCTGGGACATCCGCATGTTCAAAGAAATTCACACACGCCACCTCCGGCAACCCGGCTCCACCGTCTCCATCAGCGACCGCGACCTCACCGCTGTTGGATGGGGTACGCAAGTCTCCATCTTCAAATCTGACCTTTTCACGAAGTCTCTCGTTTCCCAGGACCCCTCAGAAACAGCCCAACCAAAGGTTCCCTCCCCATATATGTTGTGGGGCGGGGAGGGTCGGACGATTTCTCGTGTGCGTTACTGTCCTTTCGAGGATGTTCTCGGTATATCGCATACATCGGGTTTTAGCAGCATCTTGATCCCCGGTGCTGGTGAGCCTAATTTCGATGCCCTCGAATACGGTACCAATCCCTACGAAACCACGAAGCAACGCCAGGAAGCTGAAGTGCGAGCTTTACTCAATAAGCTGCAGCCAGAGATGATTTCGCTAGATTCGAACTTTGTTGGTAATCTGGACCTCGCATCGACGGAGCAGCGGAAGCGAGAAAAGGATTTAGATGCAAAACCTGAGGATAAGATTAAGAAATTGAAGGAGAGGGGGAGAGGTAGAAACAGTGCGTTGAGGAGGCACTTGAGGAAGAGAGGGCAGAAGAATGTTATTGATGAAGAGAAGGTTAGGGCAAGGGAAGCATTGCAGATGCAGAATGGCAGGGAGAGGGAGAAGTTGAAAAGGTTAGAAGTTGAGTATGGGCCGGCTCTTGCCAGGTTTGCGAGAAAAGGGGTATGAATGTTCTGAAATGTTTACGGTGCCAGTCTTCATGAGCTGGGTGATTTGAGTAGCATAATATGGCGTCAAAATTTGTTTTACTAGGCGCTGGGGTATGTAAAAGGACTTTCGGGATTTACACCAGCTTGTGATACCCTGAATATGGAGTCATAGTTGGAACCAAGCTCTTGAATTAATCGCTTAACAACTACTTGAGCTCCTCTTAGCCTTTGACCGCTTTAAAGGCTACTAGGAATATAAACTGTCTTTAGACTATTTAGATTGATGCGTACGTGACGGATTAAATATGCACAGACCACCGAAGTGCCAAGACTTTTTATCGACACCGCACAAACTATTTCCTCCCCCAATCCGCCCCTCACTATTCAAATAAATTTGAATATACGATTTTCAAGGTGGCAACACTCCCATTCAGATTCAAAGCCGGCGGCAGCATGACTCCTCTAGTGGGCCACCATCACCGGAGCACGACCAAAGCGTCCCAGAAACCCTTTAAATCGCGACATGCAACCAAAAGTGCTCTAAAGGAGCAATCGAAAGGTGAGTACTCTCCCGTAAATCCTACTACCTTAGCGTATGGTTAACTGAAACTTCTGATAGGCAAGATTGAGATCAGAGAAAGAGGCATCCGCAGAACTCCTCACCAACAAATCATGTCCAAATTCGACCGCCGAAATAAGGCCAAGCAGAAGCGGTTGACGAGCCACCACGAGCATGTTAAGGCTGCAAGCGTGTTTTCAGGGAGAGATGGAGCACCTAGAATTGTGGCCGTAGTCCCGCTATGTGAGGATGTGTCCGCCTCTTCAGCCGTGCGGAGTTTGAACGCCAGCCTGGATCTGGAGGAGGAGGTACCAGAAGAGGGGTGGATGCGCACAACTGTGGGCCGGTTTAAGCAAAAGGTATCTTATGTGCTGGCTGGAAGAGATTTTATGCCTGTACTAGATGCCTGTCGGATTGCGGACTTCGTGGTATTCGTATTGTCTGCTGGACAGGAGGTTGATCAGCATGGAGAGCTTTTGCTGAAGAGTATTGGGAGCCAGGGAGTCTCTAGCTGCTTTACGGTAGTCCAGGTAAGGGCTGGATATATTGATGGGAAAGGAGGTGCTAACGAACATCAGGGACTGGATGCTGTCGAGTCACCAAAGCAAAGGCTACAAGTTATTTCCTCCCTTAAATCGTTCATTAACCATTTTCTTCCAGCAGTTGAAAAGGTATTTTCCCTTGATTCCCGACAGGAGTCCTCAAACTTGGTTCGCTCGCTCTGCACAACCACCCCGAAAGGCATAAGATGGCGAGAAGATAGGAGTTGGATGATGGTTGAAGACGTCCAGTGGCCAGGAGGCAAATCGGTTATGACAGATTATGGGATTGGAGAGGTCATACTAACTGGTGTGGTTAGGGGCAAGGGACTCAAGGCAGATAGACTGGTCCAGGTTGGAGATTGGGGAGATTTTCAAGTAGAGAAGATTGTTGCAGCACCTCTGGACTTGCGAAAAAGAGGAAAAGAGGACGCTATGGTTGTGGATAGAGATGGACAAGACGCTATACTTGATCAGCCAACGAACGACCAAGATGATCTAAATGAACTAGCCCCAGAAGAGGTTGTGATGGAAGATATGACTAATTATCCTGTATCGGTCGCACCATCTGATAGGAAAGGAGTTCTGCTGGATGATCACCATTACTTTTCTGACGAGGAAGAGGCCACTGCATCCCAGAAACCAAAACGACTTCCTAAGGGCACCTCGAAGTACCAAGCAGCCTGGTACCTTGATGACGTATCAGATTCTGGATCCGATCTAGAAGTTGTGGAAGACGATCAAAATGATGATTTAGACATGGGCGGTCCCGTACATCCGGCTGATGGAATGGAAGGGCTTGATCTTAACGGCGTGGGAGAACCAATTGAAGCGGGCCCATCTGAATATCCTCAGTCTGAGATGTTTCTAGACCCATCTCCTGAAGAGGAGGCAGACGAATTAGCGGCTTACCGGGAACAGCGTAAAAATGAGGCAGATGAGGATCTAGAATATCCTGACGAGATCGAGCTTTATCCAAATGTCCTTGCGAGGGAACGTCTAGCATGCTACAGAGGCTTGAAGAGTTTGCGCACCAGCATCTGGGAAACGGAGGAGGATAAACCCCATGAACCATCAGAGTGGCCCCGGCTACTAGAGATAGCAGACTATAAGGCCGCCAAAAGTCGCATACTTCGAGAAGCCCTCGTTGGGGGTGTCCAACCAGGTACTCGTGTCCACGTTCATATACGTGGCGTTCCACTTTCTATCCAACAATCATACAATCCCTCTCGCCCTCTTTCGCTATTCTCCCTTCTACGCCATGAGTACAAACGCACAGCAGCCAACTACAGCATCACGCTAAACTCGGACTATCCATGTCCGATAAAATCTAAGACGGAGCTAATTCTCCAATGCGGACCCCGCCGCTTTGTTATAAATCCACTCTTCTCTCAAGCCGGGAACACTCCCAACGACGTCCACAAGTTCGAGCGTTACCTCCATCCCGGCCGTAGTGACATTGCTTCTTTCATCGGCCCGCTGACGTGGGGCTCTGTGCCTGCTCTTTTCTTTGAAAAATCAACTTCAACTTCTGATCCCGAGGACCTTACCTCACCAGACCCTACATCCTCTCTCCAGCTCATTGCTACAGGTACATCACTTCCACCATCGCTCAACCGTGTCATTGCTAAACGCATCATCCTCACCGGCCATCCATATAAGATCCATAAGCGGCTTGTCACCGTGCGCTACATGTTCTTTAATTCCGAGGATGTCGCGTGGTTTAAGGCGCTTCAGCTATGGACGAGGCGCGGAAGGAGTGGATTCGTCAAGGAGAGTTTGGGAACTCATGGATACTTCAAGGCGACGTTCGATGGGAAAATTAATCCCATGGATGCAGTCGCTATGAGCTTGTATAAGCGTGTTTGGCCTAGATGCGCAAGTCCCTGGACTGGCTAAGTTCTGATGCTGGTGCTTGATAAATGGAACTGTGGCGTCCTTCGGCTCTTCTGGTAATGGTATAGATAGCCTTGCGATGGATCTAAAAGAAGAAAATTCGTTGTAGATGGCAAACTGCACGTATCGAATGAAGATGGCTAATAAGGACCTCTCGGAAATTCGGGATGAGAGTCCTCGTCGATAAATTTATATAGGTTGGTAAAATCGGTTGAATGATGCTCGTCGTGAAGGTGCTTCCTCAGGGGGGAAGGAGAGTCAAAGTCTTCACCACACAGGCAGCGGAACTTGCAGCAGTAAGTGTTTCGTTTCCACCTCGACCAATTATACGCCAATCTCGCTCTTCAATGATTCACCAATGCGGCTGCGCACTCCCTCATCTTATTCTTCACATCTGGGCTCTGGACAAACTCATCCACTTTTTGCTCGATATAGTCTTTGGTACTAAGCTTGCCACGTCTACCCTCAGGTTTCCATTCATCAAGCTTCAGCGCACCAATATGCTCACCACCAGTCCATCTATAATAGTCCCGTTTATGTTGCCGCATTACAGTCCTCACTGTTTGATCCGCTTGGTCTGCGTTCGTGAGCTCCACTTCGACGCGCCTCAACAGGTCCAAAGCCCTCCGCACGCGCGGGAGGTGCGGTATTGTATGTCTGACCCTGTCAATTCGGTCGCCCTTTTGGCCTGCGCCAATGCTCACGAGAAGACGTATCGGATAGGCACGGTTTGCTGCTTGTGTTTCCTTGTCGCAAACCTCGCAGTGTGCAAGGATGGCTGGATTATTGTGTCCGGCAGCCCCGTCGGTGTAGCTATACCCGTCAATTATGATTTCCTTAAAGTAGTTTGGTGCAGCAGAGGTGGCTCGGGCGACCTTCCAGATTTCGTGCTTATGCGCAAGCCCAGGGTTCTGGATGTGTAATTGGTCGTTTTCAGCCTCGTGGTCATAGGTTCGAAAGAGGTAGACTTTCTCCTTTATTCTGCTTGGACTAATCTGTTTAGCCACGACAACACTATGTTCAAGTATCATTAGCAATCAAGACAAATACGTAATTCTGATCAGTGACTTACGTGCGACATAAATCATCCGGAGAGTTGTATGCGCGAAAATCTTTAAAATCTCCTCGAGATGTTTGCTGGGGCAATCGACCATCAATAATCTTCTGAATCTCCCTTTGCAGGTTATTGTGGTCATATTTGTCATTAATTAGTCCTTTCAGGCTCATCCTTGACTTCCCAAAAATATTTTTCGCCATTTCTGGATACTTTTCGATACATTCATCAACACTCATTCGAAGCCTACCAAGCATTATCGCATTTAGCCTTGAGAGAAGTCATTATATGATCAACACCGTAAGCTCTTAATGAGAAGCTTACCCTCCAGTACTTGTGCCAAATATGTAGTCGAAATAATGGCATGGCAAGTAGCCCGTCCACGGAGAATTTCCCGCTAATTCTGTGGCAGGTTGATCATGATCGGCTGAGCTGGATACAACCTCACCAGCATTTCGCAAGCTATTCTTATTGAACCATCGCCCTGTTTTCGCGGTTGGAGCAGTTTTGGTTCGCCTAGCAGGCAGTGATTGCAAGGTTGCCTGGGTGGGGAGTTGGGGTCCAGCGAGAGTCTGCCTGGATTGCAAACGGTCGACTCTTGGTAAGGATCTAATGGGCTCAACTGGTCGCGGGCAGAAACTGGAATGATGGGGTTCATTGTGACTCATTTCGAGTTCTGCAACGAAGGCCATGAGCTTTCGAAGCATTAGGAGACTGGCATAACCCCTAACTCCACCGCCATCTTCGTAAAATTAGGTTAAATCGAAATTAAGAGTGTTTAGATATCAGACCATACCTAATGTCAACACTGGTTTTTCTAGCCAAGGATCTGCTTCATCTCTTTGCGGTTTCAATGGTCTTAGGCGGCTATTATGAGGCTGAGGTAATAATTCAATGCTGTCCATGGCTATGAGCATAGGCTATGATGGTAACGCAAGGACAAGACAGGGCGCGGGAAAAACTCAAATTCCTAGCCAGCCTGATGCTCATGGCGTGCCTTAATAGTTCTTGACTTGTCGATAAAAGCAGGCGCGCATGCGAGGCTATTCTCTGAGCTTTCGCCATCATGTTCTCCCGTTGAGATTGCTCAGCCGCCATCTGCTCTAGTAAAGCAGTATTTTCAAATGCCGCCTAACTCCTGAGGCTGATTAGCCTTCAGCTCCAGAGGTGGCAGGATTAGAGCGACAAAGCCACGCGCTTCGAGCCGCCTAATTTGAGCCGTGCCAAATTCCAAATGCGTCTTGTAGCGAAAACGATCCACACCCATCAACAGCCACACCAATTGAAACTATAGTTGTTATTGATAAGAAAGCCACAGCATGCATCGCAGAAAAGAAACAACGCGCCAACGACCGGATAACCTGATCTGGACGAGAAAGGGATTATTGCTTATGAAGTGGGCTGGAAATCAGAACATATCTGGAAGATGCGTCGAAATGCTATATATTGGAAAACGGGTTTATTTCTCTTAATCAAGTTCGTCTTTTAGATACCAGAAGAACTACTCGGTTTGGGAGTGAGATAGGAAACATCTTGCTGGCAGGGCTGAACAGAATGGGAAATACCACGCGAGAGTCTTCCGCTGTCCCCTCTACGGCACATATGCAAGACAGTGCGGGGCGAGTTAGCCGTCTCATGACCCTGTAGGTTGACTTCAAGTGGAGGCGAAGCACGAGGGTGCAGGGGTTTCAGCCACTTTCGGTTGATGGAATGCATCATTGGAAGCCATAAGTTCAGGCGATGCGAGGTGAAAAGGTGGCGTTCAATCCCAGGAGAAATCGTGTCAGAAAAGAATTCACAGCCTTCCGAAACTGATCCACTGATCGAATCCCAGGCTGCCAACATAAATCCCAGGCTAGAAGCCTTCACAGAGGCGTAATGCCATCTTCTGAATAGCCTGAGAGCATACCCATTATCAATTGTCATTTTTCAACTCACTGATTGCACTATTTCGCACACTCTTCTTGAATAGCTTCATATTTCTCAACCGTTTTTCGCTCCAAGCATTAGATCATGACTTCCAAAAACAATTGGCTGTTGCAGCAGAAATTTGATGCGTTCGATCGGGATAAGTTGATGAATTTTGCCAGAGATCTCCAAAACCTCGCCAACAAGCAAAACGACTTAATAGTTACACTTAGAGAGAAAGCCGACAAAATAGAGGATGAGTCGAAGAAGCGCACCAAAGCTAACGAAGAGGAGATCGCACGAGTTCGAAGAGAAGTCCAGATACCGAGTGAAAAAGAACACGGATCAGCCGCGGAAGTCAGCGCCTTTCAGAAAACCGAGGAACAGGAAAATTATTTTGGTTCGCTCTCGACACCCCTGTGGATTCGTGCGGAGCATGACTATCCGGATGAGGCATATTTCTCCTGCTTTCACCGCAAGTTTCCCACGGTGCTAGTGTACGACCCTAAACTGGATTCTCTTACGGCCCAGAGCGTCCAAGATCTTCAAGGTAATCTCAAGCTTCTTCGGCGGGAATTTAACGGATAGTTCTAACGATATAGGTCAACGCGCAATCATATCTCGATTACCGTCACGCTGGAGTAGAGCAATTCATGTGCACATTGAACGTATGTCGACGAATGTGACGGCTTCAAATTGCCGGGTAAGAGTCACAACGAAAGACCGAACTGTGAAAGGTTTGGAGTACTATTGCACGATAAATCTAAAGCATATTGCTTGGGACACGAAACTTAATATGCTTTTGGGGAACATCCGGTGGCTGTTCATTTTGCGAGCTATTGGCGAGTCAGGAAAGCGAGTGAAAGACGAAAAGGGCTGAGGTTGAGGGGTTCTGGTTTGTTTCATTTCGAACTTTTTCTTCGTGGTTGGCAATGTAATCTGTGCTTCCAAATTCTAACCCAACCTTTAGTCACCTCTTGGTTATAGACCTCATAAATTTCATTGAAAAATACCGGTTTGGTGGCATTGAGGACGTGATGGTATATATTATAGTTATAATTTTGTAGGCTTTTAGACGTGGAAGTGATACTTCGCTACAAATAATGCAAAAGCCAGATTCCCTAGAAATATTTTGTTTTATCCCACAATTCTTAACAGGTTCTTCGTTAAGCTATTTAGTCTAAACTTACATCGTAGCCCTGGGGTGTGAGAATTTGGGCAGGGTGACCGTGGATAGATTTCAATCCCATTGAAGTGGTGTCATTTGTTGACGGTACGGAATGTCGTAAGCATCCCTCAAAAACCCCGCTTCCGTGGCGAGGACCGTCTGCGTTTCGAGATTAGACCGTGGGTTACCAAGAATCCTAGATAAATTTATTCTAGATAAGGTTCACTAAAGGGTCTAACTCCGGCTTCTAACCTGGAAGCCGAAAACACGAAGCACAATTCCGAGCGAGGTCGGGTACAGTGCCCACACCCGGGACCATTCGTGATCATGGGTAAGGAGAATAGACTCCGAAATAGCATAAGATTATTTAGTTCTATTTCTGCCAGGCATACAGCTTTGTAGTGAGCGTGACTGGGTTTGACAAAGTGGAATACAGCCGGAACGTTCTGTAGTTTCATTATTCTAAATGCTCTTTGTGGTTTTATACGGGTTTTAGGTGTTTCAGCTTAAATAAAGAGTGCAACAAGTATAGTGAAATCTACGCCAAGATGCAAGTCAAATTCTTAACATGATTGAGGTAGATGGCTTATTCTCTTAGTTCGACAAAATTTGCTAGACGTGATAATCATTGTCGCCCCCCTGTTTCCCAACAGGATCACTTTTCTGTTCAGGCCCACGGTTGCTGTCGACCTATGGAACTTTAGAAGTCACATTAGCCCTTAGTCAAACAACTGATGTTTGAAGCTCTTACTGATTAACCAAATACGTCGTAGATCTGACGAAGCTGACGACGACTTAATGTATATATCGCCTCTTTTTCTTTATAGATTAATCTGTGTACGAGTTCGTTCGACAGTTACTTTTGTAAAGCCGCCTTTTGTTTTTGCTATATTTGCTGAAACAATGCACCAGCCTTATCGAATTGGGAAGAACTATCAAAAGCGCGGACAGGCCAGAACTTCTTTTTTTCGTCCACGGCCACACGTAACGTGGTTAACGGGGTTTTGACCGCTCCCTGGGTTATGACCGGTTGGAAAATCAAAATTAGCCGAAATGCTAATTTGGTGGTAAACAACTAACAAAAGTTCAAATTGGTCATAAGTAGGGGAGCGGTCAAGAAACGGGGTGGTGAGTCATAAGGAAGTGCACGTCTTGGTGCCGGTAGTCGGTTACAATATAATTTACCCGATTTAGATAAGCGCGCTGACAGCTGTGCAGTCAGCGTGTACATATACCCAGCGAGCGGACAGCGAGCGATTTAATTAGTACAGTCAGTCAGCGAAGCTCACTGTACGCTGACTGTTACCCACCCTGATTGTTACCGGAACCTCGGCTGCTCAGTAGAAATTTTCTTAAACAGGACGATCTAGAATAAGAACTCTGTTGATTGAATATGGCTCTAGAAGCTCTCTATATACATAAGGTAGGTCCAGGCAACAGAAACAGGTGGTAAGTAATACGATGGTAAGAAACAGGGTGGTGAGTCATAAGGTAATAGGCATCCAAGACAGTAGTAAGACAGCAGTAAGACGGTAGTAAGAGAATCCGATTCAGGTCAATAAATTGGCCGTCAGACGGGCGATGTAGAGACTCCTAGGCACGCCCAAAACTATCCATGGTTCTTATTCCGAAAATTCCCTGACTAAAAGAGAGTGTTTTTTAAGTCATTGCGGGGATCTACGATTCCCGCAGGTACAGAGATAGATCACAAAGCTAGCCATGTGAGTGAAACGTAACGAGTTACATTCAATCATCTTGTAAGATATTGTTCTGATAACTGTTTGCTTCCTATTGAAAAATAGTCCTTGCATGGCACCTTATCGGCACGATAGCTACTTCTAAGTTGGATCAGCGAAGGAGATTTGTTGAACGGACGATCAGGAATGAGAACTCT
>Ga0307515_10004499_pt1 | contig 28834 bp, 30 predicted proteins | sample 17_EM_MG_FD_194513 | JGI IMG/M metagenome (GOLD analysis project Ga0307515, IMG submission 194513) | Populus trichocarpa ectomycorrhiza microbial communities from riparian zone in the Pacific Northwest, United States - 17_EM | ecosystem: Host-associated > Plants > Roots > Unclassified | place... | reverse complement strand
AGGGTGGGCAGTCCCACCTGCAACCTGCCACACAGACGATTGGAGTGCCTCGCTGTGTTGAGAATTCGGAGCACTATCATGAATTCTCTTCAAGGCCGAAGCTGCTGTGAAGAGCTGGACTTCGTCCACTGTTATTGCTGTAATCGGTTCTACAAAGTCTTTCTCCAGATAGGGGCGTGATTTCAGAAGCATAACCTGGAAACACTGGAAGGCACGACCCAAAGCAGTTACTGGGGGAGTATCCATGATTTCTGATATGAAGTCATCAATACCCGGACAGAGGTAGGCGTGCACCTGTTGATACACCTTGCCCAAGGTACGCGAAAGAGGAGAGTGGAAAGGCGAAGAGGTAACAAATACAGATATAGACGTCGTAATGGAGTAATAGAGCACTCCAATGCCAAAAATCACTGTCGTGACACCAAACGATGGTGTACTGATGTGAAAGAGAAACAAGACGAGGCCAATTGCAAACAGAAGAAGGGATATCTGGATGAGGGATGGTAGTACCGCGACCATCTCTGGGAGTTTCCAACGCTCCATCCCGAGATATCGGAATTCACGGGTCTTCGCTCGTTGCTCGGGGATCGACAGTGCCCGCAAGCCGCGGTCGAATTCGTGTACCCAGCTTTTGATGAGCATCGCGATGAATGCCGCCAGGATCATAACTCCCAGACTGGCATAGAAAAGAGCATTGACGACAACAATGTGGTCTGGAGGGGAGAAGTCGGCTGGGACATATGGCCCAAGGCTCGAATTACGCATCATCTGCGTTTGGTAGATGAGGACGTCTTGTATGATATCCATGGGGTCTGGTTCGAGACGACCGAGGAGTTCGATCAGGAAAGCACTCAAGAAACCCGCGAATAATGCCGCCTGGACAACCAATTAACTTAGCCCAGCGCGAGAGGGAGACAATACATACGAAGATAAGTATAGTATCCATTTGTTCAAGCCATTCTTTTTCGCGTTCGCGGTCGATGATCTCCATTCCTGCCTTTCTCGTATTAGAGGATGTGTTGTGATGTGGATGGATACGTGCCATTATTATAGTATTCCCAGGCAGTCTTGGGGGTCTTGAGGTCTTCTGAGTAACACAAAATTTTAGACAGTAGCGTTGACTAGGGAATATGCTCACCTGGTGGTTTCGTCGCAGGCGGCAGGGGTTCCTGTTCTATAGGAGGGTGTTTAGAACGTATTACTAGAAATGATAAGACACATAGGTTACCGTGCCTCATTTTCTTGGCGAGAAGAGACATGGCCGTGAGGCGTGAGGTCTGAGAAGTGTTCTTTGTGTGGTCTCTGCCCTCTCCGCGTCGTCCTGAATCACCGTCGACAGCATAAGCCCGTAAACCCGATACTCGGCAACGACATAATTCTCTCTTGCTGCCTATTGGCAACCTCTCAAACGATCAAACGAACGTCTGCTGGCCTTCCATGACGACGAAAAGGCGTGTCTCCTACTTCCCGCTTTGCAATCTAGACCACTGGTCTCAGTCAGTATACTCTGTGATTCTTACTTGTAGTTAGTTTGTAGTTTACGTGAATCCAGTGCGAATTGTCCCGCTGCTAACCTTCCCGGCGACTCTGAGTCGTGGTGCAGCGTGGTGCCCTTTTCCGCAGGCCCCCAAAGACAACATGGCGCCTCTAGAACGCAGACGCCCCAGTAAGAACGCATGCGCCTGTCTGGAAGAACGCAGCGGACTCGTCAACTGGCTGTCGCTGACTTCCTTTGCAGACCTATTTCTCTCCACAGCTTTGTTGGTCCTAACCCACGATCGAACACTGGCAGATGCGTCTTCCACCTTTCCATATTCACGCTGACGTTGTCCATTTCCTGGCTTAGCACTACTCAATCTACAACCTGCGTTCTCATACCTATTCGACCATCACTGACCGATCGCCCACTGTACTGTCGTGGGTCTGTGCCTCCGCCCCCGCCTCCGCCAGACTGGGCCAGCTCAGCCAAACAGTCGAGCGTGAATATTCGCCCTTCGCCACCGCATCTACCACCACTCGCACTCGACGACGATGACGAGGCTATTCTCCCAGTTCTGGCCGGCCAACGGGACAGACTGGTCTCAAACCGTCTCTACTCAGTCACTTGTACTCCCACCAATGGCCAACGGTGATCAAGTCGACTCTTCCGATATCAGCTTCCCAAGAAAGTCGGAGGCTTTTATGCCATTCGGCGCCGACTTCCTCACCTCGTCTTCAACGCTCTCCATTGACCAAACGATACTCATCGAAGCACGGCCACATCGGGCGACGATAAGAACCAGAATGTGAGTACCTCACAGTTTCTGCTGCTACTTCGCTGATGTCACCAGGGCATACTTCGACCGCCTTGACCCTTCCCGTCGTGCTACTGGCTCATCACTCTTGCTGCCTTTGGTGACCCTCGATCTCGTCACCTGATTACCTCCTCCGACACCAGCAAGGGTGCCCAGGCCGTCGAGAGCGGTGATGAGCGCACATATTCGTATCCAACTTACATCCCGATGCAGCATCGGGCGCCATTCAAACGTCGGCTGACGTGCTTCGTTCTCCACCGGTACTCGCCCTCCTTGAATTTCTTATCAGGCTCTATCCGGACCGCATCCCATTGGCATCCACTCTACCTGCCGAATATTCCACCGCATGCACAGAACCAAGTAAACCATCGAGCGTGTCAAGCAAATACACCCTTCACCACAACTGCAATACCTGGCACTACCACACGTCCACACTACGACCCCACTGCCCCTAGTTGTTCGACCATCTTCCTCGTCTTCGCGACCCTCGTCACGCACAAGAACTTAACATTGACCGCCAACCAACACCGCAGGCTCACTCCTTAATTCGTCAATACGGGAATACAGGCGATGCTTACTTCACGCAATACGATGCAATCTTACATACCACTTTGAACCCAACCCTCACCCAAATCTCGTTATTCCAGTCCCCGTACGCCCGTAGGTTTTTACATAGATGTGATTGCTGCAGATGGTTGATCGGTTATTGTCCCTGGCTCTACCGGCGATGGACTCTTCTGTTGAAAGCGTTGCACGGTCTTGTAGGCGTGGTAAAACGCGAGCTGACTGAGACACAATGGAAATACAATATCGTTCTCTTCGCGTCCAAGGCCACGCACAAAAGGGGTGTAGAATCTTGTTCAACTTCGGTTGGAGATCGGGAATTTCGGTCGGCCGTCTTTTGCCTTCCATGGCCAAACTGCCATGGTAGAATGATCAGAGCTATGCTCACCTGTTGGCTGCGTTCGCTTGTGTATGTCCGATTTTCGGAGGTGGAGTGGCAGAACCTCCATGCACTGGCGTTCTGATAGTGATTAGCTCATACCATGGACTATTAATCCATTATCGCTCAGGTGCCAGTGTATTCAACCGTTCCCTCGCGTGACAAATATAGTGAAGGGGTTAATCTAATTTCCCTAAAATAAATCCTATCAATTTTGGACAGCGCACACATTTTACCCCTCGCCGTATACTATCGCATTGACAATTACAGGAGCCAAGTGAAAATTAATGGTGTACCCGGCCCGTTCAGGGGTACATTCTCTCCTTCATAGATCAACGGTGGTTATTAACCACACATTCCAACTTCCATGCCTTACCCTCTTTGTGTCACCTCAGAATCAATGAAATATCCTCTACCCATGTCTTTGGGGTCATTCGAGTGGAAACATGAGACTTGAGGGCCCCTCATTGTTGGCCTAGACTGCTAATATGTTTGCAACGTACGAGAGCCCGACAAACAGAGAGGCCCATACTTACCAAGGTCCTTCAAGACGTACAAAGTTTAATGTTGATCTCATGAACAGTGTAAAGGAAGAGACGCCATTCACGCTCTACTTAGGTGGTTGAATGTTTACAACGGATTCCTTCACGTCCTACTCTCTTAGTACAGCCACAGAGAGAACAGGACTTCTACTGTTCATGAATTTGGGCATATACAGAGGTATTCATAACATACAATGGCCGGTTTCGTCAATGGTGGCTGGAGTAACATACAAAACTCATGAAGACAGAGATCCACATACGCCAGTATGTTATGAGGTACGAATCTGGGCTCCTCTCTGCCTATAAACACTCAATTGGGTGACGCTGTCCACACATCTCAAAATTTGATTTCCCTCGCCACGGTCCCCAACTCTCAAAAAATGGTCGACAACTTTAGGGGATAGGATATATTGCTGGTCAGTAGTCCGAGTCCTAGATGTGCGCATGTCAGAATTAAGACCACAAAGTTCATAGTACAAAATTGTACAAAATTTACCGGCGGTGTGCCTATATATCCCATGTGCAATGGAACTTGCGGAGCCTGTGGAGAATCTGGAACTCCTCATATCTACGAGCTGTTTCGTTGACCCGTGTGGAGATCATGCTACGGTATTCTGGGAAGTCATTACCATCGAACCACTGGATGAACTCGCGAAGCTTGGGGATAATATGAATGGTTCGGTAGTACGGAGCCGCGTCAAGGAGCTTGCAAAGTGCTCTGAACACGAATTCCTCATTGACTTCCAGTCCAATCAAATTCTGCAACCGTGCTTTTCGCTGTCTTGCGCCTGCTGTATTCCTCCTAGTGTTCTGCGATAAACGGAGTGACCATGCCATCGCCATCCAATCCAACCCGCTGAATTGTGAATCCATCAACTCTGGCTCTTGTTCCTCTGCATGGAAATATTCCCATGTAAGAATTGCCTCAAGTTCGCTCTTTGGTGTGCTTGACTCCATATCTCCCCGTGGTTTCGGAAGCGGCCGACTCGACAAGGTGAAGAAGCCTTCAGCGAACGATCGTCGCCATTCGACTGAGAGTGTTTCAAACCCATCCACGAATATACCCAGTATTGTCCACCTCCTCCACAATTGTTCTTCAGGCAACATGACATTGAACGCAGATGACACAGCTGAGGAAAGATAGCAGGATGGTGTTGGGGGATCATAATAGGACATCGCGGTCTTCATGTAGTACTCCAGCGCTACAGAGGAGATGGAGAGCTCCCGAGATTGCAGGAATGAAGCGAGTAGGAAGGACTCTGTATAGTGGGTGACGCTTCCTCGTGCATACCGCAAAAGGGACAGGGCTGCAATCATATTGCGGAGCCGGTGGTCATGGTGTAATCCAATTGGAAGACCAGGTCCGTCAGGAACGCCAAGTTGGGCCGCCACTCTTGCAGCCAGGCTCAACCAGGGGTTCTTCAATTCCATTTTCCCCTTCTGCATTCGCCCTCTCATGCGCAAAGAAGGTTGTTTGGAAAGCATCAACAGAATGGCAAAAATATTACGATCCGGAGTCTCACCGGCTCCAAGCCGTTCGTCATAGCTATTGAACATTTCTTCCGGAGGGTGGAATGTGTTACTGAATATAAAATTCTTAAATATTGATGGTATGTTTTGTGTCCGTAGCTCCACAAGCGCCGTGCTGATAGCGCAGAGTCCCCGTTCCGTCATGCACGAAGCAATGGCCGTCAATGCAGAGGCATAGAGTGGTAAATCACCCTTCGCCGTGATTGTAGTGAAATATTGAGCTGCCAAGGCATATGATTTTCGATACATAAGGGCGTAGACGATTAGGAAGAGCAAGGAGGTTAGCTGCTTGTGATCTTCTGGAGGGGTGCCTTCATACACTGTATTGATAAGAATGGTGTTTTGGATATTCAGAAACAGCCATGGGTGGTCACGACTGCTGGAGAGAATGTTTCGCCGATTGGCTCTATCTTCAGTACATGATATGGCGACGAGTGTGACCACAGCCTCGAGTAATACAATGTCAGGGTGGTTTTCATCATAATCCCATTTCGTGGCATGACCCATGAGAATTGCTAGGCATATCTCAATGCAGGGCTGGTGGCTCGACCATAGCCACCCATCGCTACGGAGCTCTGACAGTGTCCTTAAAAGCCATAAACACTCTTCTTTGTGCAGTTCCTTCCTTCGAATCATGTTTATGAGATCATTGGGTGACGTACTGTTGCGACAGGCGGCATTATAAAGCGAAAGTAAAGCGCGCGTGCAGGGGTCCTCAGAATCTGTCATACACCGAAGGACGGCATCTGGGGGATGGTAGAGCACATTCCTCAGGGGACGATAACGCAACATAATCGTTACCATTGCGACCAGGACGACTGGAGGGAGATGTGAGAAGTGCTCTTCACCATTCTCTATTTGATATGTCCAGGAAGGCAGGCAGAATAATGGTGGAATAGGGTAGGCAGGCCCACCTACTACCTGCCATACAGACGATTGTAGTGCCTCGCTGTGTTGAGAATCCGGAGCATTATCATGAATTCTCTTCAAGGCCGAAGCTGCTGTGAAGAGCTGAACTTCGTCCACTGTTATCGCGGTAATCGGTTCTACAAAGTCTTTCTCCAGATAGGGGCGTGATTTCAGAAGCATAACCTGGAAACCCTGGAAGGCACGACCCAAAGCGGTTACTGGGGCCGTATCCATGTTACGTGATAAGAAGTCACTAATACCAGGACAGAGATAGGCGTGAACCCTTTGATAAACCTTGCCCAAGGTGCGCGAAAGAGGAGAGTGGAAAGGCGAAGAGGTGACAAATACAGATATTGACGTCGTAATGGAATAATAGAGCACCCCAATGCCTAATATGGCTGTGGTGACACCAAACGATGGTTTACTAATGTGAAAGAGAAACAAGACGAGACCAATTGAAAACAGAAGGAGAGATATCTGGATGAGGGATGGTAGTATCGCAACCATCTCTGGGAGCTTCCAGCGCTCCATCCCGAGATATCGGAATTCACGGGTCTTCGCTCGTTGTTCGGGGAGAGACATCGCCCGTAAGCCGCGGTCGAATTCGTGTACCCAGCTTTTGATGAGCATCGCAATGAATGCTGCCAGGATCATAACTCCTAGACTGGCATAGAAGAGAGCGTTGACGACAACAATGTGGTCTGGAGGGGAGAACTCGGCTGGGACATATGGCCCAAGGCTCGAATTACGCATCATCTGGGTTTGATAAATGAGGACGTCCTGTATGATATCCATGGGATCTGGTTCGAGGCGCCCGAGGAGTTCGATGAGGAAAGCGCTCAAGAAAGCGGCGAACAATGCCGCCTGGACAACCAATTAGCGTAGCCCAGCGTGAGGGGGAGACAAGACATACGAAGATAAGAATGGTATCCATTTGTTCAAGCCATTCTTTTTCGCGTTCGCGGTCAACGATCTCCATTCCTGCGTGTCTCGTATTAGGGGATTGGTGGTGATGTGGCTGGATACGTGCCTTCATTATAGTATTCCCAGGCAGTCTTGGGGATTTTGGTGTCTTCTGAGTAACACACATTCTTAGACAGTGACTGTGATTAGGGAATGTGCTTGCCTCGTGGGTTCGCAGGCGGCAGGGGTTTCTGCTCTATAGGAGGGCATTTAGAGCGTATTACTAGAATAAGACACATAGATTACCGTGCTTCATTTTGTTGGCGAGAAGAGACATAACCGTAAGGACTGAGACGCACGCTTTGTATGCAGCTTGCCCTTTCCTGAACCACCGTCAACAGCATCAGCCCATAAACTCGATACTCGGCGACGACATACTTCCCTCTTGTTGCCTATTGGAAACCTCTCGAACGATCAAACGAACGTCTGCTGACATTCTATGTCGACGAAAAGGCGTGTCTCCCGCTTCCCGCTCTGCAATCGAGACCACTGGTCTCCGTCGACCTGCTCTGTGATTCTTACTTGTAGTTAGTATGTATTATACGTGAATCCAGTCCGAATTCTCCTGCTGCTAACCTTCTCGGCGACTCTCTGAGTCGTGGTGCCGTTGTGCGCTGCGTGGTTGCACAGGCCCTCCTCCAACCATTCACGACTGGATCTACCTCTGAACTCTCTCGAGCTATCGTGAAGAAGCCAGCGCCCATTCCGACCCTTGGAACCATCCCCACTATTCCTCATCGTTGACGCCGCTAGCCTTTTGTTGGTCTTCAAACCCACGACCGAACACTGGCATATTCACACTGACGTTCTCCATTTCCTGGCATCGCTCTACTGATTCTTCCGCCTGCGTCCTCATACTTATTCGACCTTCACTAACCCAGGCGAACACGTTCATTATGCGTTGTGCTACGAGCCATGCATCTGTATACTATTGTCTCGTCGTTGGTAGTGACGCCAGCCGTAGAATATTCGCTCTTCGCCACCGCATCTACCACCGCTCGCACTCGACGATGATGGCGAGGCAGTTCTCCCAGTTCCGGCCAGCCAACCAGCCAGACTCGTCTCAAACGGTTTCTACCCTGTCGCCTGTACTCACACCAATGGCTAACAGTGATCAAGTCGACTCTTCCGATATCAGCCTCCCAAGCAAGTCTGAGGCGTTGTTACCATTTGACGCCGACTCCCTCACCTCGCCTTCCTCACTCTCCATGTTCTAATGACCGAACAATACCCATCGAATCACAGCCACATCGTCCGATGATAAGGAGCAGAATGTGAGTACCTCACAGTTTGTCCAGCTACGTCGCTGATGCTACCAGGACTGCGACTATCGTATGTGTACCTCAACCGCTGTGCTACTCGCTCATCACTCTTGCTGCCTTTGGTGACCCTCGATTTCGTCACCCGATTACCTCCTCCAACCCCAGCAAGGGGTGCCCAGGCTGTCGAGAGCAATGACGACCGCACATCTTCCTTCCAAGACCCCCCTCGACCTCGTACAATATCATTGCAAGAAGCCTCGCGTCGTTCGTCGCACGACACCGTTTGCAATGTGCAATCCAACTCTGGTTTGGAAGGGAACCAGAGAACGCTGGTTTCAGAAAGTTGAATGGGGGCTGGCAGGGCGCGGCGTATGTTGCTGGTGCTGATAGTCCCGGTAGTGGTGTATAGTGTTAAATTACCGATGACCGATTAGGATGGAACAAGCGCAATGTCCGATGGACCAAACAGTCTAGTCTAGATACCAGTGTATAGGGGCAGGTTGTACGTTCTGTATTATTCCGTAAATATTAGGATTAGCCGTGTGTGCGAGTACAGTGTCGCCACACTTGGACGACTTACATCGAGAAAGATGGGATTGAAAGTATTATCCAAATGCGAGTAAATCAGAAAATAGGCAGAGCAAAACCTATTGGAAATGCCAGTGCTTCCTCGGCCTCCAGAAATACGAATCAGGCATCCTCCAGCAAAGAGAGCAAAGAGCAAACTCACGAGAAAGTCGTATTTGAGCTCCACATTTGATCTTACACAATGCTCCCTAAGCGTCTCTATGGCTATGTTGCGTTCTTCAATCGTACTGCGTTCGAAGTTCCTCCCACTTCTCTCTAGATATAAAGCCTTAAACTGCCCTGGACTCCGTCTCACAGCGGGTTCAGAAAACAGTGCGCGTGTAATGTCCTCAAGTCCGACGCATGATTCTCGGACTCGAACAGGATACGCAATGTGCGGGTGGGGATGGACGAAATGAGGGCACGGAGGAATTTCGCGGTTTTAATATAGGTTAGATTGAAGGTGTCGAGGGGTGCGTGCGAGAGTGGAAGTTGGGTTTTTTTCAGGCTTCGCAACGCCGTGGCGTCCACTTTCAAACGCGAAATTGAGAGATGCTGCAAATTTGGGGACTGGGTGAAAACAGGTAGGAGCTCGGCTATATCTCCTAATACTGGAGATGGAAGTTCGATATGTCGGAGTTGAGGGCATTCGGGGAACCCGGTGAGGAGAACAGAGGATGGCTCCTGGATAGACAAGGTCAGGTGGGTGATATGCATTGAGAAGGCATTGAAAACTTGGAGTGTCCAGCCCTGGTCGCAGGAGGGTGCTAACACGAGACTCGTGATCCATGTCGCGCCCCACATCGTGGAGAGCGTCTCGTTGAGGGGCAGCCCAATGACCCGCCGAGTAATGGCTTGGACCGAACCGTCTTTTCTGCGTAGCGTTGTAGCGGCCGAATTGAGAATCAGTTTCTGGACGCGAGGCAGACGGTGGATGATTTCAGCCTGGATGGCGTCAATGGCCAACTCGCGGACAGTGTATTGGTCGAGCCATAGCTCAAGGACGAGGCAGTACTCGGGTAGTCGTGGGTTGGCGTCGACGAGACGAAGGAATTCGCCCAGACGCGCGGGGTCTACTTTGAGCACGACATGCCTGAAGAGATAGGCGCCTACTAGGTCAGAGTAACGGCGGTTTATGCTGGGAATTTGGTGCGCGTCGTGAGAGTCTTGCAGGCGTTGGGGGAGAGATCAACTTACAGGCGGAAAGAGGAGAGAGTAATGGACCTGAACAGAACGGGGACGGATTCCATAATTTGGATGAGGAGTTCGTATGGGAGTAACATGAGTGGTACCTCTGGTTGAACCACACACTTGGCCTCGACCTCGGTTTCGACCAACGCCTGGATCGTTTCGACTGTGGCTTCAGCAGTTGTTTCCATGGGACGGGATACGATTGGCTTTCTCCATAATTTCTTAGTTTTTCTCAGGAATGTGTTCATGATTAGCGAGTCTCCGAGTCTTAATTGGGAAGTCAAAGTCAGGTTTAAGATGGGCGCTTGCCATTGATTCAGTTGGCAGTGTCCATTATGAGTACAGAAATGTGTACTTGCTTGTCTGTACTATGTTTTACCTTGTGTGGTGAGAACGTGAAGCGGCTTGGTGACGATAATATTGCGGCCTGTGGGCGACCCGCAGCCTGTGGGTAGCTTACTCTGCCGTTCTGTGGGGCAGGGAGAGAAAAATGAAGGATCTGCGGTGATCAGGTGGAAAAGCAAGACTTGTTCTCCTGAAGGGGCCAACTCAACTCACTCTGGGTGGGCCGGAAACGCGAAATACGGTGTACGGACGACCCAAAAATTAATATGAGCCATTGGTGTGCCAATCAAGCTAACTAAAATGCGCTATAGCTAGATAGTGCGCTTCGATCGTGCTCGCCACCCAGCCACTAGGGTATCGGTCGTGCTTAGTGAACGCCAAATCTTGACATCGAGTTGTAGAAGGGGAAGCACGCATGCTACCCCAGACGATATAACTGCTCCCTTGGTGGCACGGGTCACGCCGAAATGTCTATCGATCTCGTAACTACTCATGTTTGGTTTATATTATCGTTAGAGCATTTTTGTGCAAGATCCGGGCCCAAGGAGATGGAACCAAGTCAGAGCCACCACGCAACTGAGCAACTGAGCCGGAGATCCACCGGCCGAAACATAGATATTGAGAGCTAGGAGTTACAATGATTTGAAAGAGTAACAACCGCAAGGCCGTATGTCTTGAATTTCTATTTATGCTTCTAACAATTTAAATGTAATTATAGAACTTATGTAACGTGTGACGACTTCGGGAGCCCATGGCCGAATAGACTTGTATGGTCCTGTGGCGGTGCAATATGCCGAATCGCGTAACATTCGGCTTCAACAACCTTCCGTTCCCGTTCTCTCTCACCCTCCTTTCCTATTCTCATTTTCTCCCGTAATGCTCGCCGACGACGCGGGGAAGAGCGTCCCAAGCAACAGTGCAGTCGAGAAACAAGAGGGTGGTCAGGATGAAGGCAATCTAGGGTCACGCAAGTGGTATCCGATCGTCCGTAGGAAGGCGCATGGCTTCTTCGGGTTCATCTTCTCTCATCGGATGATCCCACTATTAAAGGGTATTTTCACCTCCACTCATATCTCCAGACTCAGGCATTGGGACTCACTCCATCGTCGCAGGAACGCTTGCCTTCATGCTCGCGTTTGTGCTCGTGTTCTTACGCAAGTTCGACGACCTATCCGCCATACCAGTAGCATATACTAGTATGATTATTGTCATTCTCGCAGGTGGACCTGGAAAGACCGTCGGTGCTTGCGTTCAAGGCGTTTTTCTCGGCCTCTCTGGTGTAGTCCTCGGATCTGGTTTCTTCGCCATATTAGCAAAGCTGGCAAACTTTCCTGTTGCCCAAGCAGTCGTCTTCGCTGTGATTGTCTATTGTGAGTCCTCCATTCCAATTTTATCCCCCTATCAGCGGAACCTCGCGACGGGCGCCGATCCACACAGCACATGCAGCATCGTTGGCCTTTGGATTGCTATCTATCCTCAACTCGAGGTTGTCCATTGGTTGAATACCGATGACGTCATTTGCTTAATTTGAACCTCGGTCAATAGGATACTCACCTACTTTCGTAGTGATGTCTCTTATCAAAGCCATTGGCATTCGTTGGTTTGGTTTCTCACTCCTTGCCATCCTTATGGCCTTTAACGGCATCTATACATCTATTCAGTTGGGCGGCGTCTTCTCACCCAAATATCTGGAAGAATATCTAATTGCATACCTCTGGGGAGGCGCAATTACGCTCGGTGTCAATATTCTCGTCTTCCCAATGTCGTCGGAGCGCGAGCTGCGTAAGACGCTCGTCATCTCTCTCGAACACATCAGCACATTTGCTGCCCTCATCGCCAAAGGGTACACCCTCACTAGTACTGAAGAAGAACGTGAAGCAAGAAAAGCGATGACACAAACGGTCAAGGCAGACTTCACCTTCCTCACGCAGAAGATTGAGGAAACATCCATAGAAATTAACTGGTCCAAGTTCTCGATGGAGGGTTAGCTACTTCTCCTCTTCTTTCCTCGAACTCACTCCGACCGCTTCCACAGACTACCAACTTTTCGTCGAGAAGGTCCGAGCGCTTCAGTCAAACCTTATTACTGTCCAAGTCAGCCTTGAACGTTTCGATGAACAAGATGTGGAAGTCATTCGGGATCTAGTTCTCCCTGCCACTCAGACCGCATTCAATCGCCTTCGTCGTGACGTCGACCTCACTATTCGGGATATCGGAGGTCAGCTAGGATGCAAACCGATGTTCATTCCCACTACGCAAACAGGGTATCTCGAGTTCCTTGCTCGAGAGCGTGAAGTTGCCAAATGCGCCAGGTCCAAGAGCACCGAGAACAAAGATTCACGAGGGCCTCGGAGGGGGACTTTCACGTCCTTAGACTTGGACCATGGAGTAGTACCGGATTTGGATGACGTTGCGAGACGGTTGGCGATGGAAGCTGAGGCGGAAACTCCATCAAGAACAGCACCCGATACACCAGCTACGGGCACTCCGAAACGCACCCGCTCCCCATCTCGCGTTCGTACGGACACCGAGGGACCCACGGCGGTAGGAACAGCTGGTACGCACGCGAGCGTACCCAAGCAATCACCCGCAGAATCACCGGTCTCTCCAAAGAAGAAACTTCCTATCGTTCCTATCCCCGATGCATGCAAGGAGAAGTACGGTGCTCATGTACTGAAACAAGACTTTGAGGATTTCGAAACTGCGCAGAAAGATGTACTCCACACAATACTTACTTCGGTTGACCCTGGAGAAGGGGCCTTACGAATCCAAGAACCACTACCATCGGTCCAGCAACTCTATGGAGGTGATTACTTACGTGGGGATGTCGAGGAAGGTGACTACCCGATGGACTTGATTCGGCGAAGAATCAATCGGACCAGCACGAAGGCAACAAGTACTGCAGGGACTGTCGAGGAAGAGCATCAGGACGATGAGGGTGAAATCACACACAAGGACGAGGACTCGGAAGCATACTCACCCGCTACAAAGAGGAACAGCAGTTTGGTTCGGGTATATTCGATGCTCTTTGCCATGGAGTACGTGACTCTTCGTGCCTGATGACTACCACTGATATACATACCGTCTCTCAGTCACTTTGTCAGGGACTTGGTTGAGTTTCACCATTCTGTCGCGGCGGGGGGTGGAGTCCGGATGCGACGAGCAAAGTTCCATTTCCACATTTACGAGCTCCTTCACCGTCCACACCACAAGCAGAAACCCAGAGATGCCGGTTTTGATCCGAAAAGTGGAGAGGCGGAGGAGGAAACCCGGGAGTTGTCGATCAAGGAGGCCCTGGCTATCTTAGAGAATAGGGAGTATAACCCTGTAACGGAACGGCTTTGGGAGAAGGTGAACCGTTGCAAATCAGCATTGCAGAGCGACAGAAGTGTCTTTGCGGCCAAGGCAGCTGCAGCTGCCACGGTGTTTGCTATACTGAGTAAGCCGATTCTGAAGTCACGCAACCACTGACCCACTGGAACGATCCTCAGTTTTCGCCGAAACGACCCGTCAATGGTTCATCGATTACGGTATGACCTCTGGGCTGCTCACGGTTGTCGTCGCTCTCGCTCCGACGCTCGGTGGGTGATATGGGTTGTCCATACGGACCAGAAACTAACATAGATATTCTAGGTCAAAGCCTGGTCACTTTCGTCTTCCAGATTTCAGGTGCAGGGATCGGTACACTGGTCGGCCTAGCTATCCTGGAAATGTTTCACAATGTCGGCGGATACACGTTCAACCCTTACGGTATTTGTGCCGTTCTTGCCGTCTACGCCTTACCTCTTCATTACCTGCTCTATGAATACCCGTCCTTCTTCGTTCTTAGTTTGCTCGCCCTCAACTCGGCGGGAGCGCAGATCATCTACCAACATATCTACGTGAACTACTATAACCGACAAGTCGACTCGCCATTACTCCGGGCAGGCAAGGCAATGGCCGCTCTCTCAGTCGCTCTCGCCATCGTGCTTGTCTTCCAGTTATTCATCCTTAGGACTCCGGCGCGAAGAACATTAAGAAGGTCGATAGCGCATCTGACTTACTCTATGTTGGCATACAATACCATTTTGCAAGCATTCGTCCGATCTGGTGCATTTCAATTATTTCCTACGCTTTTGGACCCACAACTGACCTCTGCTCTGTAGTAATGCCTGCTAATCCCAACCATCGACCTTCTCAAGCAGCCGTAAAGCGTGTAGAACGCGAGCTCATTCATCGAGAGCGTAAGATGCAAGCGGAGATCATCGAGATCGCGCCGCTTATGGTGTAGGTTTCACCGTCCTCAGTATAATTGAGCTTTCTCAAATCTTTCTCAAGTTTTGCCAAAGCAGAACCATCCTTCGGCCGTCCATTTCGAGCGGACATCTACAACCGAATCATCCACGCCAATCAGATCATGCTTGGCAAGTACCACCACGCTTGCATTCCCTTCGGTTTGCCTTACATCATTCGTATAGACCGCCTTAAAGAAGCGCGAGGGGCGATCGGTGTCGAGCCGTTCGATCCTTACGTCTTGGAGAATATGGTTGCGGTACTCTCACCTTATCGACGACGACACTCGCGCACTGCCAAGACTGGGTTGTACCTCTGTGCGGCGAGTCTCTTGAATAAGACGCCACTGCCTCATGATAGCGTCCTCGTGAACCACCTTTTGAATGATTTCACTCGTGAGTCCAACCTTTTCTTTGCGTATACGGACCTTAATGCCAGGTGTTGCTCCTAGATGATGCCCTTTTGCTATCAACCCGACTCGCTATCACAAATCCAGCAGGCGTTCGGAGCGGTACGTCCGCCGTTTACGACAGTTATTAGTACTAATGGTTTGGCAGACTCATTCACTCGCTACTGGTTTTACCTTCTATCTCTGGGCGGCATCCCAAAACAGCTCAAGGAAATCGAGCTGGCTTGTAAAGACCTATTCGGTGAACTAGAAGACGACCCCAAGCTTCAATAGACACTCTGGTCCCCTTTTCATTTCTGGGAAGTAGGTTTCCGTTACCTTTTTACCATGTATTTGTTGGCTCGAATATTCTCCAGTCTCGTGTAGTCGGTTCATACAGTGCAATCTGAATGTTATTTCATGTGCGTAGAGAGACTGGTGCCACCGGAATGACTCGAGAATGTGTATCCGTTAAGTTAGAGGAATAAGATAGCCGTCCTCGCATCCATTGCCGTATACCTACGCCCCTAGAGCTCTTCCGATACGATCTCCTACTGCGTGTAGACCTTCCTCTATGACCCGTATATCCTCCGTCATTTCTGCCAGTCGTGCCTCCATGGCTTCGGTTCGCCTTTTACACTGTTCCTCCAGCTCTGCGACTTCTTTCATATACTCGTCCTGGAGATCACGGGGTGAGCCATTTGACTCCATCTCCTCGTCACTCTTCGCTATATCGATAACCTCTTCCGTTCGTATGTGTTGAATGTGTTGAATTTGACTTTCGTTCTGGCTCCGAGTTCGATTCCGACCAGTAGTATTGGGTTCAGAGAACGGGTTTAAGCTCGTTTCTGCAAACTGGGTGGCTTGAAAGGCTGGTAGAGGTGGTGCGAGCAGTGTTTGGTCCGGTTCTGGAGCATGCACGTGTCTTGCAAGAGGTCGTGGTGTGGCATCATCATCATCACCATCGTCACCCTCAAAGCTCATGGCAACTGGTCCTCTCGCCGCCTTCTCACCGCTCCTAAAAAGCCCCATAGGGTCGATTCGGTCGGTATTGGTCGTCTTGTTCCTCCGAAAAGAAATCGATCCCACTGACGGAACTCGGAGCATCGGAGTAAGAGAATTGCTGCGGTTGCCTGATCTCAAGCGTGCGGAACCACTCCCGGGTGCACCGCTCGAATACGGTCCTCTTGGTGTAGAGATGGCAGGGGTCGAGCCGCGTCGAGATGACGTAGAGCCAGGCATTGGGCTCGGACTTGGAGGCTCACTCGCTGTATCCGTCGTTGCGCCCTCCGTACCAGTATCCTGCATTGGCTGAGGTTCCGGGGTGGGCTTGCTTCCATCCGCGAAGTTGCTCCCCATAAGCCACGACCCAGACCCAGACCCCGGGATTCCATTGCTCGTGTTTCGTCGTCGGGGCCCAGGATGGCTGTAGCTTCGTTCTTTAATGAACACCCGCAAACCAGGGCGTTTTGCACTATGGTGAGGGCCAGCACTTGCATCTCTATTCCATACGTCTACTCCACTCTCCCCGCTTACGTTTTCAAAGTCCAGCTTGAGCTTTAACCTATGGTCGGTGCCACGCCTTCCTCCACCACTCGCATGCACCATGGGCCGTCCAACGCTCAGTTCGACAATCTTCTTGCGGGCACTCGCGCGGACGCAGTCCCCCATCGCTTTCAGCGCCTCGAGCTCGTCTAGCATGCGAGTAGTACCAACTTTGCGGGCACTACTGCCGACTATATGGCGGATAGTGCTGGGTGGAGCGATTCCGATGCCTGGACCCGTGTCGAGGAAAGACATTGCCCGCACGGGCGTTTCGAACGCCACTGCGGGGGCACGGTGACCGTGAGGGAGTGAGGCAGGTGCAGAAACGGGGTGGTCTACTATTCGCTTGACTGATGAAGGGATCGGCAGCGGTACTTTGGACTGGGCAAGCGGCGTCATGGTAGCGGAATGCAAGGGTCGAGCCGTTATGGGTAGAACATGCTCGGCTCTCGTGATCTCCGGGTCGACAAGTCCATCAAAGGCGTCTACAACTGGTCCCCAGGAGAAGCCTATATGGCTTCCGGGTGCAGGCGCATGAACTTGGGGGGAGGTTGGCCGAAGGAAGGTGACGTTTCCCATGGCAGAGGCCGAAGCCGATTCCTGAGAGGGCTCAAAGAAAGCCGAGAACGCGAAGCCCTTCGAGAAGGACTCTTCCATACTCGTGTGTTCGATGGGGATTTGAGAGGGCAGGTCGTATTCGAGGTCTGGGAGTATGAGAGACTCTGGTCGAGGGCCTGCAAACGAGCAGGCATGGGAGTTACGCTACCGTGTAGAAATAGAGAACGAAGTACTGACGGGTATGTAACGCAGACCAGGGTGTGCCAGCGAAGAACGAATGAGCCTTGATCTGATATATGTCGGACCGCCCCAAGCGACTCTCAGCCTCCGTCAAGAGACTATAAGAGATTCATCAGAAATATAAACACTTTCCATACGACGGGATATACCCTAGAAGCAGTTGTCGAAAGGCAGAAGTGACCGGCGTCAAGGGATCGAATTTAAGGGAACTCTGTGAGTAAATCAGAATGCAAGATTAGAATATCCCAAATCTTTACCCGTACTTGATGGTGGATAATGCGGTCATAGGTTGCTCGAATATCCTTGGCGAAGAATGGCGCAACGCCGTACACAAGCTCATATATCGTGACCCCAAGGCTCCACCAGTCGGTTTCTCTACCATAGCCACCTTCGTCTGCTGGGATGAAGATTTCTTCAGCAGCATCAAAGGCGACCAGTGCATCTTCCTGCATTCGCAATATTTCAGGCGAGATGTAGTCGCAGGTGCCACAAAGGACCAAACATGACGCTTTCGGTACCAACTGAACGCCGTTCGGTTGTGCCGGCAACAGGCGGACTGAGGAGCCGAAGTCTATGAGAAGCAGATGGGCCTCGGGGGTGATAACAAAATTTGAGGGTTTGATATCCCTAGGGCAAATGGATATGGGTAGGGGTGTCACAGTTCTGCAGGTGAAGCCGTACCTGTGGCAGAACCTTTGCTCATGGCACCAATCGATTGCGCTCACCATTTGGGGCAGCCACCACTTAATGTCGGCCTCAGGAGTTTGCCCAGCACTCTCTAGAAGGTCTGCCATGCTCCCTCCTGTTGCAAAGTCCATGACGTAGCATAGCGCCGTTGGTGTTTGGAACGAGCATAACAAATGTGGTGCCCATTGGGAGTCGTAGACCGTCGCAGCGCGCAACAGGTCTCGTTCATGGTGTGGGTTGCATTGCTGTTCGAGGTCTTGTGGTCAGATTTTGGACTGGTGGCAACTTTTGGGAGCCAGACGGACATCGCGGTTGCGCGCCACAACACGCTTTTCTACGGATTTCCTGACATACAACTTGTTGTTGAGATGACACCTAACCATATCCACCTGTCAAACTACTCAGTATACCAGATTATGGATCCTCAACACGCGTACAAACCGTCCCGAATGGACCTTGGGATAGAGCTCCTAAGGTTGCCAGGTCGCGGTTGCTAAACCTCAAAGAGTCTATATTCGGGCCTTTCCCTGTCGTAACCACATCATTAGGTATTGCCATGCAAGAACGTTCGTCGTACAACCTGTCAATTTGGGTCGCTTGCTTAAATACTCGTCAAGTGCGATACCCTCGGCCTCCTCGTCGTCACTAACCACGTCGAGGATTTGTCGTAAACGTGATTTACGATACCGCCATGACTGGCCGAGGTTCATAGGATCAAAAAATACGGCCGGGTTCAGGCTTGTGAGTCTGGCTCAGACGAGCAAGCCACGGTCAATCTGGAGGGGCAACATCCGCTTCCAGTACATCGTAGTGTATCAACCAAGGATACTAGGTCCACTGACCCCGCATTGGCGGGCATTGGAAGTCATCATTTTGATGAAGCAACAGACAAATATTAGTATTCTAGCCACAGCCATGACATCGAGGGTAAATTGAGCTTCACTGTTATCTCTTTACTTCTATAACCCCTATTATTGGAATACTAGGGTTCTCGTCGTTTAGGGTACACCACGATTGTCACTGCGCGATTGATACATAAGGCTTCGACCTTTTTCTCTGGGCCTTCGTCCAGATGTATATAAGTCACCCCATTCCCGTCTAATGGAGACAGCAGTTTCTGGTGCTATCCTTTGGATTTGAGCCTCATCTTCTGTCACCTTAATACCACATACAGGGCGATACATCTTGATACGACACAGGCTTCACCCATCCATACGGGCAGCAAGAGAGACAAGCCAACCCCTGTTCTAGTCCACCCACGTGTCCCAGAACTCTTATTCTCGCAGAACACCTCGAACAACCACGACCCGGCCGCCCATGGACGACCCTCTTTTAGATATGCCGTTCCATGACATGGAATGAGTGCACAGTGGTGGCCAACGTAATCGCCGGATGCAAGTCAGATATATGTGGTCGGGTCTAACAAGCATGTAAATAAATCAACTAGTAGCGAGGACATACAGCCGTAAACTAAATGGGAAAACACAAATTCCGACCTAGCCAAGCAGCTGCAATTGTAGGTGAAGTATTTACGTCGCACAGGCCACGCACACTCTGCTCGCAGTGAACCTTGTTCCATTCCATACAGAACCAGTCTGACCCAAGGAGTACTAGTATCAAAATATGCCTAGGATATATATTATGCGCTGACGCTCTCAAAAATTCAGACACACAAGCTAGGCTCTGCAAAGACACATTAAGCCATTATATATTTTACAGGTTCTTTACAAGACCAGCATCCCTCAATTCTTTGATGAAGGCCTCTGGCAGTATCAACGAGCCTTCAGAGGACTTATTGGCGACGAACTTGATCCTGTTTACTGCTATGTCAAAATTGTACGCGGCATCAGAAGCAATATGCGATGGAGTCTTTAGATGGGTCAGGAAACGTTAATGGAATAGTACAGACTCACCACCCGAGTGAGAATTTGGATCACATCTAGCGGGTACATATTCTGTGAACCCCAAGCGCTAGGAAATCGTGGGAGCGTGCTGATAAGCCTGGCTAGATTGCAACGCCTTGCTGTACCCATCCCATTACAAGCCTTGGCAAGGATAGTTATTACCACCTTGGGTTCAAACCATGCATCCAGGGTATCAAACTTAGCAAGGTTTTTGATTTCTGAGTCCTGGAGAGGTAGAAATGGCGTAGGAAGACGAGTAAAGAAATACTACCATATTGTTAGCGGTTCCCCGTACAAAATAAGTTTGTAAACTCACTACTAGAAGACAATTACTTGGTGCTTTGGCCAAGTAATCAACAGCTCCTGGCCCACCATTTCGCTGAGATGGGTCCCATAATGATTCCAGTTGGAGTGCTGACTATGAACGGTGACATGAGCAAACATTGTATACGGTTAAATATACAGGTGCTTACTAGCTTGATGTCGTCGCCCTGTTGCTTATGTCCATCGAATATCGCTTTATACAAGCATTGGGGAGGCTTTTTGGCGGCTGAGCTCAATATCATCTCAAATGCATTATAAACGGCCCGCTGTCCAATACTGGCGCCATCAAGCTCATCGGGAAGAGGGCAGCCAAATATCATTGTCGTTGGCCGCAAGGAGGAAGAGATCTCATAGCTTGTGTATCGGTATGGTTGTATCAAGGAAGTAAAACGCATCAAGGAAGTAAAACTGTCGTCTAGCCTTTCAGCAAAGGAGGCAGATTCCACCGATGCGTCTACAGAGGATAAGACATTGCAGAGTTGCGACGATGTCACATTCAGAACCTGCGCAAGGTCGCTGACAGAGCGCCATAAGTATGACGGTTTTCAGGTGGTGGTTGTGAGTAAGCGTATGAGATTGCATACCGTTGCACGGCAGAGAATGTGGATACAATGTGCCTCAGAGCGACAATGCACTTCCTATCGTGCTCTGCATGGCCCTACGACGTACCATGGTCAGTGATTGGTGGACATAGGTCCAGTGTACTAACCTCAATCTGCGATACGATTTCATTTTGAATCGTATATTTCTTGTCATTTAATTTTTGAACTTTCTGCCGGTATGCAGAATCTGAGCAGGGTAAGCCAATGAATGTGGAGAGTATTATATTATTTACCTGCACTGAGAAAGCTTGAAGTATCATGAAGCTGCTCATTTCTAGTTGTTAGGAGCCGAGAGAGAGCATTGGGTCGATTCTTCGCTGATACATTCTAAGCTAGAAATAGCATCCGTAATCCACGCGTTCCCATATCAGTTGCTCACCTGCTCCCATTCCTCCACGGCCAACCTTTTGGTGCTAGACTCGGCAGTTGTGACCCCAGCAGCTAGGGGGTCAGTTTGCCGTAACGACATTTCCACTCTACTACCCCATTGGTCGAAATAGCTGGTGCCCTCTTCCGTCCAGAATTCATTTGATAGAGTCTTGTACGCCACTTGTAAATTTTCGAGCCCCCTCCTTCGTTCTTCTATCTCTACAAGGGAGTTTAGAACACCAAATGTACCGCAAGGGGTTGCTGTTACCATCCATCAGGAGTTCGCGTGTCTTGTGAGCCAATTCTTGCAACTGTCCATTGCCCGGTAGGTCGGGAATCTGGAGTCCACTGAGGTTGTCGAGGCTACCCGGAATTATGATATGTGCATGGAGGGACGTGGTATGTTACTTACTATGTTTCCTCGATCTCAATCCTAAGCCAGTAATTAGGGAGAGTTTATGTCACGAATTCGGAGGCCCGTACCGTCGTCGCCAAAAGTGTACGAACGCTCCAAGACGTTTTGATTCGGCGAATAGGATCGTGGCAGGGTTTGTTTCTGAATCCATCGCCACCGTCTGGGTCCAAGGCTGACACGTGCTTGCCAGCCACCTTTTGCGTGGTCCGTCATTACTGCCAAAGCCTGGCATGCGAATGAGCAGGCGGTAGGAACCGTGAGTCTGGTTCACCCCTGCACACATGCGTGGTATGTACATGAGGGTACATTTGTACCCTGGCCCTAGGTACTACAGCGGGAGGGTCAGGTTGGTTACATTAAGGGGACACTAAGGACTACTGGACGGAAGACGAGTTCGTATTGGATTTCATGGAGAGGACCTAGGCCGTTGCGCGCGTGAGCCCAACTTGAATTGTCGTTGTGGTGGTGAACATGCCCGACTGCGTCGATGCGTCGAAGGGTATCAGGTAGACTTGGGTACATTCGAGGCCCATAAGAGAATCGTGTACAAGGTCTACTCTAGTGTCACCTCGCGTCATGAAAGGCCTTCGTCTTGTCCTACGCTGGTGGGGGTTGCTCCACGCGTCTACTGCCCGCTAGATCTATACGAAATCACCTGGAAAGGAGTGGGAATTTACATCAAAGTCGTCGTCGCGTCCCAACCTGACGGAAAGCAATTTGCGAATCGTATCACCTTAGGTCTTCTGTCTCATCAGGAGTAGTTAGTGTCGGCGTGTAACGAATGGCTGGTTAGATTGGGTACACCATTAGAAACGTGAGCGGGACGGCGAGAAGGTGGACAGAGCGTGGGGCGGGGCGGCTCTACGGACCAGCCTCACAATTGGTCAGGAATTTCACTCGCTTCATTTCTATTTCCTCCCTGAACCATATGGTGTCCCTATACATTTATTATTCTTTGAAGGCGTCAACAAACCTTGTCTACATGAACTCGTAACTCTTCCCCTGGATTGGGATTACCAAATAAAATAGTCTACGGTGTTGCACGCCCTTGTTGAATAAGATGACTCATCACACGTGTTAGTTGCTTGGTTCTTGTTCTGTACATCCACTTTAGTGTTTAGCAAAACAGTATGACCACCGCGTCAAAACGTGGTACAAGCATCGAGGCCTTTGTAGAATTCCTGGCTGCACCATCTTTTGCCCTTAATCCCTTAGTTCTCCAAGTGCAATGGAACACCAACGTATTATGATGATAAACAACTAGAGAATAGGCGCGCGAAGCATGGACGGTGGATAAGTTAAATCTGATACAGCCTTCAACCCAAAGATAAGGAAGACATCAAACGAAGACACCCTTGACCTCCTTGATTTGTGGCCATCGCTCCATGGAGCTACTTACTTCGCGCGATTTGGTCGAGTTCAAGGTTGACCACGCACTTGAAGTGCCGAAGTGAAGTTGGTTGGACTTGATGACGACTCCGCCTCTAAAGAGCAATTCGAGACAAACGTGGCGGGCAACTTCAAAGCAACTACCAGCACAAATCAACGTCTCTCGTGTCTTCGCTGAACCCCAGCAGTCTACGTCGTCGACGTCCGCAACCTCTGTCCTCGAGTCCAAGCTGCCGGCGCCCTCGGAGTTGCTGGAGACTGCAGAAGAGACGAGACGACAGAAGAGGGAACGCGACCCATCGCCCTTGAACCGAACCATCATGGCCAATGATGCAGCGTCCGTGCCAAAGATGGCTCGACAGCCGTTGAGCCTCCGTTGGAGAGGCAGTACTCAAATAAGCGCGTAAAGCGGAGTGCTGATGTCCCCGAAAGTACAGAGAGTATCATACGACGGAAAGATTCTGTGATGAACGGTCGATGGTTCAGTCGGCGTGGTCGGGAGCGTCCATCCAGATCCAAATCAGTGTTCGAACGAGCGGAGAGCGACATAGTATCCATGTAGAGTACTATCTCTCTCCAGCTCCAGTCCCCTCGAGACCTCCCAGTCCACTCCAGCGTCACCCCCGCTCTGCAGACACCGTCCCCTCGACATCCCACAAACACAACTCCTGTGACTTCTGGCTGTCAATTTGAGCCTGTTGTGATACCCCTCAAGGTGGCCACAAATCCTAATAATACCCATTTTAATTCGCCGGCCCGTGGGTTCAATACGGTGCACTCCCTCTCAGCCAGCCAAGTTACAGGAGCCACTATGTCAGCAGTGGTATCGGAATCTACTCATATGGACCATGGCTCCCCATTTACCCTCCCAGTTCGTGTTCCGAGTTCTAATCCCCCAGCTCCAACAGGCTGGTTCGGTAAACGCCCTCCTTGTCGCCGGTGCCTAGCCAACAATCACCTCCGGATCAGTCTATCTCGCTGTCTCCTGGTCCATCCTTGCGCGTCATTGAACCTCCAACTCCGTCTTCCGCAGCACCTGCACCAGCGGCGGTCACGGTGAACATTGCAGCAGCACGGCATATGCTTAATATCCTGTTGCTTGGTCGATCAAAGATGACAGCGCAAGAGGGAGTTGTAGCCGAAGGCCAAGGTACGCCCCTCTGCTATACTCATCTGTTTTACTAATACCAAATTTAGCACTGACAGCCACCGTAACACCTTCTCTACCGTTGGTCACAGATGTACCATCAACTCAGTCTTTACCTCCGAAAGCGCCGTCTGTGACTGTGAGCGAGCCTGCTCCTTCGTCCGCTTCACCGGGATGGCGGGGGTGCATCTGCCTTGGATATAGTGCCGGACCGAAAGCGATCGAGGAGAGTGGTGAACATTCGACTCATACTGCACACAAGGAGACCTCTTCAGCCCCGAGCATCGCTTCGCCACAACCTCAAACGGCGACCTCTTTCCCGTCAAGCGTCAAGCAAAAGTATCTATCAGGAATATCACTTCCTGTTGAACCCTGGTTCACACCATGGGGTTGGTCTGGGGGCAGTGGGCCTGCGCTGGATGAGAAGATCGAGGCAGAGCGTATTAGAGATGCGGCACTTGTGAGGCCTGATCCATCGCCCCTATCGTCACAACCGCCTTAGATAGACGTTGACGAACGGCCTAACGTGACAAGGCTTGCACCGAACAACTGGGTTATGATTGGAGATTAATCCGATCATGAAGGTCATGCAAGAGAACTGCGCAAGGGGGGTAAACTTCCTCTCCCTTTGTGCGGCGCATATGTATCGCGTCGTAACGGAATCAAGGGAGCCGGTTGCGCAAGAAGTTGGGGAAGCGTCGGGAAAGTCATGGATTTAGCGGCTGATCCTACCTTTCCACCACCTGAATAGAGGAAACAGTAAAGGCAGTCGATGGATGGGTCAATAGAAACAACAAACGACGCACTCGGTCCGCCGCCTAGCTCACCAGGGAAGAAGGGCTCTGAATCTCCCACGCCGGATCCTCCTTTAACAGACTCGGATTCAATCAAAGCCAAGGCCGAACTCACCTCCGGGAAGGACAAAAAAAAGGGTGCCCGTCCACCAAACATGCTCCTCTCGGCTTTTGAGGATACACTCTACACTCTCCAACTCTGTATATTGCCCTATCGCCCCCGCCTCCTCGAAGCGGCAATGCCACGCTCAAGACACTAAAGAAGGTCGGGGAGTTGGTTAGTTGGGTCTTGCTGGGGAAAGTAGAGAGTAAGGCAGACGAGGCAGAACGTGGTGTATGGGAGAAGAGGAACGAAATGAGGGAATGGCATATCCGACATGGGCACCTTCCTAATCCAGGTGCCTGCCCTGTGTCGCCTACGTCACCCAGTTCACCTAACTCTATGCGCTTGACGTTCTCTGGCCCCGCCCGCCCGCGCTCCAACTCGGCCAGTCACGCGCGAAATCTAGAGCCATACCCACTCTTTGCGGCCCGCGATGTAGGCGAAGACCTCCCACGCGTGGGCGAGCTCTATACGACGAAGCGGATTGTCGTCATTGGGATACACGGAGGGTCGATTATGCGCACTTTGTTGGGCGAGCCGACGGGGACAAGCCCAAAGTTTGCAAGTATGATGAAGGAAGCAATTGAAGCGTTATTGAGAGTGAAAGGGATACGACTGGAGTGCGATACAGAGCGGCAGGGAGGGGAACAAGGAGTGAAAACTACTTGTATACCGCTTGAGGGGGAGGGCACCGCTGAGAGACGGGTCGAGAAGTGCGTATAATACCGCGAAAGCGAGATGGTGACCTGGCGCTTGCAGAATAGGCTCTACTTCGATTTTTTGTCCAACGAGAACCTGGGTTGAGGATTTGCATCAGTACGTTAGCATATTCCTCCATTTGCACACGAATCTGATCCACCTATCTATGAACAGGGCAGACGTGATTTTCATAGTCACCCACTCGCAAGGCTCGATCGTCTCTACCCAGCTCCTGGACCGGCTAATTCAAAAGGGCCACATACACACGGGAAAGAACTGGGAAATGGTCCAACACGCAACAGAGATTGTCCTGGACGCCAACTGTTTGCCTCTTCCGCCTGATGCGATGACACAACGAAGGAGCAAGCAGCGAGTATATTGTTTGGTGCTGTGTGGGATTCATCTTGGCCCCTTGACGTATCTCAGCACGAGCTCGGTCGTCAATCCGTATATCCGGTACTTTGAGAGCGCGACTGCCAGGGAGTTGTTTGAGTTCCAGGTAAGCTAATGTGACGTGGTATATTGGACTCATATAGTAGAGTGATCATAATGTACCTCCAGGATATCAGGACGTATGTTACTGCGTTAGAGAACATACTGGATGGGCAGTGCGCGGGAAACTGGTGTCTCGGGTTCAGGATCAGATATTTTCATATCCAGTTGCTACCTCTTCGTGTCAGAATAGATGCGCGATAGTGAGAAGGTGAAGCCCAATATCGGGGCTTGGTCCAAGAGGAATTGTTTGCAGGCGCCCCTGCCGGACTGCTGGAAACGCAAATCGCGGTGGGTCAAGACTTAGTATACGCTGTGTCGTGATTTCTCTACGCTATCGGCCGCGGCGATTGCTCTTCGCACCAATTCTGACCTCAGCTAGCTGTGTGGCTAGTGCTAGGGTCCGGAATCAGGACGAGGCAGAGTATGTGTTGAATACACATCTGCATGAGGGACACCCCCGTACGAGCCGAAAAGTGTAATAGTGTGGCCGTCAATGACCACCTAAGTACGTCATGACGTACGTACCGCCGCGTGGCAATAATCATAATACTCAACAGAAGTATCCATGAAAGTTGGGGCGACAGGTGGAGCATGTACAATATCTCTGAAATGATGAACATGAAGCATTTGGAGTCATCAAGTGGTCTAGCCAAGCAGCTGCAATTGTGAGTGGAGTATTTACGTTTCAAGCGAATAAACTATGGTTTCCGAAAGAATTACTGTAAACAGCACGGGCCACGCGCACTCTACTTGCAGTGAACCTTGTTCCATTCCATACAAAACTAGTCTGACCCAAGGAGTACTAGTATCAAAATATGCCTAGGATATATATTATGACCCTCTCAAAAATTCAGTGCAGTACACGCAAGCTAGCCGCTGCAAAGACACATTAAACCATTATCTTTTACAGGTTGTCTAGAAGACCAGCATGCCTCAATTCTTCGATAAATTCCTCTGGCAGTATCAAAGAGCCTTCAGAGGACTTATTGGTGACGAACTTGATAAACAATACTGCTGTGTCAAAATTGTACGTGGAGCGAGGAGTAATAAGCGATGGAGTCTTTAGATGGGTCAGGAAAGCGTTAATGGAATAGTACAGACTCACCACCCGAGTGAGAATTTGGATCAAATCTGGCAGGTACCCCTTCCGTGAATTGCAATAGCCAGAATGGTGTAGGAGTGTGCTGATAAGCCTGGCTAGATTGCAACGCCTTGCTGTACCCATCCTATTACCAGCCTTGGCAAGCATCTCTGCCTTCGCCGTGAAATCATTATGTCCATCGAACTGCAGGATAGGTAACTTAGCAAGCCTTTTGATTTCTGCGTCCTGGAGTGGTAAAAATGGCGCAGGGAGACGAGTAAAGAAATACTATCATATTGTTGGCGGTTCCCCATACAAAATAAGCGTGTAAACTCACTACCAGAAGACAATTGGTCGGTGCTTTGGCCAGGTAATCAACAGCTCCTGGCCCACCATTTCGCCGAGATGGGTCCCATAATGATTCCAGTTGGAGTGCTGACTATGAATGGTGACGTGAGCAAACATTGTATACGGTTAATATACAGGTGCTTACTAGCTTGATGTCGTCGCCCTGTTGCTCATGTCCATCGAATATCGCTTTATACAAGTACTGGGGAGGCTTTTCGGCGGCTGAGCTCAATATCATCTCAAATGCATTATAAACAGCCCGCTGTCCAATACTGGCGCCATCAAGCTCATCGGGAAGAGGGCAGCCAAATATCATTGTCGTTGGCCGCAAGGAGGAAGAGATCTCATAGCTTGTGTATCGGTATGGTTGTATCAAGGAAGTCAAACTTTCGTCTAGTCTTTCGGCGAAGGAGGCAGATTCCACTGATGCGTCCACGGAGGATGATATGTTGCAGAGTTGCGAAGACGTCACATTCAGAACCTGCGCAAGGTCGCTGACAGAGCGCCATGGGTATGACGGCTTTCAGGTGGTAGTTGTGAGTAAGCGTATGAGATTGCGTACCTTTGCACGGCAGAGAATGTGGATACAGTGTACCTCAGAGCAACAATACATTTCCTATCGTGCTCTGCAACGCGCTACGACATGCCATGGTCAGTGAATATTGGATATAGGCCCAGTGTACCAACCTCAGTCCGCGGTACGATTTCATTTTGAATCGTATATATCTCGTCATTTAAGTGTTGGACTTTCTGCCGGTACGCAGAATCTGAGCAGGGTCAGCGAATGGATGTGGAGATTATTATATTATTTACCTGCACTAAGAAAGCTTGAAGTATTTCTGGTCGTTAGGAGGCGAGAGAGAGCGTTGGATCGATTCTTCGCTGATAGATTCTAAGCTATAAATAGCATCCGTGATTCACGTGTTTA